>Ga0207667_10000669_pt1 | contig 44388 bp, 46 predicted proteins | sample KBSCornC52_FD_184301 | JGI IMG/M metagenome (GOLD analysis project Ga0207667, IMG submission 184301) | Corn rhizosphere microbial communities from Kellogg Biological Station, Michigan, USA - KBS Corn C5-2 (SPAdes) (version 2) | ecosystem: Host-associated > Plants > Roots > Rhizosphere > Soil ... | reverse complement strand
ACGTTCTTCTCATGCGGCCCTAGGTTGGGCACCCGCGCGGCGGTGGCCTCTCGGCTTACTTGCTCCGGTCGAACTGGTGGAAGCGGACGAGCGCGACCGATTCGCGCGCGTGCGCGGTCGCCGACGGCATCGACGCGTAGAGCTTGGCCAGCCGCCACCAGTAGTGCGAGAGCCAGGGGTCGCCCGGATACTTACGGCTCCAGTCGTCCATCGCGTCCTGCGTGCGCTGCGCGTCGCCCAGCACGCGGCTCGGGCGGACGCCGTGGTTGGCCCGGAAGACGCAGTCGCGGATGCGATTGTTGATCTCGAGGATCGACATCTTGGAGCGGCCGAAATATTCGTCGGCCGGCGCCAGACGCGTGCGTGCCATCGCGGCGCCGAAACAGGAAGCGAACAGGGCGGCACAGAGAAGTCCGCAGAGCATGAGACGTACGCTCACGGTCGCCGCGATCCAGCTCCCCGCCCACGATCGCGAGGCGTTCGATGATAATTGGGCCGAGATCCGGGTACGAGTCAACGACGCGGCCGTCAACGATGCGGACATAATAGTACTCCCTGAAGGCACGATACCAGCGTACGTTCTAGGCGAGCGGCCCCTCGATCACGAGCAGGTCGACCGCGCCGTCGCACAGCTTCGCGACGACGCGCGTCGACTCCGCGTGATTGTCGTCTGTGGGCTCGGGCGGACGCACGCTTCCTTCCAGTATAATTCGGCGGTCGTGATCGACGCCGGCGGCGACGTGGCCGGTTATGCCGACAAGGCATTCCTGTGGCACTTCGATCGTCGCTGGTTCGCTCCGGCGGATGCGATCGCACCCGTCCGCACGTCCCTCGGGACGATCGGCGCGATGGTGTGCGCGGACGGACGCATTCCGACCATCGGCCGCGCGCTCGTCGACGCGGGGGCCGAACTGCTGGTGATGCCGACCGCCTGGGTGACGACCGGACGCGATCCCGACGCGCTCGAGAACGTCCAGGCCGATCTGCTCGCTCGCGTGCGCGCGCGGGAGAACGGCGTGCCGTTCGTCGCCGCCAACAAGAGCGGCGTGGAACGCAGCTGCGTGGCGTACTGCGGCAAGAGCCAGATCGTCGCCGCATCGGGCGAGGTCCTCGCGCTCGCCCCGGAGCGCGCCCCCGCCATCATCGCATCCGAGGTCGAGATCGGTGCGGCACCCGCGGCGCGCGTCTCGATCCCGTCGCCGCCGGCCCGCGTCGTCGCTCCGACGGTCGAGCGGGTCGCCATCGCGATGACCGACGACGCCCCGGTCGAAGCGGCGCTCGCGACGCTCGAAGCGACGCAGCTCGTCGCACCCGACGCGCCGGCCCGTTTCGAGCCGCTCGACGAGGCGATCCCTACCGCCCTGCTCGACGACGCCGCGATCGCCGATCCCGGCGTCGGCGTCGCGTATCGACGCGCCGGCTACCGGCTGTTGATCTGGGATTGCCGCGCGTTCGACCGGGCGTGGATCGTCCCGTTCGCCCGCACGCGCGCGCTCGAGCTACGGGCGTTCGTGGTGGTCCAGGATCGCGCCGGAAACCGCACGTTCGCCGTCGATCCGGACGGCGTCGTCGTGGCCGGCACGTACGACGGCCTGCGGGTCGCGAGCTTCGTCTACGACGGAGCGCGCGCGGAGGCCACGCTGGTCGCGCCGAGCACCGACGTCGCGCTCGGATTGGAACGCGTCGCCTCCCTCGTCGCCGAAACGTCGGCGTCGTGATGCGCTCCCTCCGGCCTCTGGTGGGCGCGCTCGCCGTCGGACTGCTCGCCGCCGCTTCGTCCGCGGCGCCGGACTATCTGCCCGGCAGCCGCGTCGTCCCGCGGTACGCGCGCGTCCGCCCGCCCTTTCGTCTCAGCGTCGTCGGCCCGGGCGTCATCGACGGCGGCGCGTACGTCGCCCCGAACGTGACCGCGCCGACCACCGCGACCGTCATCGCCGCCGGGAAAGGCGGCGACGACGTCGCGGACCTGCACGTCGTTCCGGCGCCGCCGCCGAGGCGCGGTCTGATCGCGGTCGCCACCTACGATGGCGGCATCGTGCTCCACGACCCGGTCACGTTCGCGATCCTCGGCACGCTCGCGACCGGCGGCGCGCCGAGCGACGTCGCGATCGGGCGCGACGGCACCATCGCCGCGCCCGACACGTCGGGGACCACCATCACCCGGATCGCCCGCGATCCGTGGACGGTCTCGCGCGTCGACGACGTCCCGCTCGGCAACGAGATCCTGGCGGACGACGCGACCGGCGCGTTCTTCGTCAGCGACCGCGACGTCGGCGGCAACGGCGCGCTGACGCGCGTCGCGGCCGACGGAACCGTGACCCGCGTGATCACCGGCGCGACCGCCGAAGGCTTGGCGCTCGACGCGACGCGCGGCATCGTCTACGTCGGCAACGTCAACGACGGCACCGTGCTGGCGGTCGACGCGCTTTCGATGAAGCCGATCCGGCGCATCCCGGCCGTGCCGCGCGTCTTCGGGATCGCGCTCTCGCCCGACGGCGGCACGCTCTACGCGGTCGCCAATCAGAGCCTGGCGGCGCGCATGCTGGCCAAGGCCGGATACGTCGGCGCGATCTCGCTCGGTCCGACGCCGGCGCTCGCGCATCGCAGCGCGGTCATCCCGTTCCCCCTCGGCATCGCGCTCGACGCCGCCGACCGGCGCGTCTTCGTGACCGACGAAGGCGCGGATGCGATCGACGTGCTCGACGCGCGCACGCTGCGCGCGGCGCACGCGCCGCTGGCGACCTGTCGGACGCCCTGGAAACCGACCTTCGATGCGGCCAGCGGACGCCTGTACGTCCCGTGCGCGCGAGCGAACCGGGTCGACGTGGTCGACGGACGGAGTCTGCGTCGGGTCGCCGGCGCGCCGTTCGCGACCGGTGCGTACCCGCTCGGCATCGCCGTCTCGCAGGAGCGCTGACGTGTTCGCACTGCTTCTCGCGCTGCTGTTGCCCGCACGTCTGGCGCCGCCCGCGCCGTTCCCGGCCATCGTGGCGCAGGCGCCGACGGTCTCGTTCGTCGCGCCGGGCGTCTGGCAAGGCGACTACGAGCTGCTCACCGCCGATGGGCCGATCGCGGTCCACGTGGTCGCGATCGAACCGCACCGCGACGACCTCCACCTCGCGTCGGTGCTCGCGACCGACCGCCTCACGTCGCCCGGCGAGACGGTCGAGTCGATGGCCAAGCGGACCGGTGCGGTGGCCGGCATCAACGGGGATTATTTCGACATCGACGCGACCAATCAACCGACCAACGTCCTGGTGCGCAACGGCCGCATGCTGCGGTCGCCGCGCGAGCGGTACGCGCTGGCGATCGGATCCGACGGCACGCCTCGCTTCGCCGAGTTCGCCTTCGACGGATCGCTGCAGATCGGGACGACGACGGTCGCGCTGGACGGGGTCAACGAATATCCGCCGCCGCGCGGCGGCACCGCCATCATCACCCCCGAGTTCGGCCCGCTCGCGCCGCAGGCGAATCTGACGCTGGTCGCGCTCACGCCGCTCGACGGCGTGCCGCCGTTCGCGCGCTACCGGGTCGCGTCGATCGCCGACAACGGCAGCCCCCAGCCGCCGGGCTATTATCTGGCGATCGGGCTCAACGCCTACGGTTCCGCGGGCGTTCCCGACGAAGGCACCGTCGTCTCTGCGACGGGCGATTTCGCGTCCGGAGATCTGGCGCGGGTCGCGACCGCCGTCGGCGGCGGCCCGCTGCTCCTGCACGCGGGCGCGTGGTACGACGATCCGGACGGACCCGCCCACGGACAGTACCTCACCTCGCGCATCCCCGCATCGGGTGCCGCGATCGCGCCCGACGGAACGCTCTTCCTGATCGAGGTCGACGGGCGCCAGCCTGCCGTCAGCATCGGCGTGACCAGGCCGCAGCTCGCCGCGCTGATGCGCGGGTTCGGCGCCACCGAAGGCATGTCGTTCGACGGCGGCGGTTCGTCGACGCTGGTGGCGCGCGATCTCGGCGACGCCGACGCCAGTCTGCAGAACGCTCCCTCGGACGGCCGCGAGCGCCCCGTCGCCGATGGCGTCTTCGTCTATAGCGACGCTCCGGTTGGGCCGCCGGCTTCGCTGGTCGCACGACCGCGAACCGTCCGCGCGATGCCGGGCGCCGTCGTGCCGCTCGAGACGGCGGTGGTGGATTCGGCCGGTCACCCGGTCGGCGGGAGCGGAGCGCTCCGCGCCACGGTCGAGCCCGCGAGGCTCGGGACATTCGTCAACGGCAGGTTCGTCGCGCGCGCAGCCGGCCGCGGCACGATCCGGTTCGGCCGGGACGGGCTCAAGGGCGTCGCCCAGGTCAGCGTGGTCGACCGTCCCGCCCGTCTGGAGATCGTCCCCAACGCGCCCAACCTCGACAGAGGCGAGCGGGTCCAGTTCGTCGTGCGCGCGTTCGACGCCGATGGGTTCTCGATCGCCCTTCCGTCCAAACTCAGATGGAGCGCGACGTCCGGAACGGTCGGCGCGAACGGCCGGTTCGTGGCCGGCGCCGCCGACGCGACCGTCTCCGTGCGGGCCGGAGATGCGGTCGCGACCGAGCGCGTCTCGGTCGGCCGGCACGAGGACCCGCTCTCGGTAGGAGCCCACGCATCGTTCTCCTCCGCCCCGCGCGGCGGCCCGGGCGGTCTCGCGGTCGCGTCGCCCTGCCCCACGTGCCTCTCGATCGGTTACGACTTCACCGGGACCGAGCGAGCCGCGTACGCGGATCTCGGCGCACCTCTGCCCGCCACCGCGCTCGGCGTCGCCTTCGATGTCGACGGCGACGGCAGCGGCGCGCTGCTCCGGGTCCGGTTCGTCAATGCGATCGACGAGAAGGTGCTGCTGACGGCCGCCAAGCTCGACTTCACCGGCCGGCGCCACGTCGTCGTGCGGTTGCCGAACGGTTTCGCGGGCCCCGGCAAGCTAGGAGCGATCTACGTCCTCGCGGGCATCGGCGGCGCGCGCGTGCAGACATCGGGGACGGTGATCGTCCGCGAGATCCGCGCGGTGCTCCCCGGCTCCGCGCCGGCGCCAGGGGGTGCCCGGCGGCAACGCTAAAGGCCGAGGATATGAGTTTCGACGGCCTGGCGCGGCGCGCGCTCGACACGGCCGCGGCCCGCGGGTCGCGCTATACCGACATCCGCTTCGACGTCGCGCGGACGGAACGCATCGAGGTCCGCAACGGCGTGATCGCGGCGCTCGCCGACGGGACGTCGAGCGGTTACGGCATCCGCGCGCTGGTCGACGGCGCATGGGGGTTCGCAGCCGGCAGCGAGATGACCGACGACGCGATCGATATCGTCGCCGCGCGGGCCGTCTCGATGGCCAAAGCGGCCGCGTCGATCGCGCGCACGCCGCTCGGCGCCGCTCCCGATCGCGCCTACGTCGACACGTTCGCCACCCCGATGGTGCGCGATCCCGCATCCGTTCCGCTCGGCGAACGGGTCGCGCTGCTGCTGGAGGCCGAGCGCCTCCTGCACGTCGGGCCCGAGATCGCGGTCGGGCGCGCCTGGCTCGACCTGTGGCGCACCGACAAGACGTTCTACAGCTCGATCGGTTCGCGCATCGAGCAGCAGATCCGGCAGACCGGCAGCGGCATCGCCGCGATGGCCGTGGGCGACGGCGACGCGCAGACGCGTTCGTTCCCCGGCGACAACGGGCTCTACATGAGCGGCGGTTGGGAAGTCGTGGAACGCGCCGCACTGCGCGAGAACGCCGCCCGCATCGGCGAGGAGGCGCGCGCGCTGCTGACCGCTCCGCAGTGTCCGAGCGGGACGTTCGACGTCATCCTCGGCGGCTCGCAAGTCTCGCTGCAGATCCACGAATCGTGCGGTCATCCGGCCGAACTCGATCGCGTGATGGGTTGGGAGGCGAACTTCTCCGGCACGAGCTTCCTCGAGATCGCCCAGTTGGACAAGCTCAAATACGGCTCCGAGAAGGTGACGATCGAGATCGACAACGCGATGGCCGGCGGCATGGCGACCTGCGGTTACGATGACGAAGGCACCAAGAGCGGCCGGTCCGACATCGTGCGCGACGGCATCCTGGTCGGCTACGAGACCTCGAACGATACCGCCCGTGCGATCGGCCGGCAGAGCAACGGCTGCGTGCGCGCGCAGAGCTGGGAGTTCGTGCCCATGATCCGCATGTGCAACCTGAACCTGCTGCCCGGCGACGTCCCGTTCGACAACCTGTTCGACGACGTGAAAGACGGCATCTACATGGAGAGCAACCGCTCGTGGTCGATCGACGACCGCCGCCTGAACTTCCAGTTCGGCTGCGAGATCGCGTGGGAGGTCAAGAACGGCAAGCGCGGGCGGATGCTCAAGAATCCCACCTACGCCGGCATGACGCCCCAGTTCTGGGGTTCGTGCGATGCCATCGGCGACGATCTCGCGTGGTTCCCGTGGGGGACGCCGAACTGCGGCAAGGGCGAACCGATGCAGGTCGGGCGTACCACCCAGGCCGCCGCGCCCGCGCGCTTCCGCAACGTCGCGGTGGGAGTCGGCTATGGAGCCTAACGTCCGCGAAGCGCTCGCGAAGCGCACGCTCGCGCATTCCTCGGCCGATCGCACCGAGGTGCTGGTCTCCTACGAGAACGCCGCGCTGACCCGGTTCGCGCATGAGAACGTGCACCAGAACGTCGCCAGAGAAGACGCCGTCATCTCGGTCCGCGCGATCGTCGGCGGACGGACCGGCGTCGCCCAGACCAACCGTACGGACGACGCCGCCACCCGCGACGTGGTCGAACGCGCGATCGAGATGGCCAAGCTCGCGCCGGTCGACCCGGCCCAGCCCGATCTTCCCAGCGGCGCGCCGACCGCGACGCCGCCCGGCGCCTACGTCGATGCCACCGCGGCCGCCGACGCGAACGCGCGCGCGCAGATGTGCGGTGAGTTCTTCCGGGTAGCCGAGCGGGACGGCCTGTGGTCGGCCGGCTATGCATCGACCGCGGCGCGCGGCTACACGGTCGCCAACAGCAACGGCGCGCTCGCGTCCTTCGACGGCACGACCGCGGGCGTCAACGTCAAGATGAGCGCCGCCGACTCGACCGGCTTCGCCGAGTCCGCCTCGACCGACGTCCGCGTGGTCGACGCGAGCGCGGTCGCAGAGACCGCCGCGCGCAAGGCGCGCGAGACGAAAGCGCCCAAGCGCGTCGAGCCCGGCCCGTGGACCGTGATCCTCGAAGCCCCCGCGTTCGCCGAACTGCTCGCGTTCCTGGGGCCGCACTTCTCCGCGCAGTCCTACGACGAAGGCTCGTCGTTCGCCAGCGGCGCGCTCGGCAAGACCCTGCTCGGCGAGAACGTCACCCTGCGCGACGACTACGCCCATCCGCTCGCGCTCGACGCGCCGTTCGATTTCGAAGGCGCGCCGACGCAGCGCCTCTCGCTCGTCGAGAACGGCATCGTGCGCAGCGTCGTCACGGATTCCTATTGGGCGCACAAGCTCGACATGGACAACACCGGTCACGCACTGCCCGCGCCCAACGCCTACGGCCCGCAGCCGCGCGACCTGGTGATGATGCCGGGCACCCGCACCACCGAAGAGCTGATCGCGTCGACCAAGCGCGGCATCCTGGTCAGCCGCCTGTGGTACGTCCGCACCGTCGACCAGCTCCAGGCGATCGTCACCGGGATGACCCGCGACGGCACGTATCTGATCGAGGACGGCCGGCTCGCCGGCGGCGTCCGCAACCTGCGCTTCAACCAGAGCATCCTCGAAGCGCTGCGCCACTGCGAACTCGCCCTCGACCTCCACCGCTCGACCACCTACGGCTATTCGATCGTCACGCCCGCCATCAAGATCGAGAACTTCGCCTTCACCTCGACGACGGAGTTCTAGGCGAGCTGCGCGCTCCGCGTGGCGGCGGCGGTGACGGCCCGCACGAGCGTCGAGCGTAGGCCGCCGTTCTCGAGCGCGAGCAGCCCGTCGATCGTGCAGCCGGCCGGCGTCGTCACTTCGTCCTTGAGCGCGGCCGGGTGGATGCCGGTCTGCAAGACCATCGCGGCCGATCCGAGCAAGGTCTGCGCGGCCAGTTCCAGCGCGACGGCGCGCGGCAGGCCGAGACTGACGCCGGCTTCCGCCAACGCCTCCACGATCAAGTAGACGTAGGCCGGGCCGCAGCCGCTGATGCCGGTCACCGCATCCATCAGCCGCTCTTCGACCACCACCACCCGGCCGAGCGTCGCGAACAGCTCGCGGGCGAGCTCGAGGTGGGATGCGTCCGCGTTGGTCCCAGCCGCAAGCGCCGTCATGCCCTGGCCGATCCGGGCCGGCATGTTCGGCATCGCGCGAACGATCGCGGCGGTCCCGCCGGTCCACTCCTGCAGCGCGGCGGTCGAGATCGCGGCTGCGGCCGAGACGACCAGCGCGTCCGGCCGCAGGTCGTGGGCGATCTCGCGCGCGACCGCTTCGACCTGCGACGGTTTGACGCAGACGATCACGACGTCGGAGATGCTCGCCAGTTCGCGGTTGGAGCCGACCGGGACGACGTCGCCGAGGTCCGTCTTGCGCGCGCGCTGCGACCGGGTCGTGGCGGCGATCCGCTCGACCGATGGATGCGAGCGCAGGCCCTGGGCGATCGCCCGTCCGAGCGTACCGCAGCCGAGAATCCCGATGTCCACGTAGGTGCTCCTCTCCGGAAAGAAAACGGAGCCGCCTCGATCTCGAAGCGGCTCCGTCGGTAGATGATGTCGGTGATGACGCGCGCTATCGAACCGTAGAACCCTCGATGTGGGTCGGCGGGACCGGTCGCACGGTGGCGCGCAGCGTCGTCATGGTTTCCGCAGTCTACACCAGATCGCACCGCCGAGCAAGAGCAGCACGCCCAGCCCGAGCACCAGCGGAACCGGGACGGCGGCGATGCGGACGGCCGGATACGGGATCGCCACGCCCTTGAGCCGCAGCCCGCCGAGCGCGACGGTGGCGCCGTCGGGAGCGAGGCCGATCGCGTGCGGGATCGCGCGATCGTTCTCGTCGGAGACCGAGAACAGCGCGGCGCCGCCGCTCCCTCCCGGCGGAAGCGTCTTGAGCATCTCCGCGTGACGGCGATCGAACAGCACGACCTTCACCACCCGGTGCGCGGCCGGCACGGCGAACGTGTCGAACGGCAGCATCATCCCGGCGATGTTCTGCTGCGTCGGCATCGTGAGGACCGGCGAGAGGAAGGCGGAACCGTTGGGTTGGGTGACGGTGAGATGCGCCCCGCGCGCGTCGGTCACGTCGACGGCCAGCACCTGACGCGAGACCTGCGAGAGCGCGAAGGCGGCCGCGATGTGGAACCCGCCCGCGCCGATCTCGGTCACGCTGCCGCCGCGGTCGAGACGCACGACCGGATCGGTGCCGGTCAGCGGGAAGTACAGCGACCCGCGCAGGTCGTCGACCCGGACGCTCGCGCCCGGCGACCCGATCACGACCTGCGGATCCGGCGCGAACAGACCGTTCGCGACGCCGGCGATGGTGAGCGCGCCGGTCCCGACCGCGACCGTCAAGAGCGCCAGCGCCGGCGCCGCACCGCTGCGAGCGAGCCCGCGCGCGCGGACGGCGCAGACCACGAACGCGGTCGCGAGCAGCGCGTTGTACCAGCCGTATTGGTAGATCGGCTGACCGGGTACGACCAGCTCGAGCAGGACCGCCAGCGCGATGACCGCACAGCCGGCGAGCAATCCGATCACGTCGCGGCGACCAGCGGATCGACCGCCGCGCGCATCTGCGCGTAGGTCAGCGCGCCGTCGAAGCCGGACCGCACGACCCCCTTCGCGTCGATCACGATCGTGGTCGGCAGGCCGAGCGCCGCGTAGACGCGTCCGTACTGCTGCGCGTCGTCGATCAGCACCGGATACGTGATCCCGAGCGACGTCGCGAAGTCGCGCGCGCGACCGGCCCCTTCGCCCTGATCGACGCCGAGCACCACCACGCCGCGCGAGAGATACGCGCGCGAAAGGCGTTCGAGGTCCGGCATCTCTGCGCGGCAGGGCGGACACCACGAAGCCCACAGGTTGAGCACCACGATCTTGCCGCGGTAGTCCGCGAGCGCACCCGGCTTGCCGGCGAGATCGACGACCGGAAAGCTCGGCGCGGCCTTGCCGACCAGCGCGGCCGGACCGTTCGCGCCCGAGCCGCTCGGCAGATAGGCGGCGACCACCACCGCGACGAGCGCCGCGGCGAACAGGACGGCCAGCCAGACCCAGCGCCGATTCATACCGGCCTAGTGTAGGGAGCGACTACCAATCGCCCATCCTATCTTCGTCGACTTCGCCCTCGAAGGCCGCCGTGCCGGGCGCCAACACCGCGGCCGCGAGCGGGACGCCGCCGTAGCGCAGCGCCCGGGCGGACGCGGCCGGATCGCCGCCTTCGAAGAGCGCCGCGAAGCGCTCGAGCACGTCCGGGCTGCACTGGATCGCCTTCGGATCGGCGTTGTAGAGCTCGCGAAATCCCCGAAAGGCGCGCTCGAACTCACCGGCCGTGAAGCCGCGGCCGAGACGCACTTCGCGCCGTACCCGTTCCAGGTGAGCCTCCTTCGACGACCGAATCCGCGTCGGCGTGCCGGCCGTAATTCTCGATGGGCGAGCGCTCGCCGCCGAACTCCGAACCGAACTGCTTGCGCGCACTACTGCGCTGCGCGAGTCCGGGATTCATCCTCGCCTCGCGATCGTCTTCGTCGGCAAGGATGAATCCTCGGTCGCCTACGTCCGCAACCTGGTCCGCACCGGCGCGCACGCCGGGGTCGACGTCGACGTGCTCGACCTGCCTGCGGACGCCTCCGCCGGGGCCGTCCGGGCCGCGCTCGAGGCGCTCGGACGCGACGACGCGGTCCACGGGGTCCTCCTCCAGCAGCCGCTCCCGCCCCACCTCGCGATCCGCGAGATCGCCGACGCCATCCCGATCCGCAAGGACGTGGACGGCGCGCACCCGGTCAACCAGGGCCAACTGGCGTTCGGCGCGGGCACCGAGTTCGTCCCCGCGACACCGGCCGCCGTGATGCTGCTGCTCGAGCGCAGCCCGCATTGGCCGCTGCGCGGCAAAACCGCCGCGATGGTCGGGCGCTCGATCGTGGTCGGCGCGCCGGTCGCCATGCTGATGCTCGCGCAGGACGCGACCGTGACCGTGCTCCACAAAGAGTCGCCCGGTCTCCAGCCGTACGTCCGGATGGCCGACGTGGTCGTGGTCGCGACCGGCGTTCCGGGCCTCATCGGCGGCGCCGATATCAAACCCGGCGCGACCGTCATCGACGTCGGCACGACGGTGGTCGACGGCGAGCTCAAAGGCGACGTCGACTACGGCAGCGCGCTGGCCGTCGCGGGCGCGATCACGCCCGTCCCCGGCGGCGTCGGGCCGGTCACCAACATCGCGCTGCTCCGCAACGTGGTCAAAGCCGCCGCTAGTTCGCGCTGAAGAACTTCCCGAAGTACTTCTCCTGGCGGCCGCGGTAGGCGAGATCCTCGCCGCCGTCGCCGCGCGCGAGATGGCGTTCGCGCTGTTCCACCAGCCGGCGCATCTGCGGCAGCGCGCGTTCCAGGAACGAGCGTTCCATCGCGAGCCGCTCCTTGGTGTCGCCTTCCTCGAGCAGACGCTGCTTGATGCGCTCGCCGACCTGCAGCGCGTCGCCGACGCAGAACGAGAACGCCTGCGCGTCGGCCGACCGGTCCGGCAGCACGTCCTTCCCGGAGAAATGCACCAGTAGCTCGAGGTACTCGGTGAAGAGCGCGCGCAATCCGTCGGCGAGACGCGCGCTCTCCGGGTCCTCGACGAAATCTTCTTCGAGCATCTCGACCTCGGCGGTCAGGTACGGCTCGCGTCCGATCACCTCGCGGATGCGGAAGCGTTCGCGCCCGACGGTCGAGACGTAGTACCGGCCGAACGGGAGCGCGGTGACCTCGACGATCTCCGCGACGGCGCCGATCTCGTGCGGCGTCACGTCGGGGTCGCCCGCTTCGGAACCCTCGGCGATCAAGGCCACGCCGAAGCCTTCGCCCGACTCCAGGCACTCCGCGATCATCTGTTTGTAGCGCGGTTCGAAGACGTGCAGGTTCAACACCGCTCCGGGAAAGAGCACGGCATTGAGCGGGAAGAGGCGCAACCGCGTGGTCATCGGGACGAGATGGCTTCGGCAGGGCGCCCGCCTTGGCCCGCCAATACGAGCCGGGCATGGACGACGTAGAACGCTATCTCGAGGGCGCGCACGCCGCCCCCCACCCGCTGCTGCTCGAGCTCGAACAGCACGGCCGGAAGGACGGGATCCCGATCGTCTCGCGCGCGACGGGCCGCCTGCTCTCGACGCTCGTCCACGCCATGCAGGCCAACCGGATCCTGGAGATCGGCACGGCCTACGGCTATTCGACCCTCTGGATGGCCCTCGCCCAACCGCCCGTCGGGACGATCTGGACGATCGATCCGGACGTCTCCCGGACCGACGTCGCGCTCGACTATTTCCGGCGCGCCGGCGAAGACGACAACATCACGATCATGAACTCGCCCGCGCTCGAGATCCTTCCGAACCTTCCGCTGCGCAATCTGGACATCGTCTACATCGACGCGGTCAAGTCGGAATACCGCGACTACCTCGATCTCGCGATCCCGATGCTCAAGCGCTCGGGGTTGGTCATCGTCGACGACCTGCTCGGCGACCTCGACGCGATGCGCGATTTCAACGAGTACTTCCTGGACCACGCCGATCTCGACGCGACCATCCTGCCGCTCGGCAACGGCACCGGCATCGCCGCGCGCGTTCGATGAGCGCGGACGCCGCCGCGTTTCGGCGCGCGATGCGGCATTATCCGACCGGCGTGACGGTCGTCACCTCGCTGCACGAGGGCGAACGGCGCGGCATGACGGCGACCGCGTTCGCGAGCGTCTCGGCCGAGCCGCCGCTGGTCCTGGTCTGCGTCAACCGCGAGGCGCGCAGCTACCTCTACATCGCGGCGACCGGCTTCTTCTGCGTCAACCTGCTCGCCCACGACCAGCGGGCGCTGGCGCTGCGCTTCTCCGGCGGGATGCGCGACGAGCAGTTCGCGGGGCTCGCCCACTCGTCGGGTGAGACCGGCGCCCCCATCCTGGACGGCGCGCTCGCGTACTTCGACTGCCGGGTCGTCTCCGAGACGCACGCCGGCTCGCATTCCGTCTTCATCGGCCGGGTGGTCGACTGCGACGGCCGGGCGGGTTCGCCGCTCGGCTATTTCGACGGGGCCTTCCAAGATTTCGGCGTGCGCGCCGAGTGATCGTCGATACCTTCCAGGTCGGGCCGCTTCAGTGCAACTGCACGATCCTGGCGGACGAGACGACGAATGAAGCGATCGTGATCGACGGTGGCGACGGCGTCGATGCGGTGCTGGAGCGTCTCGAGGCGCGCGGGCTGCGCGCGACGCTGTTGGTCCACACCCACGCGCACATCGACCACATCTTCGACGTGGGGCGCCTGCGCGACGAGACGAACGGCCGCGCGCTCCTGCATCCCGCCGACCTCCCGCTCTATCGCGCGTTGCCCGAGCAGGCACGTGCCTTCGGGCTCTGGCCGAATGCACGCGCGATCGAACTCGACGGCGACCTGCGCGACGGCGACGTGCTCGCGGCCGGCTCGATCCGGGCCGAAGTGCTGCATACGCCGGGTCATACCCCCGGCAGCGTCTGCTTCGCGGCGAGCGCCGGCGACGAGACGCTGCTCCTGACCGGCGATACCCTCTTCGCCGGCGCGATCGGGCGCTGGGACCTCGGAGGCACCTCGATGGAGGACATCGTCGCATCGATCCACGCCAAGCTGATGGACTATCCGAATGCGACCCGGGTCATCCCCGGCCACGGCCAACCCACCACGATCGGTCACGAACGTGGCAACAATCCGTTTCTTCAAGTATAGTCGCGTCGTGGAGGGTCCCTCTGTTGCGTCACATAGCATCTCGCATCGTCGCCTGCTCGCTCGTCGGTCTGCTCGCAGCTTGTAGCGGGGGCGGAACGATCGCTCCGGCGCCGCCGGGCAACTTCCCGTCGGTCGTGACCATCTCGCCACAAGGCAAGCTCCCTTCGGGAGTCGCCTACCGCATCGGTTCGGGAAGCTGGATCGCGGCGTCGACGAGCGCTGCGACGCAATTCAGCGTCCCGATCGGCACCACGACATTCTCGGTCGCCTCTGCCTGCAACGGGCTCGGGCAGACCGTCGTAAATCTCGCGGTGACCGATACGCTCGTCGTCCCCGTGGCCTGCGAGGACGGGAGGGCAACGCCGTACGGCCCCGGGCATGTGAGCGGGACCTTCGATGCGACCGCCGTTGGCGCGACGGGGGCTCTCGTGAGCGCGACGTACGACCTGGCCGACGTCTCCGTCGCGAGCGGCGCGGGGAGCTACACCAATCTCGTGACCGACCCCTACCACCCCGAAGCGCAGACCCTCGTCCTGGCCGCAAAGAACCCCACCGGCGACTTCGTCGGGTTCAAGACGATACATGGCATCGGGCTCGTCGGGCTTCCCGGCAACAACAACGCAACCGTGAATTTCCCGACGCTCACCGCCGCCGACGCAGCCATCTCCGAGCCGTTCTCCGTCGCCGGCACGACCGGATCGTCGACCTCGATCGGCGTGGCATACCTGCTCGACGGCACGAACAACGGATTCTTCGTGACGCACGCGAGCAAGACGGCATACTCGGCGGTGCCCGCAGCCGATTGGGCTGCCGGCGATTCATACGGCGTGTACGCCTCCACATCGGACACGGTCGGGAGCGATGGGTTCCGCACGATCCATCTCGGGCGGATCGCGGCGGCCGCGCCGGTCGCGGTCGTGCTCCCGACGCTCACCCACCTCGCGATCGATCACGCGGATCTCTCGTTCCCGCTTACGTACGCCGGTCTCTCGTCGAGCGACGTCGCCAAAGGCTACCTGGTCGCAGAGTTCGACGGCTCGACGCCGCCCGAAGTCGATATCGCCACGCCCGCCTATCTCGCTGGAAAATCGTCGTACGGGCCGCCGTCGCTCGCCGGCCTGACCGGCTTCACGACGAAGACCGCCGCAAACGTCACGTTGGCCGAGTATGCCGTCGTCGGCCTCTCGTTTCAACCGTCACCGCTCAACGACACCTACCTCGGCGGATACCCAGCCGCTGGGCAGTCGGTCGAAGCCTACCTCAGTTACTACGATCCGCAGGCCAGCCCGGGACTACGTCTTCGCTTGATGCAAGGCGATCGCGTTTCCGTCGGGATCCCTCAACCCTGAGATGAAGCAGATGGGCGTCTCGAAGACCTCGTTGGTCTCGATGCCCATCTGCTTGAGCTCTTTGCGGGTCGCTTCGATGTCGGTGACCTCGAGCGCCAGCGATTGGGCGGTGCCGGGCACGCCGACCTGCTCGAAATTGCCGATCCCGAAGGTCGCGCCGTCGATATTGAACTCGGCCCAATAGTCGAGCGCGAGCCCGTCCGGGTGCAGCCCGAGCACGTCGCGATAGAATTCCACCGCACGCGGCATATCGGTGACCGGGTACATCACAAAAGCCATCTTTGAAACCGTCATGACGGCGACGTTAGCCTAGCGGGCCGCGTCTCCTGGGCGCCGAAGGCTTGGCCCGCACGGGTGAGAAGGTCCAGACGATGGATAGCGAGAGCCCCGTCTTCGTCCGCCTCGACATCACGTTGGTGGGCGCGCACGATCTCCTGGAACACCAGGTCCGGGACCTGAGCGAGAGGATGGCCGCCGAGGTCGAGTCTCGCTCTTCGCGTCCATCGGCGAACGCGGCCTCGGCATGGCGAATGAGGTCGCGCTGGCAGGGGCCGCGATCGAACGCTCGGCGTTGCCCTCGGGTTCGCCCGCGCTCGTCGTCCAGAACTAGGCCCGTCTGCTCGACTGCGTCCTGAGCGCGCGCGACGACATCCGCGCACAGACGATGCCCGCGGAGTTCCAGACGCCCGGCGCCTGGGACGCCTTCGCGAACGGCCTCTACGACCAGATCGTCGCCTGGCCGGATCAGATGCGCGCCGCCGCGCAGCGCAACACCGCGGATCGCCTTCGGCTCGTGCTCTTAGCGAAGCAGCCGATCGCGCCGATCGAACGCGCGATGGCTGCCGATACGCACCGTCTCGAAACCCAAAACGCCGCGATCGAACGCCACACCGCCTTTCTCGGTCAAAACAAGGGCTGCGCGACCGTTCTCGTCACGATCCTCGCTGCGTTCTTCCGGTAGCGGCATGAGCCGCGGTCTTCTTCTTCGGCCGCCCGCCCTTCTTGCCGTTCGCTCGGGAGGCGGCGGCGCGCAACTCAGATTTCGTCATGCCCGCCACGCGATTCAGCATATTGACGCCGAACGAATCGCGAATCATACCGATGATCGATATCGACTCGTCCGTGCAGCGAAAAAGTATCGCTTCGTTTCCGGGCAGCAGTTCAAACTCGCTAACTTCTTCGACCGTCAGGTCGCAGGCGTAGCCTACCGTTGAGCGAGGACATATCGCCGACGCGCCGTTACGCAGATCGACCTCGAAAGTATCGTTAGAGCGATCATAGGAGACCGCAACGGCGCGAAAAGGCCGCAACAGCTCTCCTCGAATACCGGAGGCCTCCCATTCGTCATCACTCAAGATCTCCGCTTTCGTCCGTGGCATCGAAGCCATTCCTCCCAACATTCGCGCAAGTGTTCGTTCACGATGACCTTCGCTTGCCTCGCTTCCGAACGAAAGCGGTGCAGTTCGGCCTCATCCATCAGTTCGGAACACCCGTCGCGCAGCCGAACCCGATACGAGCGGCCGCCCTTGAAGACGTGAACGTGAGGGCCTTCTCCGTCCTCCAAGTGATGCACGCGAACCACATACCCGCGGACCTCGACGACCCGCCCCATTACAATAACCTAGCGCCCTGGGTTTGTCGAGCCTCGTGCCGCTCGACCACGGCTCCGCCGAGGTGGACCGTCTCGCCGCCGAGCGAGGGGCACTCCCGCAGGCACGCTTGCACGAACGAGGGTGGGAAGGTGAACGGGCGGGCCACGGCCAGGTGGGCGAAGGTCCCACCGCCGGTACAGAGTGCGCCAATCCCATGCCGCCAGTCGAAGATCCCGATCGCGCCCTCGGCCTGGACGATGATCCGATCGTCGCTGGCCGGGCGAACGCTCCACTCCCGCGCCTTGCGCATCGAACCGAGTTTTGCGACCACGGTAGCCATTCGTACGAGTATCCCGCAGCCGGATTGCGCCGCCGTGGCCGCGATGTTGCCGGCGAATGACTCGCCCGCCGCCCGCCGAAGCACCTGAAGGTGGCTCGCAAGAAATCGGCACCCTTACATGGCGCGAATCTTGGCTTTGAAGCCGAGCTCTTCGAGACGGCCAACGGCCTGCGCGGCAACGTGGACGCCGCCGAATACAAGCACATCGTCCTCGGCCTGATCTTCCTGAAGTACATCAGCGATCTGTTCGAAGAGCAATTCGCGAAGGTCCAAGCCGACGGCGGCGACCCCGAGGATCGCGACGAGTACACCGCCCACAACGTCTTCTGGGTGCCGGCCGACGCCCGCTGGAACGCCATTCAAGCGAACGCCAAGGCCACCGATATCGGCGTGCGCGTCGACAACTCGATGGCCGCTATCGAACGCGAGAACCCGTCGCTCCAAGGCGTGCTGCCGAAGGAGTACGGTAAGCCGAGCCTCGATCCAGCGCGCTTGGGAAAACTGATCGACACGATCGCCACGATCGGATTCAGCAAGGACGACGCCGGGTCGAAAGACATCCTCGGCCGCGTCTACGAGTATTTTCTCCAACAGTTCGCCGGGCAAGAAGGCAAACAGGCGGGCGAGTTCTACACGCCGCGCTGCATCGTCCGGCTCCTCGTCGAGATGATCGAACCATACAAGGGCCGCATCTTCGACCCGTGCTGCGGATCGGGCGGCATGTTCGTGCAGTCCGAACGATTCATCGAAGAGCACGGTGGCAAACTCGGCGACATCGCGATCTACGGCCAAGAATCGAATCATACGACCTGGCGCCTCGCGAAGATGAACATGGCGATCCGCGGCATCGACGCCGACATCAAGTGGAACTCGCAAGGCTCGTTCGTCAAAGACGCCTTCCCCGACATGAAGGCCGACTTCATCCTCGCCAACCCGCCCTTCAACGACAAGACCTGGGGCGGCGAAGGCCTCAAGGAAGACAAACGCTGGCAATACGGCGTCCCTCCCGCGAGTAATGCCAACTACGCCTGGATCCAACACTTCATCTCGCACCTCAGCCCAACAGGCGTCGCCGCCTTCGTAATGGCTAACGGGTCGATGGCTTCAAACCAAAGCAATGAGGGGGAGATCCGGAAGGCACTAGTTGAGGCCGATGTAGTCGATTGTATTGTAGCCCTTCCGGGACAGCTATTTTACGGAACGCAGATCCCCGTTTGCGTTTGGATTCTTGCACGCAACCGGAGTGGGGGCACATTCCGTGATCGCAAGGGTGACATTCTGTTTATCGACGCCCGCAAGATCGGCGAGATGGTAGACCGTACTCACAAGACTCTTCGCGACAACGACATCACTGCGGTGGCAAGTACCTATCATGCCTGGCGTGAAAAGGCCGGAACGTACTTGGATAAGCCAGGCTTCTGCAAGACCGGGTCGAGAGACGAGTTCCGAAAGCACGGCGGCACACTGACGCCCGCCCGTTACGTAGGGGCAGACGAAGACGCCGAAGACGACAGCGCGCTGTTCGCCGATAGGATTATGCACCTCACATCTCTGCTACGGGATCAGCGCGCCGATTCCGTTCGCCTTGATGCGGCGATAGAGGAGTCGATTGAGGGACTTGGCTTTGGCACGTGATTGGCCACATCTCCCCCAGTTCAATTCGATCGACGAGATTTTGGAAAGTGTCCCAAGCGGTTGGGGTGCGAGTCAAGTAAGTGATCTGTACGACCGATTGCCGGTCGGCAAGCGATTCGAATTGAAGACAACTTCTGTAACTGGCCTGGTTCCAGTGCTTGATCAGTCATCGAGCGGCATTATTGGTTGGCACAATGAGGCGCCTGGCGTCGAGGCAAGCCATTCTGCCCCGGTAGTAACTTTTGCGAATCATACCTGCGAAATGCGGATAATGCGCCGCCCGTTCTCAGTGATCCAAAATGTCTTCCCGCTCGTGGGGCGCCACGGTATATGCGACACGACGTTTCTCTACTATCTCACAAAGGGGCGAGTGTGGCTCGAGGAATATAAGGGCCACTATCCTGACTACCGTCGCAAATATGTAGCAGTTCCGCCCCTCACCGAACAACGCGCAATCGCGTCCATCCTCAACGCGTTTGACGCCAAGATCGAATCGAATCGCAAGATGAGCGAGACACTTGAGGCGACGGCGCAGGCGTTGTTCAAGTCCTGGTTCGTGGACTTCGACCCGGTCCACACGAAGTCCGAGGGTCGCGAGACTGATCTCGCGGATCACGTCGCGAGTCTCTTTCCATCAACTTTCGATCGCTCCGTGAACGGCCCGATCCCGACCGGCTGGACAATGAAACCGCTCGCAGCGGTCGCTAGTATAGTGGGCGGGAAACAGCTCCCCACCGTCGACTGTCGTGATTTTGGCACCTTTCCAGTCTTCGGCGCAAACGGGATAATGGGCTATACCGATGCGGCGACGCACACGGCCTTCGTGATCGCTTTTGGGCGAGTTGGCGCCAACTGTGGTTCGGTCAATTGGTCAGGGAACGGAGCCTGGATCAACAACAATGCGACTGCTGTCGTCCCGTGGTCGTGGGGCTGGCTCGTACTTCAAGCGATGCTAGCTTTCGATTTCACCCAATTGCGAACAGGGTCCGCTCAGCCGTTCATTCCAAACAGCTCGCTAGCGTCGGTGCCAATTCTCGTCCCGACTGATGCAGTAGCTAGAGCGTTTTGCGATTTCGTTGAGCCTATACGCAGACGGCAACACCTGTGCATGGCCGAAAGCGCTACCCTCGGTGACATACGTGATCTCTTGCTACCGCAACTCATTTCTGGCGAGCTCCGAGTTCCTGATGCCGCCGCGGTTGTCGCCGGGGCTCCCGCATGAGTCCGTTTCTGTCGGAGGCGGATGTTGAGGGCGTTGCGATCGACGTTCTTCGCGGCTTTGATGGCTTTGCGTATCTCCACGGCGGCGTGTTCGACCCTGATGGCGGCGAGGAGCCGCGCCGTGTCTATTCCGAGAGTGTAATCGAAGGCCGCCTGCGAGTGGCGCTCGCACGGCTAAATCCCGACATCAGCAACGATGCGACCGACTCGGTCGTACGTAAGGTATTGCTCCACGAGACCGCCGATCTCGTTGCCAACAATCGGCGTTTCCACGGGTTCCTGGTCGTCGGCGTTCCATACGAGTATCGCGACGCGAGCGGCGGCGTTCGCAACGGGCTAGCGCGGCTCGTCGATATCGAGAACCCCGCGAACAACGACTACCTCGTCGTCAATCAGTTCACGATCAAGGAGCATACGGGTGCGCGGCGGCCAGATGTCGTGATCTTCGTCAACGGGCTGCCCCTCGGGCTGATCGAGTTCAAGGATCCGACCGATGACGCGGCCACGCTCGAGAACGCCTATAACCAACTCCAGACCTACAAGGCCGATATCCCGAACTTCTGCGCGTACAATGAGTTCCTGGTGGTCTCCGACGGCGTCGAGGCGCGGCTCGGGACGATCACCGCCGACTTCTCGCGCTTCCAGCCCTGGAAGGCGATCGAGGCCGAGAGTATCGGCAAGCCGGAGTTCGAGGCGCTCGCACACGGCGTCTTCCACCCCGACCGCTTGCTCGATATCGTCCGCTACTTCATCCTGTTCGAGAGCGACGGCGCCGACGTCTCGAAGAAGATCGCGGCTTACCACCAATACCGCGCGACCAACAAGGCGATCGCGAAGTCGATCGAGGCGACCGGCGCCGAGGGCGAGCGACATATCGGCGTCATCTGGCACACGCAGGGGAGCGGCAAGAGCCTCTCGATGGTCTTCTACGCCGGCAAGATCGTCCAGCAACCCGAACTCGCGAATCCGACGCTCGTCATCATCACCGACCGCAACGACTTGGACGAGCAACTCTTCGGCCAGTTCAGCCGGTGCGAAGACCTGCTGCGTCAGCGGGCCGTCCAGGCGCAGAGTCGCGAACACCTCAAAGAACTGTTGCAGGTCGCCTCGGGCGGCATCGTTTTCACCACCATTCAGAAGTTCTTCCCCGACGAGAAGGGCGGAACGTACCCGCGCCTCAGCGATCGGCGCAACGTGATCGTCATCGCCGACGAAGCCCACCGTAGCCAGTACGATATGATCGACGGCTTCGCGCGCCACATGCGCGACGCGCTCCCGAACGCCTCGTTCGTCGGCTTCACCGGCACGCCGATCGAAGCCGGAGACCGAAGCACGCGCCAGGTCTTCGGCGACTACATCGACACCTACGACATCGAGCAAGCCGTTCGCGACAAGGCGACCGTCCCGATCTACTACGAGGCCCGTATCGCTCGGCTCGATCTCCGGCCCGAACTGGTGCCGCACATCGATCCGGATTTCGAAGAGATCACCGAGGGCGAGTCCGAGGACCGGGCGAGCAAAGTCCGGTCGCGCTGGGCCAGCATCGAGGCGATCGTGGGCGCGAAAGAGCGCATCGCCGAAGTCGCGGCCGATATCGTGACCCACTTCGAAGAACGCGACGGCAACTTCGTCGGCGGCAAGGGATTGATCGTCGCGATGAGTCGCCGGATCGCGGTCGATCTCTACGACGCGATCGTCGCGCTTCGCCCGCAGTGGGCCTCGACCGACGACGCGACCGGCGCCATCAAGGTCGTGATGACCGGGAGCGCCTCGGACGGGCCCGCCTGGCAGCAGCATATCCGCGGCAAGCGCGGCACCGAAGCGATCGCGAATCGCTTCAAGAACCCCGACGACCCCCTCAAGCTCGCGATCGTCCGCGATATGTGGCTGACCGGCTTCGACGTCCCCTCGCTGCACACGCTCTACAACGACAAGCCGATGCGCGGCCACACGCTCATGCAGGCGATCGCGCGCGTCAACCGCGTCTTCAAAGACAAGCTCGGCGGCCTGGTGGTCGACTACATCGGCATCGCCGACGAACTCAAGAAAGCGCTCGCGACCTACACCGAGAGCGGCGGTCACGGCCGGCCGTACCGCCCCGAGAGCGAAGCCGCGCACCTGCTCGAGACCAAGTTCGAGATCGTCCGCGACATGTACCACGGCTTCGATTACCGCCGGCTCCTGATGGCGACGGCCGCCGAGAAGATCGCCGGTATGGGAGCCGCATTGGATTTCATCGTCGGCCTCCCCGACGGTCGCGAACGCTACCTGGCCAATGCGCGGGCGCTCATGCAGACGTTCGCGCTGGCCGCGACCACCGACTATGGGATGTCGATCCGCGACGACCTCGGCTTTTTCGAAGCCGTGCGCGCGAAGATCGCGAACCTGCGCGGCGCCACGGCCAAGTCCAATGCCGAACTCGACTCCGCCGTAAAACAGCTGGTCGCGCAGGCCGTCGCATCGCAAGGCATCGTCGACATCCTCTCGGAGTCCGGCATCAAACGCCCCGATCTCTCGATCCTCTCCGACGAGTTCCTAGCCGAAGTGCGGGACCTGCCCCACCGCAACCTCGCGCGCGAACTGCTGGAACGCCTGCTACGAGACGAGCTCAAGCGCCGCGCCGGCAAGAACGCCGTACAGAGCCGGAAGTTCTCCGAGATGCTGCAAGCCGCGCTCCTGAAATACAAGAACAATGCCATCGAGACGACCCAGTTGCTCAATATGCTCATCGAGGTCGCCAAGGAACTGCGAGGGGAGGATGCGCGGGCGGAAGCGCTCGGCCTCAACGAAGATGAAATAGCCTTCTACGACGCCCTCGCACAGAGCGAGAGCGCGATCGACGTCCTCGGCGACGCCCAACTCCGGATCATCGCGGCCGAACTCGTAAAGCAGGTCCGCCAGAACGTCGGCCTCGACTGGACCCTGCGCGAATCCGCCAAAGCCAAGATCCGCGTGCTGGTCAAGCGCATTTTGCGCAAGTATGGCTACCCACCCGACGCTCAAGCAAGGGCGGTCGAGACCGTACTCGAGCAAGCCGAACTCCTTTGCGGGAACGCGGCTTAGCCTTCGCCGGTCGTTTACCTCAGGCTGATGACGAGTTTGCCGTCGCTTGCGGGGGCTGCGGGCTGTCCCTCGACTCTGGTCGCTTCGCTCCCGACGCTCGGGATGACAGGGGCAGCTACTTCGCTCTTGGCGGCAGGCGCAACGTAGGTCGGCGCCTGTAGCGAGAAGTCTTCGACCTTGCCGGCGGCGACTTTGGCTTTGTAGTCGTCGATCGCGACGTGGAGCGCTTCGAGGGCGCGCTGCGGGTAGTCTTTCTTCTTCTCCGGATAGCCGTCGAGCTCGGCTTCGATCTGGGCTTCGGTGATGGCGCCGGCTTCGGCGATCGTCTTGCCTTTGGCCAGGTCGACGACCAGGCTGCAGGTGGCCGTGCCGAAGCCGCAGCCGGTGGTGAAGTACGAGATGTCCTCGATCACGGCGCCCGGACCGATCTTCAGGAAGAAGTTGTACATGTCGCCGCACGAGTCGCTGAAGTACTCGCCGCTCGCGGTCGGATGCTCCATCGTGCGGAACCCGGCGCGATCCTCGACCAGCTTCTGGAATTTCGGGAAGTTCATCTCGTCAGCGTTCCTATTTCTTGATGTTCGTGAGTTCGAAGCGGCACTCTCGGTCGCCGTTCGCAAGCGAGGCGGTCTGTACGTGGTCGCCTCCCAAGGTCTCGTCCATCACGTGATGGATCACCGAGCAGACCTCCGGATTGTCCTTGGCGACCGACGAGTACGGACAGGTATGTTCGTGGAGGGCGAACCCGCCGTCGATCAGGCTGTACTCGGCCATCACCCCTGAATCGCACAAGACCTCGGTGAGTTGCGCCACCCGCGCTTCGGGCTCGCGGGCGGTCACCCGGTCCTTGGCCTTGCTCGCGGCCCGGCCGGCGATCCCGCGGAAGATCGCGTCGACGCCGGCGTCGCCCTGGGTCTCGCGGACCTCGCGCAGCACGGCGCTGAGCATCTTGTCGTAGTGCTGCGGGAACAGCTTCTCGGCTTCGCTGGTCAGCGAGAATTCGAGCGTCGGCTTGGTCGGGCCGCGCCGGACCGGCTTCTCGACGACCAGGGCGTCGCGTTCCAGCACGACCAGCTGTTGGCGGATCGCGTTGGGCGAGAGTCCGAAGAGCCCCGCCAGGTCGGCGGCCGAGGCGGTACCCCGGCGCCGCAGCTCGGCGACGATCCGGCCCCGGGTGCTCTGAAAGAAACGGTCGGCGTGCATCCTGGCCCCATCCTACCATTTCTCGCGGCAGATAGTAAAGTTTATCCTTGACTTTCTCCCGAGGCGACCGTTAGGATAGGGTGGCACCCATCCGTTCAAGCAGCCAGGAGCACCATCACCGTGTCCGCGACCGGCCTTCGCATCACCGACCTGCACGCGCGCGTCGAAGAAAAAGAGATCCTCAAAGGCATCGACCTGGTGGTCGAGCCGGGCAAGGTCCACGCCCTGATGGGCCCCAACGGCAGCGGCAAATCGACGCTCGCCTTCTCGCTGACGGGTCATCCGAAGTACCAGGTCACCGGCGGAACCGTCACCCTCGACGGCCAGGACGTGCTCGCGCTCCCGGCCGACAAGCGCGCTCGCGCGGGGCTGTTCCTCTCGTTCCAATATCCGGCCGCGATCCCGGGCGTCAAGGTGGCGAACTTCCTGCACGCCGCCCGCCAGGCCGTCCGGCCCGACTCGCTTCCGCCCGCCAAGTTCCGCAAGCTCCTGATGGATAAGATGGAGACGCTGGACATGGATCCGGTCTTCATGGGGCGCTACCTCAACGACGGCTTCTCGGGCGGCGAGAAGAAACGCCTCGAGATGCTGCAGCTGGCGGTGCTCGCGCCGAAGTACGCCGTCCTCGACGAGACGGACTCCGGCCTGGACGTCGACGCGCTGCGCGCCGTCGGCGACGCGATCGGCTCGCTGCGCGCGAGCGACGAGGGCAAGGACACCGGCTTCCTCATCATCACGCATTACCCGCGCATCCTGCAGTACGTCGCCGCCGACGTCGTGCACATCATGATCGACGGGCGGATCGTCAAGACCGGCGGCCCGGAGCTCGCCAACCGCGTCGAGCGCGAAGGCTACGACACGATCCGCGAAGAGATCGGCGCAATTGCCTAGCGCCACGCTCGCGGGTCGCGAACGCCCGGGGCGTTACTGGAAGATCGACCTCGACACCCTCGAGTTCCCGGCCGGCGACGGCGGCACGGTCGAGATCGCGGCGCCGAGCGCGCGCGGGCTGATCGCCTGCACGCTCGAGCAGGCCGAGACCGACCACGCCGAGCTGCTCGCCCGCGTCTACGGACAGACCGCCGCACAAGCCACCAAGTTCGGCGCGATGACGGTCGCGCAGCGCGGGCCGGGCGCGTTCGTCTACATCCCCGCCGACGTCGCGGTCGACGGTCCGATCCTCGTCACCTACCGGGCCAACGCGGCCTGCTATCCGTACACCGTCGTGCTCGCCGAACGCGGCGCGCGCGCGACCGTGATCGAGCGCGTCGAAGGCGGCAGCGGCACGACGTACTGCGGCATCGTCGAGGTCGTCACCGAAGCCCACGCCGACGTCACCGTCGCGTCGCTCCAGGTCCTTCCCGAAGACGCGCGCGCGATCGCGACCCGCGATGCGAAGCCCGGTGCGAACGCCCGCGTCGCCTGGGCCGTCGCCGATCTCGGCGCCGCGCTCACGGTCGGCTCGGTCGACGCGCGCATCGAACACGAAGGCGCCACGGTCGATATCGCGGCGCTGTTCTTCCCGCGCGGCACGCAGCACGTCGACCTGATCACGACCGTCGACCACATCGCCGGCCACGCGACCTCGGAGACGATCGTCAAGTCCGCCGCCGGCGGACGCGGCCAGGCCCGCTATCTCGGCAACATCCGCATCGTCAAGGACGCGCAGGGGTCGCTCGCGCACCTGCACGACGACGCGCTGCTGCTCTCGAAGACCGCCCACATCGACTCGGTGCCGGCCCTCGAGATCGCCGCCAACGACGTCAAGGCCTATCACGGCGCGACCGTCGGCGCGATCGACGCCGAACTGCTGTTCTACATGGAGAGCCGCGGCATCGCGCGCGACGCCGCCGAACGCATGATCGCGCTCGGGTTCTTCGAACCCGCGATCGCCCGCTTCCCGACCGAGAGCCTGCGCGAAGAGATTCGCGAGGGGCTCCGCGCGAAGGTCGGCTGACCCGGATGAAGATGCTCGACTCGAAGGCCGCGCGCATCGCGGCCGACTTCCCGATCCTGCAGACGACCAACTCGCGCGGCAAGCGCCTCGTCTACCTCGACTCGGCCGCCACGTCGCAGAAGCCCCGGATCGTGATCGACGAGCTGGTCCGCTACTACGCGCAGTACAACGCCAACATCCATCGCGGCGTCTACGAGATCGCCGCGCTCGCGACCGACGCATTCGAAGACGCCCGCGCCAAGGTCGCGTCCTTCATCGGCGCCGGGACCGACGAGCTGATCTGGACGCGCAACGCGACCGAATCGATCAATCTGGTCGCCTATTCGTGGGGCCTGACGAATCTCGAAGCGGGCGACGTCATCGTCACCACCCAGATCGAACATCATTCCAACCTGGTGCCGTGGCAGCTGCTCGCGGCCAAGACCGGCGCGACCCTGCGCTTCATCCCGGTCGACGCCCGCGGCGTCCACGTGCTCGACGATCTCGACGCGCTGATGCAGGGCGCCAAGCTGGTCGCCTTCTCGCACGTCAGCAACACGCTCGGCACCATCGCGCCGGTCGAACGGATCGTCGCGGCCGCCCGCAAGGCCGGCGCGACCGTGCTGGTCGATGGCGCCCAGGCGGCGCCACACCTGGCCGTCGACGTGAAGGCGCTCGACGTCGACTTCTACGCCGTCAGCGGGCACAAGATGCTCGCGCCGACCGGCATCGGCGCGCTCTACGGAAGGCGCGCGCTGCTCGAAGCGATGCCGCCGTTCCTGGCCGGCGGCGACATGATCCGCAAGGTCGAGTACGAGCAGAGCACCTACAACGACGTCCCGTGGAAGTTCGAGGCCGGCACCAGCAACGTGGCCGACGCGATCGGTTTCGGCGTCGCGGTCGACTACTTGCGCGAGACCGGGATGGACTGGATCCGCAGTCACGAGAAAGAGCTGTTCGCCTACGCGCTCGAGCGGCTCGCGCCGTTCGAGCGGCGCGGTCTGGCGATCTACGGCCCGCGCGACCCGGAACTGGTCAGCGGCGTGCTCTCGTTCAACTTCGCCGACATCCACGCGCACGATCTGGCCTCGATCCTCGACACCGAGGGCGTCTGCATCCGGGCCGGCCACCACTGCACGATGCCGCTGATGGCCAAGATGGGCTGGCCGGCCACCGCGCGCGCCTCGTTCTATCTCTACACGACCCGGGCGGATATCGACGCGCTGGTCGACGCGCTCGAGCGCGCCGCCGTGGTCTTCAAGCTCTCGGCATTCGATGGACGACTTCTACCGCGACTACATCCTGGACCACTACCGCAATCCGCGCAACTTCGGCACGCTCGAACGGCCGGATGCGACCGCCGAGGATCTCAATCCGCTGTGCGGCGATCAGATCCGGATGGACGTCGCGGTGGCCGCCGACGGCACCGTGAGCGACGTCAAGTTCTCCGGCAAGGGCTGCGCGATCAGCCAGGCCTCGGCCTCGATGCTGACCGAGACGGTCAAGGGCATGAAGCTCGAAGACGTGGCTCGCCTCTCCAAGGAGACGGTCCTCGAGAACGTCGGCATCGGCATCAGCCCGACGCGCATGAAATGCGCCATGCTCGGCCTGCGCGTCCTCAAGAGCGCTGCGGTCGGGTCGATCGCCGGCTGGCCGGACGAGGAATAGTCCCCTGACCGACGGGACGCTGCTGCCGACCGTGTTTCGCCTCGCCGCCGGCATGGTCTGCGCCGGCATCGCCCTCTCCCTCTGGGACGTCGGGCGGCGCTCGCCCATCGGGGTGGCCCGCGACGTGCTGGCCGCGCTCAAGCACCGTTCCGGCCTGCTCGGCGGCATCGTCCGGACGCTGGCGGGCCTCGGCTATGCGGCGCTCGCGATCGCGTTCGTGGTGCTCGCGCTGCCCGAGCCGGAACCGTCGCTGATCTCGGCGTTCACCATCGGCACGTTCCTGACCGGGCTGATCTTCGAGGCGCTGGTCGGAGCCTCGCTCCGCAGGCTGATCGGCATCCGCCCCGCTCCGACGGATGGAAGCCCGCCCCCGCGTTGAAGCAAGCGGCGTGGAGCATCATCATCTGACGCCCGGCGACTGGTCCAAGGTCGCCAACGAGCCGCGGTTCCGCTCGCTGATCGCCGACAAACGCCGGTTCATCGTCCCCGCGACCGTCTTCTTCCTCGCCTATTTCCTAGCTCTGCCGGTTCTGGTCGGCTTCGCGCCGGCGACGATGGAACGCGCGGTCTGGGGGCCGGTGACGGTCGCCAACCTGTTCGCGCTCTCGCAGTTCGCGATGGCCTGGATCCTGCTCGCGCTCTACCTGTGGCGCGCTCGCGGCTACGACGCGACCGAGCGGGCCGTCACCGAGGACGTCCGCAAGGAGTTCGGCGCACCGTGAATGCCGCGCTGGGGATGTTCTGCTTCTTCGTCGGCGTGACGCTGGTGATCACGTGGTGGGCGTCGGCCCGCACGACCACGAGCAAGGGGTTCTACGCCGCCCATCGCGAGATCGGCGGCGTGCAGAACGGCTGGGCGGTCGCCGGCGACTACATGTCGGCCGCATCGTTCTTGGGCATCACCGGCTTGATCGCGTTCTACGGCTTCGACGGGTTCATGTACTCGGTCGGCTTCCTGGTCGCATATCTCACGGTGCTCTTCCTGGTGGCCGAACCGCTGCGCAACGTCGGCAAGTACACGATGGCCGACCTGATCTCGTTCCGCCTGCACGGCAAGGGCGTGCGCGCGATCGCGGCCATCTCGACCCTGGTGGTGGCGCTCTTCTACATGATCGCGCAGATGGTCGGCGCCGGATCGCTGGTCGACCTGCTGCTGCCCGCCGCCAGCTACACGACCGCGATCGTGGTGGTCGGCGCGCTGATGATCGTCTACGTGATGTTCGGCGGCATGCTCGCGACCACGTGGGTCCAGATCATCAAAGCCGTGCTGCTGCTGGCCGGCGCGATCGCGATCTCGATCATGGTGCTCGCGCACTACGGCTTCTCGCTGCCCCAGCTCTTCGGCGCGGCGGCCAACGTCGCCGGCCCGGCCGGGCCGACCAACCTGCTGCACTCGGGCCTGCTCTACGAAGGCGGTCACGGCGCGCTCAATCTGCTCTCGCTCGGCCTCGCGCTCGTGCTCGGCACGGCCGGGCTCCCGCACATCCTGATGCGCTTCTACACGGTGCCGTCGGCCAAGGCGGCGCGCACCTCGGTGGCCTGGGCGATGGTCCTCATCGGCGTCTTCTACCTGACCACGATGTTCATGGGTCTCGGCGCCGCCACGCTGGTCGGCAAGGCGGATATCGGGACCCACGTCCGCGACGCGGCCGCCATCGCCTACATCTCCAAACAGCCCGCCGCAGAGCAGCCGGCGCTCAACGTGCAGCTCAAGACGAAGCACTACGTGGTCCCGTCCGAGAACAACAACATGGCCGCGCCCCTGCTCGCGAACTTCCTGGGCGGCTCGTACTTCATGGCGTTCATCGCGGCGGTCGCGTTCGCCACCATCCTCGCGGTCGTCGCCGGCCTGACGATCAGCGCGTCGTCGGCGTTCGCCCACGACATCTGGTGGAATCTCGTGCGCGGCGGCAAGGGCGACGAACGCGAGCAGTTGCGCGTGGCGCGCGCCACCGCCGCCGCGGTCGGCATCGTCGCGATCGTCCTGTCGATCGGCCTGCGCACGCTCAACGTCGCGTTCCTGGTCGGCCTCGCCTTCGCGGTCGCCGCCAGCGCCAACGTCCCGGTCATCGTGTTGTCGCTCTCGTGGCGCCGCTTCAACAAGACCGGCGCGATCTGCGGCATGCTCGCGGGACTCGTCTCGTCGCTCGGCATCATCGCGATCTCGCCCGCCATCATGGGCGTCGATCCGCCGCTCTCGGCGACCCACCACTTCATCCAGATGGCGCCGCTCTTCCCGCTCGACAACCCGGGCCTGCTCTCGATCCCGCTCGGCTTCCTCGGCGCGATCCTCGGCACGCTCCTCTCGCGCGACCCCCAAGCGGAAGCCGACTTCGATCAGCTCCTCGTCCGCGCCAACACCGGAATGGGCGCGGAGGTCTAGCTCGACCTACTCCTCGTCTTGGTGGGAGACTCGCGGGACGGGGACATTGGCTCAGGCCGGACGTACAACACGCGCCCATCCTGGGCGCGTGAGGCCTCGTTGGTGCTCTGTCGCTCCGCCCTCCAGGCTCCGCTCGTCGCACGCGCCGGCTTCACCAACGTCCCCGTCCCGCGAGTCTCCCACCAACGCAACGTCCGCGTCGAACAAAACCCAAATCATCGAGCGCACCGCGATAGACCCGCTCGCCTATTGGTTTACTCGTGCGGTTGAGGTGGGCTCGACCCCTCACCCACCTGTATCGAGGGGCGTGTGAAGGGAGGAGCGGAGCCAGGATGGCGGGAGCGACGACGAGGCGAGCAGCTTTTTTGCACGATGCAAAAAAGCGAGCGTCCCCACGATGCAGGTGGGTGAGGGGTCGAGCCCACCTCAACCGCGCGATGCGGCAGCGACTACTGCGGTTTGATCGCGGTGTGGTCGGTGATGACCGCTCCGCCGGGTGCTACGTTGACGGTGAACGTGAAGAAATATTCGCCGCTGTCGGTGGTGACGTCGGCGTTGACGAGCCAGGTGCCGTCGCTGTTCTGGGTGGGGCGGACGAAGTTGAGGCGCGCGCTGCGGTTCATGAACGTCTCGCTGGCGTTGCCGTGCGAGAGATACGAGCGGGCTTCGTTCGCGTCGCCGCGGGCCAGCGCGTCGAGGTAGAGGCGCACGACGTCGGCGGCGCGCTGTCCGGCCGTCGGCGGCGGCGGTACGGGCGTCGCGGTCGGCTTCGGTTTCGGCGTCGCGGGTCTGGGCGTCGCGGGTTTAGGCGTGGCTGGGCGGGGCGTGGCCGGCTTCGGCGTCGCCGGTATCGGGGTCGCCGTCGCGGTCGGTTTGACGGTCGGCTTTGCGGTCGGGGCGGGGGTCGGAGTGCTGCTCGGCTGGGTCGAGGGGCCGGCGGAGGCCGAGGGTTTGACGCTCGGCGAGGGTTTCGCGCTCGGCGACGCGCCGTGGCTCGGGCTCGGACGCGGTGTCGGCGACGGGGTCGCCAGCGGCGTTTGGGTCGGGACGGCGCTCACGGTCACGGCCGGGAGCGGCGTGGCCGCCGGGCCGGCGTTCTTGCCGCCGCCGAGCACTTTGGCGAGCACCGCGCCGATCAGCAGACCGGCCAGGATGACGACGATGACGAGCGGGATCAACGGCAGGCCGCCGCCGTTTCCACCGCTCGGTTCGTCCAAGCGGCGACGGCGGCGCGGTTGATCGTTCATGCGGTCTCCATGGCGTGGCGCTTCTCGACTTCGCGCAGCAATCCGGGCGACTGCGCGGCGTAGGCGAGCAGGGCGTCGAGCGCGGCCCGGTCGCCGGAGCGCAGCAGTTCGAGCGCGGTCTCGGCACCTTCGGCGACGTCGTCGGAGGCTTCGCCGCGCTCGCGGAAGGCGGCGAAGATCGACTCGACGAGCGCGGCGCGCTCGGCGGCCGTGTCGGCTGGTATCCCTAGGACGGGCATCGCCGTACACCTACTCCCCGGCGGCAGGCGGCTCCTCGAAGTTTGCCAAAACTCGTCGGGGATGATCCGCGTCCGCGTCCCGCTCGATCTCCACGCCGTCGCCGTCGGCGACACCGCGTTCGCGCTCGCCACGCCCTTGCGCGTCCGGTCCATCCTGGCGCTCGCGGTCCGCGAAGCGATCGGCGCGCGCGCGCCGTCCGACAAGTTCGAGCGCAGCCTCTGGCGTACGTTGGCCGGCCTGGAGAACGGCGACTACACGCTGACCATCGACGGCCGCATCGTCCGCGACATCGACGCGGTCGTCGTCTGCGAGGACACCGTCGACCTGCGCTTCTACCTCAACCGCGTCGTCGCCGGGTAGCCGCTTGATCGAACCCGCTCCGATCGGCGCGCTCCTGCAGCGGGCCGGCCGCCTCATCGTACGGCGCTGGCCGCTCTACGCGATCGGCACGCTGGTCGCGGTCGCGATCCAGCTCGGGCTGCTGTTCGCGCCGGGTCTCTCTGCGGATGTGGCCGGGGTCGTCGGCGAGGTCTTCGCGTACGCTCCGCTCACGGCCATCGTGTTCGCCTTCGGCGCGGCGGACTACGTCGCCGAAGCGGTCGAGCCGGCGGCCATCTGGGGGCGCATCGCCGAGCGGATCTGGGCGGTGGTCGTCCTCGACGCGGCGCTCAATCTGCTCTTCATCGGGATCGCGCTCGGCGTCGGCGCCTCGCCGCTCGCCCAGGTGGTCGGCGAGACGGGCGTGCTGATCCTCATCACCCTCCTCGCATTCGCGGAGACGCACGCGATCGTCGCCCGCGACGAAAAGCCCGCCCGCCTACTGGCCGACAGCCTGCTCGCAAGCGTTCGCATCACCACCACGCGCATCGGCTACGGCCGCGCGGTCGCCGTCGTCCTGCTGCCGTATCTGATCCTGCTCCTGGTCCCCCGATCGTGGTCGGTCGCGGCCGCCGCGCTCCTGACCGTGCCGTTCGCAGCGCTGACGGTCGTCTTCTACCTCGACAGTCTGGCGCTCGCGGGATCGCGGACGAAATAGCCGTTAGGACTATTGCGTAGGGTGGTACTGTAAGAGGGACATACTGTAACCCGAAACGGAGCACCCAAAATCCGCCTCTCGCAGGCCGTCGTCGCCGCCTCGCTGATCGCCGCACTGGCGGTCGCGCCCGCGCCCCGCTCCGACCATCAGTATGTCGTCTCGGGATCCGACATATTCACCGTCGGCGCTCGCACCGCCGCGCGGGTGACCTATAGCGGGACCGAACGCCTGCGCGTCAGCGCGGTCGGCGCGGCCACGCGCTACAACGCCGACGCGCGCTATACCCGGACGGACGACGCCGGGAGCAGCGACGCGCGCGCCAGTTTCGTCCAGGAACTGCTCGCGAGCGGTTCGTTCGAGGACCGTTTCGACGACGATCCGGACTTCCTGACCGTCCTCAACCAGCCGTTCGCGGTCGCGCTCGACGCGGCCACCCTGCGCGATCTGCGCGCGCTGCACGGCAGCGTGCCGTTCGCGACGGCCTCGCCGATCACCGGAGCCACGCTCCACGGTTCGCTGCGCCGCGGTCCGAGCGGCACGATCGCCGGCACGCCCGCCGTCGGCGTCCGGTTCGACGCTTCCGGTCCGATGCGCGGGCCGCTGCCGGACCGGCCGGACGTCGCGATCGACGGGGTCATGCGGATGGCGGGCATCGCGTACTACGCACAGGACGGCGCGCTCCTCGTCGCGCTCGACGCCCGGCTGACCGTCACCGGAACGCTCCACGAAGGCAAGACGGCGACGCCCGTGCGGATCGTCTATCTCCGGACGATCCGCGCGCGCGCCGCCGCCGCGACGACCGAGGCCTCGAGGACCCCCTAGAACGCGCCGACCAGCTGGACTTCGAGCGGGTGCCGGAACGGCATCTCGCTCAGTTCGGTCAGCGGCGTGAACGCCAGGTGGTTCTGGTGGCAGTCGATGAGCATCTCGATCCCGCGCTTCACGCAGCCCGTCTCTTCGACGTATTTGTTGAGTTTTTTCGTGAAGTACTCGCGCGGCTCGTGGAGCACTTTCGCGTAGTAGGGATCGTCGGTCAGGCCGTGCGTGGAGAGGCCTTCCTTGGGCACCAGCCAGACGAACCACGGATCGTGTTGCGCGCGGTATCCGATGAGGACCAAGGGGACGGCCCGGTCCGACTTGAGGTCCGGTTTGAAACTGCACATCGTATACGCGTCGAACGAGATCTCCGTGGGATCGATGACCGATTGCATCAAGCTACCCTTTCCTCGTCAGATGAACAAAAAACCGCCCGAGCTCATACGGCTCGCGCGGTCGTGGGAATCGTCTTCGGCACTCCATTTTGCGCCATGGAGAAGCCTTCGCTGGGGGACATATGCGACCTGCGTCGGAACCGCGAAGTTCCTGAGGACTTTTGCCCTCGCGGCGTGAAACCGTGGGGTCCGAGCACGTGTTCCTAGCGCCAGTATGAGTGCGCTCGCACCGCTCCTGAGGGAGAGTATGCCGCCAGCGGTTGGGCCCAAGCCCGCACCCCCGGTTCCGCTCAAGGCGGTGCCCGGCGCAGATTCGTTCGAGCGCGTGGTCGACGACTACCAGCGCCGGCTCTACGGATTCGCCCTGCGCATGACCGGCAACCGCGAGGATGCCGAGGAGATCGTGCAAGACTCGTTCGTGCGCGCCTACCGAGCGCTCGGCAAGATGTCGCCCGAGCAGCGCGCCGAGCTGCGCCTGCAGCCCTGGCTCTATACGATCACCCTCAACGTCACCCGCAACCGTCTGCGCAGCCGCAAGCCGACCAGCGTCGCGCTCGACGCGCTCGCCGATCCGGACGCGCTCCTGCGCGAGTCGCTCGACGGCCCGCCCCAGCCCGAGACGATCGTCGAACAGAACGCCGAAGTGGCGCTGGTCGAACGGGCGCTCCTCCAGCTCCCCATGCATCTCCGCGCGGCCGCCACCCTTCGGTTCATCGAAGGCCGCAGCCATCCGGAGATCGCCGAGATCTTGAACCAGCCCATCGGAACGGTCAAATCGCACGTGCACCGCGCCGTGCGCGTCCTGCGCCGCATCCTCGGACCGCAGATCGGCCGCATCGTGCCCGAAGGAGACACCGCCCATGCGCTGTCGTGACGTCGAAGCGATGTGGGACGAGATCCGCGGTCAGTGCACCGCGTCCGTCCGCCAGGCCGTCGACGGGCATCTGCACGACTGTCCGCACTGCCAGGACCTCTACGAGGAGTTCGAGGGGGTCGCGTACTGCCTCTCGTGTCTCCCGCAACCCGAACCGTCGTGCGACCTCACCAAGAAGGTCGTCGAGCACATCGCGCAGATCCGCTACCGGGTCCGGCCCGAGCCGATCGTCCTGACCGCGGTCGAGACCCCGATCGGCACGCTCCACGTGGGGTTCAAGGATCGCCGGATCGCCTACGTCGGGATCGACACCGGCGAGGACCTCGACGTCGTCCGCGAGCAGATCGAGCAGCGGCTGCGCCGCCCGGTGGTCGGCGGCGAGACGCCGCCCTGGCTGCGTCAGACCCTCGACGAGTTCTTCGCCACCTGGAAGGTGGACGAGAGCCACGTCGACCTGAGCGATCTGACCGAATTCGAACAGGCCGCCCTGCGGGCCGCCGCCCAGATCCCGCCGGGCGAGGTCCGCTCCTACGCCTGGGTGGCGACGCGCATCGGCAAGCCGAAGGCCGCTCGCGCCGTCGGACGCGCGATGGCGCGCAACCCGCTCCCGCTGCTCTTCCCGTGCCATCGCGTGGTCAATGCGGCCGGCGATCTCCACAACTACGGCTACGGCCTCGAGATGAAAGCGCGCATCCTCCGGATGGAAGGCTACAGGGGAAGCTGAGAACGCCGCCAACCTTAACTCAGGTGGCAAAGAACATCCTCGTGACCGGCTTCGAGCCCTTCGGCGGCGATAAGGTCAACCCGAGCGAAATGATCGTACGAGCGCTGGAGGGTCGGCTTATCGCCGGCCGTCCTATCGCCACGCACGTCTTCCCGGTCGAGACGCGCTCCCTGCGCGAACGCATGGAAGAACTGCTCGCAGAAGTACGTCCCGACGTCATCGTCGGGCTCGGCCAGGCATCCAAGCGCGCCTCGCTATCGCTCGAACGGGTGGCCGTCAACGTCCTCGATTTCGAGAACCCCGACAACGTCGGGGTCATGCGCAAGAGCGACCAGATCGTGCGCGGCGGCCCCGACGCGCGCCTCTCCAATCTCCCCTTCGAGAAGATCGTCGGCGCCTGGCACGAGAACGGCGTGCCCGGCTACGTCTCCAACTCGGCCGGCACGTTCCTGTGCAACCAGCTGCTCTACGAGCTGCTCGGCGCCAACGAGAACGCTTCGGCGCCGGCGCTGGTCGGCTTCGTGCACCTGCCCTACCTGCCGGTGCAGGCGATCGTGGCCGGATCGGAGACGCATCCCTCGATGTCGTTCGAAACGATGAAAAAAGGGATCGAACTCCTCATTGAAACCGTCGTGCCCTGGGTCGAACATCGCGCTCCAGAGCCGGCGCAGACCCGCAGCAAGGGCTCCCAGATGTGGATCCCGCGCGGAGTAAAGGAAGTAGAACGCTGAGCGACCCACGCATCAACGCCATCCCCGACATACACGGGCATGCGAAAGGCGAACACCGTCCCTTTGCCGAGGAGCGCCCGCTGGCGTACTCCCCGCGCATGCTGTTCCTGTGGTTCTACCACGCCTGCCGGCGCGGCGCGCCGCGCTTCCTGATGGTCAGCGATCACATCAACTATCTGACGTTCGAGGATCCGGGCGCGGTCAACACCGTGCGCCGCGCGTTCAAGCTCGCGCACGCGGGCGATCTCTACGGCGCGGCCGAGGTCGCCGGCGTCGACGTCGCGCACGCGGCGGTCGTCTCCGAAGGCCTGCGCCGCGGCATGCGCTTCTCGATCGGCGCGGAGCTCGACAACGATCCGCGCTCGCGTCCGGACGCGCAGAACATCGTCGAAGCGATGAAGCCCGACGGCATGATCCGCTCCGTGCACTTCCTCACCATCGACCACCCCGAGAAGGGCGCCGACTTCAGCTGGGCGTTCGACAACCCCGAGTTCGCATCGCTCCACGACGTCGTCGGCGCCGAGCGGACGTGGGAGCTCTACATGGAGCGCCTGCTCGACGACATCGAGAAGCTGCCCGGCCAGATCGCCGGCCACTTCTACGTGCCCGCGACCTTCGGCCACTGGCCCGCCCAGAAGAAGCTCGAGGAATACGAGGATCGCTTCGTCGAGGCGTGCGCCGCCCGCGGGATGGCGATCGAGTTCAACACCCGCTTCCTGTATCGCGACCGCCCCGAGGGCGTGCGCGAGAAGATGCTCTCGTCCTACGCGCGCCTGCTCAAGAAGGCCAAGGCCAAGGGGGTCGGCATCGCCGCCGGCTCCGACGCGCACAGCCCGAAGGACATGGGCAACGGGTTCGACACGCTGCTCGAGATGCTCGATGCGGCCGACATCAACGAACTGGTCTTCCCGGTCGCCGGACGCCTGGCCCGGGTCGCCCTGCGCGCCACCCGCGAACATCTCGAACGGCACGCCGGACGCACGGAACCGGTCCAGGCCGGCAGCAGCATCAGCGGATTCTCGCGCGCCGAACTCGGCCTTCCGGAACAGCCCGAGCTGGCGCCGCGCACGTCGCGTGCCATCGCCGCCAAGAAGCGCACCACCGGATCGGCCCGGACGACCGCCAAACCCGTCAAAGAGAAGGTCGTCAAGCCGCCCAAGCCTCCCAAAGAGCCCAAGCCGCCGAAGCCGGTCAAAGAGAAGCCCGTCAAGCCCTCCTCTCCTGTCACCCCGAGCGTAGCGCAGCGTAGTCGAGGGGCGGTCAAACCGGCGTCGAAGCCCGTGAAGGCCGCGCCGGCTCCGAAGGTCGCCACGAAGAAGGCGGCTCCGGCCGTCAAAGCGCCGGCCAAGAAAGCCGCTGCTCCGGCCAAGAAGGTCGCCGCTCCGGCGAAGAAAGCCGCCGCGAAGAAGGCGGCTCCGGCCAAGGCGCCGGCTAAGAAAGCCGCCCCGGCCAAGAAGGCCGCGCCCGTCAAGAAGGCGACCGTCGCAGCCAAGAAGGCGCCCGCGAAGAAGGCCGCACCGGCCGCCAAGAAAGCGGTTCCCGCCAAGAAAGCGGCTCCCGCCAAAAAGACCGTAGCGATCGCCAAGAAAGCGGCACCGGCGAAGCAGGCCGCGTCCGCGAAGAAGGCGCCGGCGAAGAAGGCGCCGGCCAAGAAGGCGGCTGCTCCGGCGAAGAAAGCGCCCGCGAAGAAGGCGCCGCCGCCGAAAAAAGCCGCCGCCAAACCGGCGGCGAAAAAGAAACCCGCGGCCAAGCGCCGCTAGAACATCCAGCAAGCCCGGCGCCCCGCGCCGGGCTTCATCGGCCTAAAGGAGCGATCGTCTCATGACGGATATCTCCCGCATCCGCAACATCGCGTTCGTCGGCTCGCACCATTCGGGCAAGACGTCACTGGTCGAAGCGGTCCTCGCCCACTGCGGCGCCACCACCCGGCGCGGATCCGTCACCGACGGCACGACGGTCACCGACCACGAACCCGAATGCATCGCCCACGCCCAGTCCACCACGGTCGGCTTCGCGCATTGCGTCGACGCCTCGATCGACATGACGCTGGTCGACTGCCCGGGCTTCATCGACTTCTTCGAAGAGACGAAGATGGCGATCGCCGGCGTCGACGCCGCAGTCGTGGTCATCGACGCCGATCCGACGCGCGTGGTGCAGACCCAGGCGCTGGTCGACTATCTCGAATCGCGCCGTCTGCCCCATCTGTTCGTCGTCAACAAGATGGATCGTCCGGGCGCCGATTTCGCCGGCACGGTCGCCGCCCTGCAGGCCGCCTACGGCCGGCACGTGGTGGTCGAACAGCTGCCCATCGGATCGGCCGACGCGTTCAAGGGCTACGTCGACCTGGCGGAGATGCGCGCCCGTCTGTTCGACGGCGCGAACGAAAAGGACGCCGAGATCCCGGCCGACCTGGCCGACGCCGCGAACCGGGCGCACGGGCAGCTGCTCGAAGCGATGGCCGACTTCGACGACCATCTGATGGAGGAGCTGCTCGAAGGCCAAGAGCCGCCGCTCGACGAGATCGAGCGCGACCTGTGCGCGGAGTGTTCCCACGACCAGATCGTCCCGGTCCTGGTCGCAGCCGGCACGTCGGGCGCGGGCGTGGCGGCGCTGGTGCGCGCGATGGAGCGCTGGTTCCCGTCGCCGGCGGACGCTCCGATGGTCGACGCCGAGGGCCGCGAGATCGATCCGGATCCGAGCGGTCCCGTGATCGCCCGGGTGATCAAGACCACCATCCATCCGCAGAGCGGCAAGCTCTCGGTGGTGCGCGTGATCTCCGGCACGCTCAAGAGCGACGCGACCCTGACCGACATCGACAAGGGCGCCGAGAAGGTCAGGTCCGCCGGGCTCTACCGGCTGCAGGGCAAGAAGCAAGAGGCGATCGGCGAGGCCGGGCCGGGCAGCATCGTCGCGATCGCCCGTCTGGAGACGGTTGCGACCGGCGACACGCTCACTTCGAACGGGCATAAGGTCCTGCTTCCGCGGGTCGCGCGCGGCGAGCCGGTCTTCGCGATCGCGATCCGCCCGAAGGAGCGCATCGACGAGGCCAAGATCTCGACCATGCTGGTGCGCATCATCGACGAGGATCCGTCGCTGCGGCTGCAGCGCGCCGAGGTCACCAACGAACTGCTGCTGCTCGGGTGCGGCGAACAGCACGTCTCGATCGCGGCCGAACGCCTGGCGCGCAAGTACAAGGTCGAGGTCGAGATGCACGCGCCGGCGATCCCGTACACCGAGACGATCACGACCGGCACCGAGATCCACTCGCGCTACAAGCACCAGACCGGCGGCCACGGCCAGTTCGCCGACGTCAAACTGCGCTTCGCGCCGCGCGAGCGCGGCAACGGCGTCACGTTCGAAGAGAAGATCGTCGGCGGCGTCGTGCCGCGTCAGTTCTTCCCGGCCGTCGAGAAGGGCGTCCGCGAGGCGCTGCTCCACGGCAGCGTCGGCGGCTATCCGGTCACCGACCTCCACGTCACGCTCTTCGACGGCGCGTTTCACGACGTCGATTCGAGCGAGATGTCGTTCAAGACGGCCTCGGGCATGGCCGTCCGCGACGCCCTCCCCAAATGCGCGCCGACCGTCCTCGAACCGATCGTGCGCGTGACCGTCACCGTTCCGACCGCCTACACCTCGACGGTCATCCAGCAGCTGACCGGCAAGCGCGGGCAGATCCTCGGCATGAACGCCGCCGACCGGGCCGGCTACGACGTGGTCGAGGCGGACGTCCCCCAGGTGGAGCTGGCCCGCTACATCACCGAACTCCGCACCGCCACCCAGGGCCTAGGCACCTACTCGTGGCGTCACGAACGCTACGACGCCGTACCGGGCAATCGCATTCCGTCGAAAGTTGGAGCATGAAACGTCTCGCCGCCCTCGTCATCGCCGCATCGGTCATCGCCGGCTGCAGCAAGGCCGGAACCGACACCACGTCGGCCACCGGCGAGCACTCCTGGACCAAGCCGGGAGTCCTGCGGATCGCGATCCAGAGCGAACCCAAGAACCTCGATATGATCCTGGCCTCCAACACGACCGACAACATGGTCGATCGCCTGATCTTCGATCCTTTGACGACGGCCGATCCGCAAGGCAAGATCGTCCCGGCGCTCGCCGAGGTCGTCCCGACCACCGAGAACGGCGGCATCAGCAAGGACGGCCTGACCATCACCTACCACCTGCGCAAGGGCGTCAAGTGGAGCGACGGGGTGCCGCTCACGAGCAAGGACGTCAAGTTCTCGTGGCAAGCGATGATGAACCCGAACAACAACGTCGTCTCCCGCCACGGTTTCGACGAGATCCGCTCGATCGACACGCCCGACGACACGACCGCGATCCTGCATCTCAAGGAGAAGTTCGCGCCGATCGTCACCGCGTTCTTCGGCGAGAGCGATAGCCCGTTCGCCATCGTCCCCGAACATCTGCTCGCGAAGTATCCGGACGTCAACCGCATCCCCTACAACAACGAGCCGGTCGGGTCGGGCCCGTTCAAGCTCTCGGAGTGGGTCAAAGGCGATCACATCACGCTGGTCCCCAACGCCGACTACTATCAGGGCGCTCCGAAGCTCAAGGAGATCGTCATCCACATCATCCCCGACGAGAACACCACGCTGAACGAGCTCCATACCCACGATATCGACTGGATGTTCGAGCCGTCGTACGCGACCTACGCCGCGCTGCGGGCGATGCAGGACGTCACCGTGCACTACAACAACGTCAACGGCTACGAAGGCGTCCAGCTCAATACGTCGCACCCGCCTCTGGATAATAAGAACGTGCGCCTGGCGATCACGCTGGCGATCAACAAGCAGCGCCTGCTCGACACGCTGACCTTCGGCCAGCAGAAGCTCGCGACCGAAGACCTGCCCGACTTCATGTGGGCCTACAACAAGGACGTGACCGTCAACGCCTTCGATCCGGCCAAGGCCAAGCAGTTGCTCGCGGCCGAGGGATACGTGGCCGGCGCGAACGGCATGCTCTCCAAGGGCGGCGCTCCGCTCTCGCTGCTCCTGGTCAGCAACGGCAGCAACGCGACCCGCAAGAAGGCCGCCGTCCTGATCCAGCAGATGCTCCACGAGGTCGGCATCGACGTGCAGATCAAGTACTTCGACGGCGCGACGCTCTTCGCACCCGCGCCGCTCGGCATCTTGCAGACCGGCAAGTTCGACCTCGGTCTCTCGGGCTGGTTCGCCGGCATCGACCCGGACAATTCGTCGAACTTCGTGAGCACGAACATCCCGCCGGGCGGCTACAACTACACGCGCTACAAGAGCGCGGCGATGGACGCGGCTCAGCATCAGGCCCTCACGAACTACGACATCCCGACCCGGACCAAGGCCTACGCGACCATCGAGGAACTGCTCGCGACCGACAACCCGCAGATCTTCTTCTGGTGGGACCGTCAGGCGCAGGCCATCAGCCCCGACTTCAAGGGCTTCGACCCCAACCCGGTGACGGAATCCTGGAACGCGTACACGTGGAGTATCTAGGGGATCCCGACCGGCCGACGGGACCGCTCGCGGAGCTGGTCTGGCTCCGGAAGATCATCGTCGAACGCGCGCTCACCCGCGGGGATTACATCCTCTCGGGCGGCGCGCGCAGCGACTACTACATCGACAAGTTCGCGCTCTTCGCCGATCCGAACGTGCTGCGCCGAATCGCGCGTCTGTTCACGCCGATCGTCGCCGAGACGCAGCCCGACCTGATCGCCGGCACGGAGCTCGGCGGCGTGGTGATCGCGACCGCCGTCTCGCAGATGAGCGGCATCCCGATGATCGCCGTCCGCAAGACGCCCAAGAGCTACGGCGCGTTCGCCAACGATTTCGTCGAGGGTCCGTACCACGCCGGCCAACGCGTGCTGCTGCTCGAGGACGTCGTGACCAACGCCCGCAGCCTGCTCAAGGCCAAGGACGATCTCGAAGCGCTCGGCCTCGTCGTCACCACCTGCGCCGTCGTCAGCCGCGGCCTCGCCCCCGTCCGCGCCCTGATCCAGTTCAGCCTTCCGCGCGGCAACGCTCCCCTCGAGAACTAGCCCCGCGCCCGGCACGAAGGGTTCTAAATGCTGAGTTCCATGCCGTCGTCGGCGACCGCGGTCGGGCCGCGGAACTCTTGCTCGGCGTAGTCTTCCAGTTCGCCGGGGGCGTAGTCACTGCCGTAATGGGTCAGGACGAGACGGCCGGCCCCGGCCTGCTTGGCCATCCGCCCGGCTTCGCGCGACGACGTGTGCCCGCGCGGGCTCTCTTCTTCGCTCAGCCCGAGCGTGCACTCGCATAAGAACAGCTCGGCGCTGCGCGCCAGATCGACGACCGACTCGCACGGCGCCGTGTCGCTTGAGTAGACCAGGCTCGACGTCTGCGACTCCGCGCGGACGGCATAGGAGTCGATGTAATGCACCGTCCGGGTGAACGTCAGGCGCAGGTCGCTGATCTCGATCGGGCGGCGCATGTCGTACTCGTGCAGGCTGAAGACCTCGTCGAGGAAGTTCCCGGCGCCCTCGGGCGGGAAGGCCGCGCAGATCTGCCGCAGGACGTCGGCCCCGCCCGGCGGGAGGTAGAGCGTCAGCCGGCCCTCGCGGACGAGCGGACCGTACTTGAGCGCGTAGCGGAGCGGGATCAGGTCGAGGAAGTGATCCGCGTGCATGTGCGAGATCACGATCGCATCGAGGTCGGTGTAGTCGAACGCCTCCCGCAGGTTCGAGAACGCGCCCGAGCCGAGATCGAATAAGACCGAGGCTTCGCGGCTGCGCACCAGGTAGCACGAACAGGCGCGCGACGGTCGCGGCACCGACGAGCTCGAACCGATCACCTTGAGCCGGATGTCGGACTGGACTACGTGATGGATGCGAGCACCTCCGCGGCGTGCCCGTCGACCTTGACCTTCGGCCAGACCTTGAGGATCGTGCCCTTGGCGTCGATCAGGAACGTGGAGCGGATGACGCCCATGACCTTCTTGCCGTACATGTTCTTCTCGCCGATGACGCCGAACGCGTCGCAGAGCGCCTGATCGGCATCGGCCAACAGGGTGAACGGCAGGCCGTACTTGGCCTTGAACTTCTGATGCGAGGCGACCGAGTCGCGGCTGACGCCGACGATCCGCGCCTTCTTCTTCCCGAACGCCTTGGCCGCGTCGCGGAACTGCATGCCCTCGTCGGTGCAGCCCGGCGTATCGTCCTTGGGATAGAAATACAGGACCAGGTAGTCGTCCGCAAGACCGGTCAGCTTCGTCTTGGCTCCGGTATCGTCCACGACCGTGAGTTTCGGGATCTTGTCGCCTTCGCTTAACACGCGTCTCTCCGTAGGTCTTATTGCACGAATTGGTCCAAGGGGACCATGAACAGGAGGCGGTCTCCCGGTCGAACGTCGGTCTCGAAGTTGTGAATCGGATGCGCGCTTCCCTGGCCCGGACCGGCTTCCCGCCAGACGTAGAGCGGGATCCAGCGGACCTTGTAGCCGGGCCGTTCGGGCGGTGCCGGCGGGGGTTGATTGGCCTCGGTCTGGACGCGCTCGGCGAGTTGGAAACGCCGCGCGTACGGCTGGCCGACGAAGACGTCGAAGCGCCCGCGGGTCGACTCGAAACGCGCGAGGCCGGCGATCGTCGGCGCGGTCAGCTCGGTCGTGGAGAACGAGTTGATGCCGAAGTGCCGCTGGATCGACGCCCCGAACGCGAGATCGTCGATCCGCAGGACGACGTTGAGATCTTCGGCACCGCGCGCGCGCACCCGCGAACGCGCTCCCAAGGCGGCCTCCAGATTGGCCGTGTCGCTATTGGTGATGCCGACCAGGCTGCGGGCGCGCTCGGGCGTGCAGTACGCGATCGTCTCGTCGCTGGTCGCATCGCCGGTGAGCAGATCGATCTTGCGGTCGCGGGCGAGTTCGATCAGCAGCGCGTCCGGGTTGCGCTCGACCACGACCACCTGTTCGCCCATGTCGCGCAGGTAGTCGATCACGAGCGAGCCGACGTTCCCGGCGCCGCACACGATCACGTGGCCGCTCCGGTTGATCCGGCGCAGCCCGGCCAGGCGACGGGCCTGCGCGGAGTTGAGCGCCGAGGTCACGGTCGCGGTGAAGACCGCGAAGATGGTCACCCCGGCCAGCATCGCCAGCATCGCC
>Ga0207667_10000668_pt1 | contig 44390 bp, 41 predicted proteins | sample KBSCornC52_FD_184301 | JGI IMG/M metagenome (GOLD analysis project Ga0207667, IMG submission 184301) | Corn rhizosphere microbial communities from Kellogg Biological Station, Michigan, USA - KBS Corn C5-2 (SPAdes) (version 2) | ecosystem: Host-associated > Plants > Roots > Rhizosphere > Soil ... | reverse complement strand
AAATGCAAGGCATGTATAATATCCCGGCATGAGATATAGACGCCGGACTAAAATTACTTGGCTGACATTCCTGATAGCTGTTATCGCGGTCGTGATCAGCCAGTCCGGCTGGCTGAAGAACGGCAGCCAGACGCTGCAGCGGAATGATCCGGGTCTTTACACCATCAATCATTACGTGGACGGCGATACTATCGCGGTCAATATGAACGGTAGCGTTGAGACTGTCCGATTCATAGGAGTCGATACGCCTGAAACGCATAAACCCAATACGCCGGTACAGTGCTACGGTCCGGAAGCGGCGGCCCATACCAAGGACGTTATCAGTAAATTCGGCAAGGTCCGGCTGCAGGCCGACCCGCTGGACACAAACCGCGACCGCTACGGCCGTTTGCTTCGTTACGTTTATCTACCGGATGGCACATTACTGGATGAGCAGATAATTCAGCAGGGCTACGGCTTCGCCTACTTAAGTTTTCCTTTTTCCAAGAAAGATCGGTTCGCCGCCGATCAACAGGCTGCCAAGACTGCCAAAAAGGGCCTGTGGGCGGCCTGCCAGCCGACCATCAACCAGTACGGCGGTTATACTTCTAATCCGCTTTGAAAACCCAGAAACGATACCAAAGATAATCCCAGACGGTAGTGAAGGCGGCGGAAACGAAGAAGCCGGCGTAAGGGGTAAGTCCGTTATGTACGAACGCCCAGACGATGGCGTAGTCAAATACGAAATCGATGCTGTTTATCAATACATACCGGGAAATCACCCGGCGGTCCCGGCCTTTGAGTTTCGAGTCATAAAACGCCCAGTAGCGCTGGATGCCGTAGTTAGCGCTCCAGCCGAAGCCGTCGGCCAAGACTTTTGATACCCACCAGGGCCAGTGAAAAACATCAAAACAAAGAGCGAAAACCACCAGGCCGCCCCAGAACCAAACGCCGCCGCCGACCATGTATTCAGCGAACTGAATCATGGGCTTATTGCTGCGCCAGCCAGTTTCGGTCTGTCTAATCCCCACGGCTTTTATGTTTCCCGAACTGATAATCGGCCTTATTCTCAGCGAAACTGAAGCCATGAGTTAAGCGATAAGCTTCGTGAGCCATATTTTTATAGAGCAGCCGCAAGCCTTCCTGCTCGTAACGCCTGGGGTCAACGATATAATAGGCGTTTTTAACGAATCCGAAGCCGTACTTTGCCGAACGCATGGCGTAGTCGTTATCCTCTCCGTAACGCAGATTTTCATCAAAGCCGTTCAATTGCTTAAAAACTGAACGTTTGGTAATCAAGCAGTAGCCCTGAGCAATAGGGTGCTTAGTGTGAGCCATAAAGTTCATGTAGCCCTGAGAGTGGCCGAGTTTGCCTAGCAGCGAGCGACCGCCGACTTTGAGCTGACCGCTACCAGTGGACCAGTCGCGGAATTTCATCCCGTCGATCAGTTTTTTGATAAATAATTCATCATTAAGATCAACGTCGGCGTCCAAAAATAACAGCCATTCGCCGCGGGCGTGTTTGGCTCCCTGATTGCGGCCATAGGCCGGGCCTTTGGGCGGCGCTTCGAAGAACTTAATCTTGAGCCTGTCTTTGAAGGAATCAACCACTTCCTGGGTGCCGTCAGCAGACTCGGCATCAGAGACAATCACCTCAAAATTTACGTCTTTTTGTTTGGCTAAGGCCTCCAGCAGCCGGTCGATGTAAGTAGCCTCTTTGTAGGCCGGGATCACCACCGATACTTCGGGCGCTTTGTTCATATATTATTCATTGGGTTCTTGCGGGCCGACCGGGTCAGCGGCACCAGCGGCCAAAACAGTCCGTAAAGACGATACCAGAATTTCAGCCAGGGATGGAGCAGGATGTAGCCTAAGGAATAAACCCCTGTCGCGGTATAGATCGCCAGGCTGTGCAGGCCGTGGCGCAGGTAAGTCTGGCGATACATCGATATATACCTGTAAAACCGCAGCGGCGAGTCATTATAACGGCGGCCGGAAGCTCCGGCGATCAAGTGCCCGGCATAGGTAATCCGATGGCCCGATCGGTATAAGTGAATCGCCAGATCCAAGTCCTCGTGCATGTAGGTGTCGTGGCAGATATCCGCCGAAACGGCCCGCCAGACGGATTTACGGATAGCCATATTGGAACCGAATAAAAACGGGCTTTTTGGGGACCAGTTATAGATCGACGACCGCATCCAATGGTCAAGATGATAATTGGAATCCGGCAGCGGCATATCGTAATAATTAACCGGGCCCGTAACGGCGGCGGTCGCCTCGTCTGACATCAGTTCCTTGACCTGCTGCACCCAGCGCGGCGGCAGTATGGTGTCGGCGTCTATCCGGCCGATGATATCGCCACTGGCTGCCCTGAACCCGCGGTTCTTAGCGAACAGTACTCCTTGCCTTTTCTCTTTGACGAGTCTCACGAAAGGGAATTGGGCCGCTACCCGGGCCGAGTCATCCGAAGAGTTATTATCAACCACTATCACCTCGTCAGGCGCAACCGTCTGGGCAGCGATGGCGCTCAGACAAGCTTTGAGGTGGTCTTGCTCGTTAAAGACTGGTATAACTATAGTAAGCGTTAGCGATTTGTAAAGCATAAGATATCTAAGCATTATTAGAATATCACGCATCAAGCTGATAAAAAGGTTAAATCTTGAGCAAGAAACAAAACAGGGCGGGAATCAAAAAATGGCCTAGGGGCATCTGGAGCTACTTATGGCGGCGCGGCTGGTGGCGGCGGATCGCCTTTATAATCCTGGCTATCATAGTGGTGTTCACGAGCGCCATGTACGGCATCGCCCAGTGGTATATCCATAAGCACGCCGATCAGCCGATAACCCTTGGCGCCACTTTCATACCGGACTACGCCGAAAGCTTCGGCCTGGATCCGCGCGACACCTTAAACGCTATGTTATCCGACCTCAAACTGAAGCAGGTGCGGCTGGTCAGTTACTGGGAGGATATCGAACCGACTCCCGGGCATTATGATTTCTCGCAACTGGACTGGCAGTTCGCTCTGGCGGCTAAATATCACGCCAAAGTGTCCTTATCTATCGGGCTACGCCAGCCGCGCTGGCCGGAATGCCACTCGCCCGGCTGGGTCACTATCGATCCGAAGAACGAAGCCGCTTGGCGGCCGCAGCTGAATCAGTTCATCGAAGCCGTCGTCCGTCATTACAAAACCAACCCGGCGCTGCAGGATTACGAACTGGAGAACGAGTTCTTCCTAAAGGTCTTTGGCCAGTGCACGGATTTCAGCCGGTCCCGGTTAATTGAAGAGTACAACTTAGTCAAAGGCATGGACACTAATCACCCTGTGATTGTCAGCCGCAGCGACAACTGGGTCGGCATTCCGGTCGGCCAGCCGACGCCTGACGAGTTCGCCATATCAGTCTATAAGCGGGTGTGGGATGCCACTTTCACCCACCGTTACTTCGAATATCCGTTGCCGGCCTGGTTTTACGCCTCTTTGGCGGGCAGCGAAGAGCTGTTGTCCGGCAAGGACATGATCATTCATGAGCTCCAGGCCGAGCCCTGGACGCCCAAAGGGCTGGAGATTACCCAGACATCCGTCAAAGAGCAATACAAATCGATGAATCCTAAGCGTCTTAAGGACCGCATCGACTATGGTGAGGCCACGGGCATGAAGACCATTGACCTATGGGGCGCCGAGTGGTGGTACTACATGAAAGTCAAACAGCACAACCCGGACGTCTGGAACACGGTCAAACAGGCCGTCCAGCAAGCCGACGCTCATAACGCTCAATTAGCCAAAAGTTAAGTTAGAATAAGGGGATGAGAAAGAAGTCTCAGACCCCCGGCAGAATCGTCAACCGACGGGCCCGCTATGATTACGAGCTCGGCGATTCTTTAGTGGTGGGCTTACAGCTTACCGGCGCCGAGACCAAGGCGCTGCGCATGGGACACGGCCAGCTGCGGGGTGCTTACGTGACCGAGAAGGCCGGCGAATTATGGTTAATCAATGCCCAGATAAGCGGCAGCAGCGGCATCAATATCCCGGAAGACGGCCAGACCCGCAGCCGCAAACTGCTGGCCAAACGTAAAGAAATAGACAGCCTGATCGCCGGCCGCCAGGCCGGCAACGCTTTGGTGCCGACCGAATTGCTAACCGGCGGCCGCTATATTAAACTGCGTTTAGCAGTGGGGCGCGGCAAGAAACGCTACGACAAGCGCGAAAACATCAAACGCCGCCAGCAGGAAAGGGAAGCCAAAAGAGTTACGAGATGAGAATCTATTCTTGGAATGTCAACGGCATAAGAGCGGTGGTGCGCAAAGGCGCTCTGCAGGAATTCATGGCCAAGGAAAAACCCGATATCCTCTGCATGCAGGAGACCAAGGCCAAGCAGGGCCAGGCCGAAATCGACTTCAAAGATTACGAGGAGTATTGGAACTCGGCCGAAAAACCGGGTTACTCCGGCACGGCCGTCTTCACCAAAGTGAAGCCCCTCAAAGTCGTCAACGGCTTTCCGGAGGATTTCGCTAAGAAATACGATTTCGTGGATAGCCGGACCCGTGACGCCGCCAACGAAGGCCGGGTACTGACGGCCGAATTCGATAAGTTCTTCCTAGTGACCGTTTATACGCCTAACTCCGTAGACAATCTGCAGCGCCTGCCGCTGCGTCATAAGCACTGGGATCCGGCTTTTTTGGCTTACGTCAAGGAGCTCGAGAAGTCCAAGCCGGTGATTTTCTGCGGCGATCTCAATGTCGCCCATACCGAAGACGATTTGGCCAATCCGAAGCCTAACCGCGGTAAAAAAGGCTTTACCGACGAGGAGCGCGAAGGATTCCAGAATTATCTGGATAACGGGTTCGTGGACATCTTCCGGCGCCATCACCGGGGAAATGGTTTCTATACCTGGTGGAGCCACTTCGCCAACGCCCGGGCCCGCAATGTCGGCTGGCGGATAGATTATTTCCTGGTTTCCGGCGCGCTGGCCGATAAGGTCAAAACCGCCGAAATCCATCCCAAGCAGATGGGCAGCGACCACTGTCCGATCAGCCTCGAATTAGACATATGAAAACGGTAGCGGTAATCGAAGGCTTCAGCGGCGGCCCGATGCACACCCGGAGTTTCCGGCGGGCTCTGGCCGAAGCCGGGTATCGGGTTATTAAGAATCGTAGCGAAGCCGATATCATCATCGCCCATTCCGCGGGAATCTATGGCATTCCGGCGGCCGCTAAAGCCGAGCTGTTAATCCTGATAGGTCCGACCTACTGGCCGGGCGAGAGGCTGCTTAAACGGCTGGTGCGTCACACCCGCTCCAGCAAGCGGTATCATGTGGCGAAGTTCGGCTGGCGCTATTACCTATGGAAGAAACTGCTCGAGTTATATTATCTTTTCCGCCGCCACCGCTATATGTGGTTAGGTATCATCCATAACAATCGTTTAGACCGTCTGGACGAGCTTATCGAAAAACCCGGCCGCAAGACTATCATCATCCGCAACCAGGACGACCCCTTCAGCAGCCCGGCGCTGGGTGGCGCGCTCAAGCAACCAAATGTTCAGTTCAAAGAGATGCCCGGCGTGCACGATGATTACGTCAGCAACCCCAAGCCTTATATCGATCTGCTCCGTAAGGCCGCGAGTAAGGAGAAGCCATGAACTGGCTGAAACAGAGTACCGAACCGCTATTCCCGGATGTTCTGTGGAGCCGGCCGGAGAACCGGCGGCACGCCGGCAAGCTGCTGATCATCGGCGGCCACGGCCAGAGCTTCAGCGCCGTCTCGGCGGCGTATTCGGCGGCGGCCAAGGCCGGCATCGGCACGACCCGGGTAATCGTACCCGACAGCCTGCGCAAGACGCTCAGCCAGGTGTTTCCAGAAGCCGAGTACGCCGTCAGCACGCCGATCGGAAGTTTCAGCCGCAAAGCCCTGGCCGAGCTGGTAGACGCGGCCCTATGGGCCGACGGCGTGCTTTTGGCCGGCGAATTCGGTCGTAACTCCGAAACAGCCATTCTGCTCGAAAACTTTCTCGAAAGATACACCGGCGTACTGACCCTGGCTGGTGATTCCATTGACTATTTCCTGACTCATCCCGCCAAACTAGCCCAGAGGGACAATACATTGCTGGTCGCCGGCCTGGGACAGCTGCAGAAACTGGCGTCGCCGGCGCTGATCCGGCAGCAAGCCGACCTCATCAAAGTGGCGGAGCAGGTATCAGACTGGGTCAGTCAGACGGCCCTGGCGGCCGTCACGATCCATTCCGGCCAAATCATCGTCGCTTATGGCGACCGGCTATCCACCACTCCCGCCACGATTGACGCCCCGGACGCCGCTTTGGCAGCTTACGCTAGCGTCTGGCGCCTCCAACAACCAGAGAAAGTCTTCGAAGCCCTGGCTTCTGCCGCTTTTTGTCTTTAACCTGGTGCTCGTATTCATATATCGGCGCCCACAGCATGCCCAGGGACAGGGCGTATAGACATTCTTCTAAGGGAATGCCCGCGATCAAGATATGCGTGGTGCGCTGCAGATGATAATAATCCGGTACGAACGATGGGAATGTGCGGTTAAAGAGCGAATATAGCGCGAAGTAGACCACCAGGAAGAACAGTCCGCCTCTCAACGAGTTAACAAGCAGGTCGCGCCTCTGAACAATCAAGACGGCCGCGCCGACGAACTGCAGGATTATTAAGAAATACATAGCGTTAATCGGCGTAAGGGCGAATACCGCGAAACCTACGATCGCGCCTATCAATAAAGCGTGTCCGCGCTTCATTTTTTTGTTCGTCCTCCCGCCCACCCTGACCCTGAAGAAATAATCATACAGCCCGGCTACCACCGCGCTGGCAAAAAAGATGAAGAGCTCGTCTTCGATAGCCAGTCCGCCGGTCCTCTGGCCCAGATTGAATAGTGTCGGCGGCGACCAGTAGCCCGGCGTGACGGACTTGGCGGCATCAGAGCTTAAAAGCTTAAGTATGAAGAAGCAGGGAGTGGTAAGAGCCAGATATAAAATGCCGCTGTAAACCATTACCTTTCGCAAATCTTTTCTGACAAAGAATAAGAAAGCGAATATCGCGACTGCGGCCAGGTCTCCGATTAAATAGGCGTACATTTTGTCTTGATTTGAATTAGCGTCTGGCCGCTGCGGCCGCTACTAATCTTCGGGGCGCCGTCCTACGCCGTTTACTAATACTTTTTGCGTTAGCGAACACTATGCTTGAAGAACCGTTACCAAAGGCTCTCCAGAATACTGTGAAGGCGATGATGTGAAGCGGCCAAGCCAGCAGGATGAAGACCGGCACATGGGCCAAAGTGATATTCGGCCACGGATAATTCGCATAGCGCCACAGATAAACCCCGAAGTTCTGGGTCTCATTAGCGAACCCGACTATGAAACCGGCCAACAGTGCCGCCAGCAGGGGGTTAAAATAGCCGTGCAAGGTGTCTTTGATGAGCGAGCTGCGCTTGCGCCGAAACTCTACGTATTCCGATATAAACAAGGCCGCCACGAAAGCCAATAGCCAGTATTGCCAGCTCAGATAAGGCTTCTTAGCGATATTGACCGAGTAATGGAACTGGGTGAAAAAATGGGTCGTCCTTAGGGCTTCGGCCATCACCACGGTTAACGCCGTCAGGCCGATGACAAACAATAATTTATATAGATGGGCTTCGTAATGATAGTAGTCGATGACTTTTTTCCTTTGGCGGATGACTCTGTCGAGAATCAGTTTTACGGCCTCGTAGCATACCAGCAGGGTTAGCACGTAAAATACCCAGCCGCCCAATATAAAGCCGATGAAGACATAATCTGTCGGCGACCAGTAAGGAAAGTACCAAAGTCCGCCCAAATCGGCAGCTATCAGAGAGAAGAATACGGCGCCGCCCCATATGACTCCCGTAAAGCTGCGGTTATTCCGAGGAGAGCCTCTGATTTTGGTTATCAAAGAAAACCCGCCTAGACGCCGGGTGATATAGTTGCCAATCAGCAGGACGCCCAGATAAAAGAAAGCGCCTATGACCAAAGAACCGATTTTGCCGGATATATTCAGGGAAGGAAATGCCAGCGGCGTATAAGAGAACAGTAGACAGAGCAAGCCGGCGATCAGATCGCTCTTAAAGATTATTCGAATGGACCACGATAGCATTTTTGTTTTAGCCTTAACTGGTTTAATAATATCACTAATCCGCTTTTATTAAAGACGGGGTCGCGCAGCCGGGCGGCTGCACAACCCCGTATGGTGCTACTCGGCGGGCGCCGTTTCGGTGATAGTGAGATCGCCGCGGCGGCCGTAGAGGTAGTCGATCGCGTCGCCGACGGTGAGAAGCTTCTGCGCGTCCTCGTCGGAGATCTTGATCCCGAAGCCGTCCTCGAACTCCATGACCATCTCGACCAGGTCGAGCGAGTCGAGACCGAGGTTCTTCTCGTCCTTGTGCTTGTCGACGTTGAAGAAGGCATCCTCGACCACGTCCTCCTCGGGAACGGCCTTGTCCTTCAGGATGTCGACGAGCTTCTGGAAGATCACCTCGCGGGTGATTTCCACTTCTGCCATCTGGTACCTCCGGTGTAGAAGGGCGTTCGCTGCCGGCCTGTCGCACGGATAGCTTTAATACTTTATAATAAAACTAGTTATAAATCAATGTTAATGGTGGGCGAGGTGGGACTTGAACCCACAATCCTTGCGGAACGCGATTTTGAGTCGCGCGCGTATACCAATTCCGCCACTCGCCCCTAAAATAACAGATGTATTGTACAATAAAGCTAAGCTTATGCACAGCAATGACGACGGTAAGACCGATCAGTTTGACGCTTCTTTACAGCTGCCGATGGGCGGCTCGTCAGACGGTAACACCTCAAAGAAAGACCGCGAAGCGGCGGCTGATCTGATCCGCAAGAAAGTGGAAGCCGCTTACGCGGCCGAACCGGACGCCGCCGAGGAAGCCAAAGAATCCAAGCAGGAACCGGCCGGCCGCCGCTCTAAGCACCAACGGTTCATCTTTGAGCTGACCAGCTCCGGCCGGCCGCTTCACGAGGTCCAGGTCGCCTGGCATGAATATTACGCCGGCCTGACTGATAAAGAGAAGCACGAAGTCTGGCAGGAATTCTATAATGCCCACGCCCAAGCGGCCCGGCATCCGGCTGTTTCCAAGGCCGAAGCGCGGCAGCCGGCAGCCGGCCTGACTAAGAAGAGATCGGCCCAGCTGATCGGTACCGCATCTAAGAAAATCTCTCGGATTCGGCATGCCCCTCGGCCGGCTGCCGGAAGATCGGCTCGGCGCGTAAACCCGTTCCATTCCTTGCTATTCGGCCTGGGCGTCGGCTCGATAACCATCCTGATTTTTCTCTTCAGCTTCTTTAACGATCGGATTATCGCGCCGTTCATTCAGCCCAGCCGCCACGCGATCAATATCCCTCTGATAAGCGGAGCGGCCGTCAGCCCCGATCCGGAAGTCATCATACCTAAGATCAATGCCGAGGTGCCGGTGGTTTATGACGTCAATTCGACCGACGACGAAGCTATCCAGCAAGGTCTGACCGAGGGCGTAGTGCACTATCCCAGCAGCCCGGTGCCGGGACAGGACGGCAACGTCGTAGTCGTGGGGCACAGCTCCGGCAATATCTTCAATCTGGGAAACTACAAATTCGCTTTTTCCCTGTTAAGAGAGATGAGCAACGGCGATACGTTCTTTTTACAGAAAGATGGCAAACGCTATACCTATCAGATTTATCGTAAAGAAGTGGTCAAACCGACGGATGTCAGCGTGCTGGGACCGGCCGATCGGCCGGCCACCGCCACTCTGATAACCTGCGACCCGCCCGGCCTCAGTAGCAATCGTCTGGTGTTGGTCGCCGAGCAGATCAGTCCGGACCCTTCTGCTAACGCTCCGGCCGCAGCCACTAATACAGTGCCGCCGACAGCTTCGATCATACCCGGCAATTCGCCGTCGTTATGGTCGCGGATCATCAAATGGTTTAAGAGCTAGGTCGTAATTTCTTGGGCAGATCGGCGCCGGCCCGCATATCGACATCTTGCAGGATAACGCCGGAACCGTCGCCGGCCGGCACGGTAGTCAGCAGGTGGTGGTAGTTGGCGTTAAAGAGGCCGCCTTGGATGAAATTGGTATCCGTCACCAGCTGTTCATTAGTGCCATCATAGTCCATCACGAAGACTTTGCCGGCCGACTCGCCGATAAAGCGATGGCCGTCCATCCAGGCCATTTCGCCGCTTAAGGCCTGGCTGACAGGGTATTGATAGATGCTGTCGGTTTCGATATCATATACCGCGAATCGCTGGCCGCTCTCAACGCCTACGAAACGGGCGTTATTAGAAAAGCCGATTTTATCAGCGCCATCGTCGCGCAGCGCCAACAGCGGCAAAGCCTCGCCCGCTGACGGATTCTTAATAGTGCCCAGCGGATTTTTGAAAACACTGATCCTGTCGGATTTATCGCTGCCCGCCGCGTAGTAGAAATTCCCTTGGAATTGGGCGGCATCAACCAGGTAGGTAGTGCCGACGTTAAATTCGTCGAGTTTATAAGTCGATCCATTTTCCCAGATACGGGCGGCCACTTTCCCGGCGGGTTCATTGACGGCCGTCACGTAAGTAATAAGATTTTTGCCGTAGGGCTTATAGGCGAGGATGTTCTTAAGCAGCGCCGGGCCGACCGTCTTGTCACCGACGTTGCCCAGACTCAGGCTGCCGTCGGTTTGATTGAAGAGATAAAGCTGATCGGCTTTTTTGTTAAACAGGCTTGCCTCAGAAGGATTAACACCGAACAGCTTGTTGACGTTAAAGGACTGGTCCGGGTGAGCCCTATTGAAAACGACGAACTCCATGCCGCCGGTATAATCGTGCCTCAGCAGGACATTGTTGTTATCAGTCGACCACTCGACTTCCGTTAGCTTTGAGTCGCCGCTGTAGCCGGTGAGGATGTCGGCCGGCAGGCGGACTTGCTGAACGGCAGGTGTCGCGCCGTCAAGAGTCGTCGTATCGTATTCGTCGAAAAGAGGAGACGCCGCGCTGGCCTGATTGTTCTCAACCAATAACCATTGCTGATTGGGGGATTCGGTGATCAGGCCGGGTGCAGACACATATGTCTTCAGGTTGGTAGTGACCGGCTTGATCGGGAACAGCATAGGGTAGACATAACGGGCGACGCTCTGTTCGCTCAGGATGAACCGGCGGGTCCAGTCGCGGTAGCCGTCTTTTTTGAGAGTCAAGGTATAGTTGCCGGCCGGCAGGATAAGCCGGGCGGCCGTAGTCGTGTTCTTATCGGTCCCATTCAGATATATTTCCGCGCCTCCCGGGTTGGAGTCGGCGAATAGCAGGCCGTTTTGGACGATCTGGCCGGTTTTGGTGTTGATGCCGTAACCATTAGCGCCGTAAACGATAATGACCGTCGCCAGACCTATAACTATGGCTACCAGGACGTAGCCGATAATCAGCCGGATGTTGTGGGCGCGGCGTTTCCGAGGGTCTAGAAAGTCCATGTCTTTAATCTATTTTGGCACATATTCGATGCTCCTCACAGAAAGATAATGATTTTCCCTCAGAACCTTCTTGATAAGCGTAGGCGCGTTAATGTAATATTAGACCTGTAATATAAATGTAACTTATAGTGGACGCGCGCAGGCAGTACCGTTTTTATTGACGGTAGCGATCACGGCGCCGCTACGGGACAGATTATTAGCGCATTCAGATCGGCCAATCAGAAAGCTCATGCTCAAGTCATCGACGGCTTTGTATCAAGACCCTCAAAAAATAAACCGGCAGCTGGCGCCGGCCGCCATCACTTAAAATCGACCCAGGTCCATAAGCGGACTGAGAAAACCCGCACCCTGATGCGCGGTGGCCTCAAGAAGCCGGAAGGCCGGATCCACGACCTTGCCCACGGGTCGGCTCTGCCGCGTATCAGCACCCAGTTGCGCGCTAAGACTGTCCGTCGCCATTCGCGGGTGGAACACTTTGGCAATCCGCATAAATCCGGTGGCGGCCAGATCGCTCAAGCCGTCAGCGGCGAAATAATCAGCCGCGGAGCGGCCGTATCGGCCGGCAACGCCGTCGCAGCGCCGCTGCCCAGCATGATAGCCAGCGCCTCTCACCAAAAGCTGGAAAGATTATTAGACGAAGCTCTGACCAAAGCCGACGCCCACAAACAAGCCCTGCGCTACCATGCCGCCCGGCACTTTTGGCAGCGGCGCTGGTTCAACGGTCCCGTCAGATGGGCGGTGGGCGGCGCCGTAGCACTGGTAATCATCGGCACATTTTTATATAGCTGGCGGAGCATACCGCAGCTCTCGATGAAAATCGCCGGTATACGCGCCCACGTGACTCCCGTAGTGCCGACTTACAAACCTGACGGCTATAAGGTAGCCGGACCGGCCAAAGCCATCAGCGGCGCCGTAGTAGTCCAATACAAGTCGGCCGCCAACCAAAGTAAGACTTACGACATCACCGAGCAGCCGTCAGCTTTCACGAGCTCGATGGTTTCGCAGAACGTCGTACCCAAAGGCTCGCCCGTCCAGACTTCCCAAGTGGAAGGCAACACCGTTTATATCTACGGCAACTCCAATGACGCCGCCTGGGTCAATAACGGCGTGCTATACACGATCAAGAACCGCTCCAGCTTAGGCTCCGACCAACTCATTCAGATCGTCTCCGGGCTCAACCCTTAGCAAACTCCGCTTTTATCAATTACAATTAATCTGATGAAGGTAAGAACCAGGTTCGCGCCCAGCCCGACCGGCTATGTCCACGTCGGCGGCATCCGCACCGCTTTATTCGCCTGGCTGCTGGCGCGTCAAGCCGACGGCCAATTTATCCTGCGTCTGGAGGATACCGATAAGAAGCGTGAGGTCGAGGGGGCGGAGGAGCATATCGAGACCAGCCTTAAGACTCTCTGCTTAAATTACGATGAGGGACCGGACATCGGCGGCCCGTTCGCGCCTTACCGACAGAGCCAGCGCCTGGAAAATTATAAGAAGTGGGCGCAGAAACTGATCGACTCCGGTCGGGCATACGCCGACCCTTATACGGCCGAGGAACTGCAGAACCTGAGGGAGGAGGCCCAACAAGCGAAGCGGCCGTTCTTATACCGCCACCATCGGCCGCAAAATCCTCCGGCCTGGGACGGCAGCCAGCCGCTGCGGTTCCGCTCCGATCCCAAAGCCTATGCTTGGAAAGACGAAGTAATGGGCGAGCTTAAGACGGGCCCGGAAGTAATCGATGACTTCATTCTCATAAAATCAGACGGCTTTCCGACATACAACTTCGCCCATATCGTAGATGACGCCGAAATGGAGATATCGCACGTTATCCGCGGCCAGGAATTCCTAGCCAGCGTGCCGAACTATCTGAATCTCTACGAGGCCCTAGAGATAGACCGGCCGCTGCTAGCCACCATGCCGCATATCCTGGCGCCGGCCGGCAACAAAAAATTATCCAAACGTGACGGAGCCAAAGATGTCCTAGACTATGTGAAAGAGGGCTTTTTGCCGGAAGCGCTGGTCAGCTTCATCGCCACCATGGGCTGGAACGATGGTACCGAGCAGGAGATATATAGCATTCAGGAGCTGATAGAAAGATTCGGCCTGGAGAGGGTCCAGCGCAGCGGCGCCCGCTTCGATGAAAAACGCCTGGAATGGGTCAACGGCCACTTCATCCGCGAATTGTCTTTAGATGAGCTTTATGAGAGGACTAAAGGCTTCTGGCCGGCCGAAGCCGCCGCTTCTGACGATGGCCGCAAGAAGGAGATTCTGGCATTGGTACAGGAACGCCTGAAATATTTCAGCGAGCTGCCGCAATTGACGAAATTCTTCTTCGCGGCGCCGGCTGATGACGATATCCGTGATTTATTCGAGAATCCCCTCGATAAGCAGCTTAAGAAACTCGATAGTGCTATGGTGGCCGACCTGGTACAAAAAACCCGCGACGAGCTATCCGAAAGCGACTTCTCAGAAGCCGATCTGGCCGCTCGGCTGAATGGTTTATTAGAAAGGCTCGATACTAAACCCGGCATCCTCTTCGCGGCTATCCGTATCGCGGCCACCGGCGCTCCGGCTTCGCCCCAGCTTTTCGGCACGCTGCGTGTGCTGGGCAAAGAAGAAAGTCTGGCCCGCTTAGATAAAGCGTTAGCGTTACTAAAAACTTAAGCTTCAACCTGTTAGAATAAGGTGGATGCAAGGCGACATAATGCTGCCTCGGCCGCGCCGGCCGAAGGCGGCGCCAAAACCAAAACCGATACCAAAACCACAGGCTCCGCAGCCGGACTTCGTTATCGACGAGACTACAGCGATGCCAGCCGCTAGACAGCGGCGGCTACTGGTAGCGCCTCATAAGCATTTCGTCCGCTTCTGGAAGTTCTGGCTGGGCCTGGGACGCAACGAGCGTTTCGCAATTATCGCCGCCTTACTGCTGATTTTCGGCGCCGGCGCCATCGGCTGGTTTTATTTCATCCAACCCAGCTCCAACCCGTCGCTAACCATAATCCGGCACCCCAAGCCCAAACCGGCCGCTCCGGTTACCGTGCCGTCGCCGCTGACGGGTCTGCCGGTCGCTCCCGATCTCGCTAAACGCCCGGTAACCGGCATCATGATCGAAAACAGCGACGCCGCCCGCCCGCAATCCGGCCTGCAGGCCGCCGGCGTAGTCTACGAAGCCATCGCCGAAGCCGGCATAACCCGTTTCTTAAGCCTTTTCCAGGATGCCCAGCCTCAGTATATCGGCCCGGTCCGTTCGCTGCGACCCTATTACATCGACTACGCCGCGCCTTTCCAGGCCAGCATCGTCCATGTCGGCGGCAGCCCAGACGCGCTGGCTAAAGTCACCAGCGGCGGCTATCGTAATTTAGATGAGTTCGCCAACGGCGGCTCGTTCTGGCGGATTACCGCGCGCGATGCGCCGCACAACGTCTACACCAGCTTCGCCAAATTAGACACCTTAAATCAGCAGAGAGGGTATACCAGCAGCCTGTTCACCAGCTGGCCGCGTAAAGCCGACAAAAAATTGGCCGCGCCCACGGCCAAGACCATCGATCTGGCGATATCCAGCTCCGATTTTTATGCCCATTACGATTATGACGCCGCGAGTAACTCATATCTGCGCAGCGAGGGCGGCGCGTCGCACCTGGACTTCGTCAGCGCCGACGATAATACCGGCGTGCGGCTTGACCCCAAAGTGGTTATCGCCATAGTGGTGCCGCAATCCCGGGGCTCCCTGGACGCTTCCGGCGCCTACTATACCGACTATGATGATATCGGCAGCGGTACCGCCTATGTGTTCCAGGACGGCGGCGTGACGGTTGGAGCCTGGACTAAATCCAGCGACACCAGCCAGATCACCTTTACCGACTCCGCCGGCGCGCCTATCGCGCTCAATGCCGGCCAGACCTGGATAACGCTGGTCGGCGATACCGGCAAAGTTACCTACAAGCCGTAGACTATCCACCTCTGTTCTAAATTGAAGGACAACCTACGGTTTTCCTTCAACGCCCAGTCGGCAAAGCCGCCCCTTCGGGCAAGCTGGGCTACTACCTTTCCCTGAGCCCATCTGGTAAAATACTCCTGTTCTCGTTCCAATTTTGCGAAACTCCGCAGTGCAGTGTTTCGCAAAATTGAGAGGAGCGAGCCAGCCGAGGCTGGAAGTGAGCGCGGTATACACAAGCTAACGGAAGCCGAAGCCTCGATCGCGACGAGGCCCCATCGTCTAGCGGTTAGGACACTGGGTTCTCATCCCAGCAACAGGGGTTCGATTCCCCTTGGGGTCACCATTGTATATAAAAAAGAGGCTTTTTTAGGCCTCTTTTATTTAGTCGACGTTGGTCGTGCGCCGGGAGCGGCTGCCACCTAAACGGCCGGCGGCCTTGGTGCGGGCGTCGCCTTTTTTAAATTTCATCGGGCTCTTTTTGCCGCCCATACTCCGGATCCGGTCGGCTTGCTCCTTAGGCATAGCCGCGAAACCGCGCGGGCTGCTTGCATTATCCGCCATAGATACCTCCTGACCTTATAGCACTACCACCTTAGCGCATATCAAAAAAGCCGGCTATAAGATTATTAACCGGTCCTTCGTATAAATTCTAATAACGGGCTTCGCGGCTCAGAACGTCTATCAAGCGGGTAATTACGCTAATGAGCACCAGGCCGAAAACGATTTCAAAAGTATTAGCGTTGGAAAAATGATGCCGGTGAGGTGCCGACCGGATGAAGCTGGGGAGGCGCAAGTATTTGTTTTGGCTCAAGACCATCCCATTTTAGCATAACCATGACAGCACACAAGAGCCCGATTAACCCCGGAAACCCTTTAGGTCAAGACAAAAAAACGCTTATGCACAGGTTTGTGAGAAATCCCGTATTGCTAAGCGGGCTAAAGCGCTTATAATTTAAATCAGCCATGTGAGGGCTCCGTTAGGGTTCCTCCTCACAGACTACTACTCGGGCGGCAAACCTAGGTCACTGCCGATCCCTTAAACGCCAACAGTTACTGGTCACGGGACTTTCTAAGAACGGTAGATAAGTTCTTATCCAGCAGCTTTTTTTCAAAAACCGTTCGCCGCAACTCTTAACAGATTGACGGAACTCTTTTTATAAACTTCAAACCCTAGGAGAAAAACTATGGACCAGGCAGAGATCATCAACAAAGACGTCAACATCGTGGCGTTTTACTTCAAGAACAGCGCCCGCCGGCTGCGCTGTTTCCCCAAAAGGATGGAGTACGACGGCAAGCGTATCAATTTTACGGAAACCGGCTTAGTGCATCCCACCAAGAAGGGCCAGCGGATGATCCACGTCTTCGACATGACCGACGGCGCGGCCGATTACCGGCTGGAGTTCGACGCCGCCGACCTGAGCTGGAAACTAATCGCCATAACCGATACCCAATATGCCTCGATATCTCCAAAATTTAGAACTGCCCCTCAATTCTGAGCAGCCGCAGATACTGCATATCGATCTGAATAGCTGTTTCGCCACCGTGGAGCAGCAGGCCCGGCCGCTGCTGCGCGGCCGGCCGGTAGCCATCACCAACCGACTGACTAAGAACGCCTGCGTGGTAGCCGCCAGCTACGAGGCCAAGGCGCTGGGCGTCAAGGTGGGCATGGGCTACGCCGACGCCAAGCTGCTGGCACCGGAGCTGATAATGGTCGAGACCGACCCGCCCAAGTACCACTACGTCTATAAGAAACTGATCAAGATTATGCGTTCCTATTCGCCGAATATCGGTATGAAGAGCATCGATGAAGGCATAATCGACTTCCATGGCACCCGGGCCAATGTCAATCGGCGGCCGCTGACGGTAATCGGTCACGAAATCAAGCGGCGGCTGCGCGACGACGTCGGCTGCTGGATGAAATGCAACGTCGGCATCGCGCCCAACCGCTTTTTAGCCAAGACCGCCGCCGGCCTGCATAAGCCGGACGGTCTGGATGTCATTACTCACCATAATCTGCGGCAGACTTTGAGCGGCATGCGGCTGACCGATCTGACGGGTATAGCCCAGCGCAACCAGGCCCGCCTGAACGCCGCCGGCATCCATACGCCGCTGCAGTTTCTGGACGCTCCGGCATCAGTCCTAAGCCGCCAGGTATTCCATAGCGTCTGCGGCGACGATTGGTATAGGCGGCTGCGCGGCTGGGAGGTGGATGACGCCGAACGCGATACCAAGACCATTGGCCGCCAGTTCGTCATGGATGATTACGCCGCTTCCGAAGAAAAGGTCCTGAACCGGCTGGCTCATCTGTGCGAAAGCACCGGCCTCAAACTGCGCCACAAAGGTTTTTGCGCCCGCGGCATCAGCCTGCACATCCAATATAAGACCGGCGATGCCTGGCATAGCCGCAAAGCCTTCAAAAGCGGCTTTTATACCACACCGGAGATATTCCGCCGGGCGCTGCTGTTGTACAACCAGCACCCCCGGCACGATTATGTGGTCATGCTCAGCGTCAGCTGTTACCTGCTGGAAGCGTCCACGGCCAACCAGATGAGCATCTTAGACGAAGTCAATAAAGAAGCTTTTTTAACCGAAGCTATAGACGAACTCAACGATCGCTACGGCAATTACACCGTGACCTTCGCTAACAGCTTGGGGGCCAACCAAGAAATCAAACAGAAAATCCCCTTTGGTACTACCCGCTACTTTGAACTTTTATGTGACCGCGCCTAGTTGCCAATCCGTCAGAAAAAACACATAATTAGAACATTAGCGAAATAAATCTTAAAAGATAGCTGAGAATGAACAGCATTGAAGCGGTGGGGGTCCGGCGGGACTGGCGGCGGCCGGGTAGTTTTTTATAAATGGGTCTTTTATCGCGCCGCAAGGATAGTAAGGGTTCGGTGGGCGGTTCGGCCGCCAAAAAAGCATCCAAAGTAGACCCGGAGTTCATCTTAGAGGCCATCCAGGACGGCGTAGTCATGATTGCCGCGGATAACGTAATCCAGCTGTTCAATAACGCCGCGGCGGCCCTGACCGGCTGGCCGGTCAACGAAGCCCAAGGGCTGAATTATAAGAATGTCATCATGTTGATAGACAGCAAGGGCCAGGCGCTTCCCGAACAGGACAACCCTTTCGCCCAAGCACTGGCGACCGGCCGCCCGACTCGCGACAGCAATGCCATGGTAAGGACTAAAAGCGGTAAATCGCTCGCCTTATCAGTCATCGTCTCGCCGATCTTGGACAGTAATGGCCAACCTGCCGGTGACGTCGTAGCCGTGATGCGCGACGTCTCCAAGGAAAAAGAGGAAGAGGCGCGCCGCTCCGATTTCATCAGTACGGCTTCCCACGAGATGCGCACGCCGCTGGCAGCTATCGAAGGCTATTTATCGCTGGCGCTGAACCCCAAGACCGCCCAAATAGACGATAACGCTCGCAGCCTGCTTCAAAAAGCCACCATGGCGACTAATCATCTGGGCGAACTTTTCCGAGACTTACTGACCAGCTCCAAAGCCGATGACGGCCGGCTGGCCAGCTTCCCGGCGGCCGTGGAAATCGGCGACACTTTGGAGCAGGTAGCGGAAGCCGCCCGGTTCAAAGCCAAGGAGAAGAACTTGGATATCCAGTACATTATCAGCAGCCAGCAGACCGTCAATGGCGGCAAAGCCATCCGGCCGCTTTATTACGCTTACGCCGATCCCAACCGCATCCGTGAAGTCTTCCAGAACATCGTCGATAACGCCATCAAATACACCATGAGCGGTAAGATAGAAATCCGTCTGACCGGCGATAACAGTACTATCCAGGCCCAGTTTACCGACACCGGCGGCGGGATCCCGGCCGAAGACATACCGCACTTGTTTCAAAAGTTCTATAGGGTCGACAATTCCACCACCCGGACTGTCAGCGGTACCGGCTTAGGGCTATATATCTGCCGAAAGATAGTCGAGATGTACAACGGCCGGATTTGGGTGGAAAGCCAGGTCGGCAAGGGCAGCACTTTCTTCATCAACCTGCCGCGCATCAGCGCCCAGCGGGCCCAGGAGCTCCAAAAGAAGCAGGCAAATACAGTCAGCCCGCTGGACACATCCAGCCTGGACGGACAGACAAATAATGCTACAATTAATGTAAAGTAAGCTTAAGAAGAAAAAATATGCCCAAAATACTTCTAGTCGAAGACGACAACAATCTGCGCGAGATATTCCAGATGCGGCTGCAGGCCGAAGGCTATCAGACGGTAACGGCCGCTGACGGCGAAGAGGGCCTGGTCGTGGCCATGAAAGAAAAACCGGACCTGATCATCGCCGACGTGATGATGCCCAAATTAAGCGGTTTCGAGATGGTCGAGAACCTGCGCTCAGCGCCCGAAATGAAGGATACCAAAGTGATTATGATGACAGCCTTAGGACAGGCCGAGGACCAGGCTCGCGGCGAAAAGCTGGGCGTGGTAAAGTATTTAGTGAAGTCCCAGGTTACTCTGGAAGACTTCGCAGAAGTAGTCAAAGGCGTGCTTGGACCGGGCAACCCGGCCGATGCCGCTGCCGCTTCGCAAGTCGCAAGTTCAACAACTAATCCCCCAGAAAGCGAGGGTCAAATGCCAGAAGACAATACATCAACCAACCCGATGCCGGCTCCTAATGATAGCCCGGCCCCAGCCGCTGACAGCGGTATGCCATCAGGCGGCGACACCAGCCAGCCGAGCGCGGCTCCAGAGACAACTGTTACTCCAGCCCCTGCTGACAGCCCTTCAGTCAGCGACGCTCCGGCCCCAGCCGCTGACAGTGGTATGCCAGCCGATGGCGCAGGCGCCGCAGACACCGGCGTGACCATGCCGCCAGCCGGCGACACACCGGCCAGCGACGGTTCGACACCGCCAGCCGGCGGAGATCAGCCCAGCGCTCCGACCGACGCGACCACCAACGCTCTTTAAGTAGAACGTGAATTAAAAATTACCTCTGTTAAAACAGGGGTAATTTTTTTATAATATAAGTAATGAGTAGTAAAGTTCCCATTGTGGCGATCGTGGGGCGGGCCAACGTTGGCAAGTCCAGCCTGTTTAATGCTGTCATCGGCCGCCGCGAAGCCATCACATCCACCGAAGCCGGCACCACCCGCGATAGCTTGACCGCCAAAGCCAGCTGGGCCGGAAAAGACTTCTGGCTGGTAGATACGGCCGGGTTAAAAACGCCTCAGGATGACTTCGAATTAAGTATCCAAGACCAGATATCCGAAGCCGCTAATTCGGCCGACGTGATCTTGGTGACGGTGGAGGCCGACATTCCTATAACGGACGAGGACCGCCGGGTAGCCACCATGGCCCTCAAAAGCCGGCGGCCGGTCATCCTGCTGATCAACAAGGCCGATAAGATTCGCCGTGTAGACTTTGACGAGTGGCGGCGGTTGGGCGTCAAAGACATCTTCGCCACCAGCGCCACCCAAAAGGCCGGCTTAGACGAACTGCTGGATCATATCTCTAAAATCCTGCCTCGGGCACGTATCGGCGAGAGTTCGGACGTTATAAAAGTATCTCTGCTGGGCCGGCCAAACGTCGGCAAATCCAGTTTATTCAACTCTTTAGCCAAAAAACAGCAGGCCATCGTCGCCGACCGGGCCGGCACCACCCGCGACGTCAACCGGGCCACCATACGCTACGAAGGCCAGGAGATCCAGCTGTTAGACACCGCTGGCATCCGGCGCTCCGGCAAGATCGAAAGGGGAGTGGAGCAATTCAGCGTACTTAGGGCCCTGGCGGCCATCGAAGAGTCGGACATCTGCCTGCTGCTGATGGACGCCGGCGAATTGAACGTCCAGCTGGACCAAAAAATAGCCGGTATCATCAAGGAGGCGGGCAGGGGTTTGATATTGGTGGTAGCCAAGTGGGACAGCGCCGAAAAAGACGCCTTCACCCACGACCAAGTCAGCCCGCAGATCGCCGCCAATTTCGATTTCGTGCCGTGGGCGCCTTTGATATTCACCAGCGCCATCACCGGACAGAACGTCACTAAGATTTACGACCTGGTACTCGACATATACCAGCAGCGTCAGCTGCGGATCAAAACGACGGAACTCAATCGCTGGCTCCAGCAGGCTCTGACGGATCATCCGCCGGCCGGGCTGAAAGGCCGGGCGCCCAAACTTAATTACATGGTCCAAGACGAGAACGAGTTCCCGAATTTCAAAGTCTTCGGCGCCCATACCAAATTCCTGCACTGGAGTTACAAGCGCTATATGGAGCGTAAATTCCGCGAAGTCTGGCCGCTGACCGGTACGCCTCTTAAATTCTGGTTTATCGAGAAGCATTAAGGTTAGAATTAGATATGGCCTTATTCCAGAAAAAACCGCAGGTCCAAAGCAGCGCGCCGCTTTATACCTTGGGCGCTAATAAGGTGGTTTTGATCATCGGCTTGGGAAATCCCGGCCTCGAACACGCCGGTACCAGGCATAATATCGGCTTTATGGTATTGGATGATTTCGCCGCCAAGAACGGCTTTCCGGACTGGGTAGCCAAAAAAGACCTTAAGTGCCAGCTGACGACGCACAACTTAGGCGAGAACCGGGTGATCTTGTGCAAGCCGGCAACATTTATGAATAACAGCGGTGAAGCCGCCCAGGCGGTCCAGCGGTTCTACCGGGTCTATAATCAGAACACGCTGGCGATTTACGACGAGTTGGCCATTCCGTTCGGATCCTTGCGCACCCGCCTGGGCGGCTCCGACGCCGGCCATAACGGCGTCAAATCTCTTATCCAGCACATCGGCGACGATTTCGGCCGGCTGCGTATAGGGGTCGGCTCGGAGCTGTCGACGAAAGCCGATGCCGCCTCCTTCGTCCTGGGTAAATTCACTAAAGAAGAGCAGGCGAGCCTGCCGCTAATAATCCGCGAAGCCGGCGCCATCGCTACCGAATTCATCTTCGGCGGCAGCCTGCCGCACGAAACCCGCTCCGTCTTATAATCCTAAAGAGCCTCCGGAGGGGGTGGGCACCGCCGGAGGCTCATTACACCCTTCAACCCCACCGTGAGCGAAGCGTACGATGTCCGCTAAATATAAAACGGTACGATCGAGCCAATCCACCTAAAAGATGGAAAATCCAATCAAGGACTCGCCGACCCACATTGATGGGTCCTACCGGGAAAAACCGATAGGGCTAGAGTTAAAGGGATTAGTTTGTTTAAGAGCTTTCCCTCACCACTTTCTGGCTTTTATAAACATGAGCAATTGTTTAAGCCCGCCGCGTCGTATTAGACTGGTCTTTAAGTGGGCTAAAAACCAAAAAGTGATGAGAGATCCCGGCTGGGAAGTGGAGGGTACAACTTAAACCGGCCGGAGCTCTTAAACAATCTAACAATATGTTAGAAATGGGGGGTATAAGGTACAGTAAATCGATAATTCGACTTACAGCTTGCAATTCTAGCAAAAAAGTGACTTAGTGTCAATACTAGAAAACCTATGGAAGAAAATGTCAATACGCTTACGGTTACAGACCGGGCCTTCCCGGACTGCCTGCGCCATATCCCCTCACCCCCGAAGCAGCTGTACTGGTCGGGACAGCCGATAGACAGTTGGCTGGCTAAGCCAAGAGTGGCGATCGTGGGCAGCCGCCGATCTACGCCGTACGGCAGGAGCGTAGCCAGCAAGCTAGCGGTTCAGCTGTCGCGCGCCGGGGTGGTTATTGTCAGCGGGCTGGCGTTCGGCATTGATGTGGCGGCACACCAAGCAGTGGTAGAGTCCGGCGGTGTCGCTGTGGCGGTCCTTGCCACTCCCTTAAATAGGGTATCCCCTGTATCACATATCCATGTCGCCAGGCGGATCGTGGAACGAGGCACCCTTATCAGTGAATACCCGGCCGGCGCGCCGGTGTATGCCGGTAATTTCGTCGTCCGAAACAGGATTATCAGCGGCCTGGCCGATATCGTGGTCATTCCGGAAGCCGTTTTAAAAAGCGGCGCGCTGCATACCGCCAGGTTCGCGTTAGAGCAGGGAAAGACCGTCATGGCGGTGCCCGGTAATATCAATAGTCCAGCAAGTGAAGGCTGTAACAATCTGATTAAAAGCGGTGCCATTCCGGTAACTTCGGCTGATGACATTTTCTTTGAGCTTAAGATGAATCCAACCAAAGATAAGGCCAGTAAGCCTTTTAGCGGCAGCCGCCAAGAAACGCTTATTATAGAGCTTATTAAACAAGGCGTCACCGCCCAGGAACAACTGGCCGTGGCCGCCGAACTGGACGGACGCCAATTATCCAGCGCCCTAACCATGCTTGAGATATCCGGAGACATCCGTCCGGCCGGGGGCGGCCATTGGGTTCTGTCTTAACCGGACCGCTTGCCAAAAATTTTCATTGCCTGTAGCCTAGTCGCTTAGCGTTTGCATATAAAACATATGCCCGTTAATCTAAAGGAACACTAAATGGCAAAGAACCTGGTAATAGTCGAGAGTCCCGCCAAAGCCAAGACGATTGGCGGTTTTTTAGGTGATGATTACCAGATATTGAGCAGTTTCGGCCACATCCGCGACTTGCCTAAAAAAGGTATTGGCGTCGATGTTAAGAGGCGTTTCGAACCGACCTACGAAGTCAGCCCAGACAAGAAAAAGGTAGCCGCTGAGCTTAAGAAAGCCGCCAAAGGCAAAACCGTTTGGCTGGCTAGCGATGAGGACCGCGAGGGCGAGGCAATCGCCTGGCATATCACCAATGTTCTGGGGATCGATCCAAAAAAAACCAAACGAATCGTTTTCCACGAGATAACCAAGCCGGCGATTACCGCGGCCATCGAAAAACCGCGGATCATCGATATGAAGCTGGTCGACTCGCAGCAGGCCCGCCGCATCTTAGACCGGCTAGTAGGCTACGAACTCAGCCCAGTGCTCTGGAAGAAGGTCCGGACCGGCCTGTCGGCCGGCCGCGTCCAAAGCGTCGCCGTTCGGCTGATAGTCGAGCGCGAGCGTCAGATCAAAGACCATTTATCAGAGAGTAATTATAAGGTCACGGCCGTTTTTGACGCCCAAGGCCAGGAACTGGGCGCTGAGTTGTCGCAAAGACTGGATGACGATGAGGTCTCTAGGAAATTCTTAGAGGATATTAAAAACGCTCGCTTTACTGTCAAGGCGGTCGACCAGAAGCCGGGCAGCCGCAGCCCCGGACCGCCGTTTACTACGAGCACCCTGCAGCAGGAAGCCGCCCGGCGACTGGGTTTTTCGGTCCGCCAAACCATGACATTGGCTCAGCGGCTATATGAAAGCGGCCACATCACCTATATGCGCACGGATAGCATGAACCTGTCGCCGCTGGCTATCAATGCCGCCGCGGAATATATAAAATCTGAATACGGAGAGAGGTACGTCAAGACCCGGCAGTTCAAAACGAAGGCCGCCGGCGCTCAAGAGGCCCATGAAGCCATCCGCCCGACCAACCCGGCCAAGGCTACCGCCGGCGCCGATTCCGGCCAGAAGAAACTTTATGAGCTTATCCGGCGGCGGATGCTGGCCAGCCAAATGGCGCCGGCCCAAGTCCAAAAAACGGAAATAGTGATTGATATAAGCGGCCGAGCGGAAGATTTTCTGGCCAGCGGCGAAGTACTGCTGTTCGATGGTTTCCTGAAGGTTTATGGCGGCGGCAAAGAAGATAAGATCCTGCCGCCGGTAGCAGTGGGCGACAGTTTAAAACTGGCTTCGGCCATCGCGCTTCAGACCTTCAGCCGGCCGCCGGCCCGCTACTCGGAAGCCAGCCTGGTGCGCAAGTTAGAAGAGCTGGGAATCGGCCGGCCAAGCACTTACGCGCCGACCATCGGCACCATCCAGGACCGCGGCTATATAGAGAAGACCGACGTCCAAGGGGAAGAAAAACAGATACGCGAGCTGACTTTAGCCGAGGGCCGGATTAACGACGGGACTCAAACTATCACTGTCGGCGCCGACCGTAATAAGCTGCTGCCGACCCATCTGGCGGATATGGTCACCGATTTCCTGATGAAGTATTTCGGCAGCGTGATGGACTATGACTTCACGGCCCGGGCCGAAGAAGAGTTTGACGATATCGCCGAAGGCAAGACCGACTGGCGGGAAGCTTTAGAGCGTTTTTACGAACGCTTTCATCCCTTGGTCAAAAAATCGGAAGCCGCCGATCGATCGGAAGCGGCCCAGGCCCGTAAGCTTGGCAAAGACCCGAAGACCGGCCGCTTGATCTATGTCCGCTACGGCCGCTACGGCCCGGTGTTGCAGCTGGGCGAAGCCGGCGAAGACGTAGCCGAAGATGCCCCCAAACCGGTTTTCGCGCCGCTGCCCGAGGGCGTGGATATGGACCAAGTCACCTTAGAGCAGGCCTTGCCGATGTTCAAGCTGCCTCGGATTGTCGGTCAGACCGCCGACGGCAAAGAAATTACCGCTAACATCGGCCGGTTCGGCCCTTATGTGCAGGCGGAAAAGCTGTTTGTCAGTATCAAAGGGCGGGACCCGATGACGATATCGGAAAAAGATGCCCGCGAGCTTATCGCTGAAAAGCAGGAAAAAGAACGCCAGCGCCTGATAGCCGACTTCGGCAAAATCAGAGTGTTAAACGGTCCTTACGGCCCCTACGTGACGGACGGCAAGTCCAACGCCAAAATTCCCAAGACGGTGAAGCCCGAGTCCATAACCGAAGAAGCCGCCAAAAAGATGCTGGCCGAGGCGCCCAAGCGGCCCAAAAGGCGCTTCCGCCGAGCTCCTTCAGCCTCATAGCAGCTCACAAATTGGCGGTTATCCACAATTATTGCAATGTAGTAAAACAAACATAAACGTAATTGTGCGCAAAGGTCTAATTCGTGATACAATAAACATATCTCATATAATGTTTGACATTTGAAAATTAAAGTTTTATAATTAACTTAAAGCGTTATTATAAAGACGCGTTTAACAGAGGCCAAATGGAAGAAGAGACCCAAAAAATCAATTCGCAGCTGAACGTCGAAGGTGTCGTCAAAGACATCCTTGAGACTATTGAGCGCGAAAGGGAGAGGGAAATCATCTCCCGCCGTTTCGGCCTGTTTGACCGCCGTGAAACGCTGGAGCAGATCGGCGAATTGCTGGGTATCACCCGCGAACGCGTCCGCCAGCTGGAAAAGGCCGTCATTACCCGCCTAAAGGCCGGCGCCGAGCGCGACCTGCCGCATATCAAAGATGTGGAGCGGACCCTGGGCGACCACCTGAATGACATGGGCAAAGTCGCCCGCGTCAGCGACATTACGGCTCGCCTAACCAAGACCAACAGCAAGACCGATCAGGCCCGCGTGGCGTTCCTGGCTAATCTCAGCCCCGGCATCGCCGTGATAGACGATAACGACCACTTTTTCCACTCGATCGGGCTGGCCGCGGAGCATACCGAAAAGAACATCCGCGACCATGTCGGCAAGATCATAGAAGCCATCAGCACCATCGGCGAGCCGACAGACATCAAGACGGTCGCCGACAAAGTGGGCAACAGCGACGTCAAGCATACCGAGGCACTGGCCGGCATTTCTAAGAATATCGCCACTCTTAATGGCCGCTGGGGCTTAGTGAAGTGGCCGATGGTCAACCCCAAGAATATCCGTGACAAAATCTATGTCATTCTCCATGACAACAAGAAGCCAATGCACTTTAACGAGATCTCCGAAGCCATCAAAGGCAGTACCCTACGGCGCAAAGACGTGACCACCCAGGCCATCCATAACGAACTGATTAAAGACCCTCGCTTCGTGCTGATTGGCCGCGGCATCTATGCTCTAAAAGAATGGGGTTATAAGAAAGGTACCGTCGCCGACGTCATCGCCGAAGTCCTGCGTAAAGAAGGCGGTCCGCTGCACCGCGACGAAATCGTCCGGCGCGTCCTAAAAAGCCGCCAGGTCAAAGAAACCACTATCCTGCTGAACTTGCAGGGCAAGCCGCAGTTCAAACGCGTCGCCAAAGCCACCTACGCCCTGGCGGAATAAAGAAAGTCTGCTTACTCCTATAATTCGTCCGCCCAACGGTTTATAATATAGGTGTAAAACGCTTATGGGATTGTTTATAAATTCGAATAAAAAGATTGAGGCGGCGCACGACCACACGCTGCTGATGCTGGAAATCCCTCGGACCAACGATAAGAAGGAGCTTTCGGCCGAGCAGATGCTGGCTTCGCTGCACGGCATCCTGCGCACCAAGCGCGAGCTCAGATTATCCGGCACTTTGCAGGAACATATCAGCTTGGAAGTCGCGGCTATCGGCCAGCGTATCCGGTTTTACATCTGGACGCCAAAACACCTGCAGGCTTTCGTGGAGGGCCAGATATACGCCCAGTATCCGACAGTCCAGATCTTCGAACAAGAAGAGGACTACGCCGACCGGCGCCTAAGCCAGACGGTCGTCCATACCACTGAGTTGACTCTGACAACCGATGAGACCATCCCTATCAAGACTTTCCCGAGCTTCGAAGTCGACCCCCTGGCGGCCATCACCGCGACTTTGGCGAAACTTGATAAAGAAGATGAGGAGATGTGGATTCAGATAATGGCCCGCCCGGTGCATGATGATTGGCACCGCAAAGGCGCCCGCATGGTCGCCAAAATCAAGCGGGGCGGGGGACTGTTTGGCGATAGCAGCGGCCGGCTGATGGGCTATACCGCCGAAGCCTTCGCGGCTCTGATCAGACCGCCGCAGGGCAGCGGCGAGGCCAAGGAGCCGGTGTTATCCGAACGCGATAAATCACGCATCACCGCCATCCAAGAAAAGAGCAATAAGCTGGGATACCAGGTGAAGATCCGTTTGCTTTACGCCGGCCACGACCAGCATACCGCCAGACTGCGGATGCAGGCTTTAGTAGGCGCTTTCAAACAATATAATACTACCAACTTAAACGGCTTTGCTTCTAAGGCTCCCAGCTTCAACCGTGATAAGCAGCTGGAGTATCAGACCCGGTTCTTCATAGACAAGGGCTATATTTTGAATATCGAAGAGCTGGCCAGCTTGTTCCATCTGCCTCACACTTCCGTGGAGACGCCCAACATCGTCTGGGCGACCACCAAGACCGCCGAGCCGCCGCCCAACGTGCCGATCCAGCTGCCCGGCAACGAAAATGACATCAGCCTGCTGGGCGTCACTAACTTCAGAGGGACGAACACTATCTTCGGTCTGTTCAGAGAAGACCGCGGCCGCCATGTCTATATCCTAGGACAGACCGGCACCGGTAAATCGGGGGCGCTGGAGCTCTTAACGCTTTCCGATATCTATTACGATCAGGGCTTCGCCGTCATCGACCCGCACGGCGATTACGCTCAACATGTGTTATCTTTTATACCACAGCACCGCTTGGACGACGTGGTTTACTTCAACCCGGCCGATACGGCTCATCCGATCGGCTTCAATCCGTTGGAAATTAGCGACCCCTCGCTGAAAGGGCACATTAGTTCCGAGTTGGTAGGGGTTTTAAAGCGGCTCTTCGCTGAAAGCTGGGGTCCGCGTCTGGAATACATCTTGCGCTACAGCCTGCTGGCGCTACTGGATTATCCGAACTCGACGATGTTGGATATCACCCGCCTGTTGACGGATAAGAAGTTCCGCCAGAATGTCATAACTTATATCGACGACCCGGTCGTTAAAAACTTCTGGGTGACGGAGTTCGCCAGCTGGAATGATAAGTTCGCTTCCGAAGCCGTAGCGCCGGTTCTGAATAAGGTAGGCGCTTTTACAGCCAACCCGATGATCCGGAACATCATCGGCCAGCCCAAAAGTACCTTCAACTTGCGGCGGATCATGGATGACGGCAAGATACTGATCGTCAACCTCAGCCGCGGCCTTATGGGCGAGGATAACGCCGGCATCCTAGGCGCCATGATGGTCACCAAGATCCAGCTGGCGGCTATGGGGCGGGCCGACATGCCCCAGGACGAACGCCGGCCGTTCTACTTATATGTCGACGAGTTCCAGAACTTCGCGACCGATTCTTTCGCCACCATCCTAAGCGAAGCCCGCAAATACGGCCTTAATTTGACTGTTGCCAACCAGTACATATCCCAGATGAGCGAAGAAGTCCGCAGCGCGGTGTTCGGCAACGTCGGCACTATCGTATGTTTTAGGATAAGCCCGGACGACTCGCCGTTCTTGCAAAAGTATTTCGAGCCTCAGTTCGAGGCCGGCGACCTGATCCAGCAGCATTCGCGGTTCTTCGTAACATCGATGATGATCAGCGATGAAAAAGCCCCGGCCTTTTCGGCCAAGACCCTTAATCTGCCGGTGCCCGGCGACGATCTGACCGACCGGATAGTCGCGTTGTCGCGGGAGCGCTACGCTCAGGACCGCGCAGTTGTCGAAGACGTCGTCCGCAAGAACTCCGGCCTGGCGATGGACAACTTTCCGCAATCCAATCAGCCGCAGCAGCCGGCCAAGGCCAAAGTCCAGGCCCAGCTAAATCATATCGACAAGATCGAAGCCCAGACCGCCCAGAACAACCATATCAAAAAGGCTGTCGGCTCCAATATCCTACAGGCTTTGACCTCGCGCCAGAACAGCACGGATTCTACCGAGACCCCAAAAAAGCGGCGGCGCGGTAAACGCGGCGGCAAAAAGAACCGCCGGAACAACGATAGCGGCCAGCCGGCAGCGGTATCGCCGGCTGAGCCCCAGGCCGGCGAGCAAGTCATCCGGCTGCGGTAGGGAGCCGCCTGCCAAAAGCCGCTCAAATTAGGTTTTATTCATATATAGAACATTTTACGAACATAATACAGATGCAAATTGATAGAGCATTATGGGCTTGCAAGCCGTGACGGGCCGCGGGGCAATGGACAAGAATGATAATTAAAAAAATAAAACCCGGAAGCAGAATCGAAAGCTGGAAGAGGCGTAGAGCAGAGCCATATTTGGTCATATGTATTACGTCGCACAATGTATATTTTGCGACTCTATATATTACTGTTGGAGTTGATTAACTATACCTCTTTTAACAGGGGTAGGCCAGTCTTTAACTTAAAATCGTGACTGATGCGCTCTGTCTGCGCATTTACGCGGCTTTAATTTATAAACCATATATACACTTCTTAGATCGGTGGCCATTGGCTGTGAAAACCTCATAGTTATCCACAGTGCATTTCACATATTTGACTTTTTATACTTTCATATCTTTCTATAGTTTTTCCCTGCCTCCCCTATTTTCATTTAGTATTTGACATTTACATAAATACTGCCCTGCTATAGTTTTTCTGTATACATGAATTTTAAATATAACCTGAACAAAAAACGAACTAGAAGGATAGGGGTTAGTCGGTGACTTTGAGCGGCTGAGGGTTGTTCTGGATAGTGAGATAAGACATCAAACCGGCGCCGGCGGCCAGTAGGCTGCACAATACCATACTGAAGCGGAAGATGTGCCCTGTCCCGAACAGGCCGAGCAAGGCAATGACTATCAGGCCGGCGATACGGGAGACAGCATTGTTGATGCCCGAGGCGATACCGGAGCTGGAATCTTCGACCGATGTCATGACGGTGGTAGTCAGCGGGGCTACTAGAAGAACCAGCCCGATACTGAACATCAATACCCGGGGCAGCAAGAAGAGCCAGTAATCATTTCCCGGCCGATAATTGACTAGGCTCAGCATGCCGACCGCGGCGATCAAGGGCCCGGCGGTCATAAAGAACCTGGGGCCGTATTTTGAGGATAAACGCCCGATTTTCCTGGAGAACAGCAGCAGCATTATCGATACTGGCAATAAGCTGGCGCCGGCTTTCAGAGCGGAGTACCCCAGCTTGGTCTGCATATAGATGACCAGGGCGAACATAAAGCCGGCTAAGGCGCCGTACATCGCGAAAGTCATGATGTTGGAGCCGGAAAAATTACGCGACCTGAATAAAGATAGGCGGACCATCGGATCGCGGCTGCGGGATTCGTGCCGCAGAAAGTAACCGGCTATCAGAAAGCCTAATATCAATGGGATCAGAGCCCGGGACTGCCATTTATTGACCGGTCCTTCGATGAGGCCGTAAGTTATGCCGGCCAAAGCTAACGCGCAGAGCGCCGCGCCTTTGATGTCTACCCTTCTGATCGTCTGATCGCGGCTTTCCTCGACGTTCTTAATGGCCAGTAGGCAGCAGCCGACAATCAGAGGTACGTTGATGAAAAAAATCCAGCGCCAAGATATAGCGTCTATGATGTAACCACCAACCAGTGGGCCGATAGCCGCCAGGATACCGGACCAGGCCGACCAAGTGCCGATTGCCGCGCCGCGGTCCTGCCGAGGAAAGTTGGTATTGATGATGGCCAGGCCGCCCGGCACCAGCAATGCTCCGAATATGCCCTGCAGCAGCCTGAAGGCAATCAGAAAATCGACATTAGGTGACAAGCCGCATAGCAGCGAGACCGTTCCGAAGCCGACCAGACCCAGCAGGTACATTCGTTTGCGGCCAAAGATGTCGCCCAAGGAGCCGCCCAGGAGAATCAAGGATGACAGTGACAGTAAATAGCCATCGGCGATCCACTGTAGATCGGCGAAACTGGCATGCAGGCCGAGGGAGATTTTCGGCAGCGCCAGATTCACTATCGTTCCATCCAGAAAGACTACGCCGCTGCCTATGATAGTGGCTATGAGCGCCAGTGTCCGCTTACTCATATTCCATATCATATCAGAGAAGCGGTATCGGATATAATATAAGGATGAGCATCTTAGAGGGACCGCTGGTCTTCGTCGATATCGAGACCACCGGCATGAGTTATACCCGCGGCCGCGTGATTGAAGTCGCCGCTATCCGCGTCGAAGCCGATAAAGTAGTGAGGAGTTTCAGCAGTTTGGTGGATCCGGAGACGGAGTTACCGCCGTTTATCACTGAACTGACAGGTATAAAGGACTGTGATCTGGCCGGCGCGCCGGCGTTCCATGATATCGCAGATGAGCTGTCAGAGATAATGGAAGGCGCGGTGTTCGTGGCTCATAACGTCCGGTTTGATTATGGCTTTTTAAAGCACGAGTTCCGGCGCGCCGGCCGCCAATTCAACCCTAAACTGCTATGCACAGTCAAGCTCTCCAAAGCGCTGTACCCTACTACGCGCGGTCATAAATTGCAGGACCTGATTGACCGCTGCGGCATCCGGGTGGCTGCTCGGCATCGGGCTTACGATGACGCGGAGGCCATGTGGCAATTTATACAACATGCGAAACTTCACTTCCCTGCTCCGCTGATCGACGAGGCTATCAAACGTCAGCTGAAATCACCGAGCTTGCCTAAAAATTTGGATGCCGAGATCCTCAAGAACCTGCCGGAGGTGCCGGGCATCTATATATTCGAAGACGAGAAAGGACGACCATTATACATCGGTAAAAGCGTGAATATCCGCAAGCGGGTATTGAGCCATTTCAGCGCCGACCATCATTACGCAAGCGAGTTCAAACTCAGCCAGCAAGTCTGCCATATCCGAACGGAAGCAACCGGCGGCGAACTGGAAGCTCTTTTATTAGAATCCCGGCTGGTAAAAGATATGCAGCCGCTATATAACCGCCAACTGCGGCGGCGGCAGAAACTGACGTTGGCCAGGCAGGTACTCGATTCCCGAGGCTTTATTACGATAAATCTGGAGGATGTCTCGGAAATCAACCCGGACACCATAAGCGAAGTGCTGGGAGCCTATAGCACCAAGAGTAAAGCCAGACAGTTTATCGGTGACATAATCAGGGATTTCAGACTGTGTCCACAGCTGATGGGGCTCGAAAAAGGCCGTGGCGCCTGTTTTTCCTATCAACTGAAGCGCTGCGGCGGCGCCTGCTGCGGCCAAGAAACGCCGGGAGTTTATAATAGCCGCCTTCTAGCGGCTTTCGAGGACCGGCGGCTGCAGGACTGGCCGTTTAAATCGCCGGTAATGATCGCCGAGAAGACCGACGCCGACGGGTTCAGCTCGATCATCGTCGACCAGTGGTGCGTGATCGCCAGCGTCCGCCAGCAGCCGGAATGCGAACCGGTCGTCAGCCTGCAGGATAAGATGTTCGACCTCGATACCTATAAGATCCTGCGGTCATTCCTGGTCTCTAAAGCGCACAAACTCAATATCCAACCCGTGACCTTGGACTGGGTCAAAGACATGGCTATGGCCTAAAGATGGACTATATAAAGGAGTTTGACCGCCAGGCATCGGCCGCCGTCAGACTATTACCGGACAGCTGGCGGCCGCTGATGCAGAACCTGACTCTCCTGGGCAGTCCGTTAACAGTGATAGCGGCCGGCTTGGCCGGCTATCTGGCGGCCAGCCTGCGCGGCCAGCCCGCCAGCCAGCGGGCTTTCATATACGCGCTGCTGGCATTCGGGGCCGGCATAGCCTTGAAACGTTTGATACACCGAGCCCGGCCCGGCCATCTGGAAATAGAGAACTTCGGCTTGAAAAGCTTTAGTTTCCCCAGCGGCCACGCTTTCGGCAGCGTGATATTTTACGGGCTGTTCGCCATCATTGACGCCCGGCGCTTACTTTTCCCATGGGATTTCTTATCGTCATTGATCATATGGGCGGTCATCTTCTTAATCGGCGTATCGCGGGCTTATCTTAAGTCGCATTATCCCAGCGATGTGGTAGGTGGCTGGCTGTTCGGAGCGGCCGCTTTGACCATAATAGTCCGGATGGCGCTTTAAAAAGCGCTCTACTTATAAAAGATTTTGCCGCCGACTCTGACGTCTAAATATTGTGCCGGCTGCTGGCCGGTCTGATTAAAATGATTACGCGCGGCCAGATATTGGCCGGCTTGGACCAAAGCGTCGCCTCCCAGGTAAAACTTTACGAAGTACGGCCGGTCCGAAGTCCGCAGATCCAGCTCTTGGGCGACCGGCGGCAGCGTCATTGCCGATACCGGAACCTTCGCGGCTTTGATTTCGGCCATGACAGTCCTGATGAAATCCACGGCTCCGACATTCAGCAGCGGCTGGCCTATCTTAGAGTTAAAACCGCTTTGGTCGATAATCTGTGGTAGGCTTCCGGCGGCTGCCAGCTGACCGGCATGTGCCACTATGACTCCTTGGGAATCGACTATGTAATTATTGCTGCCGCTCCTGACCCGCAAGCTGGCCTTAGAGATAGCGATACGCAGCGTCGGCTGTTCGCTGAAAATCGGCAGCTCGGTGCTGATGGAGGTTATTTCGGGAAATCGTTTTTCCATGGCCAGCACCACGGCCTTTTCGTCGTAGGTTATCTTGTTACGGTTCTTAATCTGAGAGAACAGCTGATTGGCGTAAGCTTGGTAGTCGCTGTTGCGGTGAAAAGTCTGATTGCTAACGATGATTCTGGGCTTAGGGCTGATGACCAAACTGTAACCAAGGCCGGCCAGGATAACTAATATCAGGGTGATGTCCAGGAAGCCGAACAAGAATCGCCGGACATTCTTGGCCGCCGGTTTTCTTTGGAACGGACTGGAGCCGCCAGCGGCCGGTTCGGCCCGGTAGTAGGTGTTGATCCGGGTCCGGCGGACGGCGGCGCGAGGTTTACGTGGTGCGGGTGGTTTACGCGAAAAATTCATTAACGATTGGTGGCGAATTTGAGTATCAGAGAGGCTAGATCTTTTGAGGCGTTCTTTTTGGCGGTGCCAAACAGGTTTCGGGCCAGTTCGAAACGCCGGCCGTCATCATTTAAAAGACCGTTTATGAGTGCCAGCAGCTCATCGGGCTGGACATTAGGCGGTGCGATGACCGCGGCGTCGATATCGGCCAGAGCTTGTGAGTTTTTCAATTGATGCCCGCCGGCCAGGTGTGGGCTGGGCACGATGATAGCCGCTTTGCCGGCAGCGGCCAGCTCGGCTATGGTCGTAGCCCCCGCCCTAGTCACCACCAGATCAGCGGCGGCCGTCAATGCGTGGAAATCCTGGCTGTAGCCCATTATCACGATGCGTTCCTTGTCATGGGCAGGCAGTTTCTTATATGCCGCTTTGACCGCCGCTTCGTGACGGCGGCCGGTAAGATGCAGGATATACAAAGATAAGTTTGTCTCGAGCAGTTCGGCGGCGATCTGAGTCGTCAGGTCATTAAGCTGTACCGAGCCGCTGCTGCCTCCGGAAATCAACAGTGCCGTGCTCTCCGCCGGCAAGCCCAGCTGCGCTTTAGCCGCCTTATGCAGTTTAGGGGTTACTTTTTTAATACGGGCATCAATCGGAATACCGACATAATATGTGGAGCTTTTAGGGTAAGGATAATACTCGACCGGCATACCGGTAGCATGAGCTTTCGCCCAGCGGCCGACGATCCGATTGGCTAATCCCGGCACAGTATCGGAATCGTGCGTGATAATCGGGATATGCAGCAGTTTAGCCGCCAGCGCCACCGGCAAAGCCACGAAACCGCCTTTACTGAAGACCGCGCCGGGGCGGAACTTGCGCAGTAGCTTAAGAGAAACCAGGATGCTACCCGGCAGACGCATCAAATCTACGAAGTTCTTAGCGAAGATATCCGGGTGCAGCAGTCCCGAGAAACGCAGCGTTCCGTAACGCCGGAGCTTACCGGCATTTATAAAAGCCGTGAAGTCAAAATCATGGCTGCTCTGCTGAAACGTATCGAACTGATCGCCTTTATGGCCGATGTAAATTATCTGGCAGTCCGGCGACTGGGCTTTAAGTTCTTGGGCGAGTGACAAAAGCGGGGTTATGTGACCGCCGGTACCGCCCCCCGTCAAAACCACCGTTGGAAAAGGCTGTTTCATTGATCTCCGTATTAGATTGAACGATGCTGTAACTAGTATAACGTGAAATTTGAAAAACTATCCCAAGCGCCGCCGTCAGGAAAATCATACTGGTGCCGCCTTGGCTGATCAGCGGCAGAGTGATTCCCTTAAGCGGCAGCAGGCCGGTCATAGCACCGACGTTGATTATCATCTGGACGCTCAGCCAGGTCATGACGCCGATGACTACCAGCCGCCGGGCTAAGTCCCGAGTACGTTCGGCGATCCGTTTGAGCCTGGTGATCAAAACTCCGTAAATCACCATGATGGATACCGTCCCAACGAACCCGAACTTTTCGGCCATGATAGCGAAGATGGAGTCGTTGGAGGCTTCGGGCAGATAGCCGTAAGCCTGCACGCTATAACCCAGGCCCAGGCCCAAGGCGCCGCCGGAACCGACCGATATCAGTGCCTGACAGGCTTGATAGCCGGTGGTCAAGCAATTGGACTCCGGATGCAAAAATGTCGCCAGCCGCTCGCGCCTATAAGCGCTGGACGAGACGGCTAAAATCAGCAAGATAACTACCAAGCCGGCGATCATGGCGGCTTTTTTAAGAGGGATGCCGGCCACATACGCCATGACTATCAGCATGGCTATCATCACGCCGGAAGACCCCAGATCGCTTTGGAACTTGGCGACGAAAATACCGATCAAAATCAAAAGAATGATAAGCGGCTTAAGCGTGGTGTTAAAGTCGGCCAGCTTCCCTTCCCTGGCCCGCTGAGCCAAAAAGCCGGACAATCCGACCAGCAGCGCCAGTTTGATAAGTTCGGCCACTTGAAAAGAAAAACCGCCCAGCCTTATCCAGCGATGAGCTTGGTAAACGGCATCGACCGGCATAATCATCACTAGCAAGGAACCCCCTAGAGCCGCCAGAGCCAGAGGCTTAGCGGCCCGGGGCCAAAAGCTTAACGGCATATAAGACGCCAGAGCGAAGGTTCCGATGCCCAAGGCGATATCTATCAGCTGTTTCACCACAAAGTAGCTCTGGCTGGTATTCTGATTGGCGCTTAAGGCCGGACTGATAGAATAAACGACCACCAGCCCGATAATCATCAATAAGGCGCCGATAGCCAGCAACCAGTGGTCCGGTTTGTGCCGCCGGGCCGCGCCGCCGGATTCCGCGTACCTGGGCGGTCCGCCGCTGAGCCGGCCGCGGCGCTCCATGGTTTTAAGGGCCTCCCAAAATGAACATCACCACGCCCAAGATGGCGAAGACCTGTCCCAGTACCCAGAAACGCATGGTAACTTTCGTTTCGGGCCAGCCTAAAGCTTCAAAGTGGTGATGTATAGGGCTCGATAAGAAAATCTTCTTACCGCCTCTGAGCTTCTTGCTGATGATCTGCAGAGCTACCGAGCCGATCTCGGCTACGAAAACCAGACCGATCAGCGGCAGTATAAAGACGGTATCGGTCAGCATAGCCACTACGCCCAGCGCCGTACCAAGAGCGAATGAACCGATATCACCCATGAAAAACCGAGCCGGGAAGATATTGAACCAGGTATAAGACAGCAGCGCGCCGACGATCGTCATGCAAAAGCCCGACAGTCCGTATTTTTTCTCAATCAATGCGATTATGGCGTAAGCGCCGAAAGCCGTGGCCGCCAGCCCGCCGGCCAGGCCGTCCAGACCGTCGGTCATATTGACGGCGTTAGCCGTCGAGAAAATAACCAGCACGAACAGCGGGATGATCAGCCAGCCCAGATGCCAGGCATGGAAAAACGGGATATGGACGGCGTGGACGCCGAGTTTGTCATAGAACCACCAGCCGCCGATCAAAGCGATGACAACCAGCAGCAAGGCCTTGACTTTGGCACGCATACCGGCGATACCGCCGCCGACACCGCGGATGTTTATAAGATCATCGAATAAGCCGATAGCGCCGGCGCCGGCCATGGCCGCCAGCGGCAGCCAGGTCTGCGACCGGCTAAGATTACCGGACAGTGTCACTATGATGGTAGCCAGTACGAAAATCATGCCGGCCATGGTTGGAATATGGCGCTGGTGCTTGGCGGCGTGCAGTTTTTGGTAGATTACCGCTTTCTCGCCGGTTATAGAGGTACTGCGGGCTTTTTTCCACCACTTTCCGCTGAAAGCCGCTTCTGTATATATCGGGGTCAAGAGCATGCTGACGACGAAGCCGAAAAACCCGAACAGGAATATCTGCTGAATGGTCTGGGAGTCAATTACTATCGTCAGGTTGGTCATTTTATTTTTGCAAGCTCACGACTGATTATAACACCATAGAATGCCCCGTGCTATATTAATATCAACTCTTATGCACAGCAATTCCGAGCCCGCCGAATGGGATAAACAGCAGCGCGACCTGGGAGCATCATTCCTGCAGTCGGCGCTATGGGCGGATTTTCAGGAATCTATCGGACACCGGCCGCACTTTATATCGGGCGCCGGCTGGTCCTGCCTGCTTTTGGAGCGTCAAGCTCCCATCGGACGCTACTTGTTCGCCCCTTACGGCCCGACTGTCACAACCGCTAAACCAAGTGCGGTTTTTGATTCGATCAAAACCTATGCCGAATCCCAAAAAACCGACTGGCTGCGGCTGGAACCGCTTTTTAAGAATTTAGCTTTGGGCAAGCAGCTTAGCGCGATAAGGTCGGCGGGCGGGCGGCCCAGCCCCAACGAGGTCGAGCCCCATTTGACACGAGTCATCGACCTGACCCGGCCCGAGGAAGAAATCTTAGCCAGCCTCTCGCAAACCACCCGAAATATAATTCGTCGCAATCGGCGCGAAAAAACGCTGACCTTCAAGACTTCTCGCGATCCGGCCGATGTCAGTCTGTTTACAGAGATGCTGGATAAAGTCGCCCGTCGCAAAGGCGTCGGCTTCTTTACGGCCGATTATTATCATAAACAAGCCGAAACGCTGATGCCGCCCGGCATGCTGGTTTTGGAAATCGCCTATGACAATGAACGGCCTGTCGGCACGACTATGATACATGACTTCGGCGGCTTGTCGTCTTATACTTACGCCGCCGCTTTGCCGGAAGCGCGGGACAAGAATGTTTCGGCTCTTCTTCTCTGGCAGGCTATGGTTAACGCCAAAGATCGCGGCAATACGGCTATCGACTTATTCGGCATAGCGCCCGACGATGCCGGCCCCGCTCACCCCTGGTCCGGCTTCAGCGACTTTAAAAAGAAGTTCGGCGGCCAAGTCGAGGAGCGACTCGGCACCTGGGATATCCCGCTGACCGGCAAGTATCGGCTGTACCGTTCGGCGCTGTCGGCTAAGCGGATTATCAAGCTCCGCTAACGCGAAATCGGTTCGACTCCGAAGTCATTGATCAGCATATCGGCGATCTTACCGAAGATCGGAGCGGCGCCCTGCGCCCCGGCGGATTCAAATCCCGGAAGGTCCGGCGAATCGGCCAGTACGGCGACCACGTACTGCGGCTTATCGCCGCCGACAAAACCAAGGAACGTTCCGTTATAGACGCCGGCCTTATAACCGCCGTTTTCGGCTATCTGTCCGGTGCCGGTCTTGCCGCCGACGTTATAACCGGGATGATCGTCAGATTGATAAACGCCATGGTTCTGTTCGAAAACGTACTCCATCAGACTTTGTAACTCTTGGCTGACCGCCGGCTTGACGACATTATGCCGGATAACAGTCGGCTGCGTCTTGATAACTTTGCCAGAGCCGGAAGTCATGCTGTCAATCAGGTGAGGCTTGTAGTATGTGCCGCCGTTCAAAACCGATGACACCGCCGATGCCATCTGCAGTATGGTAGCCGTCAGACCCTGTCCGAAAGCCATGTTGGCGTACCGCAGATTCAGCGCGCTGCCGTTATTGGGTCCGTATATCGTACCTGGCTGCTCGTTCGGCTGTTCGATGCCTGTCATTTTGCCCAGCTGAAAATGATTGGTGAAGTAGTCATAAAGTATATCCCTGCCTTTTTGGTTGAAATCGCCGCCGCCCAGCTGCTTAAAGATGTGTACGGCGCCGGTGTTGAGCGAATATTTCAATATTTCCTGCACGCTTACCGGATTCTGCGGGATATCCTCGACGTTTTTGATTGTCGACCCGTCAATCGTCACATAGCCGGGATCGTTATAAGTGGTGGTCGGGGTAATAGCCCCTTGATCCAAGCCGGTCGATACCGTCAGCGTCTTCATGATGGAGCCGACTTCCAGCGGCGCGGAGACGGCCGAATCGTTGAAGGCCGCCGGGTCTTTGACTTCATAGAATTTGGCCGGGTCAAAGGTCGGATAATTAGCCAGCGCTTTAATACTGCCGTCGTCAGGGTCAATGATAACCACGCTGCCGGATTTGCTGCCGATTTTCTGCAGGCCCTGCTTTAAGATGGTCTCGGCTTGGCGCTGCATGGCCAGATCAAGTGTCAGCACATAGCTGTTGCCGGGCGTCGGATTAATCTGGATATTGTCGCGGCTGGCGGCCAGCGGCACGCCGTTGACATCGGTAATAGCCTTGAGCAGCCCGGGCTTACCGGCCAACTGGCCGTCAAATAATTGTTCGATACCATACTTACCTTGGCCGTCATCATTGACAAATCCCAGCACCTGGGCCGCCAGATCGCCCTGCGGATAGACCCGGTAATCCTGGGCCTGCAGACCGATACCGGGCAGTTTGAGAGCTAAGATCTTCTTATATTGGTCTTGGGTCAGGCGTTTAGCCAATACTTGGTAGCGGCTGTGTTTGGCGCGCATGGCGCCGACATAAGCCGTCTTATCGCCCTGGATGACGGCTGAGATCTTAGCGGCGGTGCCGTCAGGATCTTTGACCAGCGTCGGGTCGGCATATAGCGTATATAGCTTCTGGTTAAGGACCAGAGGCACCACGTTACCGCTCTGGTGGGCTTCGATGGTACCGCGTTCCGGAGCGATAGTGTACTGTTTGAGCTGGTCGCTAAGCGCCGCCCGCTGATAATAATCGTGCCGGATGACCTGCAGATAAAACAGCCGAAAGATGATGACGCTGATAATAACCAGTACCGCCGTGTACCAGATGGTCAGACGGCGGTTGGTGTTGATAATCTGCCTGGTATTGCCAGGCCGGGGCGGTCGCGGCTGCATCGCTTGTTATTGTACTACTGGTTTATGGCGCCGGCCGGCGCGACAGATACCAGATTCTTAGCGGCTTGGCTGGCAGCGACCTTATCGAGCGACTGCAGGCGGGCGGATTGGACCTCCAGGTCGGCCTTCTGGTCATTAAGCGTCTGCTGTTGCTGCTGTAGGTTACTGATGCTGTAGCCGTAACTGTTGGTCTTGGTCACCTGGGTAAGGTATAACAACCCGACCAGGCAGGCCAGGATAATCAGGATGATAGTGTTGCTGACCGGCCCCAGAGTGCGAGCCGACGACGAAAACCGGACCGAATTTTGATTGCGGCGGACATATCCCCTGCGGGAAGCGGCGATTGAACTTGAGTATGTCATATTTTTATCTTGGTGGCGGCGCCGAAGCTTTTTGGAGTGCCTGTTGATCCGGCGCCACCTATTTGATCTTGGGATGCTTAGGTGGTCCTAGTGCAGTACTCTGACCGGCACTCTTTGCATCCTGGATCTATCCTTTACCTTAATAGGCATTTGGATTCCTTCTTATCCTTTCTATTTGTTTTTATTTTTGCTGCGCGGCTCGCAGTTTTGCGCTGCGGGCCCGCGGATTGGAAACAATTTCATCGTGGCTGGCGGTTATCGGCCGCTTGGTCAGCAGTTTCAGCCTGGCGTCGTAGGTATTGCCGGAATATTCTGCTAAAAACCTTTTGACCAGGCGATCTTCCAGGCTATGGAAGCTGATGATGGCCAGCCGGCCGCCAGCGCTCAGTCGATCGAGCATCAGCGGCAAGCTTCGCTCAAGTTGTCCCAGTTCGTCATTAACAGCGATCCGGATGGCTTGGAAGGTCCGGGTGGCGGGGTGGATTTTACCCCTACGAGCCCGAAAGCCGGCGGCTTGAGCGATTATAGTAGCGAGCTGACCGGTGTCGGCGACGGGCCGGGCGCGGACGATGGCCCGGGCGATAGCGGCGGCTTTCGGCTCTTCGCCGTAGCGGCGGATGATATCCGCCAATTCGGCTTCCGAATGGCTGTTCACTATCTGCCCGGCATCCATGGCCTGCCGGCGGTCCATACGCATATCCAGTGGTCCTGGCGCGTTGAACGAAAAACCCCGCCCGCTGTCTTCAAGGTGCGGTGAACTTACCCCCAGATCTGCCAATATCATGTCGAAACGCCGGCTCTCGCCTGCCAGGCGTTCCAAAGCGCTCAAAAACTCGGAATGGATTATCAGCGCGCCGCTTTGTTCGAATTTTTGGCGCAGCGTGCTGATAGCATTGTCGTCGCGGTCCACTAAAACGGCTGCTTTGGGCGCGTTGGTCGCGCTTAAGATAGCCGCCGCGTGGCCGCCATAACCGGCCGTCAGATCCAGGTAACTCTGCCCCGTTTTCGGGTCCAAGTATTCTAAAACTTCCCGGATCAGTACCGGCTGGTGCGTGGGTTCGGATTGATTTGGCATTTTTTGTTTTTGTTTTGGTTTTTGTTTTTGCAAGATCACCTAATTAGCAGTCAGCTTTTTGTTTTTTTGTGGTTTTTGTTTTTGTTTTCCCGCTCAAAGTTTGTGAACGGGATTTTAGTGAAGCTTTGGGCGCGAACCGTAAGGTTCTTGCTGTCAAGGCTTCAGAAAAGTTCTTTGTGAGAGACTTTTGTGAGGTGGAGTTTTGGGAGGTGTTACAAATGAAAAAGGTGCGAAGGTTTTGATAACGATGGTTACCTATCGGTCCACCGGCTGACTGCCAATTAGCTGACCTCGAAGTTGTCGAACGGATCCGTCTAATTACCAGTTTGTGTGCTTGCTACTAAATTGTTAAGTTGCGTCTTTTAAGCTGCTATATCCGAGCTACTTCATGTGCCCCTCGCCTGCAAGCGCCAATAGCGCCCGGCGCGCACCGCTATCACTTCCCGGTCAATACCGGCCCAGTCCAGCAGATGCTGTTCCAGCGTGATCCTGCCCTGTTTGGCATCGATCTCGCTTTCGGTCTTTCCCATCCGGAACTGAACGTTGAGATCGGCCGTGCGCTCGTCCAGGATATCTCCTTGCAGCGCCGGCTCCATCAGCTCGTCCCAGACGGCTTTCGGATATAGGTGTAGGTAGTTTTGAAATCCCCTGGTGATGACCGCTCCGGACGAGAATTCGGCTCGAAGCTCGGTCGGCAATGTTAGCCGCCGCTTATCGTCAAGCCTGCGTTCGAAGTAGTCTCCCATAGAATTTTATGTACCTGCTTAGTGGTTTTTTGTTTTTTGGTGGCGGTAGCTATTTTGGCTACCCACTTTTACCCACTGAGTTGATGATACTACCCCTGCCTACCCACTGCAATAGGATTTATAAGGAAAAGCGGGCATTAGATGCCCGCTTTTCCACAATCGATCTTACCTAGTATTCATTACACAACATATAGCGCTTTACAGATTGCCCCAGACGCTAGTCTACCTGTGGCTAGCTTGAGCGGGCACCGGTTTATCCCAAGGAGAATGCTCCTGGTTGCCCATAACGTTAGCTAGCTCGGTAGTAGCGGCAGTAATACCGGCGGCAGCTACCAGGACGGCTCCGTAATTCATAACTTTTCGCATCCGGCCTTGTTCCATCTTTCTGGTCGACTTGACGTTCACGGCCTGTGCTATACTTTCCCGAGCCGCCTCAGGCGAGGGTTTATAACCGGGCAGATCGCCATTGGCTTTGGGAGGCCAGCTGGCGGTAAAATAGCGGTCCCGAGCCTCCTCTAAGGTCTGTCCGGGCTTAGGAATTAATGAGTTTTTTTGTTTTTCTATTACCATAAGCAATATACTAGCACAGATTAGCAAAAAGGTCAAGCTTATTTCGTAGAGGAGAACTGTTCTATCTTTTGGGCGAACCACTTGGCGCTGGGGCGGATAGTCCGCTTCATCCCGTGTTCCCTGTCTACCTCCACCAGACCGAATTTCGGCCACCAGCCGTTCTCCCATTCGAAATTATCCAGCAAGCTCCAGTGGAAGTAGCCTATCAGGTCCACCCCTTCGCTGATGGCCCGCTCCATGGCGATGATGGTCTCTTCTATCCACCAGCGCCGGTATTCGTCGGCGGCGTCGGCCACGCCGTTTTCGGTGATGACGATAGGCTTGCCCTTGAAGCGCCGCGAGATGCTCAGCAGTAACGGATATAAACCCTCCGGCTCCATATACCAGCCCATATCGCTTAACGGTACCGCCGGGTCCTTGCGCACGCCCAGCTTGGTGTAATAGTCCGTGAAGTAGTAGTTGAAGCCGATAAAGTCCATCTGCCGCCGAACCCGGCGTAAAAACAGCCAGTTCCAGAAATAGCGCATGAACCGCGTAGTAAACTCATCTAGCTCGTTATG
>Ga0207667_10000667_pt1 | contig 44413 bp, 46 predicted proteins | sample KBSCornC52_FD_184301 | JGI IMG/M metagenome (GOLD analysis project Ga0207667, IMG submission 184301) | Corn rhizosphere microbial communities from Kellogg Biological Station, Michigan, USA - KBS Corn C5-2 (SPAdes) (version 2) | ecosystem: Host-associated > Plants > Roots > Rhizosphere > Soil ... | reverse complement strand
TCGTGGCGGGATTCGAGAAAAGCTCGCTGCAGCCGGATCTGGTGCGTCTCGCCGGACAGGCGCATCTGGAAAACGGCGGCGTTCTCAGCGCGGCTGCGGCCGTGCTTTCAAACCTGGTGAGCAATGTACCGGCGGTGCTGATGTTCAAGCCCTTCATCCCACGGCTTTCCGATCCGGTCCTGGGCTGGCTGCGTCTGGCGATGGCCTCCACGCTGGCCGGGAACCTGACGATTCTCGGGTCCATCGCGAACCTGATCGTGGTCAAGCGGTCGCGCGGGGTCGCGGAGATTGGGTTTTGGGAGTACTCGCGTGCAGGGATTCCGGTGGGACTGATCACGATCGCGATCGGCGTCTGGATGCTGAGATAAAGCGTGGGGTCGGCCTTTCAAGGCCGCAGCCGGGCTTCTGCCCGGCAACGTCGGTGGCGAGGATGGCGGCCTCGCCGGCCTAATGACACTTCGTCTGGCACCACTCGATGTGACGTGCCAATCCATCTATGTCCGGGAACAGTACGGCCTCATGCACCCCGTGACGAAACAATGAATCTTTTAATTCCTTCCGCTTATCAAACGGGATTCGCACTCGCACGAGTTTTCCTTCGGGCACGAAGTCCTCGGTAGGATCTGAATGCACTGTAAATGCTCCGCTCTGCGCACGCAGCCGGGACGTAACGATTCGCGGAATGTATCTCATCGTCTCCTTGATCTGGAGTGGACCGATCTTCGGTAGGGGCTTGCTCAGGTCCTCCTTGGGACAACGCCACGCCAGAATCTCCGCGTCCTCAGATCGAGGCCGTCCGTCTGAATCGCGAGACTCGCATTCATTGCGGACGCTGAAATATAGCGCGACGAGCGGACTGCGAGTCCAGTCGAGCAAACGTGTCGCAAGGCCGTGATGCTGGGCGACTGCTAGAAGCTCCCAGTCATCTGCGGTTGCAACCTCCAGACGATCGGTTGATTGGCGGCGAAAGAGCTCTAGTATCAGCTTCTCGTTGACAACTTTCTTTGTCGAGTTCGTGACCGGGAGGCAACGACCAACCTTCGGACGGAGCCGGAACGACATGGCGCCATGACCCCTGTAGAGCACGGTGGTCGACGGATCATCTTGAAACTCCGACTCGATGAGCTTGGAGAGTTCGGCGAGGGAGCCGATGCAGGGGTTGGGCGTCTTCACGTCACCCCTACGTCGCACCAGTTCCACCTTTTGGCTTTTCATCGCAACATCAATCGCCAGGACTAATTGAAGATGGCATCGACGGCCAGCGCCGTCGCCGCGAAGAATAATGGGATCTGCTGGCCGGAGTTGTAAGTGATCGTGCGTCCATCGGGCGTTGAAATCTCGACCTTCCGATGATCGATGTCCACCACCCAGAATTCTCGCGAACCGTTCTCCAGGCACAGCTTTCTCTTGTCGAGCATTTCTTTCTTGGTGTTGGAAGGCGAGAGAATCTCAGCTACCAGCTCCGGTGCCCCTTCGAAATAGCCGTCTAGATCGATCTTCTGCCAGCGCGTCTGGACGATAAAGACCACATCAGCGATTCGAAATTCATGCTCAGGTAAGGGCCGAAAACCAAATTCAGAATCGACAATGCCGGTTTCACCAGCGGCCGCCTCTAGCAGGCGCCGAAGCCGCCGCTGGACGGTAGAATGCTTCAATTTTGGTGGGGCCACGATGACCGGCTCTCCGCGTCGAAGCTCGTAACGGCCGAACTGGGGATCAGGGAGTTGTTCGAACTCCGCAAACGTCATCAGTCGTGTGGTGCTTGTCGCCACGTGAGAACTCTGCCTAGATTATACGCTCGCCTTATGCGGTAAGGGCGGCTTTCACCCGATCGTACGTCGTATCGAGCGTCTCCGGCAGCACGCGCGTCTCCGCCACCGTGGTCATGAAGCTGGCGTCTCCGGTCCAGCGCGGCAGCACGTGCATGTGGATGTGCCCGGCGACGCCCGCGCCCGCCGATTCGCCCACGTTCATCCCGATGTTGAAGCCGTCGGGTCCATAGAGCTGAGCCAAAGCCCTCTCGGCGCGCGCGCTTAGGAGCATCATCTCCTGTAACGTGTCGGGATGGGCTTCGGCGAGTGTCGCGACGTGCTCGTACGGAGCGATCATCAGGTGACCGCTGGTGTACGGATACAGATTCAGGATCAGGAAATTGCGCTCGGCTCGGAGCACAATGTAGTTACCGCGATCGTCGGATGAAGCGGCCTTTTCGCAGAAGATGCAGCCTCCGGTAGGTTGCGCGGAAGACACGTAGCGGTACCGCCACGGGGCCCACAAACGGTCCATCTGCCAGTTAACTCGGGGCGCCCGTTCCGTGCTCCCCGTTCACCAGATCTTTTAGTTCCTTGCTTGGCTTGAAATAAGGAATCCGTTTCGCCGGTACGTCCACCCGCGCGCCCGTTTTGGGATTCCGTCCGACGCGCGGTTGCCGCTGGCGCGTCCGAAAGCTTCCGAATCCCCGGATTTCAATCTTGTCCCCGCTTCGCAACGACTTTACGACGCTGTCGAAAATAGCTTCGACGATCACCTCCGAATCCTTGCGGGTCATTTCCACGACGCGCGAGACCTCCTCGATCAATTCAGCCTTGGTCATTATGCTACCGGCCTTCCCCTTTACCTTTTGTGTTGATCACTTCTTCGATGGTCATGGTGGCGGCTGCAGCCTGGCGCTGGTAATCCTCCAGGCGTGTCCGCTCCTCGTCTTCGGCCACGGCGCGCAGGCTCAGTCCGATTTTCTTCTCGGCTTCATTCATTTTGACAATCTTAAAATCGTACTCATCGCCGATCGGCAACGGCGTGTCGCCCGCGTCACCCCGATCCGGCATGGCTGGAATCTCCGACTTGTGACACAGCGCCTCCACCCCTGGCGCCAGTTCCACGAACACTCCAAACTGCGCTGCCCGGCACACCCGGCCCCGGACCAGATCGCCGACTTCGTGCGACCGGAAGAAACTTTCCCAGGAGTCCGGCTGAAGCTGCTTCACACCCAGCGACAGACGCCGGTTGGGTGCATCGATATTCAAAATCACGGCCTGCATCACCTGGCCCTTTTTCACTACTTCCGACGGATGCTTGACGTGCTTGGTCCAGGAGAGATCGGAGACGTGCACCAACCCATCTACTCCCTCTTCAATTTCCAGGAATGCTCCGAAATCGGTCAGCTTCCGCACTCGGCCCTCGACCACGCTGCCGATGCTGTAACGGTCGCCGACCGTGGTCCACGGATCCGCTTCCAGTTGCTTTATCCCTAGAGACACGCGGCGGTCTTTTTGTTTCACCTCCAGAACCACCGCTTCCACCTGATCGCCCACCTTGACCAGCTTGGTGGGATGCTTCATGCGGCGGCTCCAGGTCATTTCCGAAATGTGGATCAGGCCTTCCACCCCCGGCTCGATCTCCACAAAGGCCCCGTAATCGGTAGTGGTCATCACCCGCCCGATCACGCGGCTTCCCGCAGGATAACGCTCGATGAGCGACTCCCACGGATCGGGCCGAAGCTGCCGGATGCCCAGCGAAATGCGCTCTTTTTCGCGATCGAACTTCAGAACCTTGACCGTAATCTCCTCGCCCACGTGAACCACGGCCGAGGGATGCCCCACGCGACCGTGCGACATATCGCTCACATGCAGCAGTCCGTCGATGCCGCCCAGATCCACGAACGCGCCGTACTCGGTGAGATTTTTGACCACGCCCGGGACTATTGCGCCTTCAAAGAGATGATCCAGGGCGTTGGCTTTGCGCGCCTTCAGGTCTTCCTCGAGAGCCAGTTTGCGCGAGACCACCACGTTGCCGCGCCTCCGGTTCAGCTTAATGACCTTGACGGGAATATCCTGTCCCACCAGCGAATCCATGTCGTGCGAAGGCCGCACATCCACCTGCGAGCCGGGCATGAATGCGGGGACGCCCACGTCCACCATCAATCCGCCCTTGGTCCGCTCCGTCACGTGGCCGGAGATCAGCAACTGTTCCCGCATCGCGCGCTCCAGCGTGTCCCAGACCCGTACCTGCGCGGCCCGCGAATACGAAAGCAGCACGTAGCCTTCGGGCTGCGGACCATGCCGGTCGATCATCACATCAATGGCATCACCCTCTTTGAAAGTGATCGAACCGTCCGCCTGGCGGACCTGTTCGATGGGGACAATACCTTCGAGCTTGTATCCGAAGTCGACGATCACCTCGGTGGGCGTGATTTTGACGATATGACCCTGAAGCAGCTCGCCTTCGGTAGGCGGCGCTAGATGGCTATAGTCTTCGATGAGATGTTCGAGATCGTCTTCCCCCGGGAAGCTGACTTCGAGATCCCGTTCATCGGTTCCGTTTGCCATCGCAAAGTCTCGACAAATCGTTGATAGCTCAGTACTTCAGAACTATAGCCGACGTGGATGGCCTTGTCAACTTGCAGAATTTCAGCAGTTTCACCGATTCTACGGTAGCGAGCCAAGCCTTTCAACCGTCTAAGCCAAACGGGCAGGTGAGCTTTCAGTCCTCGATCTGCTCCATCAGCCGCTTCACTTGGCGGACATACTGCGGGTAGGGATTGTAGGTGAACAGCTTTTCCTCGACCGTCTTGTTTTTATAGCGCGGATTCTCGGCCAGTTGCTGTGTGATGTAGTCAATGCCGGCCGGCACCGAGGGGAAGCCGCTCTGCACCGAGTCCCAGCCCCAGCGGTTATTCATGCGTTCGAACGCCCCACAGGTACTTTCCACCAGGGAGATCGCGGGAAGCAGCCGGTAATCCACGGCGTGAGAATCGGCGGCTTGCAAATATTCCTGAATATGCAATGGCTCGGGGCAATCGTGAGCTTTAAAAAACGCTTCCAGCCGCATACCACGCGGATCTGGAGGCCTCATCGGAAGAGAGCTGTCGCCGGCCACTGCCGCGCACACCGTGAGGCCGAGCACTACCGCTCGCGCCGGGCGCCAGTATCGTCGGGGGAAGTTGTACAGGCTATGCATCGTCTTGGTTACAAGTAAGAACAAGTGCCCCTCCTGCTTATTCCGTCCACAGGAATCAGATGCAGGGGGCCAGAACTGTGTTTCTCACGGAATGCCGCACAAGGCAAGCCTAGAAAACTCTAGGACTTATAGTACTTTTGCGGCGATATCAGTCGTCAGACTCGCCAGCGGGTTGGGCGAATGCCTTCAACTCCATTATCGTCAGTTGATCGCCATTGGGCAACTGCAGGGCAATGCCGAAATCGTACTGGGCCGTTTCCAACTCCCGCACGCTGGCTACCGGGATCTCCCGGGGGTCGGAGAACGAAAAGCTGACCCCTTCGAGCGGTATGGTGAATTTCCAGGAGTCTCCCCCGACCTCCAGAGTCTCGGAGGTAAAATTGGCGACCGTCCCGACGGCATCGAAGAACAGAGAGGATGCCCACATGCGGACTCTCAGCTGTGGCCGCTCTTCCTTCCAGCGATCGAAGAAAAGGCGTGCGTCATCCGGAGTCGCGATCATGCGGTGATCCCCTTCCAGTTCTTCACCAGATGCTCCGCCGTACGCCATGCCAGCGCTTGCACGGTCAGTGTTGGATTGCGCGCGCCCATGGTGCCCATCACCGATCCGCCCAGGATACCCAGATTCGGAACCTCATGCGAGAAACACCACTGGTTGACGACGTTCGTGCCGGGATCATGACCCATTCGCGTGCCGCCGGTGGCGTGGGTCGAAAGTCCGCTGCCGAATCCCGCGCCGCCCGTCACCTCGATGGCACCCGCCGCGCGGAACCATTCCTGCGTTTTAATTGCAGCGTAGGCCGCCGCGCGATTTTCGTTTTCGCGCGGACCTGTCGTGATGCGGATCACCGGGTCGCCCAGGGGATCTCTTATCTGCGGGTCCAGATCCAGGTACTGGTCTTCGTAGGGAAAGCTATTGGTCTGGAGATAGGCGGGAGCCGTGCGGCCGGCGTTTTCGCGAATGAATGCCTTCCACTTCGAGCCCCACTGCGGCGCGCGGCCGAACGTCCCCATGGCCGCTGCGGCGATCGGATGCTTCTCGTGGTACACGTGCAGGCTCGATCCGCCGATGAACCCGAGCCCGGCGTGATCGAAATTATCGTCGGCCCATTCGTCGATCACGACGCCTTGAGCAATGGCTCCATACCAGATGTTGATATCGAACGGAAACAGCGCCGTGAGCGCGCTGTTCCAGTGTCCGAAATGATGCTTACCCACCTGGCCGTGGTTGTTCGATAAGCCGTTGGGATACGCTTTCGACTTCGACAAGAGTAGCAATCGTGCGTTCTCGTAAGCATACGATGCAACCAGCACGACCTTCGACGGCTGGAAGTACTCCTTGCCATCGCGAATGTAGAGTACGCCGGATGTCTTGCCGCTGTTATTTGCGCGGTCGTCGACCTGAATGCGCGTGACCTGCGCGTTATCGAAGATCGAAAAGTTCTTAAACTTCTGCGCCGCGGGAATCGTGGTCACAGCGGTGGAGTTCTTGGCGTTCACGTGGCAACCACCCCGATCGCAATAGCCGTGATAGGCGCACGACGGGCGTCCTCGATACTCCTGCGAGTTGATTGCGGCCGGACCACGAAACGGATTCCATCCCAGCGATTTTCCGGCCTTGGTCATCAGATCCGTGAAATCGGTATCGCGCAGCGGAGGCATAGGATACTCGCGCTGGCGCGGCCCTTCAAAGTCGCTGCCGCGCCCCGTCAGCTTGCCCTGGATGTTCCCGGCGCGGCCGGAGACACCCACTTCGTGTTCGACGATGTCGTAATACGGTTCAAGATCCTCGTAGCCGAGGGGCCAGTCCTCCACCGTGGATCCCTTGGGGATGGAATTGGGACCGTAGCGCTGGATCGAAGACGAGCGCACTTTAAAATCCCAAGGATTGAATCGCCAGCTCTGCGCGTGATAGTGGATGGACGTGCCGCCGATCGCGTTCATCATCGGATGGGCGTTTCCCTGGGCTGCCGGCGCGGTAAGACCGCTGCGAACCGTGGGGATCTCGCCATGCACTTTGTGGCCCGTGGTTACCAGGCCGCGGACGTTGTTATAAATCTCGTCGGCGTGGAAGAATTTACCCGGCTCCTTGGTCATCCAGGTGCCGGCTTCGATTCCGGCGACTTTGAGGCCGGCGCGCGCCAGCGGAAGAACGGCCACGCCCCCCGCGGCGCCCAAGCCGATCACGACCACGTCGACGGGTTTGAGATTGATGGCCATGGCTCCGGCTATTAGACTTCGGGAGAAGGTCTGTCCGCTACCAGGCCTTCTTCTCCAAACGTGACTTTGTCGTAGATGTCCTTCACGGCAATTGTGCAGTTCACGCTATCAAAGCGGCAGACGGCATCCATCCCGGCCGACTCGGAGAGCAGCCAATCTCCGCTCGGCTGGCGGCGGAAGATTTCTACGCGCGGCTCGGATTGCGAGACCAGTCCGTATTCCCGGAGGGATTCCAGCGCCCGGTATTGGGCAAATTTGAATCCGCGATCATAGCCCTCCGTCGAAGGTGATAGAACTTCGACAATCAAGGTCGGATTCAGGACCGTGTCGTGGCGGCCGTCCCCATATTGGGGTGGATCACATACGACGACAATGTCGGGATACGTGTAAAGACCGGTTTTGCTCACGCGCACGCGCATGTCGCTGGTGGTTACCACGCACGGGCCCTTCTTGAGCGCGATGCCAAGTTCGCGGGCTAGATTGCCAATCACAATGGCGTGCGGATGCGTGCCACCCGACATCGCGTACATGCGGCCGTTGTAGTATTCGCTGCGAACATCTTGCGCGGCGCGTTCGAGCTCCAGATACTGCTCGGGCGTCAAGCGCGGCTGAGATTGCGCAGACATAAATTCATCTTAGCGGCTATCTAATTCTGAATCAGCGGCTCCACCGCCATCCCGTCCTTTAGCGGTTTTTCGGAAGGCAGCGCGACTTCGTCACCCTCCTTCAATTCCTTGACCTGGGTGCGAGCGGTGTTGTTGACGCCCTGCGTAATCTTGCGCCACCGGACGCGATCCGTTTCGAGCAGGTAAACGCCGGTCTGGCCCTGCTGGCGATATACGGCTTCCTTGGGAATCGTGATCGCGTTCTCCACGGTCTCCGAAAGAATGACCGCATTGACGTTCGAACCTGGCTTTAGATCCATGTCGGGATTGTCGATGTTGCACAGCACCTCGCCCACCTGGCGCGCGCCCATGGTGACAATTTCGGTCGGCGTCCGATCCACGGAGCCCTTCCATTGCCGGCCGGGGAGCGCGTCCCAGGTGATGGTGACCGGCATGCCTTTCATGACCCGCCCGAGATCCGGCTCGTCTACGTACACCTTCACGTGAACATGATCCAGACGGCCGATGGAGGCCACCAGATCGCCGGCATTCAGATACGCGCCCGGCTTGAGATCGAACTGGTAGATGGTGCCGGAGATCGGCGCTGTTACCACGCTCATACGAATGCGGGCTTCAGCCAGTTGGGCGGCGGTCTTGGCTTCGTCCAGGCGAGCCTCGGCTCCGCTGTGATCGGCCGGCGTCACCAGCGCGGCGCGCTGCTGCTGCAAGGCTTGGATCTGGGCTTGCGCGCGATCCACCGCTTCCTTGGCCGTGCGGACTTCGATCTCGGTGCCCGCCTTTTTGTCGCGCAGTCGTGCGGCGGACGCGTAGTTGTCCCGCGCGATCTTCAACTCCAGACGGGCTTTGTCGAGGGCCGTATCGATCACGGCGCGGTCCGCCGCGCGGCCGCCCTGCGAAAGCGTCTGCATTTCCGCCCGGATCGCGGCCTGTTGGGCTTCGGCCGTCTTCAGCTCCGCTTGCGCATCGCTGGCATCGAGCTCCACCAGCGTTTGTCCCTTTTCGACGCGCTGGCCGCGCTGGACCAGGATGTTCTTTACGGCGCCGGAGCGTTCGGCGCGCGCGATGCCGGATTCGACGGGCTCCACTTTGCCATTGGTCGAGACCAGGCTCGAGATGTTTTCACGCGTCGCTTTTGCGAAAGTCACCTGAGGGGGCCGTCCGCGCTGATCTTCCAGTTTCCACAGCGCCACCCCGGCGATGGCCAGCACGATCAGGGTGAGCCAGAGGCGTTTGGATTTCATGGAGTACACTACAGTTTCTCATGCTGGCGCTTGTGCTTTCCGGTGGAGGCTTATTCGGCGCGTGGCAGGCAGGCGCGTGGCGCGTGCTGGCAGAGCACATTCGTCCCGACCTGATCGTCGGCGCCTCCGTCGGATCGCTTACCGGTTATGTAATCGCCAGCGGCGGCACTCCCGAAGAACTCCGGAACATGTGGCTTGACCCCGCCTTCACGCGATTCTCGGATCTGCCGTCCAACATCCGGCGGATGATGGCGCGCTACACGCCTCGGATCCCATTCGCCATCACCGCTACCGAGTTGCCGCGGATGAAGCCCAGGATCTTTCGCGATTCTGAAATTACCTGGCAGCACCTGGCGGCGTCCTGCGCACTGCCGTTCGCGCTGCCACAGGTCCGCATCGGGACGCACTTGTATTCCGATGGAGGGCTGCTGGGCGCGCTGCCGCTGTGGGCCGCCGCTGAACTCGGCGCGACACGCGTGGTGGGCCTGCAAGCCCTGCCGCAGCCTCCGTCGTGGTGGTTAGGGCAAGCGGCGCGTGTGTTTCGCGCGGTGGCTGGACACAATCCTCCAGTTCCCGTCGGCGTCGAGGTCCTCGAGATCTGCCCCGGTCGCCCTCTGGGATCGGTCCGCGACACGGTCCAGTGGAAGCGCGACAACATCGAGCGCTGGATCGACCAGGGAGCCAAGGATGCAGCTCATGCTGTAACTGAAAAAACATTTTTATTCTGAATTGATTTTGGTGCATAATAAAAACCGGAACGCCCATGCAGACGTACCGTATCCATCGCTTGAGGGATCACCTGCGCAACCAGGTCCGCTTCGGGCCGCACGTGAGCGGGACCGCCACGGTGAAATCGCGCGATTATCACCCCCCTGATTTAGAACAGGACCCGGTAGAAGCCGAAACACCCTACGCGGCATTCTTCGCCTTGCGGGACACTGCTACCCCTCTGGAAGTAGGGGACCTGCTCGAAGCTGGAGATGGCTCGCTGCGGATCTTCAAGTTTGTTGGATTTGAAGAAGCGCAGTGGGCGCTGCCCGAGCAAAAGCCGGTAATGGCTGGTCCGCCCCCGTCCGGCGACGAGCAGTCGCCCGCACTGCCGTAGCTCGCGTTAAACTCGCGTTACAATAAGAGGCGAACGCATGGATGGGTTTTGCGGGGAAGGATCCGCTATTAATTCCTTCTCGCTGGTGGCTTACGTTCCACAGCCTGTGGCTGGATTCATCGAACGCCTCCGCCAGGAAATAAAGCCGGGATGTAAGGGACGCAGTCACCTGACCTTTCTCCCGCCCCGTCCGCTCGATATCTCCCTGGAAGACGCCCGCCGCCAATTAGAAACCGGTCTACGGAACCAGCCTGGCTTTCGCGTGGAACTGTGCGAGGTGCGCGTTTTCCCGATTTCCGAGGCGGTCCATCTTACGATCGGCGCCGGATGGGCTGAAGCAAAACGCATTCACGAGATTCTGCATAAGGGCGACCTTTGCTGCAAGGAATCGTTTGAATATCATCCGCATGTGACTCTGGCGCATGATCTTGATCTGAAGGATGTCGCGGCGGTGGCGGATCTGGCAAGACGCCGATGGCAGGAATACTCTGGAGTCCGGGATTTTCTGGTCGATCATGTCACGCTGGTCCAGAATACGATCGAGAATGAATGGACCAACCTGGGGGAATTTCCGCTAGGAGTGCCGGTTTCGGCATAAACCTGAGCCTTCACTCGCCAAACATCTCTAACTGATCGACCTTGTCCTTGGCCGAATCTGGCTTGGACCGCCGCCGCAGGGGACTGCCGATGACGCCCAGGACCTGGACCGACTCCAGCGCTTCCTTGGGAACGAACACACGCTGATTCTGAAAAGAAGGGTCGGGCGGAATCACGCTATAACCCGCCGGTTCCAACTGCAGAAGATTGTTGGGGATGAGGCCTTCGAGGGTATCTCCATCACGGAACCGGAGTTGAATCCACAGCCCGGGAGTCTTGGGGCGGGCCGCAAAGGACCGATTTCGCTTCCAGGATTCACTGTTATCGAAATCGCGAACAAAACAAACCGCTTTAAGGTCTGTGTAGGGAACTTGAAGGACCGTCCCCTCTGGCGTCAGCAGTTCCAGGGCATCCGCCTGGAGCCCGCCGGGCGTCTGGATGAAGCCCTGCAGGGCTTCCCGGTCAAAGCGGGCGACGAAAACCTTCTTGTTTGCTGCTGTGGCCCTTCCAAACAATTTCGCAAGTATTGTATCATTAGCACGATGCAGCAGTTGGCTCCAGTGGCGAAGCTACATTCCAGTTTAGGCAAGCCACATCCAGGCTTAGGGAAGCCAATTTCCGGGTTGGCGGAGTCTTTTTTGAACTTCTGTCGTGTGGAAAAGGGGCTGGCGAACCACACGATTTCATCGTATCGTCTGGATTTAGAACGGTTTAACTCGGAGCTTCCGGTGCCGGAACAGCACGTCTCTGCAGAGCAACTCGCGGATTACGTAGAGTCCCTTTACGGAGCTAAGTACTCGCCGCGCTCGATCGCGCGTCATGTTGCCACCCTCAGAAACTATTACCGCTTTCTGGCGCGAGAAGGCGAAGTGGGTCAGGATCCGGCGGAGTTCCTGGCATCCCCCAAGCAGTGGTCGACTTTACCCAAATACCTCAATCGGGAGGAGGTCGAACGTCTGGTCACGTCTCCTGATGGCTCGAAGCCGCGGGACTTGCGAGATCGGGCGATGCTTGAATTGCTGTACGCTACCGGATTACGTGTGTCTGAATTGTGCGGGCTGGAACTGACGGCCGTCGAGCGCCGCATGGGCGTGCTGAAAGTCATCGGCAAGGGAAACAAGCAGCGCGTGGTCCCATTTGGAGAGCCCGCCGGCGCCGCCCTTGACGCTTATCTGGCGGGAGGGCGACCCGATCTGCTGAAGGGCCGGGCCAGCCGGTATGTCTTCGTGACCGGGCGTGGGTCGGCGATGACCCGCCAGACGTTTTGGGCCTTGCTCGGGAAGCGTGGGCGGAGCGCTGGAATTTTCCGGCGGCTGACGCCGCACGTGGTCCGGCATAGTTTTGCCACCCATCTGGTGGAGGGCGGTGCGGACCTGCGCAGTGTCCAGATCATGCTGGGGCACGCGGATATTTCTACCACGCAGGTGTACACACACGTGGCGCAGCGCAGGCTGCGCGAAGTTATCGACCGGCATCACCCCCGCGCATGAAGACCCGGGCGCGGGACACGCGGAGCGGAGAGAAGGCGAGGACAGAATGAGCGACTACATGTTCATGCTGGAAAGCCACCTGACCGGGGAACAGTTTCGGCTGGTGGGCCAGATGCAGGCGGCCGCGACCGCTACGGGCCTAAGCTTGTACCTCACCGGCGGAGCTATGCGCGATGTGCTGGGCGGCTTTCCCGTCCGCGATCTCGATTTTACCGTCGAAGGCAATCCGGTCAAGCTGGTCAAGCTGATGACGGCCAAGCACGGCGGCGTCGTAGTTTCGACTGACGAGTCCAAGAAGTCCACGCAAATGCACTTTGAGGGTGGAGTTACCGCGGAGATCGCCATGGCGCGCTCGGAGCGATTCCCGAAGTCCGGCGCGCGGCCGACGATTGAACCTGCGACCATTCACGAGGACCTGCGCTGCCGCGATTTCACCGTGAACGGCGTGGCGCTGTCGCTCAACAAAGCATCCCTGGGTCTGCTGGTCGATCCCACCAATGGTGTCGGCGATATCGAACGGAAGGAATTGCGAGCGGTTCACAATTACTCTTTCTACGACGATCCGTCGCGGATGTTGCGGCTGATTCGCTTCAAAGTAAGGCTGGGGTATACTATCGACGAGCGCACGCGGCTGCAGTATGAGAACGCCCGCGAGGCGGAAATGCTGACGCGCATTACGCCCGAGGCGCTCGGCCGTGAGCTGCGGAACATCGCCGCCGAACCTGACGCCCATGACCTTCTGGCCGCGCTGGAGCAGGAAAAGCTGATCGAGCTATACTCGCCCGCGCTCACCGGCGCGAAACTGAATCTGCCGGTTTTCTCAAAGCTCCAGAAGGCCCGTCACATGGTGCCCTTTGGCCTCGATTTCCGCATCAACACCATGGCATTGTTCCTGTATGTGCTGTTCGAGAAGCTCAATCCCAAGGAACGCAGCGCCTTGATTGCGGCGGCGGAACTGACGAAAGCGGAAACGGCTCTGCCGGAGAAACTGGCCGCGGCGGCAAAGAAGCTGGAACGCGATCTCAAGAGTCCCAAGCTGCAAAAAGCGTCTCAGCTCTATGCCCTGCTCTGCAAAACGCCCGGCGAGCAGGTGCTCTACCTGGAGATCTACTCCGGGCAGCGGATCGTGCATGATCGTATCCGCAATTACTTCCAGAAACATTTGCCGGCGGCGCTGGAGATCACCAACGAAGTCGTGGCAGCCACCGGGGTTGCACCCGGCACTCCCAAATTCCAGCGGGTCAAGGATGAGATGATTGTCACCCGTTTGGACGCGCGCCCGAAGAAAGTCGCGCCCGCGCCCGAACCGCTTCCGCCTCCGCCGCCCATGTCGGGCTTCGTCCGCGGCTCGGGGATGCGGCAAGCCCGATCGTAATCCAGAAACACTGGAAACTCCGCGCCGGAATCGGGCATCCTAAGGATGGAGGAATGCCCATGGAACCCCGAATCGATTATTTGAAGGCTGCTCGTGGAGTATACGAGGCCATGCTGGGCCTGGAGAAATATCTTCATCAATCCGGTCTCGATGAAGCGCTGATGGATCTGGTCAAGTTGCGGGCCTCGCAAATTAACGGATGTGCGTACTGTATCGACATGCACTGGAAAGACCTGCGTGCGCTGGGCGAGAGTGAGCAACGGCTGTATGGACTGGATGCATGGGAGGAATCGCCCTATTACACCGATCGCGAACGCGCCGCGTTCCAATGGACGGAGGCAGTGACCGAGATACGCGATGGCCACGTGCCGGATGAAGTGTACGAAAAGGTGCGCCTTCAATTCACCGATAAGGAACTGGCGGACCTGACGCTGGCGATCGTCGCCATCAACGGATGGAACCGTCTTGCCATCGCGGCTCGGTCGGTGCCTGGGACGTATCAGCCGGCCAAGAATCGCGAACGAACGAAAACTGCTTAGAGTTGCAAGCGGTGACAAAGTGTCCATGCCACGGGCGGATTGTCACTACAGCCATGAGTATGCCGGCCGCTTGGAGCCCTAATACTTCTGGCGCATCTTTATCCAACTACTGACCTATTGATCGCGTGGGACATTGCGCTGAAATGGTGACCAAGTTGCCTTGGTTACGCTCAGCACCGTGCTTACGACCCCGTCAGTATCGTTGTATTCATTTGTCGTTTGGGCCGTGGTAGCCATCCTGGCCGGTTTCCTTCAGATCCGCCTGCGCGGATTGGGAACGCGTCTCTCCATACGTTTCTTCCCGATATTGATTTCGGTGGCGGTACTGACCTGGCCGCAGACCGCGGCCGTCGCCTGCCTAAGCGCGCTGATGGAAAGCGCGATATGGACCAGACCTCGTCCGCGCTGGAAGGCCACGCTACTATTCACGGCGATCTCAACGCTGGCGGCCTGCGCGGCGTATGCGACGTACGATATTCCCGCCGGGCAGGGCGGTGTTTCTTCGCCTCTGTTAATGGTGCTGGCCGCGATTGTCTATTTCGCCGTCAGCAGCGGAGCATCGGCGATGTTTACCGCCAGCCGCTGGAAACAATCCTTCTTCTGGACGTTTCCGTATTACGTCGCGGGCGGGAGCGCGGCCGGTTTGGTGACGATTGCCGACCGCCACAACGGCTGGCAGATCACTCTGCTGGTGGTCCCGATGCTGTATTGGATGGTGCATGCCTACAAGCTGTACCTGGAGCGCATAGAACGGGAGCGCCGCGGGGCGGAAGAGTTCAGCGCGCTCCACTTTCGGCTGATCGAGTCGCTGGCTGTGGCCATCGAGGGCCGCGATCCGGAACGTCGCAAGCATCATCGAAGTGTGTGGAGCGACGCACTTGAGATCGGCAAACAGATGGGATTGGGTGATTCGGATCTGGTAGCGCTGAGGACCGCGGCGTTGCTGCGCAACGTGGGCAAGCTGGCGGTTCCCGAACATATTCTTTCCAAGCCCGGCCCGCTAACCAAAGCCGAGTTCGACAAAATCAAGATCCACCCGGTAGCCGGAGCCCAGATCATGGACCGAGCCGGCTTGCCGTACCCAGTGGCGCCGATCGTGCGGTCCAGCCGCGAGAAGTGGGACGGCTCCGGATATCCGGAGGGCCTTCGCGGCGAGCAGATTCCATTGGGCGCTCGCATTCTGACGGCAGTGGATTGCCTGGACGCGCTGGTTTCCACCCGCGGTTACCGCCGCGCCTACTCGCTGGACCAGGCGATCGAGCACATGAAAGCGGAGGCTGGGAAGAGCTTCGATCCCAAGGTAGTCGAGATCCTGGCCAATTATTACAGTGAGCTGGAGCGCCGTGGCGACGGCGGAGCTGGTCCCGCCCCGGCGGAGCCTTCGATCTCTCCCGTCCCTTCTCCTATAGCCGCCGCGCGCCAGGAAGTGCGGCAACTGTTCGCGCTGGCCCAGGATCTGGGAAATTCACTCAGCCTGGAAGAAACCTTTTCGGTGCTGTCCCTCCACGTGAAACAACTGTGCCCGCATGACACCTTGGCGGTCTATATCCGCCGTGAAGATCGCTTGGAGGCCGAGTTCGTCACGGGGTTGGATTGCGTGGAAGTGGGATCGGCGCCGATTTCGTGGGGGGAAGGAATCTGCGGCCGGGCCGCGGCTACGGCGACCGCGCTGCTGAACGAAGATCCGGTGGACTACGCCAATCGTCCGGACGTTGGCGCGGCCACATCGTTGCGATCGGCCTTGGCGATTCCATTGGAAGGATTCAGCGGCGTTGCCGGAGTCCTGTGCCTGTATGCCAGGAAAAAAAATGCGTTTACCGAGGACCACTTGAGGATTCTCTCCGCGGCAGCCATCAAGGTCGCGGTAGCCGTCGAAAACGCTCTGAAGTATCGCCAGGTGGAACGTTCCGCCGTGACCGATATGCTCACCGAATTGCCCAACGCGCGATCGCTGTTCCTGCATCTGGATTCCGAACTTTCGCGTGCGCAACGCACCGATCAAACCATAGCCGTGCTGGTGTGCGATTTGGACGGATTCAAGCAGATCAATGACCGGTACGGCCATCTGGAAGGCAATCGGGTGCTGCGTGCGGTGGCGCGAGCGCTGCGGTTCCAGTGCCGGGAATACGACACGGTGGCGCGGCTGGGCGGAGACGAGTTCGTGCTGGTGATGCCCGGCCAGCAGCCCGACTCCGTCAACACCAAAGTGGAACAGTTGACTAACGCCGTGGCGGAAGCGGGCTATGAAACCGTGCGCGCGGCCTGCCTGGGAATGAGCGTGGGCGTGGCGTATTACCCGGTCGACGGTGAGGATGCGGAGGGTCTTCTGGCAGTCGCCGATCAGCGCATGTATCGCGAAAAGCAGCGGGGAGGATCCGCCAGCGGCGCAAGCGAGTCCGGCGTGCTGGTTTAAGCGGAAGTATCGCAAAGCTTAGCGGTGCGCGTCTGCGAGATGCGTGAGTGCCCTGATTCACACGGTGTGCTGGCACCGCACGCAAATCCATCCAGTAAGACATTGATCCCGCAATATTTGGCGATGGAGTACGGCGTGCTAGTGGTGCCTGGCATGAAGCTTCGCATCTTAACGTTCGTCCTGCTGCCTATGACAATTTCGGCTCAACGCTTCACCTTCGGCGTCCAGGGCGGCTGGCCGGCACAGACCCCTCTCGGGCTCACCAACAAAATGCCCTTTGTAGTCGGGCCTTCGGTGGAAATCCGTGTCTTCTCCGGGCTGTCACTGGAGACTGGGGTTCTGTATCACCGCCTCGGTCGGGGATACGACAGCTCTGCCTTCGCCTACCCAGCGAACGGCGTCACCTTGAATTCTGAAACCTGGCGCGGCAGCGCGTTGGAAATACCGTTCCTTGCCAAGTACCGCTTCTTGAGCGACCGAGCCCGTTGGCGGCCTTTCTTGCTGGCAGGTCCAACAGTTCGCCGCACTTCGATCACGACTGAGAGCGGAAGCAGCATCTTCGGCAACAACCCAGTCGGCCTGGATTTTCGAACCACCAAGACCACGCAGTGGAATGTAGATCCCGAGTTTGGAGCAGGCATCGATTTCCGGATGGGGCGCTTTCACCTCGAGCCTGAGGCTCGCTACTCCTACTGGGGCGCAGGTAAAACGAGCATTGTGCGGAAGAATCAGGTCGCCTTCCTGCTCGGGGCCCAGTTCTAGCCCTTGTGCGACCCGGCAAATGACGTTCGCGAAGCTCAGCGCGGTTCGGCTTCGACGATACTGACGGGAGATGCCGTCGGGACGACGCGGGTCAGCCGGAATCCCGCTTTCTCAAGCAAGGGCGCGTACTCGGCTTCGGTTCGTTCCTCTCCGCCCGGGATGTTCAACATAGCCATGTCAAGAATTTTTCCGGGATGCGGTGCGTCGCCAGGGGGAAGCACCATTTCCACCAGCAGCAGGCGGCCCCCGGGATTCATCGCGCGCCGGCAATGGCCCAGGATGGTCAAGCACTGCGCTTCGTTCCAATCGTGGATGACGTGCGAAAGAATGTAAGCGTCCGCTCCGGCGGGAACGCGTTCGAAGAATGAGCCGGTTTCGATTTGAATACGATCCGTGAGGCCGCGCTGCGCGATGAAGGCAGGGGCGTCGCGCACCACGTGCGGCAAGTCAAAGAGGATACCGCGCGACGTGGGATACCGGGCGAGGATGGTGGTCAACATGTTCCCCGTGGAGCCACCCACGTCGGCAATGGTTTTGAAGACTGAGAAATCGTAAGCCGCGGCGACCGCGGCAGGCTCTGCCCCATGGATACCCACCATGGTCCGGTCGAACAGCGCTGCTTCGGCCGGATGACTTCCTAACCAATCGAACAGCGGCACTCCGAAGGAGTTCTGAAACCCGGTCTTTCCGGTCTGGACTGAATACAGCATGTGGTCCAAGGAGTGCGCCACCATCTCGCCTCCCATGATCAGAGCGGTTGCATGGCTGGGCGTGCCGGATTTTAGTGTTTCGCCCAGGGGGCGCAGAGCAAAACGGTGCGCGGGTTCCTCGGTGAACAGCCCCAGGCTGGCCAGCGTCCGCATAACCCGGTAGAGCGACGGTGCATGAGTCGAGGTGAGCGCGGCGAGTTCTTCCGCGGTCTTGGGTCCGTCGGCTAGATGGTCGGGTAGTTTCAGCGTGGCCGTGAGATGGATCAGGCGAGACACAAACTGCGCCATGACCATTTCAACGATCTGAGCTTCGGGTGGTAATGTATCGGCCTTTGCGGCGGTTTCAGGCATGGGGACATTGTACCGTTCGAAGCTGCGCGCCGCGATCTGACTCTCGAGGCAATAATTCCGGGAGCTTGACAGACACGCCCCTGAATGCTAAATAATTAGCATGTCTTGGCGAAGTCTCGCACTTCTGGCGCTGACCATGTTCGCGGCGGGCCAGGATCGGCCGCGCCCGCAATTTGAGGTGGCTTCGGTCAAGCCGGTAGATCTTTCCACGCTTGGCGACGCGATCTCGATGAATATCGGCACGGTGCGGCGCCAAGAAGTGACCTTCGGCAACGCGACTTTGAACGACTGTATCCGATTCGCATACGGCATGGCTTCCGACGCGCAGATCGCGGGGCCGGATTGGATCAAGTCAAAGCAATTTCTCTACGACATCGTCGCTAAAGGCGGGCCTGGCGCATCGCGCGAGCAGCTTCAGGAGATGATGCAGGAGCTGCTGGCGGAGCGCTTCAAACTGGTGACGCATCGCGAGCAGAAGGAGATGTCGTATTACGCGCTGGTGATTGCAAAAAACGGGCCGAAGATCCAGCAGGTAAAACACGTTCCGGATGGTTTCCGAGGCATCACCTACGGAGGGCGCATTAACAGCATCCAGCAAATGCCGGGACTGGCCTACCTGCTTTCCCGCTTCGAGACAGAGAGGCCGATCATCGATGAAACCGGCCTCCGCGGAATGTATGAAATCAAACTGGAGTGGACTCTGCGGCAGCTCCAGAACCCGGACGCCGCTCCAGGGCCTTCCCTGTTCACGGCTCTGAGCGAGCAGCTCGGCCTCAGATTGGAAGCACGGAAGGGACCTGTGGAGATTCTTGTGGTGGATCGCGCGGAGAAGGTTCCAGCCGAAAATTAGATACGCTGGCTGTTGTGAAGAGCTTCCGAAAAGAGTTGTGGTTCGAGGTTCCCACGCGGCGGGCGTTTATCAATATCACCTCGCAGGTGGAGGCGTGCCTTAAGGAGAGCGGAGTTCGCGAAGGGCTGGTGCTGGTGAACGCCATGCATATCACGGCCAGCGTCTTCATCAATGACGACGAGCGCGGTTTGCATCAGGACTACGAAAAGTGGCTGGAGGCGCTGGCTCCGCATGAACCGACCTCGCAATACCAGCACAATCGCACCGGGGAAGATAACGCCGACGCGCATATGAAGCGCCAGATCATGGGACGCGAGGTAGTGGTGGCGATCACCGCGGGTAAGCTCGATTTCGGCCCGTGGGAACAGATCTTCTATGGCGAGTTCGACGGCCGGCGGCGAAAGCGCGCGCTGGTGAAGATCATCGGTGAATGATGTAATGAAAACCATGAAGACTCTGGTCCTGTTCTTCGCCGGCGTTTTGGCCGGTCAGCCGGCGTTCTCGGACACGACGCTCAAGCACGACGACTTCGCCCGCGTGACCTTGTACTACAAGGTGATCACGCCGAAGGACTACGATCCATCAAAAGAATATCCGGCGGTGATCGCGTTTCCGGGCGGAGCGCAATCCATGCCGATGGTGGACCGCATGATCGCGCGCAACCTGTCATTGCAGGCGCAGAAGCGCGGCTACATCGTGGTGGTCTGCGCTGCGACGGCGGCGGGCCTGTTTTATGAGGGCGGGGCAGCGGTGTTCCCGGCGTTTCTCGACAAGCTTCTTGCCGACTACAAGATTCGTGGGAAGAAATTTCACATTGCGGGGATTTCGAACGGCGGGCTGAGCGCGTTTCACATCGCGGCGTCGTACCCGAAGTATTTCTTGTCGGTGACGGGATTCCCCGGATATCTGCTGAACGCGACGGATGCGCGGGTGGCCGCGCTGCACGGGATGTGTCTCAATATGCATGTCGGCGAGCTGGATCGCGGCTGGCTCGACACCATGCAGCATCAGGCGATCCTGTTCCGCAACAAGGGAATGAAGGTGCGGTTTACGATCGAAAGGGGCCAGGGCCACGTGATGACGACGCTTGAAGGCGCGGGCGCGGCCCGGCTGTTCGATCAGTTCGATGAGGCAGCTCGAGGTTGCGGGAAATAGCTGTCGCGTTTGGACCCCATTTACGCAATGAATCCCAAGGAAGACTCAGAAAGGCTCATGAACGCGATACTGCCTGTGGCGGAACGGATGCTGACCCAACACGGCGAATTCTACCCGTTCGGTGGTTATATGAAGCCGGACGGAGCTATCGTTCACGTGGGTGCTGCCGACTCCGACACGGATCGACCAAAGTCCAAGGACTTGATCTATGTCTTGCGGAGTTCGTTTCAAGAAATGGCACGCACCAGCCAGTGCAAGGCTACCGCCATAGTTCTCGATGTGGCCGTGACTTTGCCAAAGTCCAATCTTAAGAGTGACGCCATTCAGTTCTGTGTTGAACACGCAGATGGCTACTCAGTGGAAATCTTCTTCCCGTATCAGATCATTGATAACCGGATAGTCTACGATCAAACATTCGCCCAACAGGGCAAGCTTGAAATTTTCAAGCAGAAGGATACGATCTAAGTTTTCGGAGCGTCGAGCTTCGTAAATCGTTCTACTCGATCGCGTAAACCCACACGGTGCCGCCTTCCGGAACTTCCGGATACTCTCCCGGGAATGCTCCGTTGAGCGTCGCTTGCATTCCTCGTGAGTCGCCGCCCCAGCCGGAGAGCACCGCTACGTACTGTTTTCCGTCAACCGTGAATGTCGTCGGCGGCGCGAGAATTCCCGAAGCCGTCGGCGACTCCCACAGCAGTTTTCCGCTGGCCGCGTCGAAGGCGTGGAATTTGCGATCGTTGGTGCCGCCGGTGAACACCAGACCGCCGGCCGTAGCGAGCATAGCTCCCCAGTTCGGCGACTTCGCGTAGTTGTAAGTCCACACCTTCTTGCCGGTGTCCACGTTCCACGCCTGCACTTCGCCGAAGTGATCGGCGCCGGGATTGATCGGTGAAGGAGCGTTTCTCACCTGGGTCGTCCCCGTATAGTTCCGGCCCGGCGTGTACGTGACTTCCTCCGCGCCCATTGAGGAGCCGCAGAGATTGTTGTTCGCGGGAACGTAGATCATCCGCGTCTTGGGGCTGAAGGCGATGGGAGGCCAGTTCTTGCCGCCGTGCAGGTTCGGGCAGAAATCGGCCTGTTTGCCGGTGCCGGGTTTATGCGCGGGGTCGACGTCCGGACGGCCGGTCTCGGGATCCAGCGACTTGAAAACGTTCTGGTTCACGAAAGGCTTGCCTTCGACGAATTTGAGGCGCCCGTCGCGGCCCACCACGCTGCGATCGATGAACCACAGATAGCCGTCGCGCGCCACATCGATCAGGCCCTTGATGGTTCGGCCGTTGCGCTGGAAATCCACCAGGATCGGCGGCGAAACTTCATCCCAATCCCAGGAATCGTTGGGATGGTATTGATAGTGACCTTTGATCTTCCCGGTGGCCACGTCCAGCGCGATGGTGGAAGAGGTGTAGAGATTATCGCCGGGCCGCTTGTCGCCCATCCAGGGACCGCCGTTGCCGACGCCCCAGTAGGCCGTGTTCGTATCCACATCGTAATTCCCGGTGACCCAGACGGAGCCGCCTCCGTTCTTCCACTGATCGCCCTTGGGCCAGGTTTCGCTGCCGGGTTCCCCAGGGGCCGGGATGGTGTACGTGCGCCACTGCTCCTTGCCGGTTTCGATATCGAATGCCGCGACAAATCCGCGGATTCCAAATTCGCCGCCGGATGCACCGACCATCACCTTTCCTCCTGCGATCAGCGGAGCCAGTGAAATGTAGTAGCCCGATTTGTTATCGGCGACGTCGGTGGTCCATACTTCGCGCCCGGTTTTGGCATCCAGAGCCACCAGGACCGCTTCGCCCGCGGCGAAGTAAACACGATCGCCGAACAGCGCGACACCGCGGCTGGTATCGTGCGGAACATTCGAACCAGTGGGACGCGGACGGCGGTAGCGCCACAGGACGTTCCCGCTTTTGGCGTCGATGGCGATCACCTGGTTGTTCGGCGTGGAGACGAACATTACGCCGTTGTTGACCAGCGGGGCGGCTTCATGCACCCGGGGCTCGCCCGTGGCGAATACCCAGACGGGCTTCAACCTCGCGACGTTGGCGGGCGTGATCTGATCGAGCGGGCTGTAGCCCCAGCCGTCATAAGTGCGGCGGATCATGAGCCAGTTGCCGGCTTCGGGATTCTTGAGACGCTCGGCTGTGACGGGCGCGTAGTTCTGAAGGATGGCCGGCACGGGCTGTGGCGGCGCACCGCCCCGTCCTTGGGCAAAAACAGTAATTGTGATCGACGCGAGCGCAACCGCACCCGCAATAGGCAACATGGTCCTCATGGTCGGCATTAAAACAGGGCTCCGGTCGTTTATGATACACGATGTTGGGATATACTGACTCCGCACGGAGGTGGGTATGCGACGTCTTCTGCGGCGTGAAGCGTTGGGAATGCTAGGTGCGGGCGCGATTGCTCTGCGTCGGGCCGTGGCGGCGGATACCCCGGCGATGCGCTTCACGGCGCTCGATCATGTGGAGTTCCTGGTATCGGATGTGGAGAAATCGGCGGCGTTCTATGCCCGCGTGTTCGGCAATACCGTGCTGAAGAATAACAAGACCACGCGGCGTTACGTAAAGCTGGGCCCGAGCTACATCGCTATGGATAAGGGTCAGGTACACGTTGATCACTTCTGCGCCGGCATTCGCGGGTTCGACGTGGCGAGCGTGCACGCCTCTCTGGAGGCGAAAGGCATCGCGTATCGCGATTTTCCCAGCGGCAAGGACCTGGCTGTGGCCGATCCGGACGGGACCCGCCTGCAACTTGCCACCGACAACGGCTGGGCGCAATTGCTGGGCGGCACAGCGTCGCCTGAGGTGATTACAAACGGCGGTGAGGCGATTTTCCGTCCCACGGGCATCGATCATATCCTGCTGAACGTTACCGATCCGGAGAAATCGGCATTGTTCTACGAGAAGATTCTGGGTCCCGTGACCCAGCGCAACAACAACCGGATCTGGTTCCAGGCGGGGACCGGACGAATCGGGCTGTTGAAGACTCCGGCAGGCGAGAGAGCCGGCGTGAATCACTATTGCGTGTCGGTCGAAAAGTTCGACTACGACGCTGCCGTCAAAAAGCTACAACAAGCGGGCGTGAAGCTGGACACACCGGAGATCGCGGGCTCTCCCGACCTCCGCGATCCAGATGGGTATCGCGTGCAGGTGATGGGTCCGCGGGCCTAGTGAGTTAAGGAAGGCCTACTTCTTCACGCTCTTCATCCACTTCAGGATGGGCGCGGTGACGGAATCGTCCGCCGTATTGGGCGAGAACACTTCCGACATATGGCTGTGATCTTTGAACACCATCACCGTGGGGCAATGTCCGACCATGCAGAGCTGGTCTTTGAGGATGTTATTGAACTCGGCCATGCCGACGGGATCGAGCTCACCAGAAGCCAGGAAGATGGGAATGTTCACCTTCAGCAGGCCAGGCAGATTCGATCGAGCGAGCTGCGTGGCTGGGTCGAGAGGCGCTCCGCGGCCACCGCCCTTGCCCTTGCCGCCGCCCTTGCCTTCTGGCGGGGGACCGCCTTTCGGAGGACCACCTGGTCCGCCGCGTCCAGGCACCACCACCGGCGCGATGTTGAAACTCGGAGCAGCCATGAAGATCACTCCTTTGACGCCCACGCCCTTGGGTCCGTATAGCTCGGGATGGCCGATATACGTGGACACCGGAATGTTGCCGGCCGAATGACACCAGATGAACATGCGATTCGGGTTGCCCTTGTACTTGGAGATGTTCTGCTGCGCCCATTCGATCACGCGTCCGATGTCTTTGGCGGGCTCATCCCATTCCAGGCCCTGGCCGCCTCGGCGCTGCACGTTCACTCCAGTCATACCGTTCTTCACGGCCCACAGCATGATGTTGTCATAGAACGCGTCGCCGTCGGGCACCGGCTCGATCTTGTTGCCGGCGCCGCCTGACACGTAGATCAGGACTGGCCGCGATCCGCCGCCTTTTTCGGGAGAGAAGACGTCCAGTACGGTACGGTCGTCGGTAAAGTATTTGATGTCGCGGTCGACTTTAACGCCGGGGTAGGGAGCCTTGGGTTGCAAAGGCCGGTACAGTTTGGCCGTGCCTGCCGGATTGACCACCCGGCCCATTTCCTTGAGTTGCGTGGCGATGTCGGGGGGCACTGCGGCGTAGGACCCGGCCGTCAGGAAGAAGGTGAGCAAGAGAGAGGGAGTGCGCATGACGGAAGTGAGTTTAACACAGCGAATCTAGGGCGTTCTGAGGCGCGGGCGTAACTGAATTCAAATCCTTAGGTATTACCAAGGGAACCACTTTGGCGATTTTTTCGTCAAGAACCTGAAAGGAGGCAACAACGTGCTGCTTTTGCAGGATCTCCGCTACGGACTGCGCACTCTGAGCCAAAGTCCCGGCTTCACGGCAGTTGCGATTTTGACGCTCGCGCTGGGCATCGGGGCCAATACCGCGATCTTCAGTTTTATCGACGGCATTCTGCTCAAACCGCTGCCGTACGAAGATTCGGACAGGATTGTTCGCGTATTGGAGAAGCCTCCAGGCGGCCTGCGGAACGGTATTTCGACCCTGAACTTTCTCGACTGGAAGAAGGACAACACCGTCTTCGATGTGATGGCGGCGCAGACCGGCGGCACGGTCACTCTTTCCGGACAGACTGACCCGGAACTGCTGCGAGACGGTAGGGCTTCCGCCGGCTATTTTGAAATTTTCAAAATCCGGCCTGCCCTGGGGCGGACCTTCCGCGCGGACGAAGACCAGGCCGGGAAAGATCACGTCGTCGTGCTTTCCTATGCGCTGTGGCGGGACCGGTTTGGCGCCGATCCGTCCATCTTGAACCGCGCGATCATGCTCGATAATGAACCCTACACAGTGGTCGGCATTCTGCCGCCGGGGAGCGCTTTTGATCGCACCTCCAGCCAAATATGGCGTCCGCTGACATTCAAGCCGTCCAACATGACCAGAAACTTCCACTGGTTCGGGTCTTTTGCGCGATTGAAGCAGGGGGTTTCGCTGGAACAGGCGCAAAAGCAGATGGACGTGATCGGAGCCAGAATCGCCAGCGACTATCCGGATTCCAACAAAGGGTGGGGTGTGATCGTGGAACGCTACAGCGACGTGATCATCGGACCGCAAATGCGGACCGGATTGCTGGTGCTGATCGCGGCAACCGCCATGGTGCTTCTGATCGGCTGCGCGAATCTCGCGAATCTGGCGCTGGCTCGCGGTGTTGCGCGCGAACGGGAGGTCGCGGTCCGTGCCGCTTTGGGCGCCAGCAGGTGGCGCCTGGTGCGTCAGTTCCTTACGGAGAACGTTTTGGTGTCGGTGTGCGGCGGAGTCCTGGGGATCGGAATCGGTTTCGCCACCATGAAATATCTGCAAACCTTGGTTCCGGTAAACAATCTGCCGCGAGAGGCGGATATCGCGATGGACGCCCGGGTGCTGCTGTTCGCGCTCGCGATCTCCGTGCTCACGGGATTGCTGTTCGGTTTGGCGCCGGCGCTGCAAGCCACCTCGCCGGACCTGGCGAGTTCCATGAAGGATGGCGGACGCGGGGCGAGCGCGGGTATGGCGCGCCGCAGGCTGCGGGATGTCCTGGTGGTGGCCGAAATCTCGCTGGCATTCGTCCTGCTGGTCGGCTCCGGGCTGATGATCCGCAGCTTTTTCAGCCTGGTGAACGTGAACATGGGATTCGATTCCACCAATGTGCTGTCCATGGCGCTGCCGGTCTCCGACCAGCAGTATCCGGACACCGCGCGGCTCAATGCATATTTCCGCGAGCTGCAAACCGCAGTGCAGGCCGTTCCGGGAGTTCAGGAGACCGCCATGACTTGCGCGCTTCCTCTGCAAGGAAGCTGCTACGGCATGCCCATGCAAGTGGCGAACCGGCCTATGGTGGATCGCGCGAACCGCCAGGGTGGATTCTACAAGATTGTGAGCCCTTCCTACTTCCACGCCCTTGGTATCAAGCTCCTTCGCGGCCGCGGACTGAGCGACCGCGACATTCCAGGAGCGCCGCCCGCATTGGTGATCAACAGCCGGCTGGCTAGTCGCGACTTTCCTAATGAAGACCCCATCGGAAAGCGCATTCTGATTCAGCAAATCGTTCCGGGGAAAACCGAGCTTGGTCCGGAGATCGCATGGGAGGTGGTGGGCGTCATCGGGGACGAGAAGCTGAACGGGCTCAATGACGAGCGCAGCGCGGGCGTTTACGTATCGAACGAACAGAGTCCGGCATACGGCATGAATCTTATTGTCCGCGCGAGCCTGGACCCGTTGACGCTTCAGAAAGCGGTCACCCAGGCGATTCGCGGAACGAGTAAGGATCAAGCCGTGAGCAACGTTCGGACGCTCGAACAGATCAAATTTGAAAGCTCCCTGACGGCCCGGGTACAGGCAGGCTTGCTGCTGGTATTCGCCACGATCGCGCTCCTGCTGGCGGCCATCGGGATCTATGGAGTCATGTCCTACGCGGTGATCCAGCGAACACACGAGATGGGAATCCGGGCCGCGTTGGGCGCATCCGCTTCCAGCCTGCGCAAACTGATCCTGTACCGCGGGTTGGCCCTGACGGGCATCGGGTTAGTAATCGGGGTCGGGGGAGCGCTGGCCCTGACGCGGGCGTTGTCTACGCTGCTCTACGGCGTAGGAGCGCGCGATCCGCTCACGATGATCTCCGTCGGGGGAATGCTTTTGGCAGTGGCTATCGCGGCCTGCTATGTGCCGGCTCACAGGGCAACCAAGGTCGATCCGATCGTAGCGCTGCGCCAGGACTAGGGCGGTCGCGCTAATAGACCGGGCGGATCAGGACGGTTGTGCGGCAACTGCCGCCGCCGCTGCCGTACACTCGTGGCGTGAGATCCTTGTTGAGGGAAATGCGCACCTCTTGCAGTTCTCCGTCGGAATAGCACGACAGGCGAAACGCTCCGCGCGGGAAACTCGGATTGGCCGAGGCGATTCTGGCCACGATCTCCTCGGGATTCAGCCGCAACTGCCGGGCAGGGGCGTTTAGTTCAGCAGGAATCCGGACCATGTCGCGCGCCCTGCCGACGAACGTGAAATAAACTTCCGCACTCAACCCGGTGCAAGTGCCGTGCGTGGCCCATTCGTGCTGGATCAGCGATTCGGTGGGAATGTAGCGCAAGGTTGCGCGCACAATATCCTGCGCCACCGGCCTCGCCGGTCCGCAATTTTCCGGGCCGCGGCCGCTGTCCGCCTGAGGCCAGAGCCCATGCACGACGAACCCGATGCGGCGGCCCGCACCGCATTCGCGAGGATCCTTGTTGGCGGCCGGCTGGGCGCAAAAATCGGGAGCGTAGGAAAGAGACAGCAGATAGTAGGAAAACACGGCTGCTGGGGTCTGCCGGGCTTTCTTGCGCGCTTGCGCATCGGCAGCGCCGAAAACCAGCAAGCACATCAGGAAGATCGCCAGCGTTTTTTTAGTCGACATCGCTAGCTGCCATCTTACAATCGATCCATGCTCCTGCTCTGCCCCGTTCGCGGCTGCGGTCGCGCGTTGACGCGCGAGGACCGGCGCGTATTCTGTCCGCAGGGGCACTCATTCGACATCGCGCGAAGCGGCTACATCAACCTGCTCCAGCCCCAGGAGCGGCGATCCAAGAATCCGGGCGACACAGTCGAAGCAGTAGCGGCACGGCGGCGATTGCACGATCGCGGAGTGACCGGACCGCTGCTGCGGGAGATTGCGGAGACCATAGCCGCAGGGTCGAGCGATGTGGTGCTGGATGCGGGCTGCGGCGATGGTTTCTACCTGGGCAGCCTGGCTCGCCAGGCCGTCTTCGATGCGCATGGCGTCGACATTTCCATTCCGGCCGTGGATGCGGCGGCGAAGCGGTACCCTCCAGGAGCGCGCATCGAGTGGATCGTCGCGAACGCCGATCGATTCCTGCCATACGCCGACCACTCGTTCTCCATCGTCCTGTCGATCACAGGGCGCATGAATGCAGAGGAATTCCGGCGGGTGCTGCGCGATGACGGACGCCTGTTGGTGGCGCTGGCTGCTCCGGAAGACCTGATCGAGCTGCGCAGTCACACTGGACAACCCGGCCGCGATCGCGTGGACCGGTCCATCGAGACGTTCGCGAAAGACTTCACGCTGGTTGACCGGCGCCGCGTTACCTCTGGAGCCGATTTGGAGGCGTCTGCCGTTCAGGACGTTCTGCTGTCGATTTATCGGCCCATTCGAGCGCAGCCCGCGGAAGCGATGCGGGTGACGTTCAGTCTGGATCTGCTCCTGTTTCGCCCGCGTTAGACTGGGGCGTGGAACGAAAGATTTTCTGGCTGACGTTCGCCGTGCTGGGACTCATCGCCGACTTCGTTCTGCCGTTCTGGTGGGGATTGCTCTCGAGCATTCCCATCTGCGTCATCAGCTGGTGGATAGCCTACAAGAGCGATTGGTTTTAGGCTTACTCAAGAATGTTCGCCTCAAAGTCGATGATCTCGCCATCTTCAAACGAGTAGCGAATCTGGATGGGATGGCAGCACACCTCGCAGTCCTCCACATAGGTTTGACTCTTCACCGCCGGATCGAGGACCATCGAGATCTCCTGCCAGCAGTAAGGACACGAGAAGAAGTGCTCCATATGACTTGTAAAAAATGCAGAGTTCCTATGAAAGAACTTAAGGGGCACATCTACCACAAGAAGCGAAAATGGAAATGCCCTAAGTGCGGCCGAGCCCGGATGCAACAGCAAAAATAATTGTAATTGACAACACGGCGCGAAACCCATACTATATCCGTAGCGGATATAGTATGAAAAAGACGCCCGGTCTCCTGCCTTTAACACCGCCCGTCTTTCATATTCTATTGGCGCTGGCTGATGAGGAGCGCCACGGCTACGGCATTATGCAGGACGTCGCGCGTCAGACCAACGATGCGCTTCAGCTTGGTCCCGGTACTCTCTACGGCTGTCTCAAACGGATGCTGGCGGCTGGCCTGGTCGAGGAATCGGACGAGCGGGAACATGATCGTGAACAAGATGACGAGCGGCGTCGTTATTACCGCATGACGCCGTTGGGCAGAAGCACGGTCCGCGCGGAAGCCGGCCGGCTGGCCGGTGCAGTTTCGGCGGCCAAGGCCAAATTAGGTTTGGCGGGAGGAAAGTGATGAAGGATCCGAAACTAGTCCGAGGGCTTGGCCGCCTTTACGCGGCGCTGCTCTACGCGTATCCGCGGGAATTCCGGCTCCAGTACGGCACGGAGATGCAGCAGCTGTTCCGCGACCGGTGCCGTGAGATTGCTCGCGACGGCCGCGCGGGGCCGTGGCTCAGATTCGGTCTGGGGAGCATCGCGGACTGGATCGCCAGCGCGCTGCGAGAAAGACGACCCTTCAAGTTAATCCAGGAATGGGCCGTGACGCTACTGCTGTTCCTGTTTGTGACCACCACGATGGTTCAGGCGTACGTAGTGCCAACCGGGTCGATGGAAAACAACATCCTGGTGGGCGATCATCTGCTGGTCGACAAGGTGGGTTTTGAGAACGGCGGCAACAACTGGTCGAGTTACGTGCTGCCGCACCGCCAAGTGAAGCGCGGCGACATCGTAGCGTTCCGCTATCCCGAAGACGTCCGGCAAACTTTCGTCAAGCGTGTCATCGGCGTAGCGGGCGACCACATCCACTTAAAGGACAAGCAGGTGATTCGCAACGGCGATAAGCTCGACGAGCCGTATGCGCGCCACAGCGGCCAATCCATCGACGACTATCGCGATAATTTTCCAACGGCTGCGGACTTCTACACGCTGGGCGGCGGACGGGACATGTTCGCCCACAACGTGCACGATGGCGAAGTGATCGTGCCGCCCGGCACGCTATTCGTCCTGGGGGACAACCGCGATAATTCTCTCGACAGCCGTTATTGGGGATTCGTGCCGATCAACTACGTGGTGGGCAAGCCGCTGGTGATCTATTGGTCCTACGATGCTCCGACCAGCGATCTGGTCACGTGGAATCTCGCGCATCTGGAAGATGTGGCCCTGCACTTTTTCACCAGGACACGCTGGAACCGGATGCTTAAAGTGCCGGCGCAGTGATGCTATTTGAGGGGCGGCACGGGTAACGTCTCGGGCTCTTTGCCCGGCGCGTCCGTGCGATCTTTGCGGGCCACGGCATCCTTCGGATCAATGGCCAGCGCCTGGTTGAACATTTCGGTCGCTTGGGCGCGCTTACCTTCCCGCAGGTACAACTCACCGAGTTCGTCCCGAACCTGGGCGTCGCCAGGGAACTGCTGGACGATCTGGTTAAAGCTCTGGATCGCTTCGTCGTATTTCCCAGCGCGGACCAGCGCACGCGCCAGGTTGTAGCGCGCGGTGCCGTAATCCGACCGCAAACGGATGGCTGCGCGGAACTGCTCAATCGCCTCGGTGTTACGGCCCACAGCTACTAACGCTGAGCCCAGCAGATTGCGGGCCTCCGGGTCCTGGGGTCGGATCCCAACGGCCTTCTCGATCATCGGCAAGGCTTCCGCCGAATCCAGCCGGGCCATTCTCAGCGCCCCGATTTCGAAGTAAGCTCCGAAATCATCGGGATATTTTTCGAGGCGGTGTCGCATCACGGCTTCCTGAAGTTCCATGCGCCGGTCGCCTCTCACGGTGATCATGTCGGGCTTGGGCACCACCTGAAGCCACAGGTGCGCCATCTCGTCGGTGGCCTGATTGCCGGCCGCCACGCGACGCGGAGGATGATTCGGATTCCGCGGATTCGCGGACGAATTGTCGTAGTGATAGCGCATGGAAAGTACGGTGCCCTTGGGGAGGAATATTGACTGACCGTAGTGATACGCTCCCTGCCAATTCGGATCCCAGTCGGGAATACGGATCAGCCATTTGCGCTGGCCGTTAGGCAGCGTCGCGTAGCCTTCGAGCACATGCCCCAGATAGTGCGCGTGAGGATAGACTGCGAGCACATCGACGTCCATCGGAAGACGGAAATCGTCGGAGACCAGAAAGTCGCTGTCTCCCGGTGGGATATCGAGTGCTCCATCATGCTCAAGCTTGATCAGCATGGGGAACTTTTCCTGAGGCCGGTCGGTAAAGTAGAGACCAATCGAGGGCCGCACCTGCTCGGGCTTGCCGGTGGGGCGCAGGTGAGCGTTGAGGACCAGGTCATTACCCGGATCAAGCCGCCATGCGAAGCCCTCCGGCTCGACGTACGGTGTGCCGCCTGGCTTCCAAAACAGGAAATGTCCGTCGTCAGGCTCGGACAGCGGACGATCGATCACCACATCCATTCCTGCGAAACCTTTCCCCGGTGCAGTCTCCTGGCGGCGTGCCGAGCGGGCGCGATCCACATAGAGATTCGCGTGATGCACGATGCGCTTGTCGCCGGGGCGGATCTCGACAGCGCGGACATAGCGCATGGTTTTCAGGGTTACCGGAATCACAAAATTCCAGTACACATCGGTGCCGGAAGCGGGCAGGGCGTATGCACTCTGCGCGTCCAGAATCAGGTCCGGAGGGCCAAGCTGCCAGCCTTCCGTGAACTTCGGAAGAGCTGGGACCTCGGACGGATTTCCTTGCGGCGCGCCCTGGCTGACCCAATCGGCGATTAAATGGATCTGAGCATCGCTCAGCCGGCGTTCACCCTGGAAATCTCCATAGCCGGCTTCGGGCGCCCAAGGCGGCATGGATCGGCGGCTGGTCACGCCGGCAATCTCTGGTGCATGCTTCTTAACGTCCTGGTAGCTGAGTAGCGGGAACGGTCCAGCTTCGCCGGGACGATGGCACGGGGCGCAGTTTTGAAAGATGATGGGCGCGATATCGTGCGTGAAGGTCAGGGCTGGTGCCGCGCATGCTGTAGCGGCTGCGAGAAAGCCTAGGGCCGCCGCGACTCTCATGATCCTAGGCTACACCTTGGTTTTTAACCATTCTTGGATAACAGCGAAGACTTCATGGTTATTCTTTTCCATTAGCATCAGGTTGCCGTTGCCATAGATTCCATAGTCGCGCAGGCGCAGCATTTCGGCGTTGCAGCCGACCTGCTTTAAGAAAGCAACGTTCGACACCGGCGATCCGCCGCCGCCGAATTCGCTGGTCACCCAGGTGATCGGAATACCTTGCAGGTTTTTCCACTTGTGCACGGGCTCGGCTTGCAGTTGATACGGCGATACAACGGGGCGCGGGGAATCGGGCGGCTCGCTCTGATCTCGTAATTTGAACTGCGTCACATCAAGAACAGGAGGGTCATAGGTCATGGGGCTGGCGGTCAATCCCCAGCGAAGCTGCCGGGCGAAAGGATTGCCATTGATCTCCATGGCGACGATGGCCTTCACCAGGTTCGGACGACGGTCTGCCACGCCCCACGCGAAGAATCCCCCGAATGCGTGTACGAACAGGATGGCCGGGCCGATTTTGTCTAGCAGTTCGGCGCCGCCCGGCCAGACCAGGTCGCTATGGAACGCTTCATCGGTGACATTGCCTTGTTCGCAGGCCATAAACTGATCGATCAACGGATCGTTCATGCCGCCCGGCCCGGGCCACTGGGCGGTGTTGAACACAGCGGTGCTCCCGATGAGTCCTTCAAATGCGGGTACGTTCGGGAGATGGCTGGGGCCCAGGGCGTCGGGATGATACGGCGATCGGCCGTAACTGGGGCGGTCCAGCCAATAGACGCTATATCCGGCCTGGACGAAATAGTGCACCCAGCCCGGCCGGCCGCCGATGCCCATCATGTGAGTACCTTGTCCGCCGCCGCCGTGGACCATGACCACGGGGAGCGGATGAGTCTTCTTTTCAGGGATCATGTATTGCACGAACATCTGGCCCTGAGCGATTGTTCCATAAGGCATTTGCTTGGGCTTAATACCTACCCAAAAACAACCCTGATCAGCCAGCCTCAGGCCCGTCGATTCGCGATTCGGATGCGGATCGGCGGCAGCGACCGGTGCCTCCGAGAACGTGCGGTCGAGCCAAGCCAGCACGGGAGGCAAGGCTTGTGGTTCCCGGCTGCTGGCGGTGGTGAATACCTTGAACGCAGTGCCCGCGGGCGGGGCCACTGCGACGACTCCTTTGACTAGCGTCGGACGCTCTTCAGCAGTCACCGCAGCGAACAACGACCCGTCGCCATCCGTGACCAGAATGGATGGGCCGATATCGTCCAGCAGCATCGCGCCGCGTGTGCGCCAGACAGTCTGGGTGGTTCCGAAGGCGGGCATGGGCTGGCCCAAGGGCGCGACGGCCTGGGCGACGCGTGGATCCGATACGGGCAGGTTCATCGTCCGGCTGACCGCTTCGAACGTCGGAGCCTGCGGCGCGAAAGCTCCGTGCACGAACGGCTGATACGGATTACGGCCTTGGCCGGGCCGGTCGAGCACGTACACTTTGTAGCCCTGCTCCAGAAACAGAGTCGCCCAGCCACGGCTACCGTCCGGATTGCTGAACCAGTCCGAGCCTTGCCCGAAACCACCATGGATGAGTACAACCGGGTAGGGGTGGCGAACCTGGGCTGGGATCCAGCGCTCAACGTACATCTGCATGCCGTTGCAAACGGTCCCGCGGGCGAGCAGTGCGTGCTCGACGCCGTACCAGTGGTAGGACCACTCGGCGATATCGAGCACGGGCCCAGAAGTTTGAGCATCGAGCACGGACGCAGCAAGCGCCGCAGTCATCAGGGTGCCGAGTTCACGACGGGTGAGCTTTGCCTGCACGATGCAATATTACACTGCCCGGTTGGACGGGTGCGAACCTACCCGATCGTCCGGTGTGAGGAGCGCCCACGCGGACGCATGCTGGGTTCAGGGAGTAACAACCTTGGCAAATTCATTAGTCGCGCTTTCCGAACAGATTGCTTCCACGGTGGAGCAGGTCGCGCAGGCCATAGTGTCCGTTCATGCGCGTCCGCGCTTCGATTCGAGCGGGGTCCATTGGAGTCCGGAGATTGTTCTGACGGCGGATCACGCGCTTCGCCGGGATGACGGCATCCGCGTAACGGCGCCAGATGGCTCCAAACTTGAGGCAGACCTGGTGGGTCGCGATCCGGGGACCGACCTGGCGGTATTGCGCGTGAAGGGACTCGGCATTCCCGTGATGGCGAAAGATGAGAGCCCTGTGACCGCTCCGGGAAACATTGTTCTGGCTATCGGGCGGTCAAAAGACAGCGCTGTCGCGGCGTTTGGTGTGATCAGCAATATTTCGGGACCGTCTCAAACCTGGCGCGGCGGCAGGCTGGATCAGGTGGTGCGTCTCGATTTATCGCTCCATCCGGCGGGAGCGGGGGGCGCGGTGGTGGGCGCGTCGGGCGCGCTGCTGGGAATCGCAACTCCCGCGTTGTCGCGAGTTTCGGTGTTTGCGATTCCCTTGTCGACGGTGACTCGCGTAACCGACAACTTGCTGGCGCATGGCCGCGTTCCGCGAGGGTACCTGGGCGTCGGCTTACAACCGATCGCGATTCCGGAGCATCTAAGGAGCAAGTTGAATCTCGCAAGCCCGACCGCATTGATCGCGATCAGTGTGGAAAACGAGGGCCCGGCGGGACAGGCGGGGATGTCGATCGGCGACGTGCTGCTCGAATTGGCCGGACGCGCGATGCAGCGGACGGAAAACGTCCAGGAAGTCCTCAGCTCGGAGTCGGTGGGAAAGAAGGTTGTGGCGCGAATCCTGCGGGGAGGCAATCCGGTCGAGCTCGAAATCACGATCGCGGAGCGGCCGCGCAGGCGGTAATCATGCTGCCGGAAGGTTTCGGCGAAGTGGCGGAGAGACTGCGCCGCTCGACAGTTCGAGTGCTGAGCGCGAACCGCGCTTCGGGCGGAAGCGGATCGGGGATCATCTGGGACGCAAACGGCACAGTGATCACGAACGCTCACGTGGCTCGCGACGAGCAGGTTCGAGTCGAGCTGTGGGACGGACGTTCGATGGCCGCGGATGTAGCCGCGCGGGATGCGTATGCGGATCTGGTAAAGCTGCGCTTGCGGACGTCGAACCTGTCTTCTAATCTGTCTGGCGCGGTATGGCGCGAATCTTCGTCGCTGCGCGCGGGCGAACTGGCGGTCGCGGTGGGGAATCCGCTGGGGTTTATCGGGGCGCTGACAACCGGAGTGGTTCACGGCGCGGGTCCGATTCGCGGGCTCGGAAGGAGGCCCTGGGTGCATGCGGCGATCCGGCTCGCGCCTGGCAATTCCGGTGGTCCATTGGCGGACGCGGCGGGGCGCGTCATCGGCGTGAACACGATGGTGGTGGCAGGGGGTCTCGCACTGGCGATCCCCAGTGAGCGGGTGGTGCGCTTTCTGGAGCGCGGAAGCCGTCCGACGCTGGGGATCGCGATCCGGCCCGTCGAGGAGGGTTTGCTGGTCCTGCAGGTGAATCCCGACAGCGCAGCGGAACGAGCGTCCTTGATGATCGGCGATCTATTGTTAGGCCTCACGACGGAGGACTTAAGCGAAGCACTTGAGGAGGCCGCCGGCTCGGTGCTGAAATTGCGGTTTCGCCGCGGCAGCCCGCGCGAACGCGAGGTTTCCGTCGCGGTGCCCGGGCTGCGGCGGGAGGCGGCTTGATCCGAGTCTATATCGACGCCGCATCTGCAATCACGCGGAGCGGGCTGGAATCGATGCTTGCCGGCGATCCCGAAATCGAAATCGTTCACGATCCTTCCGAAGCGGACGTCGTGGTCGGGGAAAGCCCGCGCGCGGGCGATGTCACTGCGGAACAGATTGTGGCGGCCGTACACGCAGCCGCAGCCGGTCTCATCGTGATGCCCGCGGGCGAGGGCATTGCGCTTCAGTCACCTATGCACGAGCCTCTACAGGACACGGTCGAGCCGCTGACGCCGCGCGAAATGGACGTGCTGGAGATGCTGGCGGAAGGCTTAAGCAACAAGATGATCGCGCACCGCTTGTCGATCTCCGACCATACCGCCAAGTTTCACGTGAACTCGATCCTGGCCAAGTTAAATGCGGGTACTCGTACCGAGGCGGTCACGCGCGGAATCCGCCTCGGGTTGATTAAGATTTAAGCGCCGAGTAACTATCCGCGAAGATATTTGTTGAAGTGATCCAGCGTGCGCTGCCAGGATAATTCGGCGGCGGCTTTGTCGTAGCGCGGCGTGGTGTCGTTATGGAAGCCGTGCTGGCAGCCTTGATAGATGTATGCCGCATAACTCACACCGGCGGCTTTCAAGGCTGTCTCATAAGCGGGCCATCCGCCCGTGATGCGTGCGTCTTCGGAGGCGTAGTGCAGCACCAGCGGTGCTTTGATGTGCGCTACGTCCTCGGCTTTGGGCTGCGCGCCATAATACGGAACGCCCGCGGCCAAATCCGCACCCATCTTCACGGCCAGCGTGTTGACCACGCCGCCTCCGAAGCAGAAACCGACTGTGCCGACCTTGCCGGTGCAATCGGAACGCGCCTTGAGCCAGCGGGCCGAGGCATGGAAATCCTCGCCCATCTTCTGCCCGTCCACTTTCCGGAAATTTGCCGCACTGGTTTCCTCGCTGCCCGTATAGCCGCCCACGCTGCTGAGACCGTCGGGAGCAAACGCCATGAAGTTGGCGGTGCCTAAACGGCGGGCCACGTCTTCGATATAGGGATTCAGACCGCGATTCTCGTGGACCACCAGCACTCCGGGAAGCTTGCCGGTCGCGTTGGCGGGATGCACCAGGTACCCTTTGATGGTGCCATTGCCCTGCGGCGAGGGAATGGTCACATAGTCGGTCTTGAGACGCTTGTCGTCCTTGGGCACCTGTTGCGCTAAGGCGTAATTGGGCCGAAGACTTTCCCAGATCGCCACGGCGGTGACGCCGCCGACGGCGAACTTCTGCGCACCATCCAGAAAGGCGCGGCGGTCGATATCGCCGTGGACGTATTTGTCGAAGAGATTGAGCAACTCCTGCGGATAGTCGGACGCTTTTTTTCGTTCCAGGTTCGGTTCCATGAGGGTGGCTCCTTTCCTCCGCGAAGGATATCACAGGAAGATGCCGGAAAGGGCTTGACAATAACTTGAGTTTAAACTAAAGTAATGTCCATGGGGCTGGAACCGGCCGTTTTGAACGCGTTGGCCTCGCCGAGGCGGCAGGAAATCCTGCGGCTTGTTTGGCGCGAAGAGCAGACCGCCGGAGCTATTCACAGGGCCATGCCGGATATCACATTCGGCGCGGTGTCCTTGCAATTGAAAGGTCTCCTCGAAGCCGGGCTGGTCGAGGCGCGGGTGAATGAGGAAGAAGACAAGCGCCATCGCTACTATCGGGCCAAGCGGGAGGCGCTGGGTCCGATGGCCGAAATGCTGGAGCGCATGTGGGACGACGCACTGTGGAAATTGAAACTGGCGGCCGAGATGGAGGAAAGTCGCCGGGGTCCACGCCCCCGCGGAAAAAAGAAAGGAAAGAAAAAATCATGACGCCACTGCCCTACGCTTTGGACCGCACGGTTGTGATTCACGCTTTGCCCGAAACGGTGTTCCGATTCTTCACTGATAGCGCTCGCTGGGCAAAATGGTGGGGCACGGGTTCCACCATCGACCCGCAACCCGGCGGTAAAGTCTGTGTCCGCCATCCCGGTGCGGTGGAAGCGCTGGGCGAAGTGCTGGAGATTGACCCGCCGAAGCGAATCATGTTCAGCTACGGCTACGCCACCGGCAAGCCTGTTCCTCCCGGAGCCTCGCGGGTGACGATCTCGCTCGAACCCGATCCGAACGGCACCCGCCTTCACTTGCTGCACGAGTTCACCGAGGCGGCTCCGCGCGACGAGCACATCCAGGGCTGGCGCTTTCAGTTGTCTCTCTTCAGCAACGCGGTGGCGAATGAGGTGTACGCGAATGCGGCGAGCCTGGTGGACCAATGGTTCGCGGCGTGGATCGTGCCCGACGATAGGGCGCGCGCGGACAGTCTGACGAAGCTCGTTGCGCCATCGATTTATTTTCGTGATCGATTCAGCTTGCTGGATAGCATCGCCGATTTGAGCGCGCATATTGGCGCGTCGCAGCGATTCATGCCCGGTATCAATCTCGAGCGTAAAGGCAATGTCCGCCATTGCCAGGGAACTGTATTGGCCGATTGGGTGGCACGTTCCAGCGAGGATGGGCAAGTGAAAATGAGTGGCACTAGCGTATTTGTGTTCGCGCCGGACGTAAAGATCAAATCCGTAACGAGTGTTGCGAACGAACCATAGCCCAGCCCCTACTTCTTGAAATTCGTCAGGTGCTTCACCTGCTCCATCCAGTTGTAGACGATGGGGCAGTATGTGGCGCGGTCGACATAGGCCCACATCTTGTGCTGGATTGAGCCCATGCCGCGCAGCAGGTGGGGGAACCCTTCGCAGGTCTTGGGGCGGAATTCGTAGATGGTGCAGTCGTTGCCATCCAGGAACACGCAGCCGGCTTCCTCGGTCCGCTTGAGGATCAGTTCGCCATCCGTTCCGGTTTGGGTGTACTGTTCCAGGAACTGCTTGCGGGAAATCCCCAGGTTCTTCGCCAGGCTGACGACGTCCTTTTCGAAGATTTCGGCCTCCGTCACGCGGCAGCACTCGGCGCACTCCCGGCAATCGATGGCGGCGTGAACTTCTTTCGCGGCGGCGCGGAACTGGCGTTCCACGAAATTGTGGGATTTGATCCAGCGGCGGAACTTCTCATTTTCGCCGCGCTTCTTTTCGCCCAGCCGGCTGATCTGGATGAGGTCGGTAATCACGACTCCCATCATTGCGCACAACGCCGCGCGGATCGAGTTTGACGCAGTTCGGGAGTACTCGCCGCCCGCTATGCGCAACGATACAATCGAGTGTAATGAGCGACCGGCTTTATTTGTCCAGTTGGGTGCGGGGATTCTCGGATTCCAACCTTTTGCGGCATTTTGGAAAGATGCTGGATGTGTTTCCGTTCTCGAAACTCGCGAAGACCGGCCCGGTAGTGCGCGTATATGCGATCTCCTACGTCGAGCCGCCGGTTTTTGAACGTGTGTTCGATCCGGGCGCGTTGGTGGCGGACATGATCGCCTCGGCACGCGATTTCGTCCAGCCCGATTGCTGTGTCGAAATCGAGGCGGCCTGGGATCTGTGGCAGCACCACGAAGACTGGAAGCTGTGGCCCTCGGCAGTCACGCTTTCCTGCTACGGTTCGGAATTCGAGCACCAAACCGGCGAGCACGACGACGACGACAATCTGCGCGTCGATTTCGGGCTGGATTCCAAGTTTCTGCCGTCGGAAGATATCGAGGGGTCGCTGCGTATTCAGCAGTCGAATCTGCGGAGCCTGCTGCATCTGGTGAGCGAGATCGAGAAAGCCTTGCCGGTCGAACGACGGCTGCTGTGGTCGGAAAGCGGAGCCAATTTCGCTCACGTCGTGGAAGAGGCGCTCGAGAAGTTTGGTCCGGGTTAGGAAATCAGCGCCGTAGCGATCGCCCCGAGAGTCGCGCCCAGTGCCGCGCCGGCCAGGACGTCGCTCAGGAAGTGCATCCCCAGGACCACGCGCGACGCAGCGATGCTGATCGCGGAGAACAACAGTCCGGGGAGCATCTCGGGATAGAATCCACCCAGCGAGACCGCGACGGCGAAGGCCGTGATGGTGTGGCCCGAGGAGAACGAGAACTGATCGGGCGGCAAGAGATCGGCCCAGCAGTGCGGTTCGAGCGCACACGGACGTTTCCGGCGAAAGGCGCGTTTTAGCTCCAGAAACAGAGTGACCCCCGTCGCCACGGCCAAAGTGGCCGCCAGGAGGGCGTGAAAGCGTTGGGGCCCGCCGTAGAGCGCCACAGCCAGGCCCAGTGCGTACCACAGCCCGCCGTCGCCGCCGCGCGTGGCGGCCAGCATCCACAGCCGCATCCAGCGGGGCGGCCGCCAGTGGTTCACGCGCACCATCAGCCGGTGATCGCGGGAAGCGACCCAAGACAGGGTGATCTGAAGAACCGCCATAATACATTCATGCCTGGGCGGCATTACATCCCTGTGACGCCGCCATAAAACATTTGTGACAAAAATTGATTTCGTATATTTCGATGCCGGAGGAGGCCACCGCGCCGCGGCCACCGCGCTGAAAGCCGTCATTGACCAAAAAGAGCCCGACCAACAAAAGCGCTCCTGGGGTGTTGAATGGGATGTCCGGATGGTCAACTTACAGGAGATTCTTGGCCCGCTGGATGTGTTTCGCAAGGTGACCGGGCTCGAGTTGCAGGAGATCTACAACCAGATGCTGGCGCGCGGCTGGACCCTGGGTTCGGCCCAGGGGTTGCGGTTCATGCATGGCGTCATCCGGCTGTATCACCGGCCCGCGGTACGCATGCTCGAGAAATACTGGGCAGTGGAGCGGCCGGATCTGGTGGTTTCCCTGGTGCCGAATTTCAATAGGGCGATGCGCGAGAGCCTGAAGAACGCGCTGCCGGCGGTCCCCTATGTGACCATTCTCACCGACATCGCGGACTATCCGCCGCATTTCTGGATGGAAAAGCAGGAGCAGTATCTGATCTGCGGGAGCGATAAGGCCGTGGCGCAGGCGCACGCGCTGGGTTATACCGACGACCGGATTTTCCGCGCGTCGGGCATGATCCTGAGGCCCAGCTTTTATCAGCTGGCGACAGTAGACCGCGCAGCCGAGCGGAAGAAACTGGGGCTCGATCCGGAGCGTCCCACGGGTCTGGTGCTGTTCGGAGGACAGGGCTCGAAGGTGATGCTGGAGATCGCCGAGAGACTTGCGGACACGCAGTTGATTTTGATTTGCGGAAAGAACACCAGCCTCGCCGAGCGGCTGCGCGCATTGCCAGCCAAGGCGCCTCGCTTCATCGAAGGGTTTACGTCGGAGATCCCGCACTACATGAGCCTGGCCGATTTCTTCATCGGCAAACCGGGGCCGGGAAGCATCAGCGAGGCAGTTGCGATGGGACTGCCGGTGATCGTCGAGCGCAACATCTGGACGCTGCCGCAAGAACGTTACAACGCCGACTGGGTTTTGGAGCGCAAGGCGGGTTTGGTGTTGCCAAACTTCCATGGAATCCGTGGGGCCGCGGAGGAGTTGTTGCGCGACCTGTCGCGCTACCAGGCTGCGGTCAAGCAGATCCACAATCGCGCGGTGTTTGAAATCCCGGAGATGCTGGCGAAGGTTGTTAGTTCGCCAATTTAAGATCGTGTCTTGATGTAGCGGCCGGCGAAGGTGATGAATGTCGGCCAGTTGGGCCCGGGAGTATGTCCCCCGCTGTGCTGACGGAACGCGATATCACCATCAATGAGAGGAGTTTCGATCGCCGGGAACTCGGTGGTCCCCATGTCTTTTTTGCCAAGCAGTCGATAAACGGGTCCCGCACCGACACCCGCCAGGAAGGTTCCTTTGGCGTCCACCCATCCGTCGCCATTGGTAGCGCCCGCACTCAGGAACACGGGCCGGGGAGCGCACATCGCGACCAGCTCATGCGAATCTACCGGCATGTCGTTCCAGTGCAGCGGCCCCGCGTACTTCAGGAAGTTGCCGGCCATCCAGTGATACTCGCTGGTCGCGGCGACGTTTTCCACCAGCTCACCCCAGTTGCGCCGATGGAGTTTCGCGCCGCCCTCGCCGGAGGAGCTGACATACGCAACCGCGAATCGTTGATCATAGGCCATCGCGACGATGGTCGCCTTCCCCCATCGGGAATGGCCTTCGATGCCGACTTGCTTGGCGTCCACGGCTTGGTCGGTCTCGAAATAATCCAGAGCGCGGCTGGCGCCCCAGGCCCAGGCACGAAGCACGCCCCAATCGTCGGGCTGGCGAGGCTGGCCCTTATTGACCAGGCCTATGATCCCTTGCGTCAGGCCCGCGCCGTTGTCGGCCTGAATGCTGTTGGTCGAAATCTGCGCGTACCCCCAGCCTTTCGCCAGAACCTGCTGCTGCCAACTCGGTCCGGTCAGGCCCACTGGCTGTTTGGGAGCGGCTTTAGCCGCGCTTCCAGGAGTACCGCGTCCACCGCCGATGGGCGCGCCGCCGCCGAATTCCATGATCACCGGAACGGGACCCTTGGCGTCGGCCGGCGTGCTCAGCGACACGCGAATGTCGACGACGACTTCGGGATACGAAGAATTGTCGACGTGCCCGTTCAGTTCCTTGGTAATCACCGGTATGTCGCCGTTCATTTCATTTTTGGTGCGGGCCACTTCCCATTTCACCTTGGGAACGTTCTTGGGAACACGGCCATAGATCTCGCGATCGAACCGTTCGACGATTTCCGGCCGCCGCTGATTCCACCAGACCTTGGCGGAGGTGACCTTCTTTCCGTTATTTAACACCAGCGGATCCGGCAGATTGGGATAAGGATTAGCCTTGGATTCGTCGTAATTTGCGTAATTGGGCGCCTGAGGATTATTTCCATCCGCGCCTTGCCGCAGCGAAGCGATGTGCAGGAGGTCCATCATCTTCTGCCGATCGGCCTGCGAGGCAAGCTGTGCGGGCGAGGGAGGCCGGGGAGCATTCGGCGCTGCCGGCTCTTGATACGCACGCACTGCGAACGGGGCGGCCACCAGCACAAGCAGGAACAAAGACCAGAACCACCGGCTAGAGCGCGTCACGGGAATCCTCCTGGTTGATTATAGTGCCGATTATAGTGCCGATTCCGGTAACCTCACGCAAGCAGCTGCGTCTGACGATTTATAGAGTAAACTCGGGGGAGGAGCCTTTGTTTATGCAGGTATCCGTATATCTGGCGATCACGGCCATGGCGGGGGCGCTGGCGGCACAGGAGACTGTTCCGCTGGTGGCGGCCGGTCCTGAGCAGAAGCCTGCGGCGGTTGAGTCCGACCACAAGTCTTACGTGGTTGAAAATGGTACGCGCATTCCGCTGAGCATGGTCAACAGCGTCAGCACGAAAACGACGGGCGAAGGCGATCGTGTGTACCTGGAAACCACGTTTCCCATCGCGGTCAACGGCAAGATCGTGATTCCGGCGGGAAGTTATGTGCTCGGCACGGTCACGGCTTCCAAGCGTCCCGGGAAGGTGAAGGGCCGGGGCGAATTCCGCCTGCGGTTCGATTCGTTGATGCTGCCGAATGGCGTCACGCGGGATTTTCGGGCGCAAGTGGCGGGTCTGGACGGCCGGGCGACCGAAGATCTGGATAAGAAGGAAGGCACCATCCGCAGCGAAGGCAACAAGTCCGGTGATGCCCGCGTGATCGGCGAGACGGCAACCACGGGAGCCGCTGTGGGCGGCCTGGCGGGTATCGGCCGGGCGCCAGCCCTGGGAGCAGGAATCGGAGCAGCAGCGGGAGCCACCGCTGCATTGATCGGGGTGCTGGTCACGCGCGGTCCCGACGCCGTGCTGGCCAAAGGCACCACCGTCGAGATGGTTCTGGATCGCCAGCTCATCTACGACGAGGCTGAACTGAATTTCAGCAACCTGCCTCCACGTTACAGTTCGAGCGAGGGCGGGGGTCCTCTGCCCAGCCGCAAGGCGCAGGGCGGAGCGCGCCGTTTTCCGTAGAACAAACTTCTGTACTAGGTAGTTTTCCCGGCCCCTTCATGCGGAGTTTTGCTGAGCGTAATTGACTCAAGGCTCTGTTATCGTGAGGCTGTGAAGAGCCTGCCCATCTCCGTCGATCGCGGCGCCACGGCTGGAACCGTGAAGGCGTTCCGCCTGCTGGGCGTGCCCGTAAGATTTCATTTCACCTTCGTCGTTTTGCTGCTGTTTCTTGCGGTTACGGCGCTGGGTTACGATTCCACAGCGGTGTTTGCCACCTTCATTCTGGGATTGTTTGCGTGTGTGCTGCTGCATGAGGCGGCCCACGCGGCGGTCGGCTCGTGGCTCAAGATTCGCACGCTCGAAATCGTGATGTTCCCCATCGGAGGCCTGTCGCGCATGGAGCGCCGGCTGCGGCCGATGGAGGAATTGTGGATTTCGCTGGCCGGACCCGCCGCTAATCTTCTGGTGGCGTTTGGCATCTTCTGGTACGTATTTTCCACCCGCCAGACCATTAGCGTTCAGCCGTCCGATCTATTGCATCCCGCGGGCGGAAAGCTACTGCCGCTGCTGGGGTTCGCCAATCTCATGCTGGCCGGATTTAACCTGGTGCCGGCCTTCCCCATGGATGGAGGACGGCTGCTGCGCGCGCTGCTCACCTTCATGCGTCCCGAGGACGAGGCTACGCGCATCGCCGCCTGGGTGGGCC
>Ga0207667_10000666_pt1 | contig 44446 bp, 26 predicted proteins | sample KBSCornC52_FD_184301 | JGI IMG/M metagenome (GOLD analysis project Ga0207667, IMG submission 184301) | Corn rhizosphere microbial communities from Kellogg Biological Station, Michigan, USA - KBS Corn C5-2 (SPAdes) (version 2) | ecosystem: Host-associated > Plants > Roots > Rhizosphere > Soil ... | reverse complement strand
CGTGTCCGGCGCCGACTACCGGTTCCAGTCGGGCACCAACGACACGTATCACGACTACGTGCGGGTCATGAGCGCGCTCGAAAGCTGGTCGAACGCGCACCCGGATACGACGGCGCCGAACGTGATGGTCACGTTCCACGGCTGGGACGCGGTGCCGGAATCGGTGCCGGGCGGCGGGCACGAGAAACTGCTGCGTGCGGTGCTCGAGCGCAAGGGGCTCGAATGGGTGCACATGGGGCTGTCGTATGGCACGCACGGCGCCGACTTCGTCGGCAACCAGGATCTCACCGGCGCGCTCGCGAAGCTGATCGTCGAAAACCGCAACCGGCCCGACATCATCAACCGCCTGCATGGCGCCGACGCGCTGACGCGCGTGTTCGAGCGCGTCGACCGGCAGACGCTCGCGAACCAGCATCAGCTGCTGTTCGCGGAAGTCGAGCGGATCGGCATCGCGGACGGGATGACGCCTGCCGAGGTGGCCGCGCTGCGCCAGAAGATCTATGAAGGCAACACGACCGTGTGGCTGAACCAGGCGCGCAAGGCGACGATCGAGCATGCGACGCAGCTGTGGGAGGCCGACGGCAACGCGCCGCGCACCAAGACTGACAAGGGCGCCCGCACGTTCGGCGGACGCTGGCTGGACGCGTACGGCGGAAACGTGCCCGACCGCGTGACGACCGGCAAGCGGCCGTCCGCCGCCGACCCGCGCGAACACTGGAACGCGGTCGTGCACGATCCGGTGCTGATCAACGACGGCACCAAGCCGATCGGTGCGAGCCGCCGTGAAGCGGCCCAGCTCGGGAAGATCGACATTCCCGACGAGAAACGCGCGCAGGCCGAACTGCATGCGCTGCGGGTGCACGACGAACCGATCGGCGAGAACACGCCGCCGCCTTCGGCACGGCGGATCGCCGGCGACATCACCGCGGCCACGTTCACCGGCGGCGCCGGCGCGGGCGTGCTCGTCTGGGCCGGGCGAGAGTCGGTGCGCACCGCGACGAATTCGCTGTATGCGGGCCTGCGGGTCGGCCGGGTGTTCCAGGCGCTGCATCACGGCGCGGTGGCCAGCCTGAAGAATGGCGATCCGCGCGTGTTCGACCGCGTCGTCGACCGGCTCGTGCGCGGGCTGCAGGCGCAACTGAAGGCGAACGGCTTCGACGTGACCGCGCGCGGCACGCAGCTCGAACAGATCGCGCACGAAGGCAAGGCGATGGCCGCGCAGCTTCGCGCGCTGAACAACGACGGGATGCTGTCGTTCGACGACACCGTCGCGCATACGAAGGCGATCGCCGCCGACATGCTCGCGCAGATGCAGGGCGTGGTCGGCGGGACGTCGCTGAAGCTGCTGCACCACGGCAGCCCGCGGCATTCGATTGGGCGGATCGGTCGCGTGCTGGCGCTCGGCGGCTACGGTGGGTCGATCATGATGAATGCGAGCCGGGCGATCTGGCACGGCGACCTGCTCGCCGGCGGACAGGCGATCGGCGGCGCGTTCAGCGCCGTCTACACCGGCATCGTCTACAAGGGCAGCGTGCGCGGCGTGAACGCCGAGAACCGCAGTCAACTCGCGCGGATCGCGAGCGCGACCGGCGACTACCTGACGTCGGCGGTCAGTATCGCAACCGGGGCCCATACCGCGCTGACCGGGGATCCGATGACCGGCTCGCTGATCGCGACGTCCGGCGCGCTGCTCGGCGCCGGGCGGCTGCATTCGCATTTCCCGAATGCGACGCCGTGGATGGAGCGCCTGCCGACCGGCATCGCGCTGGCGCCGGTGGCGATCTTCGGGATCATGCAGGGGATCAACCTGTACACGTCGGCGACCGCGCCGGACGACAAGCACAAGCCGCCGGGTTCGTCGCCGCAACCGTCGGGTTCGAATGCGGGGACACCGGCGCCGGGTGCATCGTTCGCGCCGTCGCCGGGCGCGACGAGTGCGCCGTCGCAGCCGACTGCGTCCGCGACGCCGTCGCCGTCGGCATCTGCATCGCCATCGCCATCGGCATCGGCGACTTCAACGGCCGGCGCGCAGCCGTCGAGTGCGCCATCGCAACCGACGCAGGCCCCGACGAACTCGCCGAGCCCGACGCCGACACCGCTGACGGTCAACGTGGTGGCCGGCGATTCGTTGTGGACGATCGCCGAACGTCACGAAGGATCGCTGCTTGCCGCGGCCCACGTGCCGGCCGACGAACAGCAGCGGATGTCCGACGGTGAGCGGATCAACGTTGCGCTCAACGAGATCCTGCAGCTCAACCGGAACCTGGCGGGCAATCCGGGCGAGATCGCGCCGGGGCAGCAGGTCATTGTCGGGTGAGCCCGGCGCGGCGAGGGCCGACCCGCGGCACCGGCGGGTCAGCCTTCGCGCTTGCGCTGCGGCAGCACCCAGAGCATGCGTCCAACGGCCTCGGCCTGGTTGCGCGAATGGGTCTTTTCGTAGATCGCGCGCAACTGCGTGCGAATGGTCGTGAGCGCGACGCCGGTACTCGCCGCGCATTCGTCCGGCGTCTTGCCGCAGAGCAGCGCTTCCGCAACGGCCGCTTCGGCACTCGACAAGCCGAACGCCTGTCAGCGCGCGGTATTGAGCAAGGTGAACGCGAACGGGCAGAAGTGGGACTGGCTGAATTCGGCGAACCCGATGACCGGCACTAACGCGCTCATCGATTCGCTGAACCTGCAGGTAGGAACCGTCGATGCGGCGGGCACCCCGGTGGACTTCGCGATCGTCAACGGCCCCGGGTTGCGCCATGGCGTGTTCCTGCAGCCGTCGAGCGGCACCTGCGATACGCTGAACATCCGCGCACAGATTGCGAGCGGGCAGACACCGGCTCAGCTTTCCACGCTGTTGAAGTCGCCCCAGTGCCGCAATAACTACCGCCTGGCAGGCGTCGCACAAGATCCGGCCAACGCGGGCCTGCTTTCGTGGCCGGGCGATGCGCCGCGCAACAATACCGCATGGGCGAAGCCGCAATTGAGCGCCGCCGAGCTCGCCGACATCAAGCCGTTCAGCGCGTACACGATCGACGTTTACCAGAACGGCGACACCGCGGCGCCGAAGTTGCACTATACGGTCCGGTTGCGCACGCCGTCGCCGTTGCCCGATGCGTTGCGTCAGTACGCATGGCACGACGTCGCGCAGTCGACGCGGAGCGTCGTCAGCGCTCCGCTCGGATAGCGCGCTTGCCGCGCGCGGCGTTCTGCCTCGTCGAGCAATTGGCGCTACCGACACCTTCGTTCGCCTGGTTCTTCGTCCATCTCTCCCGACCGTGGCTGCGCGGTTTCTGCCGTGTCCGTCGCGGCGCTCCATAACCCGCTGCCTTCTTGACACGTCGCCAATCCGCGCTCGTTTCGTCGCAGGACGACGAATTCAAGGGAAGGGGGTCAACTCCGAAGCACAGCCCGACGACTCACCTGAACCAGAATTGTTGAGCGGGGCGCCCAATCGGCGGTCGAGCGCAAACCTCACCGCGTCCCTTCAAATTTATCCAACAACGCCATTCACGCGCGCGCCGCGCTCACGTCCAACTCAGTGCAGGCTCAATTCATCCAGGAGAAATCGATGACGACAATTTCCACCTCGGGCGGCGAATTCGAGTTCGCCGTGTATGCCCCTTACAACTCGAGCCCGGACGAACCCGTGGGAGGGCGCATCAACGTGGGCGTCGATACGGCACTCTGGTTCCGCGCCGACCGGGACAGCGACAACGTGCGGCTGGTCCAGCTGATCCGGCCGCAGGGACAGTGGATCAACGATCGCGAACGGGAGCGCGCGGCGAACGGCTGGTCGCTCGATTCCAACAGTGTGTCGCCCTGGTACGGCACCAATGATCTGGGTGCGCCCCGGCCCATCCGCGATCTGACGCCGAACATCACGCCGCAGTTACGTGACTGGATCAAGCAGAGCGGCGTCCAGACCTTGTCAGGCGCGGGCTCGCGACGCGGCAAGGGCTATCAGCGCGCATGGATCGTCGATACGCCCCGGCACATGGCGGCGCGGGTCGGCGAGCTGGTGCAGGTCCGGCTCGTGACGATCGCGGTGGATGTGCAGCACAGCGCCTATCTGGGCGGCGTGGAGTGGGGCTTCAATCTGTCGGAGGCGGGCGTGGTGACGGTGGCGTCCGCGAAGCTCGCGTTCAAGGTGAATCCGGCGGGCGATTATCTGCAGGCGCTCGACAACTGGAACCAGCAGGCCGGCAACACGTTGCTCGTGCTGCCGGCCTGAGCGGCGCGCCTCGATTCGAGTGCAGAACATTTGCGCTCTCGTCGAGCGTTATCGCGGCAAGTGCTACGTGCTGGTCGCGCATTCGCTTGGCACCGGCAGCGTGGTGGTCGCTCGAATAGCTAGCCTCGCGCGGCCGGCTGCGCGAGGTGGATGCGGCGCTGCTGCCCGGCACGCAGCTGGCGTGGCCGGGCCGGTGCTTGCAGGTACTCGAGGGATCGTGTTGCATTCGCTTCGTTATCCTGGACAATGGCGAAGAGATGGCTCAATGTCAACGGTATTCATCCAGTCCGGCCTCGGGATCAGACGAGTGAAATTCCCCCGTCAACTCGCAGGTTGACGCCGGTAATGAAGCTGCCTTCGTCTCCTGCGAGGAACAGCGCGGCATTGGCAATTTCTTCTGCGCGCCCAAGTCGGCCAAACTTCGCACGGTTGATCGTCATCCCTCCTGCGACGATGATCGGCGTCTTGGCTGCCTCACGCTTGATGCGGGACAGCAGTTCGATCGTGCGATCGTCCGAGGCGGTGTCGTCTTTGGGCGCCACCGAGACGTTCGACTGATCCATGACGTGGATGTACGCGATGCGCCGCATGCCGAGCTCGAACGCAAGCGAACCATAGGTATCGAGAATGCCCGGGTAGTGCGGCATATCGAATAGCTGCCCATACGGTGAAATCCGGATGCCTATCTTGCCGGCGCCGATACGCTCGGCAATGCCGTCAACGACTTCCAGCGCGAAGCGCAACTGATTTTCGCGCGTCGTCGCTGAATAGCGGTCAGTGCGATCGTTGACCAGCGGATTCAGAAACTGCTCGAACAGATATCCGTTTGCCGCGTGGATTTCCACGCCGTCGAATCCGGCCTCGATGGCGTTGGCCGCAGCGGAAACGAAGTCCTCGACCACGCGTTCGACCTCCATTGTCGACAATGCGGACGGCGTTGACGTCTGGACGAACCCCGGCTTCCCGTTGGCGTCGTAAGCAAACACGATCGAGTCTTTTGCAAGCCGTGACGTGGCGCTGCGTGGCGCACCGCCATCAGGCTGGAGGCTTGTGTGCGATACACGACCCACGTGCCACAGTTGAGCGAAAATCTTGCCGCCAACGGCATGAACCGAGTCCGTGGTTAACCTCCACCCGGCGCGGCGCGGTCATGCTGCCCGATACCGCGCTCAGTACTTTTCCGCGGATTTTGTGGTCGAGTGGTATGTCGACGTAATCCATCTCGCGGTCAAACAGCAATTGTTTTCGCCTTCGCGCAGTAAGGGCGGCCGGACCTTGGAGAACACCACAATCCGGCTGGTATGCAGCGCGTCGGGTGCCGCATGGTTTAGTCACGCGCTGACCTTCACGGGCTTTCGACATGTCGAGTTTCATTAGCAGTCGGTGATCCAGCCGCGAAAAGGTCGCTTGTCGAGCGCGGAAGCGCTGCGCGCGGTTGACGTTGCTGATGAACATTATCGAGTGCGACCGTTTCATGGTCGATGGAGTCACGGGGCAATACAGTCGTGCGCGAAATGCACCAACGGCCCGACCAAGCGGAGTTGCGACGCGACTCAGCGCGCCGCTATCGGGACGAATCTGGTTGTCGTTGTATTCGTCTCGACGTGAATCCACATTTCTGTACGTCGCGGATTGTTGTCGCCCGAGCAATATGGTGGGAACGTCCGTGGTGCTACTTATGTTGGCAGCTCGGTTCTAGAATCCGCGTCGATGATCGTTACATCCGCTGTATCTCGAGTATGTCGATCCGGTCGTACGAAACGTCACACTGAACCTGTCTTAGGAGTGCGCCATGCGATTTGGTCTCTTTCTGCGATCGAGGATTTGCTCCACGATACTTTTCACAGTCGTGCCAGCAGTTGCTTTTGCTGATCCGCTTACTGTCAAGGTTGACGGTCTCGACCATGGTCAGTTTGCGAACGCGCAGGTCTACAACGGCTTTGGATGTCGTGGCGATAACGTCTCGCCTCAAGTTTCGTGGTCGCACGTTCCGCCTGGAACAAGAAGCATCGTCGTCACCATGTACGATCCTGATGCCCCGACTGGAGGGCTCGGATGGACGCATTGGGAAGTCGTCAATATTCCGCCTTCGGAAACGTCGATTCGGAAGGGTGCGTCAGGAGATGCGGGACGAATGCCGGCGGGCGCGCTCGAGACGCTGACGGATTTTGGCGAATCCAAGTACGGCGGGCCATGCCCGCCGCAAGGTGAATCCCATCGATATATCGTGACGGTATCTGCGCTGTCCATCCCGAGTGTCGAGGTGAAATCGACATCGAGTCCGGCGGTCGTTGCATATCAGATGCATGGAAACATCCTTGGGCAGGCACGATATATCGCGACCTACCACCGATCGCTGAATTGACTGTCAGCGCCGGTCGAGAGCATATCTGATCAACACTCGACCAGGGGAGCATCGTCCCCGCAGCAAGAAAGCATTGTCGGCCGATCGACCGCCTGCAAGCGCAGGCAGTCGATCGACACCCGCCCGTCATTCGCCCGTGCGGCGCGCAGCGACATACCACCACGCGATCTCCGGACGTTCAACGCGCCCACACAAGCGCGGTCAATTCACCCCGACCGCACTCCAGGCACGCGCGACCGTTGCACTTTCGACCGAGTTCGCGCCATACAGGTCGTTCGTTGCCTGGATCGACGCACGCCGTGCGTTCGGGTAGCTCGAGTTGGCGTTCAGGTACACGGTCAGTGTCCGGTACCAGATCTTGCCGGCTTTCTCTCGTCCCAGGCCACTGAAGGTCGTGTCGCCGTTGCACACCAGCTGCGTCCTCGACAGGCCGGTATCGGTCGACGGTACCACCGGGCCTTCCGACAGCAGGTAGAAGAAGCGGTTGCCGACACCCGACGTGAAATGCGGATCGTGGCGCGGATTAGACCACGAGAAGCCACCGGACGGGTAGCAGCTGAACGACCGGCCGTCGAGATCCTGCTTGTACATCTTGCGCAGGCCGCCGCTCGTCACGCGCGCACCGATCACGTAATTGCCGGGATCGTTCGGGTTGTTCGCGTAGAACTTCACGAGCGTGCCGAAAATGTCGGACGTCGATTCGTTCAGGCCGCCCGCGTCGCCCGAATAGTTCAGGTTGGCGGTGGCCTCGGTCACGCCGTGACTCATCTCGTGCCCGGCGACATCGACCGAAACGACGGGTTTCGGCAGGCGGGTGCCTGGATCGCCGTCGCCGTACACCATCACGCGCGACGACAGCCATGCCGCGTTCGCGCCGGTGGTGCCGCTGCCCGTGTTGAATACGACGTGAGCGTAGCTCCTCACGCCGCGGCCGTCGTTGAAGATGCCGTTGCGGTTGTGCGTCGTCCTGTAGTAGTCCCAAGTCAACGCGAGCCCATAGTCGATGTCCGCGGCGACCGTCTGCCGGTCGGTCGTCGTGTTGTTGCCCCACACGTTCGTGCTGCTCGTGAAGATCGGCAGGTCGGTTGCTTGCTCGACGTCGTCCGAGCTCAGGCCGCGGCCATCGTAGACCGAGCCGCCGCCGCGGCTGGGATCGAGCATCCGGTAAGCGTTCGTGCCGGTCTGGTCCGTCGTGAGCGCCAGGTTGCCGTAGTACAGCGAGCGGCCGGTGCCGGTCGCGGCGGCGGTCTTGATCAGGTCCTGGGCGTCGAGCACGGTGCCGGTGCGCGCATCGATGTAGTACAGCACGGCATCGCCGTGCGCATCGGTCGCGTTGCCGTATACGCGCACCGCGTAGGCCAGTGTCGGCGCGACGTCGCGTGCGAATACGACGAGTTCCGCGTCATCGACGCGACGCACGTTCGAGTCGAAACGCGCGGCCGCGATGAGCTTGGCCCTGGCCGCGCCTACGTCGGGCGCGTTGCGTACCACTGAGCGGTTTCCGACCTTGCCGATCGTGCCGGCGAGATTGATCGGTGCGAGCTGGGTCTGGCTCGCCTGCTTCAACTGCCCTCGGTGCGAATGGACGACGACGTCGCCGCCTATCACCGGCAGGCCCGCATGGAAGCGATCGAAGCGAACGTGCTCGGTGCCATCGGGATCGACGATCACGTCGCGTACCTGGAACTGATCTCCGTCCGTCGGCGCGCTTGCTTGCGGCCCCGCGAACTTCAACGTGCGTGCTGTGCCGCCGGTAGCCAGACTGAAGGCGGACGGATTCTGCTGGATCAGTTGCAGCGCCTTGTCGACCGTGGCCGAAGGGTCGCCGGCCTGTGCAAAAGCGCTGAGACTCGCGATGGTAATCGCGGCGATGGGCAGCAGACGAGACAATTTCTTCATGCAATCCCCCAGATTATGAACGGATGATGTTCGAGGAATGAATCAAGTGAAGACGTTGATATAAGACACGTCGCGAACCGCAGAGGCATGCTAGGAGGTTGCTTTTATAATTACAAGATATTTTCAGAGAGATTAATTTTTAATATCGAAGATGTTAATCGAGGAATGATTTGGTGAGGAATGTGAAATGACGGGAGTACGATCAATTTAAGATGACTCGCGGCAAGGCCTATTGGCTTCGATTTGTAAAAATTTTAAATCATAGTCCGACATGAACGGATGCTGTTTTTTATCGTGTCATGCCCGGATTCAGATCTCGTAGCGCCAGCTAAATACAGATGTCGCATGTCTCACCGGTCGTTCCCTCGTGCAGCGTTGAAGGAACAAGCCGGGAGCGGCAGGGCGCTTACGTTCGTCAGCGTGCCTTGGACCGCTCGTCCGAGTCTGCTCCTTGGCCGACCGAAAGCCGTGGTCCGCTGTGGTGCACTTGCTGCAGCGGGCATCGACGAATAGACGTCTCCTTGGCCAGCCGAATGCCGTGACACTCCCGGAGCTTTTCGCAGGCCAGCGTCGACCCGAAATCGACGTAGCGATCGCGGATGATCGAGAGCGCCGGGCCGGCGGCTCTTGGGTCCGGGTTGGGCATGGTGCGACATGGGCCCTTGGAACCATTTATAGGGCCCGATCATGAACCCCGATTTAATGTTGATAATTCACGTTATGTAAAATCATGCTGCTAGCGAAAGCGGTACGTTGTCAGGTCTTACAGTGGACTAGTCACATAGCTCGCACGGGCTCCCCTTGAACACGAATCCTCGTTCGAATCCCTTCCTGCCGCCATGAAAATGACCATATGTGTCGGCATATCTGACGTAGAGAATCTTGCCGCCCGGCAAAAACAGCGGCGTCGCGCGCTGGCAGTTCGGGCACGGCCCATCCTTGTTGTTCATGTAAAGCACTCCCACCTTCGACGCATGAGCAGCGAGCTCCATGGCGGCCTTTGGTTCCACATGCGTCCACGCGCCACGTGCCTGCGCGCCCAGACGGTTTGCGGTTTGCTGATACAGACGGCCTTCGGCTGTCTGCCCTGATTTGTGCCGTTCCGTGCCGCTGACCAGCGCGATGCCGTTGCCGGGCAAAGGACGAGTAAAGTACAGTAGCCCCGTCGTCCACTCGTCCTCACGGTCCGGCAATATGAAAAACGGATCAATCGATTTCGCCAGCCCCAAGGGATCGGACCATCGGCTGGTTTCCGGCGCATACCTGTACAGGTTTGGTCCACCTGCGAGACCAACCGGATCCTGCGTAATGAAGGAGCCATGCGCCGGATCGTAGTAGCGATACCTGTTGTAGTCGAATCCGGTTTCCTCGTCGTGGTATTGACCTTGAAACCGAATTGGAATGTCCAGGATATCTGCATGTTCTGCGCGGTCGCTGCGTGTGCCCCAAGGTTCGAAACACGCGTCCCAGACAATCAGCCCTTTCGCGTCAGTCACTCGGACAGGTGCGCCATTTGTGTCGTTATGAAAAAAATAAACCTCTGACGCATCACAAACCATCGCCAATGGCCGAACCGTCTCCGGGTAGTAAATAAACTGCCGGGTGATATCCGTGAGCAAATTCGGCGTCCGGAAGTATTGCGATGCTTTTTCGTCGTCACTCGACACGCTTGACGCCTCGACGGTCGAAAGTTCCACGGCCAGTGCATTGTCATCCCAGAAGAAACTGCTCTCGTGGCACGCTTGCGCATCGTCAAACGCTGGTACCGCCGTCCTCTCAAAATGTGCGCTCCGCCAGGTCCGTTTACCCGTCCGCCGATGAAATACGTCGTACGCATACCATGTGCGGACCGCGACTTGACCGTTGTGGGAACCGCACGGCGCTGGGTGCAGGCTGACCGTTTCGATCAACAACCCATCGCCATCCCAAAGCAGCGACAAGTCCTGCTGCGAACTCACTTTGCGCACCAAATTGCCGGCGCGGTCGAACGTATAGCGGCAGCCGCCATACTCGCCTTCCCGGCTCCACGTGTCGGTTTGCTCGCCCGCACGACGAACATCCGCATGCTTGCCCTGACTGACCCGCGTCTTCAGAAGATCGCCGGTCGCGTCATACAGGAAGCGGTGCAGATTGCCGACAGGATCGAGATGCTGCGTCAGATTGCCGACCGGGTCATGTTGATAGCGTCCGATACCAAAGCGGGAATCACGCTTCTCTAACACATAGCCGTTCGCATCGTATGCGTATTCGTTGACAAACAGCGGGCCCGCACCCGCAAACAGCACTTGTTTCTCCAGCAGCCCCTCTGACGTGTATGAAAGGTCGCGCCGCAGATCGCCCTTGAGGTGCTCGACGCAGATCTGCCCGACTGCATCCCGTTCAAAAGTCATCGCCTCTGCATCGTCAATCCGAATCAATCTGATGCCACCGAGCAGGTCATACTCGTGGCGAACCACGTGGGAAACGACATTCCTCCCCGTGTCGAGCCGAGTTCCGCAACTGATGCGATGACCTGCTTCGTCATACGCGTTGACAATGACGAAACGCGCCCCCTGCTTCTCTTCCACCACGCGACCGGCTGGATCATATGTCAACTCGACGCGACTATCCGGATTCTCCGCGACCATCATGTTCCCGGCACAGTCATATACAAATGTCTCGATACGGGTGCCTTCGGGTTGTCGTGGATCAGGCACACGCTTTCGCACGATGCGGCCGAGCGGGTCCGTTTCATAGTCGATCACGCGACCAAGCGGATCGATGCTTCGACGCAAATCGTTCGTCGCCGTGTACTCATAACGTCGCGATTGGCCCCAGTAGTCAACTTCCTCGACGATACGGCCCAGGGCATCGCGTTTCAGTCGATACCATTCGCCGCGCTCGTTGACCACATCAGTCAATTGTTCCTCGGTGTCATATCGGAATTCGATGACACTTCCGTCCGGTTTCAAGCGCCTCGCTACCTGCCCGAGCGCTGTGTATTCGAGTTGCGTCACCTCGCCATTCGGATCACGATAGCGCGTCAGGTTGCCAACGGCGTCATAACAACAAGTCGTTTCCCGCTCGCCTGGCTCGACGGCGCGCGTCAGATTGCCGTTGCGATCGTATTCATAGTGGCTCGCCTGACCGAACGCATTGACGATTCCGGTCATATTGGCACGCGCGTCATGAATGTATCGGGTCCGGTTGCCGAGCGCGTCGAGCACTTCCGCCAGATTTCCGTCGCGATCGTAGTCGAAGTGCATCTTCGTACCGCCGGAGTCCCGATGCGCGATGAGTTGGCCGTATCGGTCGTATTCGTAGCGGAATCCGGCCCGAGCGGGCGCATCGTGCTGTAGCAGATTGCCGCGTTCGTCCCAGACGTAGTGCCATTGACGGCCCCCAGGAGTGCTTACGTGCACGAGTTGCCGGTTCTCATCGTATGCCGCCCGTACGGTGCTACCATCCGCCAGTGTCTGCTCAAGGGGACTGCCGTCCGTATCGAAACGCCACGTGGTCACGCAACCGGCGGCATCGGTTTCCGCGATGGTTCGTCCGTACGCGTCGTACCTGTAACTCGTTATGCCGCCAAGCGGATCGACACTGGCCACTGGCAGGCCGCGCTCATTCGCCTGAAGCGTCGTCGTGTATCCCAGCGAATCGGTAATTCGCGTTGCGCGATGCCCGACGTCGTAAACAAAGCGGTAATCGAAGAGGCCGTTGTCGCCCCATGCGTGATCGACCCGCCACACGCCGTCGTCGTGTCGACAGTGACGGTAATGGAAAGACAGGCCGGCCGCGCTCGTATGACGCACCATCCGGTGACAGTCTGCATATACGAACCGGTGCGGCTGGCTCATCGCGTCCAGCGCGGCAATCAAATTCCCGTCGTGGTCGTGCTCATATCGGACGAGCGGATGTGCCCGGGTATCCGCATCAATCAGCGTCAACACTGCGAGCAGGGATTCGCTGTTCCCGGCCGAGTGGTTCGCGCGTTCATCGCACTGGATCATGCGCCCGGTTGGCCCGTCCACGTTCCATTCCATCAGGCGGGCCACGCTGCCGTCGCGTACGCGCTCGAACACCCACGCATTACCGTTAAGGTCGGCGATCCGTTCGACAGCCAGCGTCAACGCAGGCTCTGTCGTTACCATGGCACTCATGTATTGCCAAGGCTCTGGCAACACAAATTCATACTCGATCGCGGCGCGTGTGCGCAGAACCAGCCGGTTGTCGCGCCGATACAGCGCATGTCCGTGCTGCCGGTCGTATATCCGTTCCGACCACCCGGCAGCATCAGGGACTGAATCGAACGCTGTCGCGCTATCGTGGAACTCCGCCACGACACGCATCGCGCCTTCGTATCGCATCAGTTCGAGGTGAATATCGGCCGGCGTCCGCCAGCCTGCACCGATCGCGCCCCGGCGCTCGTCGTGGCTTGCATAGTAACGATTCCATTCGAGCGGCAGACGGCCCGCAACCGTGAAATCGTGCTGCTGCAAAATCACCTCGCCCGTGATTGCGTTCACCGGCTCCGCGTGCAACACCTTGCACCGCAGAAACCCCGGCTTCAAATTCAGCTTGTCCGCCAGGCTCTTCGCCCACTTGGACCCCTGAAACGCCTTGAACAACCCTTTCGCCGCAGCAGCCATATTCAAAACCGGCGGCCCCCCGACCATCACCGGCCGTCCGGCCGGAATCGGCAGCATCACCGAGCTCGGCATCGACGGATAGGTACGATCGGTATGCGCGCTGTTGTGGCCAGGCGGTTCCAGGCCAATAGACCAGCAGCTCAACGCCGGCAGCGCCATGAACGACATCGGATCGTTATTGGCGAGCACCGTCCGGCTGCCCATGTACGATTCCGCATCGTCCGAAGGGATAGGATCCGGCTCCGGCGGCGGGGCAAACGACTCGCCGAGCGGAAAATGCAGCCCTGGGACATGGTATGAATGCGTCCCGGCAGTTGCCCGCATCAAGCCATTCACGAAGATCGGCCGTCCAGCGGCGCCGCCCATTCCGACACCTGCGCCGAACATGTTTCCAATGCGGCTCTGGAGCGCTGCGGCTTGCTGCTCGAGTTTCAGCCCCTCCGCGACGATCGAGTTTTCCTCGATGTCAGTCAGTTTTCCCGATGCAAACTCGGCCGCGTCGTCGAGCTTCTTTGCCACATCGGGATGGTCTTCGAGATACTCGGCCGCCTTCTCCTGTGCAATCGCCATCGCGATGCTTCCGACCACGCCCTTCGCCGCCTCGATGTACTCCCGAAGATCGAGCATGAACCCGACATGCGGGTGCGGCAGAAACATGGGCGTCGTACTCGGTGCAACCAGGACCGAATGAACGTCGATACCGACAACGGGATCCAGATGCTTGACCGCCAGCAATCCCATTCAGCCCTCCCAGCTCAGCGTCCGCCACGCAACGCCGCGACCTTCGCGTTCAGCGCGTTGCGTCTCCGGTCCATCGCACCCAGCTGTGACACCATCCACTCGACAACCATCGGCAGATTACTGTTAGCCCGCATCGGCTCATCGATCATCAATCCCGCATCGAGCGCATTGAACCCGGCCTCCAGCGCATGCTCGCGCTCCCCCGCCCGCTCCCAGCACACGGCGCTCATGCGCCACGCCTCGACCGTCATCAGCCCGTCCTGAGCAGCCGTAGTCGACGCCGCCGCACGCTCGTAGCAATACGCCGAGTGCGCGTAATCCTTGTGCGTCAGATGCACGCTCGCCTCGCCGAACAACCCGTTCGCAACGAGCTTGTGCCCCGCCGGATGCCCTGCCTCGACCGCGCGCATGCCGCTGCCGGCGGCACTCCGATACGCATCGATCGCCTTCTCCCGATCACGCCACTTCAGATACGCAGCCCCTGCAATCAGATGCACGACAACGCATTGATCGAACCACTGCTCACGCTCCGCGACCTTCAACGCCGCTGCACGCAATTCCTCCAGTCGAGAAGGACTACCGCCTTCGATTATCTCGGTCAGCATCACGAAATGCCGTCGAAACTCGCCGCTCGGTCCGCGCTCGCCCGATTCCGCCAGCAGTTCACGCGGCACGCTTGCCATCGAATACTTGCCTTGCACGACGCGCACCGTTGCCCGATGCCGTTGCATCAATGCTGCGAACGGTGTGACATCCGTACGCGGCACGACGAAGCGCACACGCTCACCGAGCTCAGGCGCGACCGCAATGATCGACAGCAAATCGTCCATCCATCGCACCCATGCCGTGTCATCCCGCACTTTCGCCGGTTCCAGCACGAACACCATCGCCGGAAAAATATCCGGGTGGTGCTGCATCAGGCTGTCGGCAACCGCGAACAGATACAGCAGAGGATTCTTGCCATCGTCGTACGGCGCCTGCCAGTCCGCGCGTACGCCCTGCCCATTGGACGCCTCTCGCCGGCTGTCGTAGAACGCAATGAGCTCGTCCGTCAGCGCCTTCGCATAACGCGCTTCATTGACGAACGACGCCCGCATCGTCCTGACCGCACACGACGTCTCGTCCTGCACCTGGAAATACAGCCGCACGAGCTCCGCATCCGTCTCGTCGGTTTGCCAGATCATCAATCGCGCGTCCCGCTCCCGCGCGAAATTCATCCAGTCCGCATGCGCATCCATGAACCTGCGCTCCACCGGATTGGTCGGCTGCCAGTTCTGCATCGGGGCGAACCTCCGTCAGGGATTCAGTTTCAAAACGGTGCCTTCGACCGTGTGCTCGCCGGTCGCCGACGACGTCACCGTCTTGCCGTTCACGGTGTGGCTTTCCTTGCCGGTCGAGGTCACGTTGATTCCCTCGATCGCGATCGTGCCGTCGCGCTTCATCACGATGCTCGATGCGCCGCACATCAGCACCAGCTGGTCGCCGGCCGTGACCAGCACCTGATGCTGCACGCTGGTCGTGTGGTTCGCGCCGACGTTGACGGTGTGGTCTGCACCGACCGTGAGCGTATGCGCGTTCGCGATCGTCGACGTGCGTGCGCCGATCTCTTCCGTATGCGTCGACGCAACCTGCGTCTTCATGTCCTGCGACGTCGTGTGATATAGCTGCGTCACGTTCAGTGTCTTGCCTTCGCCGATCGTTTCGGTCTTGTTTTTCGCGACGGTCTCGCTGTGCGTGCCGCCGATGGTCGTATCGCGGTTCGCGGAAATCGTCACGGTTTCGTTCTGTCCGACGGTTCGCGTGCGGCTTCCCGTAACGCTATGCGTCTCGTTTCCGCCGATCTGTGCCGTCCTGTTCTGCCCGATATTCACCGACTCGTTCTGCCCGACGCTGCGTTGCCGGTTGTTCTTCACCTGCATCGTCTCGTCGTTTCCGACCGTATGCGTATGGTTGTTCCCGACAGAAAGCGTGTGATCGGCCTCCGTCTCCGCATCAAAATTCCTTTCCGCATGCATCCACAGCTGCTCGGCGCCCTTCTTGTCCTCGAACCGGAATGCGTTCGCATGCTCGGTCGTCCCTCCCGGCGACGACCTCGACAGCAACCCGCTCTGCGTCGCACTCCCCGGCAGCCCCCACGGTGGCATCTTCTCGCCGTTGAAAACCCGCCCCGTCACGATCGGCTCGTCCGGATCGCCGTTGAGAAAATCGACCACGACCTCGTCGCCCACACGCGGAATCTGCACCCCGCCGAACCCGCCGCCGGCCCAGGGGCTCGACACCCGCACCCAGCACGACGAATCCTGGTTGCTCTGCCCATACCGATCCCACCGGAACTGCAGCTTCACGCGCCCATACTGATCGGTCCAGATTTCTTCACCCGGCGGCCCGACGACGGTAGCCGTTTGCGGCCCATTGGTGTGTGGCCGCGGCGTGAGACGGGGCGACCGATACGGCAGGCCCGACGGCTGCACGATCATCATCGTTTGATGCACGACGACCTCCGCGCCCTGATCACTCGCGTAAGCGTTCTCCTGAAAGCGGTACTGGCACCGCACGATCAAATGCTCGCGATTCTGGTCAGCACGCGGACAATGCTCGAGCGTGAACAGATACCCAGGCGCCGCACCCCGCACGTCCGTCTCGGCACTCGCGCGCTCGTGCTCGGCCTGTTGTTCCTCGAGCCGCACGCGGCTGTAATGCGCACCCGGCGTATCGTCGCGATACCCGCCCGGCCATTCGAACGACGCGAAGCTGTCGTGATCGTGTCCGCGCGGGGCGACTTTCTGCATCGATAGATCGGCCCGCGGCTTCGTGTAGTCGTAGTCGGTGGTCTGATGCTTGCCGATGCTGACTTCCTGTGCGGGCAGCCACACGTCGATGTGCTCCTCGTCGGCGATTGCCGTGCGATCCTTGGCGATGTACGGGATTGTTTCGTAGCCGGGCAACGCGACGTGTGACGACATCGCATCGCACAGCACGAGCGTGTGATTGTCCGCCGAGTGCCGGAAATGGAAATAGATGCCCTCGAATTCCATCAGCCTCGACACGAACGCCGTATCGGTTTCGTTGTACTGCACACAGTACTCGCGAGGGACATAGGATTCAGTCAGCTTGCTCTCGATCGGAAAGCCATACGGCGCCAGCACCTCCTGCACGATGTCGGGGACGGTGCGGTTCTGGAAGATCCGGCAGTCCGAGCGGCGCGTCGCGAGCCACAGCCACGGCCGCACGATCAGCTCGTAACCGTAGTGCCGTTCGGCGCGCCGGCCGGCCAGCGTCGCGCGCGCGACGATCCCGTTCAGGTAGCGCGTCGAACGATCCTGCTGCTCGATCCTCACGGTCACGGGCTTGCCGAGCATGTCCTTCAGCGACAGGCTGTGGCTGTCCGCCAGCGCCTCGATCCGGAATTCGAACAGGCGGCCGAGTTCGTCGCTGCCGTCGAGCGTATGGAATTTCAGGTCGTCGCCGTGCGGGCTGTCGAGTGTGAATACGCGATTCAAGTCGCCTCCTCTTCGTCGAACCGGTACGCGAATTCGCCGTCGGTCGCGCTCAGCTCGATCGCCACCAGCGCGCGCCCTTCGAGCGTGGCCTCGAGAATCGCGCGGCCGATGCGCGGCATCACGGTATGCGTGAGAATCGCGTCGACCATCCGGCCGCCGGATTCGATCGTCCGACAGCGCTCGACGATCAGCGCGGTCGCCGCGTCGGTACAGCGGAGCCGGATCCCGTGATGCAGGTCGATCCGCTTCTCGAAACGCCGCAACTGCAGTTCGACGATGCGCGCGAGCGTCGCATCGGTCAGCGGGTAGTACGGCACCACGGTCAACCGGCCGAGCAGCGCGGCCGGGAACACGTCGAGCAGCGGCGCGCGCAGCGCATCGGCGAGCGCCTGCATGTCGGGCAGACGCTCGGGATCGCGACACAGCTGCATCACGCGATCGGCGCCCACATTCGAGGTCAGCAGGATCACCGTATGGCGGAAGTCGATGTCGCGCCCCTCGCCATCCTCCATCCAGCCCTTGTCGAACACCTGGAAGAAAATCTCGTGCACGTCGCGATGCGCCTTCTCGATCTCGTCGAGCAGCACGACGCTGTACGGGCGGCGGCGCACGGCCTCGGTGAGCACCCCGCCCTGCCCGTAGCCGACGTAGCCGGGCGGCGCGCCCTTCAGCGTCGACACGGTATGCGCCTCCTGGAACTCGCTCATGTTGATCGTGATCGCGTTGCGCTCGCCGCCGTACAGTGTGTCGGCCAGGGCGAGCGCGGTCTCGGTCTTGCCGACGCCGGACGGCCCGCACAGCAAGAACACGCCGTGCGGCTTGGTCGGATCGTCGAGCTTCGCGCGCGCGGTCTGGATTCGCTCGGCGATCAGTTCGACCGCATGGCGCTGGCCGACGACGCGTTCGCCCAGCGTCTCGGCAAGCTTCAGCACGGCCTGCGTCTCGTCGCGCACCATCCGGCCGAGCGGGATGCCGGTCCAGTCGGCGACGACGGCGGCGACCGCATGCGTGTCGACGGCGGGCAGCACGAGCGGTGCGTCGCCCTGCATCTCGGCCAGCGCCTGCTGCGCGGCGGTTAGGCGCGATTGAACATCGGCGCGTGCGACGGCGGAAAGTTCGTGTGACGGATTGTCGTCGAGCAGCGCCGCGCGCGACTCGACGATCGCCGTCAACGCATCGCGTTCGGCCTGCCAACGCGTATCGAGCCGGTCGAGTTCCGTCTGCACGGCGGCAAGCTCGGTGTCGATCGCGTCGCGGCGCGCGGTGTCGCCGCTGCCGAGCGCGCATTCGCGCCCGATCCGTTCGCGCTCGACGCGCAAGCCGTCGATGCGCCGCCGCGCGTCCTCGATCGGCGCGGGCACTGCGTGCTGGCTGACGGCGACGCGCGCGCAAGCCGTATCGAGCAGGCTGATCGCCTTGTCCGGCAACTGCCGCGCGGGGATATACCGGTGCGACAACGTCACGGCGGCTTGCAGCGCGTCGTCGAGCACGAGCACGCGATGGTGGGCTTCGAGCTTCGCGGCGAGGCCGCGCAGCATCGTCACGGCGGCCGCCTCTTCGGGCTCGAGCACGTGCACGAGCTGGAAGCGCCGCGTCAGCGCGGGATCCTTCTCGATGTACTGCTTGTACTCGGACCAGGTGGTCGCGCCGATCGTGCGCAGCAAGCCGCGCGCGAGCGCGGGTTTCAGCAGGTTCGCGGCGTCGCCGGTGCCGGCCGCCCCGCCCGCGCCGACGAGTGTATGGACTTCATCGATGAACAGGATCGCCGGCCGCTCGGACGACATCGCTTCGTCGATCACGCCACGCAGCCGGCTCTCGAATTCGCCCTTCACGCTCGCGCCGGCCTGCAGCAGACCAACGTCGAGCAGATAGAGCGAAACGTCGCGCAGCGACGGCGGCACGTCGCCGGCGGCGATCCGCAGCGCGAAGCCTTCCGCGACCGCCGTCTTGCCGACACCGGCCTCGCCGACCAGCAGCGGATTGTTCTGCCGGCGCCGCAGCAGGATGTCGACGATCTGGCGGATCTCCGCGTCGCGCCCGACGACGGGGTCGATCTCGCCGGCCCGCGCGCGGGCGGTCAGGTCGACGGCGAAGCGCGCCAGGGCCGAACCGTCCGCGGCTGGCACACCGTGAATCGTGGCGTCACCGGCGCGCAGGCCGGTACCCGCAGCGGCACGCGCAGCCGGTTGCGCCTCGGGCGAGCCGTCGACGATCGATTCGAGTTCGTCCGCAAGCACGTCGGGCACGATGCGCTCGAACTCGCGTGTGATCGCGTACAGAACGTTGCGCAACTGCGGCGTCTTCAGGATCGCGAGCAGCAGGACCGCGCCGCGAATTCGCGTCGCGTCGTATTTCAAGGTGGCATAGACCCACGCACGCTCGACCGCGTCGTCGATGTGCACGGACAGGTCCGACACCGATCCCGCGCCCCGCGGCAGCCGGTCGAGCGCGGCGACGAGCCCGCGCTCGATGGCGGCCTCGTCGATCTCGAACCGCCGCAGCACGCGCTGGAGGTCGCCGTCGGGCCGCTGCAGCATCTGCCTGAACCAGTGTGCGAGCTCGACGTACGGATTGCCGCGCAGCCGGCAGAAGCCGGTCGCCTGCTCGAGCGTCTCGTAGAGCAGCGGATCGAGTTTTCCGAACAGGTTGACGCGGCCGATATCGGACATGACGGTTCCCGTTTAGGCGGTTTCGCGATGAAGGGCGGCGCCGGTGCGCGGCGGGCCGCCACGGCGCGCGTCGTAACGGACGACGAGATCGCGCGCGGGCCCCGCTTCGAGCCGCTGCCCGAGCCACGCGGTACGGCCGAGGCCGTGCGGTGCGCCGAGTGCGGTCGCCGGCACCGCATCGGCCGCCAGTTCGAGCTGCACGTCCCAGTCGAACTCGATGCCGACGTATTCGCGCACCCAGTGCGCGAGCTGCCGCGCGTGCGGGCCGCCGGGCAGGAAGCGCCGGTACGCGTCGAGCGACAGCGGCCCGAGCACGATCCGGAAATGCGATTGCGCATCGCGCACCGCGATGCCGAGCGCGACGCCGCCGACGCGCAGGGTCGGCCGCGTCGCCCGGATCACGCAGCGCTGCGAGCGTTCGATCGCGACCCAGCGCGGCACATGCTCGACGATGTGCGCGTCGACACCGAAATGGCGCCGCAGGATCTGCACGAGCCCCTCCGGGTTGCGCGTGTGCCGGACGAGATGACTCGCATGGAAATAGAGCGCATGCGGCGCGAGCGTGTCGGCATCCGTTGGTCCGGCATCGGCCGGCGCGGCCGGTCCGTCGCCATGCGCGGCGCGCCCGACCAGGCTCGCGACATACGCGTCGAATCGCGCCAGCCCCGGGCGATCGAGGCTCACCGTCGGCTGCGCGTCGGCCCACGCCCGGTAGAACAGCAGGATCAGCCGGTGATGGAACAGGTCCGCGAATGCGGTGAAGGTCGGGTCGTCGTGCTGGGCCGCGCGCTCGTGTGCGTATTCGGTCAGGTGGGTCGGCAGCGGTCCGTTGGGTCCGAACAACCCGAAACCATGGATCGCGATGCGCGGCCGCGCGGTGCCGCCGCCATCACCGCCATCGTCGGGTACGCCTGCCAGCATCGACGCCGCGAACGCGAGCGACGGCTGCTGCCCGAGCCGCACCGGTTCGTCGCGCGGCCGCGCGGCATGGCCGAGCGGTGCGCGGCCGGGCGACAGCGCATCGAGCCAGCGCAATGCCTGGAACAGGTCGTAGCCGTGCGGCGCGGCGCGCAGCCGCGCCCACCACGCATCGCGGCGTGCGGCTTCGGTGGCCGGCCGAGCGCCGGGCGGCGTGCCGGGTTTCATATCGCGGGCCGCCTGCCGATGCGCGCCGGCCAGTGCGCGAGCATGCCGCGCTGCGCGCTGGTCAGCATGCATTCGGCGAACGCGTTGATCGACACATGCCGCGCGAAGAACTGCTCGAGCACGGCGCCGAGCAGGAACGGGCTGTCGCCGGAGAACGCATGGTCGTCCACGGTCACGTCGACCTGCACGCCGCGTCCGAACATCAACGGCCCGAGCGCCGGCAGCCGCCGGAACACGGGCGAGAACGCGACGCGCCGCACGCCGTCGATCTGCCGGCGCATCGCGGCATCGGCCGGGTCGGCGTGCAGGCCGAGCAGCTCGCGCAGCGCATGCGCGCCCTCCTCGTCGTCGAGATCGGTCATCGTCTGCCGGGCCAGCCCGAGATGACGGATGAGCCGCCAGGCCGTCTGCGCATCGGCGATCGGCGGGCGCGGCCGCGACGGGCCGCGAATCGCGACGATGCGCGCGACGGGGGCCGAGATGCGCAGCGTGAACGCGTTCGCGTCGCCGGGCGGCAGCAGCAGCGCGAGATCGCGGTTCGTGCACAGAGTGTCGACCGACAGGTAGCGCATCGTCTCGTCGTACGGCGCGCACTGGCTGTCGACGAGCGACACGTAGGTTTCGCTGCCGACGTAGCCCGTGCGCGTGCCGTTCGTGCGTGCCTGCGCGGACACCAGCCGAGGCTCGCGCCGCACCGTGTAGTACGCGCCGTAGTTGCCGTCGTCGCTCGCGAACGACGCGTGAAACGGCCGGAATTCGCGCGACTGGCCGTCGTCGCGCTGCTCGCTCGCGAGCCGCTGCACCGCATAGATCTCATGATCGAGCGGCCGGCTGCGGTCGACGACGACATGATGCTCGCGCGCGCCGGGCTGCACCCGGATGCGGTCGCCCCGACGCGCGAACAGGTTCACGGCCGGCGTGCAGTTCAGCGCCAGATGCCGCGCATCGACGGCCGCCTCGAGCGCCGCATCGTGCCGGTCGAGCAACACGGTCAGCTCGCAATCGTCGCCGGTGGCGCGCGCAAGCGCGGCGCGCAGCCCGCCGATGCTGAAAAACAGGAAGCGCGCCGGAAACGCGAAATACTCGCGTAACAGCCGATAGCCGTGGAAGCTGCGTCCGTCGTCGGGCAGGATTGCCTGCGCCGGATCGAAACCCTCGTGAACGATCGCATCGGCGTCGAGCGCGTGCAGCCAGCGCGGCGGTTGCCCGGGATCGTGGCAGACGACGCCGAGCGCATGCGCGGCGATCAGTTCGAGCAGGTGCAGCGCGTCGCGCTCGGGGCCCGCGAGATGAAAGGTCAGCCGCTCGAGCGGCAGTTGCGAGAGTTTGGCGCCGCCGCGCGCCTTCAGTCGGATGCGCAACGCACCGCGCACGTCCTGGCGCGCCGGCACGGCGCCGCGCGGCAGCCACGACGGCGCGCCGGTGACGGCCGCATCGGTCAGTTCGAGCGGCCACAGCGTCAGGTCGTGCGCGGTACGGAATTCGCACGCGGTCTGCTCGGATGCGGCCGGCCGCGCGCGCAGCGCGGTGCCGGCCGGCAGCCGCCAGCCCTGCACGAGGCTGCCTTCGTTCAGCATCGGCGCGAACCGCACGATCGCCATCGACGGCAACGGCGCGAGGTAACCCGGATACACGGCATCGAGCAGCGCCTGCGTGAAGCGCGGAAACTCGGCGTCCATCTTCAGTTGCACACGCGCGGTAAGGAAGCTGAAGCCTTCGAGCAATCGTTCGACGTACGGATCGGGCGGCCCCGATTCGTGCAGCCGCAACCGCGCGGCGACCTTCGGGAACTGCTGCGCGAATTCGTCGCCGAGTTCGCGCAGGTACGCGAGTTCGCGGTTGTAGTAGTCGAGCAGGCGCGTATCCATCGTGTCAGTTTCCCGCTGACGACTGCAGCGACATCGCACCTGTCTCGAGATCGAGGTCGGAGCGCAGCACGAATTCGACCGGATGCGGGATCGACCACAGCGTGCCGCGAATCTCGAACAGCAGCATGTTGTGACGTCGTTCACCGGCGCGGCCATCCGATGCATCGTCGATGCTGCGGACCTCGACGCTGTCGGGCGCGATGCGCGGCTCGAAGCGGACGATCGCGTCGCGGATCGACGCCTCGACCGACATCCGCTCGACGCCCGACATCGGCTTGCCGACGAACGGCCGCATCCCGTAGTTGAGCACCGATGCCTGCGCGTGCGCGAACGCGGCCCAGTCGACGGAGCCGTCCTCGGCGTTGCGCGTATTGAGCAGCCACGCGAGATCGCGCAGCACGGCCGCGCGCAGGCGCTCGGCACCGATCCATTGCGTGCCGGGCAGATCGGTCGTCCGCTGCGGCGCGTCGTCGGTCAGCCGGTCGAGCAGCGCGGGTTGCAGCCGGTCGCGCATGCCGCCGTGCCGGCCGTCGCGGGCGTTCGGGTCGTCCATCGTCATCGCTCCGCGGTCACATCTCGGTGTTTTCCTTGATGTTCCAGCCGACCGACACCTCGGCGCCCTTGCCGCCGTTGTCGTTCTGCTGCCAGTACTGCTTCTTCACCTTCGCGGCCTGGAAGCCGTAATGCATCATCAGCCGGTCGGCCGCGTCGCCGGGGTCGATGCCCGCGACCTGCGCGGATGTGACGAGCACTTCCTGCAGCGTCACCCGCATGAACTCGATCTGCGAGCCGCCGGTCTTGCACGCGGAGATCTCGACCTTCGGCAAGTGCTTGCCGCTCGCGCAGTTCTTGATGATGGCGGGCGCGCCCTTGTCCATGTATGCGGCCACGACGAGATCGTTGAAGCTCGCCTTGCCCGCATTGCCGCCGCTGCCGCTGGCCATCGCGCCCGGCTGGCTCGCGCCCCATGTGAACGATTCGATGTCGGTCCAGCCCTTGTGCTGCGCGTCCGCCGATTCGCCGGTCACGCCGTCCACCTTCATAAACATTGCCACGCCCATTGCCGTCTCCGTTTCGGTGCGAAATCAGGTTGAATGCCGGGTCGAACGCTGGATTGAATGCCCGTTGCTGCTCACTCGTTGGCCGCCTTCGCGGATGGCAGCCGCGAGATCAGCCGCAGCGACACGGTGAGCCCTTCGAGCTGGTAGTGCGGCCTCAGGAAGAACTTCGACGTGTAGTAGCCGGGGTTGTCCTCGACCTCGTCGACGACCACCTGCGCGGCCGCCAGCGGCTTGCGCGCCTTGGTTTCCTGGGATGAATTCACGGGGTCGCCGTCGACGTAGTTCATGATCCAGTCGTTGAGCCAGCGCTCCATGTCGTCGCGTTCGCGGAACGAGCCGATCTTGTCGCGCACGATGCACTTCAGGTAGTGCGCGAAGCGGCAGCACGCGAACAGGTAAGGCAGGCGGCCGGACAGCCGCGCGTTCGCGGTCGCGTCGGGGTCGTGGTACTCGACCGGCTGGTACAGCGACTGCGCGCCGATGAACGCGGCGAAATCCGAGTTCTTCCGGTGCACGAACGGCATGAAGCCGTTCTTCGCGAGCTCGGCCTCGCGGCGGTCGCTGATCGCGATCTCGGTCGGGCATTTCTGATCGACGCCGCCGTCGTCGGTCGGGAACGTATGGCTCGGCAGCCCTTCGACCGCCCCGCCCGACTCGACGCCGCGGATCGACGAGCACCAGCCGAACTGCTTGAACGAACGGTTGATGTTCGCGGCCATCGCGTACGCCGAGTTCGCCCACGTGTAGCGGTCGTGGTTCGCGGCGTCGGTGTCTTCCTCGAAGTCGAATTCGTCGACCGGATTGGTGCGTGCCCCGTAGGGCAGCCGCGCGAGAAAACGCGGCATCGCGAGGCCGACGTAGCGCGAATCCTCCGACTGCCGCAGGCTGCGCCACGCCGCGTATTCGGTGTTCTGGAAGATCTTGGTCAGGTCGCGCGGATTCGATAGCTCCTGCCACGAATCCATCTGCATCAGTTCGGGCGATGCGCCCGCGATGAACGGCGCGTGCGCGGCCGCCGCGATCTTCGACAGCTCGCCGAGCATCTCGACATCCGGCGGGCTGTGATTGAAGTAGAAGTCGCCGACGAGGCAGCCGAACGGTTCGCCGCCGAACTGCCCGTATTCCTCCTCGTAGATCTTGCGGAACAGCGGGCTCTGGTCCCACGCGACGCCCTTGTAGCGCTTGAGCATTCTCCCGACCTCGTTGCGCGACGCCGGCAAGGCCTTGATCTTCAGCAGTTCGTCGGTCTCGGTGTGCGTGACGAGGTAATGCAGGCCGCGCCACGCGCCTTCGAGCGTCTGGAATTCGTCGTGATGCAGGATCTGGTTGATCTGCTCGGACAGCTTCCGGTCGATCTCCGCGATGATCTGCTTCACGCTGCCGTAGGCGTCGGTCGTCATGCCGACCGTATGTTCGAGCGCCTGCTGCGCGAGCGTGCGCACCGCGCGCTCGACCGACTCGCGCGCCTCGGCGGTCTTCGGCTTGAACTCCTTCTGCAGCAGCGCGGCGAACTCGCCGGGCGCGGCGGACGGTTGCGCGGCGTTGCGTGCGTCGCGGGTATCCGCGCGGGACTGGACAGGGTCATTCATCGCGGGCCTCCGGTTGGGTCGCGGCGCCGCGCGGCGCGTCGGCACTCGGGTCGCGCACAAGCGTCTTGAGCAGGTCGGGATCGTTGATCGCGCGCTCGATCAGCTGTTCGGCGCCGTGCTTGCCGTCCATGTACGACAGCAGGTTCGACAGCTCGGTGCGCGCATCCAGCAGCCGGCGCAGTGCGTCGACGTTGCGCGCGATCGCCGCCGGCGAGAAATCGTCGATCTGCTCGAACGTCATGTCGACGCTGAGCATCCCTTCGCCGGTCAGCGTGTTCGGCACCTGGAACGCGACGCGCGGCGCGACCGACTTCATCCGCTCGTCGAAGTTGTCGACGTCGATCTCCAGGAACTTGCGCTCCGGCAGATCCGGCAGCGGTTCGGCGCGCTTGCCCGCCAGGTCCGCGATGACACCCATCACGAACGGCAGCTGCACCTTGCGCTCGGCGCCGTAGGTCTCGACGTCGTACTCGATCTGCACGCGCGGCGCCCGATTGCGCGCGATGAACTTCTGTCCGCTGCCTGCCGCCTTGGTTTTGTCCGTCATCGTCTACTCCTTCACATCGATCAGATTGCGCGTACGTGGCCGCCGCCTGGCGCTCTGCCTCATTCGCTGCGCTCGCCGCTCAGCAGGTCCAGCTTCGGCAGGCTCTCCGGAGCGAGATCCCGGATGATTTCGTAGAAGTCGAGCGCGAGCAGCCGCTGCGCGCGCCGCAGCAGCAGCGGCGCCGGGTGGCTCGGCTCGTGCAGTTCGAAATAGCGGCACATCTTGTCGAGGCCGATGCGCACGTCGTCGCGGCTCGTGACCTCGGCATCGCGCCAGGCCTGTCCGTTCGATGAAACGGCCGGCGCGGATGCGGCTTGCGCGGCGCCGGATGCGGCCGGCGTGGCCGGAATCGAACCGTCAGGCGCGGACTCCTGTACCGCCGGTACCGGCGTCGGCATTGCGCGCGCGATGCGTTGCAACGCCTTTTCCGTATCGCTCGCGTCGGGCGACCATTCGCGGCCGAGCCGGTCCGTCACGCGCGCACGGATCGTGTCCAGCGCGCGCAGTGCGGCGTGCACCGCATCGATCGGCACGCGGCCGTCATCGCGTGCGGTCGACAGCGCGGCGATCAGGCCGTCGCGGCTGGCTGCCGCCGGCCCGCCCGCTTCGTCGCGACCGTCGAGCGTGCGTTCGGCATCGCGCACGCTCGGACCGCCGTCGAACAGCGGCTGGCGCCGTGCCGCGCGTGCACACTCGTGCGCGCCGACGACATCGGCGAGCGCGTTCATCCGCGGTGTCGGGTCCAGTTCGCCGTCGGCGTCGAGGCGCGGATGGAGTTCGTCCCACCAGCGCTCGAGCAGGCCCGCGACGACCGCAAGCCCGTCCGCGTAGCCGGGCATGCCGCGCTGCTCGGTCCAGCTGCGCGCGAGATACGCGGCGACGCGCAGGTCCTTCGTCCGCGCGCTCAGTGCGATCGCGAGGCGCTCGACCACGCGCCAGTCGGGCGTCTCGGCCGGGATCACGGTGTCGCCGTACTGCTGCTCGGCGCGCGGCGTCGCGCGCTCCTGAAGCTGCAGGAAATCGGCGTCGTATTCGAGGTTCGGGCCGCACGGCGCATCGGGCGCGACGTGCGCGAGCAGACGGCCGATCGGGTCGGCGCGCTGTGTCGCCGCCGGCAGGCCGGGCGACGGCGAGGACAATGCGGCGACGGCCAGCGCCGCCTGGCTGACGTCATTCGAATGCATAGTCGATGCTGACCGGTTTGCTGCCGAAGTCGATCGCCACGGTGCGGTGCAACGGCGGCAGAGAGCCGTTGCGGATCTCGATCTGATAGACGCCCGGTGTCAGCGACACCGAGCGCAGCGGCGGGCTCGCGCCGCGCCGTGCGCCGTTCACGTACACGTCGCCCCACGGGCGCACGTTGAAGCGCACCTGCACGGTTTCCTGCTTCGGCGGGCGCTGCTCGGCGGTGACCGGCGCGCTGACCGCGGCGACGGCCATGTCGGCCTCCGACGGCGATGCCCGCGCCGGAACGGACGCGTTGGCGGACGGCGCTGCGGCGGCCTCCGACGGCGGCGCGTTGACGACGCGCTCCGATGCGTCGAGGCTGCCGGCCGGCGCGATCGTCGAGCTCGAACCGGCTTGCGACGGCGTGGCGCCCGCGACGGCCGTGGCAGCCGTCGCGACCTGCGGCGCGGACGCGGCGGTCCCGACTGCGGGCGCGGAGGGCAGCGATGGCGGCGGCACCTGCGCGGACGATCCGGCCGGCAGGCTCGACGGCGGCACGACGATCGGCGTCGGACCATGCTGGGCGAGCATCGCTTCCGGAACACTGGCCGCGGACGCGACGCCGGCCAGCGGCTGGCTTGCGCCGGCGTCCGGTTCGCTCGCGACACGCGCGGGTCGCGACAGATAAGTCGCGGCGATGCCGACGACGATCAGCGCGAGCAGCGCGCCACCCACGTAGGTTGGCATGCGCCGGTTGCCGGCCGGGATGAACGACGGGCGGCGCGGGGCGCGGGACGGAGGCGATGCGCCTGCCGGGGATGCCGATCTGGATGCACCAGCAGCGCTAGCAATCGGCCCTGACGTTCCGTTCAGGTTTCCGCTAGCCGTTGCACTGCGCTGCCCGATGTTCGTCCCGTCGCTTGCCGATCGCATGCCGGCGCCATCATGCGCTTCGGGCTTAGACGCTGATTGCTGAGCCTGCTGCGCGTCCTTTGCGCGTTCCCCATCGACTTCACGCCCTTCGGGGCTGGCCGTTTTCGCGGAGGGCGACGACGCTTGCGATACGGACGAAGAAGTGGGAGAAGAAGCGAACGACGCCACCGCCGCTGCAGCTGCCTTCGACGCCGACGAGGCGCCGTCTTCCGCCTTGTCGCTTGCGGCAGTTGGCGCATCTGGCGCATCTGGCGCAGCTGGCGCAGCTGGCGCAGCTGGCGCAGCTGGTGCGGCAGACGGCGGCACGACGGCCGCACCATACCCGCCGCCGGCCCGATCGACATCCCGCAACCCGAGTTCGGCCGCGAACGCCGCGACCGACTCCGGCCGGTCCGGAATCCGCAGCTGCAGCGCATGATCGACCGCCGCGAGGAACGCCGGGCTGTACACCTCGCCGGCCGGCCGCTCGCGCGACGCGAGCGGCCGGTACGTGTCCTTGATGCTGCGCACGACGGCCGCGGGCGGCAATTCGCCGGTGATCATCGCGTGCATCACCGCGCCGAGCGCATAGAGATCCGTCCACGGCCCCTGGCTGAACGCGGGATCGTCGGTGTACTGCTCGATCGGCGCGTAGCCGGGCTTGATCATCATCGCGCCGTCGTCGACGAGATCGCCGATCCGTTTGCGCGCCGCGCCGAAGTCGAGCAGGATCGCGCTGCCGTTCGGGCGGATCAGCACGTTGTCGAGCGCGACGTCGCGATGGAAGCACTGCGCGCGATGCAGCGTGTCGAGTGCGCCGAGCAGCGCGCCGACGATGTTGCGCAATTGCGTCTCGCTCATGCGCATGCCGCCGTCGAGCAGCTGCTTGAGCGTGCGCCCTTCGTAGAACGGCATCACCATGTACGCGGTGCCGTGGCTCTCCCAGAAGTGCAGCACCTTGACGAGCCCCGGGTGGTCGAATTGCGCGAGCAGGCGCGCCTCGTTCAGAAATGCGCCGCGTCCCGCGTCGAACGCCTGCGCGAACCGCTCGGAGCGCAGCGACACCGTGTAGTCGCCGCCGCGCGTCGCGAGCATCGACGGCATGTATTCCTTGATCGCGACCGCGCGCCGCAACGTGCGGTCGAACGCGCGATAGACGATGCCGAAACCGCCGATGCCCAGCACCTCGTCGAGCTGCAGCTCGCCCAGGCGATGACCGAGCGGCAGCGGCCGCACCGTGAATTCGGGCGCGTCGACGCGGGTTGCCGTGTCATGCTCGTTGTCTCTCGATAAAGGGTCCTTCATGTCCACCTCGCGATACCGCATCCGTGTTGCCCGCCGCCGGCCGCTAGCCGCCGAACAGCGTCAGGAACAGCGCGTTGTCGGGTGCGCCCGTATGCGCATGCGTGCGCAGCGGCGAGCCGTCGGCGCGATTGGTCCACCAGAAGCTCGTTCCGCCGTGCGGATCGAAATAGCCGGACAGCCCGGGCCATGCCGCGAGCGCCGGCCGCTCCGGCAGCGTCGCCGGGATCCCGTCGGCGCCTTCCGCAGGCAGCTCGCCGCCCGGCGCGAGCCGCACGCGGTCGAGCGTCTGCTCGAGATCGACCGGCGCGCGGGCATGCCGGATCGCGTCGAGCAGTGCATGGCCGATCTGCCAGTAGAACGCGTCGGCCGCGTCCGGCAGCCCGTTCCAGTAATCGGCCGCCGGCATCGGCAGCGTGGCGATCACCGGGTAGTAACGCCCGACGCGATCGCAGCTCGGCGCGAGACAGCCTGCCTGCACGTACGACGCGCCGGCGCCTGCCGGCACCAGGAAATTCCAGACCGGCGCGACCGTGTAGTGGCGCGCGAACTCGTCCGGGCCGCGCTGGCGCATCGCGGCCATCCCCAGCTGAAGCCAGCGTTCCCACCACAGCGCGAGCGCATGCGGCAGCCGGCTGTTCACGAAGTCGCCGGCGCCGGGAATCTTTCCGTACCAGGCCGGTGCGTCGCGATCGGCGCGCGTGAGCGGCGGGATGCGACTCATTGCTTCGGAGGGCATGTAAAGGACTCCATCTGGGGCAGCCTGAACGGGTTGCGGACGCTGCCCGCGTTCACTTGCAGCACGAGCGGTTTGCCGTCGACGGTGAAGCGCGCGACCATCTGGTCCGAGCCGCGTCCGGCCGACACGGCCGCGCGGTCGAACAGCCGGTGCAGTGCCCACGGGCCGCCGGTCGTGAAGCCGTCGGTCGCGCCGGCCTGCCCCGACACCTGCAGCCGCACCTGGCTGCTGCCGCGCGGGCCCGGCCAGTCCACCGCGCTCTGCACGAGCGGGCCGTGCGCATAGCGGACGATCTGGCCGTCGACGTCGAGCACCATCTCCGTGATCGACGGATCCATTTCGAGCGGCTGGACCTGCACCTTCAGTTGCGCGGTGCGCGCGCCGCCGCCGAAATAGACGTCGCGGATCACCGCGGCCTTCTCGAACGACGAAAGCATCGCGGCCGCCGCCGGATCGGCGTCCGCGTTGCGGTTCGCGAAGCGCCACGGGTGCGACGTCGTATCGACGATCGACTGCAGGTTCTTCTGGAAGAAATCGTCCATCAGGCCGCCCGGCGCGAACATCTGCGCGAAGTCCGCTGGCGCGACGTCACGCGACGATCCTCGCGCGAACGGGTAGCGGCCCGCGATCGCCTGCCGGCAGAAATCGCCGACGTTCGCGCCGGCCCGGGTCGTGACGCTGCGCTGCTCGACGGTCGCGACGCTGCCGTTCGCGACGTTCGACAGGTCGTCGAGCACCTCGCGGAACGGCGTCGGCAGCCGGCCGGCCTGCGCGCGCAGCCGCGCGGGCGCGTCGGACGGCGGCGGCTGCGCGCCGCTCCTCAGCGCATCGTCGGTGGCCGTCAGGTACGTATAAAGGGCGTCGATCGACTTCAGTACCGCGTCGAATGCCTGCGCCTGGTCGCCGCTGCCCGGCGCGAACGCACGCAACCCGGCGAAATGACTGTCGACCACCTGCTCGGGGCTCGCGGGCGCCGCCGCGGACGGATTCGCGTCGCTTGCGCCCTGCCCCGCGAAGATCTGCGACAGCGAGCTGCGCGCCTCGTCGACCTTGTCCTGTGCGCGCGACGCGAGGTTGCGCGCGCCGCCCGGCGTATCGCCGAGCGCCGTGTCGCGCGCCAGCGCGATCATCAGCCGGGTGAGCGGCGAGTCCGCCGACGACAGGGCACGAGCGACCTGGATGCTCTGCGCGAGCGTTGCCGTGCGCTGCAGCTTGATGTCGGCGAGATGATCGTCCCAGATCTTCAGGTAGTCGTTCAGGTACAGCTGGCGGATGTCGCGCGCCCATGCGGCCGCATCGTTCGGCCCGGGAATCTCGGACAGCCCGAGGTTCAGTACCCACACCTCCTCGCGCCCGTACCCGTCGACTTCGCCGGCAAGGCGCAGCGAGAACACGTTGCGATAGCCGTTGCGTGTATACAGGCCCGGCACGCCTTCCGACAGCGACTTGCCGCTCTGGCGGCGGAACACCAGCGATGCGTCTGGCCCCACCGCGCGCGCGACGCTGAAATCGAACGCGGAAGTCGCCGGCCGCAGCGTGCGCGTGAGCTGGCGGTACAGCCGCTGCGAGAACGGCACCTGGCGCAGCCGGTCGCGCACGTCGGCCACGAGCCGCTCGTTCATCGGATACGGCGACACGGCCACCCGGTTGCCGAACAACGCGGCGAGATGCGCGCGCAGCGCCGAGCGTTCGGCCGGCGAGAAATCGGGCGGCAAAGCGCGCTCCATTTCCAGGTCGACGACGGCCTGCACGAACGCGGGATCATAGTGCGCGCTGTCGTACAGCATCAGATAGGCCTTCAGCGCCGCATACGCGTAGTCGGTTTCGTCGGGCCGTGCATCGCTCAGCGCAGCCTCCATCCGGCGCGCGGCGATCGGCAGCAGCACATCGTCGAGCGCGCGACGGTACACGGCGTCGACGGCCTCGTCGATTTTCTCGCCCTGAAAGAGCCCCCAGCGGTACGCGAGCGGCGGATGCGACCGGTCGACGCCGCCGGCATTCGCGAGCCCGCCGAGCGCATCGAGCACCGGCAGCAGCCGTGCGATGTCGGCCGCATCCGAGAATTTCGCGCCGGCGATCTGCGCATCGACGGCTGGCACGCGCTGCGCGATCCGGTCGAGATACGCGCGATTGTTCGAATAGCTGCGCAGCCATGCGGCCAGCACGGCCACGCTCACGAGCGCAAGCAGCGCGTAGCCGGCGATCTGCAGCACGCGCCGCTTCTGATGCCAGCGCAGGTCGCTGCCGGCGAGCGCGGCTTCGCGGAAGATGTGCTCCTGCAGCAGCGACTTCAGGAAGAAGCTGCGCCCGGTCGAGCCGACCGGTGCGACCGGCGGCACGCCCTCGATCTTCAGGAAGCGCTTGATGCCGCTCATCACGCGGTCGAACGCGGTGCCCTCCTGTGTGCCGCTCGTCAGGTACACGCCGCGCAGCATTGGCATCGGCTCGAAGCTCGACACGGAAAACACCTCGGCGACGAACTGGCCGAGCATGTCCTGCAGGTCGGCGACCTGCTGCGGCAGCAGGTACGCCATTTCGCGCTGGCGTGCATCGGTCTGCGCGGCGAGCAGCTGGGGCAGCCCGTCGTTCAGCCGCTGGTGGAGCAGCCGGTATTCGCGGTCGAATGCGGCGCGCAGGTCGAAGCCCGGCGCCTCGCTCTGCGCGAGCGGAAACGTGAAGCCCCACACTTGCGCGCATTCCGTGCGGCCGAAGGTTCCGAAATACTCGGCGAAGCCGGCCAGCAGGTCGGCCTTCGTCACGAGCAGATAGACGGGGAACCGGATGCCGAGCTGGGCGCGCAACTCGAGCAACCGCTTGCGCAGCACCATCGCGTGCTGCGTGCGCTCGGCCTCCGACGCACCGACCAGGTCGGCGACGCTGATCGTCAGCATCGCGCCGTTCAGCGGCTGGCGCGTGCGGTACTTCTTCAGCAGCTCGACGAAGCCCTTCCACTCGGCTTCGTCGAGTGCGCGGTTGCCCTCGTGCGTCGTATAGCGGCCGGCCGTGTCGATCAGCACGGCGTCGTTCGTGAACCACCAGTCGCAGTGCCGGGTGCCGCCCACGCCGCGAATCGCCGCGCGACCGAACTGCTCGGCGAGCGGAAAGCTGAGCCCGGAATTGACGAGCGCGGTCGTCTTGCCCGAGCCCGGCGCGCCGATGAACACGTACCACGGGAGCTGGTACAGATACTGGCGCGACATCCGGTCGAACCAGCGCGCCAGCCCCTTGCGCGCGGTATCGGCCTGCCCGAAGCGGACTTTCTTCAGCAGCGTCGCGGCCTCGTCGAAGCGGCTGCGCAGCTCGTCGAGCTGGGCCTTCGCCGGATCGCCGGCGGTGGCCGGCCCGGGCGCGGCTTCGCGTAGTTGGTTCAGCAACTGCGCGTTCAGGCGGCTCGCGTGCCAGCTTCGCCACGCGACGCGCGCGCCCCACGCGCCGAACAGCACCGCGATCGTCACCGCGCGCGCCCAGCCGCTCTCGAGCGGCCGGACCTCGGCGAACGCGAACAGCGGCCCGGCAAGCCACACGAAGCACGCGAGCACGAGCAGACCGGCAAAGGTCCAGATCTCCCGCGACGGCAACGGCCGGACGAAACGCGCGACAGCCTGGTTCATGTCAGTTGGCCCCCTGCGTCGCGCTCGCGCCGACGGCGGCGCTGCCGGGCGCCGGCAGCAGCGTGATCTCGACGCGCCGATTCAGCGCGCGGTTCGCGGGCGTATCGTTCGGCGCGACCGGATCGAGCGTGCCGCGCCCTTCGGCCGCGAGCCGCTCCGGATGATCGAGGCGCCCGGCGATCATGCTGCGCACGGCTTCCGCACGGTCGCGCGACAGATCCCAGTTCGACGCGAAACGTGCCGTGTGCACCGGCGTGTCGTCGGTATAGCCGGTCACGCGCACGTTGCCGGGAACGTGGTTCAGCGCATCCGCGACCCGTGCGAGCACCGGTGCGTAACGGTCGATCACCGACGTCGAACCTGACTTGAACAACCCGTCGCCGCGTAGCACGATCACGCTGCGATCGGCGTCATCGCGCACCGACACGAGGCCGGCCGCGATCTCGGGGGCCAGGAACTTCGCGACCCGCGGCACCGGCGCCGGGCGCGGCGGCGCCTGCACGGGCTGCAGCCTTGGCACGTGCAGCGCGTCGATCGACGCGAACAGCCGGTCCGAATGCCCGGCCAGCGCGACGCGCAGCCCGACGAACACGCCGAAGCCGACCAGCAGCGCGAGCGCCACGCAGACCCACAGCGGCACGACGAAGCGGCGCGACGCGTCGCGCGTGACGACGTCGCGCCAGTGCGGCGACAGCGCGGGATCGAATTCGCCGCGTACTGAACGGATCGTGTGGGCCAGCTGCCAGCGCAGCGCATCGAGCTCCGCATGGCCGTTTTCGAGCACGCGATAGCGGCCCTCGAAACCGAGCGCGAGACAGAAATACAGCAGTTCCAGCAGATCGAGGTGTTGACGCGGTTGCTGCGACAGCCGTTCGAGCAGGTGGAAGAACTTCTCGCCACCCCAGGTTTCGTTGTGGAACGACACGAGCAGGCTGTGCGACGACCACACGCTGCCGCCCCACGGCGTCAGCGCGGCCGCTTCGTCGAGCGCCGTGCACAGGCAGTAGCGCGCGCCGATGATCGCCTCCGACGGCACACCGGCTTCCTGCGCGCGCGCCTCGAACTGGCGGATCTCGACGACGAGATGCTCGCGCAGCCACGTCGGATTCGGATGATGGACGGTCGAACGGATCTGCGGCACGAGATTGAGTAGCGGGTTCGCGGCCGCGACAAGCGGGTTCGTGCCGCTCGCGGCCCAGCGGCCGGGGCGCGGTTGCGTGGCCGTCGGCCCGGCCGCACCGGACGCCGCGGCCGGATGCATGCCGCCCGGATTCGGTGGCACGAATCCGCCTGCGCCGGCGGAGATCGAATCGGAGGAAGAATTCATCGCGCTGTCCCGCCGTCACCCGCGTATCGCCCAGAACTCCATCGAGAGCCCGGGGAACTCGCCGGCGAAATGAAATGCCAGACCGCCGGAGCGCGCCAGCTGCTTCCACAGGTCGCTGCCCTTGTCGATCTCGAAGTACGTATGTCCCGCGTGGTACGGGATCTGCCGCGGTGCGACCGGCAACTGGCGCATCGTGATGCCCGGCAACTGCAACTGCACCAGGTCCCGGATCCGCTCGACCGGCCCGAGCTTCGCCTGCGCGGGAAACCGCGCGCGCAGGCTGTCGGCCGGTATGTCCGCGCGCACCGCGAGCACGAAACCGGCCGTGTCGCGCAGCGCGGGATCGGCGAGCGTCGCGACCCGGATGCCGTTGCCCGCGTCGCGCAGCTCGATCTGGATCGCGTTTTGCTCCAGCACCGTCGACAACGACCGGCGCAGCTCCGTCATCAGTTCGGCGAAGCTCGTGCGCAGGTCGTCGTGCACGTAGACCGCGAGCGACTGCGGGCGCCGGCCGGCCGCCGTGAAGGTGCTGAGGTCGCACGCGAGCTTCAGCCAGTCGCGGAACAGCGCCTCCGGATGCGTCGCGACGTCCTGCTGCGCGTGCCAGGTCAGCGCCAGATAGCGGTTCACGAGCTGCAGCAGCAGGAAATCCGCGACCTCCGATACGCCGCCGCGCCCCGGTTCCGACAGGCGCTCGGCCAGCGCGTCGCTGCGCTGCGTGAGCAGTCCATGCAGTTCGCGCGTGTACGCGAGCAATGCCGAGTCGCGCTGCGCGACCAGCCGCGGCGGAATGTAGCCGTCGTCGACGAGCAGCCGCGCGTCGGTGCGCCGCTCGACGATCCGCACGACGCCGAGCGCATGCCAGTCGCCGGTCAGCTCGGTGTCGAGCATCAGCCGGACGTTCAGTCGCCCCGTTTGCAGCAGCGCGGGGCCGAGCGCGACCGCGTTCGCATCGGCCACTTCGTATTCGCGCACGACGTAGCGGGCGACGTCCGCGTTGCCGCTGCTGCCCGCGTCCGCGCCGAACGACACCTCCTCGCCGCCGCCGCGCCACAGCGGTAGCGCGAGCACGACGAGCCGGTCCTTCGCATCGGCCGGTACGTCGAGCGGTTCGGGGAGATCATCTGGATGCGACAGGTCGAACGGCGTGCCGTCGCGCATCACGCCCGCCGCCGCACGTAGCGCGACCTTGCCGAGCGCCAGCTGCTCACGGTCCATCTCGAGGGTATCGAAGCCCCAGTAGAACCCCTGCAGCGGCAGGCAGCGCAGCGCGACATAGCGTTCCCAGTGCCGTTCGAGTTGCTGGAAATGCTGCGGCCGCAGGAACATCCCTTCGGTCCACACCACCCGCTGGCGCAATGCGGCGACCGGCGTCGCGGACATCGTCGGTTCCGTCATGGGCGCCCCCGCGTGTCATTCAATGCGAGACCGCCGTTCCTGACCGTGATCGACAGCTTCAGCTCGCCGGGCGACGTCTGCCAGAACTTGTATACGTTGAGCTGCCTGGCGCGCGGCAGCGGCACCGTCAGGCGCCAACGGTTCCTTTCGAGCATGCGGTACTCGGCGATCACGCCGATCGCACCGGCCTCGACATTGCCGCGGTAGTGCAGCGTGCGCGACTCGCCCGGCCGCAGGATCACGCGGTCGGTGCCGAGCAGGTCTGCGCCGAGAATGTTCTCGGGCTTGTCCTGGAGCGAGAAGAAGTCCGCGCCATCGAATGCCGACGCCGCGCGCAGTTGGAACACCTTCAACACGATCGGCGACGGCTTGCGGTTGAGGTCCGGGTTGACGTCGGGCGCCACGTCGACCACGATCGCATACGGCACCGCGGCGGCACGCTCGGTGGCGCCGCAGCCGGGCAACAGCAATGCACATCCCAATACGATGAACCCGCTGGACCGCCGACGCATATTTCACCCTCGCAGCGCAATAATTCCCCCGCCGATTTACATAAGCGAAATCGGGGCTTCGGATTAAAAAGGGACAATTAATTGACCGGCAATTACGTGGCTTGCACACCCTTCCATTGAAATTTCATGCGGCAATTTATTCTGGTAAAAAGCCGGGTCAAATCGCCCATTGCGAGCCTGGATCGAAATTGGGGAGATGACGATGAATTGAATTAATTTCGGTCATTTCGAGAAGACGTGTTAATCCGACCGGTTCGCCGCGGCGGCCCGGTTCTATTGCATGGACACTTGCTGTATGGACGCTGAACCCAAGCCTGCCAGCCGTCGGCGGTGGGCGGTCCCGCCCTGTGGGTTGTGCCAGGCTGTTTGCGTTGCCCGAACGGACGGCCCGTTTTTCCGGCCATTGACGGGTGGCGGGCAAACAACTGACGAATCCAAAAAGCACAGCGAACTATAGAATCGATTTTATGGATTAACAAGTCAAAAACCGGGAATGGATTTGAGTGGTAACTCGAACGCAATTTCCCAATTGAAACAAAACGTAACGGCGACATCGGCCGGCATGATTGGAACTAGAATCCAACAGCGCTTATGCGACGCCAACCAATTACGCAAGTATTTCATTCCAAAATGAAAGGCCGTTCATCGATCGTGATTTTTCTCGGCGCCTTGTTGCTGGGAATCGGCGCGTGCAGCACGTCCCCCACGCAGTCTGCGGCGCGCGTCGCGGTCGACAGCGCGCGCGCGGCCTATGGCGCGGGCGACTACGGACGCACGATCGCGATCCTGAACCGGGCGAAGGAGATCGACGGCGCCGACACCGACACGCAGGTCGCCGCGCACAAGCTGCTCGCGTTCAGCTATTGCGTGACGAACCGCATCGCGCAGTGCCGCGCCGAGTTCTCGAAGAGTCTCGACCTCAACCCGCGCTTCGACTTGTCCCCCGCCGAGAAGGGACATCCGATCTGGGGGCCCGCGTTCGAATTCGCACGTCGCAGACATGCGTCGTCATCCTGACCGAACCGGTTTCCCTGCGAGCGCTTCATTACCGAGCGACGTATGACATGCAACTGATCGTGATCGAACATGCCGGCGAGCCGGTCGGAGGCGACTCCTACGACGCCGTCGTGTTCCACCCGCCCGGCGGCACCATCGGGCGGGCCACCGACAACCATCTCGTGCTGCGCGACGACACCCGGCAGATCTCCCGGCTGCAGGCCCTGCTGCAGGTCGGCGACGATGCGTGCCTGCTGAAGAACCTGAGCAGCGTGTCGACGATCGAGGTGAATCGCGAGCCGGTCGGCTATGCGCAGGAGCGCCCGCTCAATACCGGCGACATCATCCGCATCGGGCCGTACGTGCTGCGGGCCGAGCGTGACGACGGACATGAGGCGCCGGTCGTCGACATGCCCTCCGCTGCCAACACGAGCGCTGACCCGCGACGCGCGCCGGAGCCTGCTGCTCGTGCAACCGACGAGACGAAAGGCGCCGGCAACCGCTTATGGAGCCTGCTGCAGGATCGCCTCGCCCCGCGCGGCAACGCGGCGGACGCCGGCACCCGGTCCGGCACGGCGCGCAGGGACGCTGCGCAGCCGGCAAGCCGCACCGCGCCGGCCGCGCCATCGGCGCCATCGCCGCGCGACCTGAATCAGCTGTCGATCGATCCGCTCGACCTGTTCACGCAGTCGTCGCCCGATATCGCTGGATCGGGTTCGGCATCACCGGCCGAACGCGGCGATGCGGATCGCGGCGCACCGTCCGCGACGCAGGCCGACCACGCGCCCGAGTGGACGCAGCACGTGCGCGTGCAACCGGCGGCAGCGCACGCCGGGGCGCGGCCGGCCGACGCGCCTGCACCGCAGGATGGCCGCGTGCCGACGCCCGACGAATTGCTGAACGCGTTCTTCGAAGGCGCCGGACTCGATACCTCCGCCGAATCGCATCAGTGGTCGGCCGAACAGCTTTACATCGCGGGACAGTTGCTGGCGCTGTTCGCGCACGGCACGGTCGAGCTGCTGTCGTCGCGCAGCATCCTGAAGCGGGAGGTGAAGGCGCACATGACGATGCTGCTCGATCGCGAGAACAATCCGCTGAAGCTGCTGCCGGATGGCGGCGCCGTGCTGCGGCAGATGTTCGGGCTGCCGCTGCCGGGCTTCATGTCGCCGCAGAGCGCGGTCAGCGACGCGTTCCAGGATCTGCACGCGCACCAGATCGGCATGGTCGCGGGCATGCGCGCCGCGCTGATGGACCTGCTGACGCGCTTTTCGCCGCAACGGCTGCGCGAGCGCGACGATGCGTTGCGCTGGTACGAGAAGCGCGTGCCGGCGCTGTACAAGGCGAGGATGTGGGATCGCTACGCGGCGACCCATCGCGACACGGTGTTCGCGATCGAGGACGATTTCGCGTCGGTGTTCGGCAAGGCGTTTCTGGCGGCGTACGACGCGGAAGTGGAAAGCTATCGCGGCAGCAGCCGGCATTGAGCGAAGCAGAAGGACCCGAAACGACAAGGCCGGGCGAAAAGCCCGGCCTGCGGCAACACAGCATGCGCGCCGCACAACCGCCGACACGCACGCACTCCAACGATCGTCAGACCGCCATCACCGTCACCGACTTCGTGACGAGATACGGCTCCAGCGCTTCCGGCCCGCCTTCCGATCCGTAGCCCGAATCCTTCACGCCGCCGAACGGCATTTCCGGCCACGGTGTCGCGGGCTGGTTGATCCACAGCATCCCGACCTCGAGGCGCTGCGTCAGCAGGTGCACGTTTGCGAACGAGCGCGTGAACGCATAGCCGGCCAGCCCGAACGGCAGACGGTTTGCTTCGGCGATCGCGTCCTCGAGCTTGTCGAAGCCGCGGATCGCCGCGACCGGACCGAACGGCTCGTTGTTGAACACGTCCGCTTCGAGCGGCACGTTCGCGATCACGGTCGGCGCGAAGAAATTGCCTTCCGAGCCGATCCGTTCGCCGCCGGTCTCGATGCTCGCGCCGACCTTGCGCGCGTTGTCGACGACCGATGCCATCGCGGTCAGCCGGCGCGGGTTCGCCAGCGCGCCGAGCGTCGTGCCTTCGTCCAGGCCGTTGCCGATCTTCAGCCCCTCGGCGTGCTGCACCAGCGCGCGCGTGAATTCGTCGCGGATGCTGTTGTGCACGAGAAAACGCGTCGGCGAAATGCACACCTGGCCCGCGTTGCGGAACTTCGCGCCACCGGCGGCCTTCACCGCCAGCGCGACGTCCGCATCCTCGGCGACGATCACTGGCGCGTGGCCGCCCAGCTCCATCGTCGCGCGCTTCATGTGCTGGCCCGCGAGCGCGGCAAGTTGCTTGCCGACGGGCGTCGAACCCGTGAACGTCACCTTGCGGATCACCGGGTGCGCGATCAGGTACGACGAGATTTCCGCCGGATCGCCGTACACGAGGCCGATCACACCGGCCGGCACGCCCGCGTCGACGAACGCGCGCAGCAGCGCGGCGGGCGACGCCGGGGTTTCTTCCGGCGCCTTCACGAGGAACGAGCAGCCGGTCGCGAGCGCGGCGCTCAGCTTGCGCACGACCTGGTTGACCGGGAAATTCCACGGCGTGAACGCCGCGACCGGGCCGACGGGCTCCTTCACGACCATTTGCTGCGCGCCGAGATTGCGCGGCGGCACGATCCGGCCGTACACGCGGCGGCCTTCGTCCGCGAACCATTCGATGATGTCGGCTGCCGACAGCACTTCGACACGCGCTTCCGTCAGCGGCTTGCCCTGCTCCTGCGTCATCAGCTGCGCGATCGTGTCGGCGCGCTCGCGCACCAGCGCCGCGGCCTTGCGCATCGTCGCCGCGCGCTCGTTCGCGGGCACCTTGCGCCATGCCTCGAAACCGCGCTGCGCGGCAACCAGCGCGCGATCGAGATCGGCGATGCCCGCGTGGGCCACCTTGCCGATCGCCTTGCCCGTCGCCGGGTTCACGACGTCGATCGTCTTGCCGCTCGCGGCGTCGACCCACTCGCCGTCGATCAGCAGTTGCGTATCCGTATAAGTCACGTTAGCCATCCACACACCCCTACTTTGCGTCGATAAAACGCGCGCTGCCGCGAATGGCCGCGCGCCGGTTGACAGAAAGCGCTGCGTTGCCGGGCTCGATGCACCCGGCAATGTTCGACGACGGGCAAGCGGCATGCACGCCCGTCGTCATCCGCCACGGTCGGCCGCGCTCAGCGCGTGGCCGCCGTCGCCTTGCGGAGTTTCGCGACGTCCGCCGGCTGCACGGCCGGCGCGCCGTTGTTCCAGCCGGCGCGCATGAACGTCAGCACGTCGGCGATCTGGCGGTCGTTCAACTGGTTCGAGAACGCCGGCATCGGATACGCGGACGGCACGCCGCCGATCACGAGCGACTCGCTGCCGTTCAGCGTCACGTTGATCAGCGACGATGCATCGGCCTCGAGCACGTTCGGGTTGCCGGCGAGCGGCGCGAGCAGCGGCGCGTAGCCGCGGCCGTCCACGCCATGGCAATGCAGGCAGTAAGCGTTATACACCTTTGCGCCAGGATCGTTCGCCGGCCGGCCAAGCGAGACCTGCGTCGCCTTCGGATCATAACGGTAAGGCGGCGCGCCCGTGCCGCCTGCCGCCGGCAGCGATTTCAGGTAACGGGACATCGCCGTCAGGTCGTCGTCGGTCAGTTCCTGCGTGCTGTGGTTGATCACGCTGACCATCGAGCCGAACGCGGTCGCATGGCGGTTCGCGCCGGTTTTCAGGAACTGCGCGAGTTCCGCATCGCTCCAGCGGCCGAGCCCGGTATCGTGCTCGCCGGTCAGGTTCGACGCGAACCAGTTGTCGATCGCCGCGCCCGACAGGAACGCCGCGCCGCCTTCGTCCAGCGCCTTCTCCTGGAAGCCGACGCCGCGCGGCGTGTGGCACGACCCGCAATGCCCGAGCCCCTGCACGAGATACGCGCCGCGGTTCCACGCCGCGTCCTTGGCCGGCTTGTCGGCGTACGGCTTCGTGTCGAGGAACACCGCGTTCCACAGTGCCAGCGGCCAGCGCATGCCGAGCGGCCACGGAATCTCGGACGCACGGTTCGCCTGCTTCACCGGCTCGACGCCGTGCATGAAGTACGCGTACAGCGCCTTCACGTCGTCGTCGCGCAGCTTCGCATACGACGGATAAGGCATCGCCGGATACAGGTGATGGCCGTCCTTCGCGACACCCGCGCGCAGCGCGCCCGCGAACTCGGCTTCCGTATAGCCGCCGATGCCGGTTTCCGGGTCGGGCGTGATGTTGGTCGTGTAAATCGCGCCCATCGGCGTGACCATCTTCAGGCCGCCGGCGAACGGCGCGCCGCGCGGCGCGGTGTGGCACGCCACGCAGTCGCCCGCCTTCGCGAGATATGCGCCGCGTGCGACCAGCGCGCTGTCGGCCGGCGCCGTTTGCGCGGCATGCGCCGCGGTGCCGGCCGTCAGCGCGGACAGCGCGATCAACGATGCGCCGAACGTACGAGCGACGCGATTCGAGCGGTTCAGGTTCAGGTTGAGGTTTCGCATGGTTCGTCCCTCCCCTCAGGCCGTCTTCAATTGGCTGCCGACCGGCAGCTTGCGCAGCCGCTTGCCGGTCGCCGCGAAGATCGCGTTCGACAGGGCCGCCGCGGTCGCGGCGGTGCCCGGTTCGCCGATGCCGCCCGGCGCCTCGGCGCTCTTCACGAGATGAACCTCGATCGGCGGCGTCTCGTTGATGCGCATCATCCGGTAGTCGGTGAAGTTGCTCTGCACGACGCGGCCGTCCTCGATCGTGATCTCGCCATACAGCGCGCCCGTGATCCCGAAGATGATGCCGCCCTGCACCTGCGCCTCGATCGTGCTCGGATTGACCGCCATCCCGCAGTCGACCGCGCACACGACGCGCTTGACCTGCACTTCGCCCTCCTCCACCGCGACGTCGATGACGATCGAGAAGAAGCTGCCGAACGCGTGCATCACGGATACGCCGCGCCCTTGCCCCTTCGGCAGCGACGTGCCCCATCCGGCCGCCTTCGTCGCGACGTCGAGCACGTTGCGCGCACGCGGCGTCTTGTCGAGCAGCGCGCGCCGGTATTGCACCGGATCGGTCTTGGTTTGCGCGGCCAGCTCGTCGATGAAGCTCTCGACGACGAACGTGCTGCGCGTCGGGCCGACGCCGCGCCAGAACGCGGTCGGGATGTGGCGCGGCTCCTGCCGCACGTAGTCGACGAGCTGGTTCGGCAGGTCGTACGGCAATTCGGCGGCAACCTCGACCGCGTCGGGATCGACGCCGTCCTTGAACGCAGGCGGCGCGAAACGCGCGATGATCGACGAGCCGACGATCCGGTGCTGCCAAGCGACCGGCTTGCCGTTCGCGTCGAGGCCGGCCGAGATCCGGTCGTAGTAGTACGGCCGGTACATGTCGTGCTGGATGTCCTCCTCGCGGGTCCACACGACCTTCACGGGCGCGTTGACCTGCTTGGCGACCTTCACGGCCTGTCCGATCATGTCTGTCTCGAGCCGCCGGCCAAAGCCGCCGCCGAGCAAATGGTTGTGCACGACGATCTTCTCGGGTGCGAGCCCCGTGAGTTGCTGCACCGTATCGCGCGCCCGCGTCGGCACCTGCGTGCCGACCCAGATCTCGCAGCCGTCGGCGCGCACCTGCACCGTGCAGTTCACGGGTTCCATCGTGGCGTGCGCGAGGAACGGCTGCTCATAGACCGCATCGACGCGCGTCTTCGCATTCGTGAACGCACGGCCGACGTCGCCTTCCTTGCGCGCGACGGCGCCCTTGCCGTTCGCCGCGGCCTGCGCGAGATCGGCGACGATGTCCTTCGTCGACACCTTCGCGTCCGCGCCTTCGTTCCATTTGACGACGAGCGCCGACGCGCCGCGCTTCGCGGCCCACGTGTGATCGCCGACCACCGCGACCGCGTTGTCGACGCGCACCACCTGGCGCACGCCGGGAATCTTCCGCGCGGCCGTATCGTCGACGCTCGCAACCGTGCCGCCGAACACCGGGCTGTTCACGATCACCGCGTACAGCATGCCGGGCAGGCGCACGTCGAGCCCGAACTGCGCGGTACCGTCGACCTTCTCCGGCGAATCGAGCCGCTTCACCGGCTTGCCGATCAGCTTGAAATCGGCCGGCTGCTTCAACGCGACGTCCTTCGGCACCGGCAGCTTCGACGCGGCATCCGCGAGCTGGCCGTACGATGCGCGCCGGCCGCTCGGCGGGTGCTGCACTTCGCCGTTTTCCGCGCGGCAGG
>Ga0207667_10000665_pt1 | contig 44540 bp, 47 predicted proteins | sample KBSCornC52_FD_184301 | JGI IMG/M metagenome (GOLD analysis project Ga0207667, IMG submission 184301) | Corn rhizosphere microbial communities from Kellogg Biological Station, Michigan, USA - KBS Corn C5-2 (SPAdes) (version 2) | ecosystem: Host-associated > Plants > Roots > Rhizosphere > Soil ... | reverse complement strand
TCGGCTTCTTCCTTGTATGCATCCACCGGGATGCACGCGCACATCACGTTCTTGTCGCCGTAGACATTGTCCACGCGCGCCACCGGCGGCCAGTACTTCTGCAGGCGCAGGGTGGGCAGCGGGAACACGGCCAGCTCGCGCGGGTAGGCGTGGGTCCACTCGCTGCCGGCCACCGCGTTGGCGGTGTGCGGGGCGTGCTTGAGCGGGTTGTCCTCGCGGTCCAGGCGGCCGTCCTCGATCGCGCGGATTTCCTCGCGGATCTGGATCATCGCGTCGATGAAGCGGTCCAGCTCGTGTTGCGATTCGCTCTCGGTCGGCTCGACCATCAGCGTGCCGGCCACCGGGAAGCTCAGCGTCGGCGCGTGGAAGCCGAAGTCGATCAGGCGCTTGGCCACGTCCTCGGCGCTGATGCCGGTGGCGTCCTTGAGCGGGCGCAGGTCCAGGATGCACTCATGCGCCACCAGGCCGTTGCGGCCGGTGTACAGCGTCTCGTAATGCGAGGCCAGGCGCCTGGCGATGTAGTTGGCATTGAGCAGCGCGACCTGGGTCGCCTTGCGCAGGCCCTGCTGGCCCATCAGGGTGATGTACATCCAGCTGATCGGCAGGATCGAAGCGGAGCCGAAGCTGGCCGCCGAAACCATGCCCACCGTGCCGTCGCCGCCCAGCGTGCGCGGCAGGAACGGCGCCAGGTGCGACTTCACCGCGCAGGGGCCGACACCCGGGCCGCCGCCGCCGTGCGGGATGCAGAAGGTCTTGTGCAGGTTGAGGTGCGAGACGTCCGAACCCCACTTGCCCGGCTTGGCCAGGCCGACCAGCGCGTTCATATTGGCGCCGTCGGTGTACACCTGGCCGCCGTGCTTATGCACGATGTCGCAGATGGCGACCACGTCTTCCTCGAACACGCCGTGCGTGGAGGGGTAAGTGATCATCAGCGCGGCCAGGCGGTCGCTGTACTTCTCGGCCTTGGCGCGGATGTCTTCCAGCTCCACGTTGCCGTTGGCGTCGCACTTGGTGACCACCACGGTCATGCCGCACATCTGCGCGGAAGCCGGGTTGGTGCCGTGCGCGGATTCGGGAATCAGGCAGATGTCGCGATGCTCGTCGCCGCGCGAGCGGTGGTAGGCGCGGATCGCCAGCAGGCCGGCGTATTCGCCCTGCGCGCCGGAGTTCGGCTGCAGGCTCACCGCGTCGTAGCCGGTGCACTCCACCAGCATCGCTTCCAGCTCGTCGATCAGCTGCTTGTAGCCCTGGGTCTGCGCGGCCGGCGCCAGCGGATGGATATTGCCGAACTCAGGCCACGTCACCGGGATCATCTCGGCGGTGGCGTTGAGCTTCATGGTGCAGGAGCCGAGTGGGATCATGGTGCGATCCATCGCCAGGTCCTTGTCGGCCAGCGAGCGCATGTAGCGCAGCAGCTCGTGCTCGCTGTGGTGGGTGTTGAACACCGGATGCTGCAGGAACGCATCCTGGCGCAGCAGCGCGGCGGGCAGCGCATCGGCGGTGGCGGCATCGACTTCGTCGATCTCGCCCAGCTCCGCGCCGAACAGATCGGCCAGCGCCTGCACGTCGGCGCGGGTGGTGGTCTCGTCCAGGCTGATGCCGACGCACTGGCCGTGGATCTGGCGCAGATTGAGCCCAAAGCTGGCGGCCTTGGCGTGGATCGCATCGGCGTCGACACCGGTGATGCGCAGCGTATCGAAGAAGTCGCCACCCACTTCCAGGCCGGCCTTGCGCAGCGTCGCCGCCAGGATCGCGGCCAGGCGGTGCGTGCGGCGCGCGATGCGCTGCAGGCCGTCCGGACCGTGGTACACGGCGTACATGCTGGCCATCACCGCCAGCAGCACCTGCGCGGTGCAGATGTTGGAGGTGGCCTTCTCGCGGCGGATGTGCTGCTCGCGGGTCTGCAGGGTGAGGCGGTAGGCCGGCTTGCCTTCGGCATCGACCGACACGCCGATCAGGCGGCCCGGCATCGAGCGCTTGTAGGCGTCGCGGCAGGCGAGGTAGGCGGCGTGCGGGCCGCCGAAGCCGAACGGCACGCCGAAGCGCTGGCTGTTGCCGATCACGATGTCCGCGCCCCAGCTGCCCGGCGAGGCGATCAGGGTCAGCGCGAGCAGGTCGGTGGCGACCGCGACCAGCGCGCCGCGCGCGTGCACCGCTTCAGCGACGGCGCGGTAGTCGTTGATGCTGCCGTAGGTATTGGGGTACTGCAGCAGCGCGCCGAAGCTGTCCACCGTGGCGGCGTCCGCGGCCGGGCCGACGTGCAGCGCGATATCCACGCCGTCGGCGCGGGTGCGCAGCACTTCCAGCGTCTGCGGGTGCACGTCGTCGGCGACGAAGAACACATGGCTCTTGGACTTGGCCGAACGCTTGGCCAGCGTCATCGCCTCGCCCGCGGCGGTGGCTTCGTCCAGCAGCGAGGCGTTGGAGATGTCCATGCCGGTGAGGTCGGCCACCATGGTCTGGAAGTTGATCAGCGCTTCCATGCGGCCCTGCGAGATCTCCGCCTGGTACGGCGTATAGGCCGTGTACCAGGCCGGGTTCTCCAGGATGTTGCGCAGGATGACGTTGGGCGTATGCGTGCCGCTGTAGCCCTGGCCGATAAAGCTGCGGAACACCTTGTTCTTGCCGGCGATGGCGCGGATCTTCGCCAGCGCTTCCACCTCGGTCATCGCCGGCGCCAGGGCCAGCGGCGCGGCGGACTTGATCTGGCCGGGGACGATGGCGTCGGTCATCGACTCCAGCGAGTCGTAGCCGACCGCATGCAGCATGTGCGCGATCTCGGCGTCGTTGGGGCCGATATGGCGCTCGATGAAAGCTTCGTGGTGCTCGAGGTCGCGCAGGGAGGGGGAGGCGTGCTTGGTCATGACGAAGGCGTCCGGAGTGCTTGCATAGAGGCAGGACGTGCGTGCCGCACGTCAGGCGCCCCTCTGTCCTTTTGCCTGAGAGTTTGGAAGCGCGCGCGCTTCGTGCCCCTTCGGCGCCGGATTGAACCGGTCTCTCCAGAGTTGTTCCGCAAGCGACGGTGGTATGGGAGCCTGAGCGATTACGGGCGTTGCGCCTTCGGCAGCGGATCTGGTCCGCTTCTCCCACCGGGCCTCAAGGGGGCGATTATACGGCCTCGGGCGGGGTTGTCGCCCCGGGGCGGGGGCATCGGTCCGGCTGATCCGGGCGATCGAAAACTTGCATTTCCGTCCCGCGGCGTGGCGGCGTAGCTTGTGCAACCTGTCCCCACGTTCAGGTACGACCCCATGTCCCATCCACCTTTCCGCCTGCGCCAGCTCGACCACATCGTGCTGCGCGCCATCGACCCCGCCGCGCTGGAAGACTTCTACTGCCGCGTGCTCGGCTGCACGGTGGAGCGGCGGCAGGAGGCGATCGGCCTGGTGCAGCTGCGCGCCGGCGCCTCGCTGATCGACCTGGTCGGCGTCGATACCAGGCTGGGCCGCCTGGGCGGCGCGGCGCCGGGCGCGGAAGGCCACAACGTCGACCATATCTGCCTGGCGGTGGAGGGCTACGACGAGGACGCCATCCGCGCCCATCTGGAAGCGCACGGCGTGCGCATCGGCGAATCGGGCTCGCGCTACGGCGCGGAAGGCGAGGGTCCCTCGCTGTATCTGTACGATCCGCAGGGCAACATGATCGAGCTGAAAGGGCCGCCGGCGCAGGCGTAAGCGCGGCGGGCGGCGCGTCGAACGGGGGCTTCATGCGTGGCGGGTTAGTCGGGCGGATCTTCGGGTGGCTGGCGCTGGCCGGCGTGCTGGCGGCCTGCGCTCCGGTGCGGCCGCCGGCGCCCAATCCCGAGTTGACGCTGGCCGAGGCCAAGACCTGGGCCATGGACGCCATGCGGCAGCCATCGTCCGAACGCGCCGCGCGCGGCTGGCTGCGCTGCGCCGCCGGTGCGTATCGCGCGGCGCTGGCCGGCGGCGCGGTGGCGGACGAGGCGGTGGCGCTCGATAACCAATGCACCAGCCATCTGCTCGATTTCCTGCTGACCACCGAGGAAGAACGCTGGACGGCGCGCACGCTGGATATCGGCGGCGATCCGCTCGCGGTCGAGCTCGGCACGCTGTCGCCGGACCTGTCCGGCCCGCCGATGTTCCTGCGCGCCGACCGCATCCCGATTTCCAGCCTGATGTTCGGCCAGCGCTTCGCCACCAACGGTTTCGGCGTGGCCCTGGTCGCGGCCACGCGGCGCTGCGAAGGCACGCCGCGCTGCCGCCTGTTTCCGCCGGAAGGCGTCACCCGCACGGCCGTGGCCTGGGTCGAAGCCGATGCGCAAGGCGGCAAGCCGCGCCTGGTTTTCGCCGATCCGCTGAAACTCGGCAGCGTGGCGATCGGTAAACGCGAATACGTGCTGTCGATGGACACCACCGCGCCTTACGCGGTGCTGGCTGATTCCTCGCAACTCAAGCAGCTGGCCATCCGCAACCTGCTGGTCAACGGCCGGGACATCGGCCAGCGGCAAGGCGTGTATCTGCTCGAAGACTATGACCCGGGCAAGATCCCGGTGGTGATGCTGCACGGCCTGGGCGGCAGCCCGCTGGTGTGGGCGCGGCTGACCAACCGCATCCAGGGCACGCCGGCGCTGCGCTCGCGCTACCAGGTGTGGCACGTGGTGTACCAGACCAATGCGCCGGTGCTGCTGTCGCGGCTGCGCGTGCAGGGTTTTCTCGACAACGCGTGGGCGGCGGTGGATCCCGCGGCGCACGATGCGGCGCGCACGCACATGGTGCTGGTCGGCCACAGCATGGGCGGCATCATCGCGCGGCTGCTTACCGCCGACAGCGGCGACGTGCTGTGGCGCGCCGCCTTCCTGGTGCCGGAGGAACAACTGCACGGCAACGCGGACGACATCGCGACGATACGGCGCGTACTGCGCTTCACGCCGTATCCGGGCGCCGATACCGCGTTCTTCCTGGCCACGCCGCATCACGGCAGCCCGGCGGCGGAGGATTTCTTCGGCCGCCTGGCGCAGCGCCTGGTCAAGCCGGGCGGGCCGGAGCTGGATGCCATTGCGCGGCTGGTGAAAGCCAATCCGGAGGGGATCCAGCCCGACCTGTTGCGTTCCTACCGCGAGCGCGGCCTCAGCAGCATCAGCTCGCTGCGGCCCGACCAGCCGGTCAGCCGCGCCGCCTGGTCCCTGCTGCCGGTCGCCGGCGTGCGCTACTACACCATCGCCGGCAGCCTGCCGGGAGAGGCGGTGCCGGGCGATGGCTTCGTGCCATTGGAAAGCAGCTTCCTGCCGGGCGCGGTGTCCACCACCACGGTTACTTCGGGACACCGCGTGTATCGCAACGACGAGGCGATCAACCTGATCGTGAAGACCCTGGGCGAATCGCCGTAGCCGTGCGGATCAAAGCTGGCTCATGCCGCCGTCGACGATGATTTCGGTGCCGACGATAAACGCCGATTCCGGCGAAGCCAGATGCAACACCGTCGAGGCCAGTTCTTCCGAGGTGCCGAAGCGGCCCAGCGGCCCAGCTTGCCGTACAGCGGGGTGCCGATCGGGCTGGCGGATAACAGGACATCCGGCAACCTTTGCCGGCCGAAAGGGTACTCACGTGCAGCCGATGCCTTTGAGCCGCCGCCGCGAAGTTGCCTGTCCGTGCATACCGGAGAGCAGTACCACCACATCTTCATGTCCTCCCCACGCGACCTGGCGGTGCGCGACAGGTTTCAGCGCATCGCGTTCGGCCTGCTGGCGAAAGACGACGCCATCCTGGATTTCGGTGCCGGCACCGGCATCGACGCCAAGGCGTATGCCGCGCGCGGGCACCGGACTTTCGTGTATGAGCCGGCGGAGGCGATGCGCGAGCATCTGGATATCTATTGCCGCGAGGAGATCGCCGGCGGCACGGTGATCAAGCTCGAGGCGGATCTTGGCTGCAAGGTGCAGGCGGTCACCGCCAACTTTGCCGTGCTCAATCACTTCGCCGATCACACGGCCTTGTTCGCGCAACTGGCGGAAGTGGTGGACAAGGGCGGCTTCGTGCTCGCCAGCATGCTCAATCCCTATTATCTCGGCGACGCACGTTACGGCTGGTGGCGAAAGAATCTCGTCAACCTGGTGCGGGATGGGCGCTATGCCTTCGATACCGAAAGCGGTGTGCATCGGTTTGCGCCCGGTGCGGTAGTGCGGGCGGCCGCGCCGCATTTCCGGCTTGAGCGACTGCTTCCGCGCGGCCTGGGCATGGCCAGCCATCTGTATATGTTCCTGCTGTTCCGGCGCGTCTGATATGTGGAAGGACCGGATCAGGCCATTCGTTCGCCCCTTGCCGCAATGGTCCGCGGTGAGTGTGGCGCCCGCATCGCGCGTGGTGACGGCGACGCTGTGCTGGGATGGGCACAGGGAAGATGTCACGGCGGATCACACCGTGGCCTCGCTGAATCCGGTGACGATCGTCAGCAGTGTCGATGCCGGTGCGCGTGCCGTGCTCGAATACCGCGATAGCGCGACGGGGAAGATCCTTGGAGCCCTGCATCTGGTGTACGAGCCCTCGCTCGCCGCCGAAGTGGCGCCGTTGGCGTTCTACCGTGTCGAAGCCGGCGAGCATCATTGCCTGGCTTGGCCTTTGCGCCCGTGGAATGCGTGGCTGCAGAACCGCAGCATGGCCAAACATGCCGCGTCGAATCACTTGAACATGCCGCCGGCAGCGGCGCAGCAGTTGATGATCGCGTATCTGTGTCCGCGGCCGGTCGTGCTGGTTTCGGTGGATGCGCCGGGGCACCGCAATATCTTCCCGATGGATCTGATCGGGCCGCTGGAGCGCAGCGGTCTGTATTCGCTGGCGCTGCGCAGCAGCAATGTTTCCGAGCCGGTGATGCGCGAAGTCCGCCGGGTGGCGCTGTCGCATATTCCAGCCGCGATGAAAGGCTTGGTCTACAAGCTCGCCGCGCATCACAAGCAGCCGCCGCAGGACTGGAATGCGCTGCCGCTGCCCGTGCGCCCGTCGAAGGAATTCGCCATCCCGACGGTGGCGGGAGCGCTGCGCGTGCAGGAGCTCATCATCGTGCACAGCCAGGTGATCGGTTCGCACACCTTCTTTCTCGCGCGCACCGCTTCCAGCGAGGAACGGGAGGAGGGCGCCCAGCTGCATCACACGGCCGGCTTTCATCAGGCTTATCGGCGCCGCCGGCACGAAGCGTTCCCGGAGGCTTGACGCGTGGATGCATCCACGCGCTTGAGCGTCCCGAAGCTGGCATGGATCCAGGCGCTGCGTGGCCTGGCTGCCTTCATGGTGGTGATGGTCCACAGCCGCAGCATGTTGATGGGCACGGCGGCGGGAAAAGAAGTGGCCGACCAGGTGCTGTTGCCCATGGCCATGGGCGTGGACCTGTTCTTCATCATCAGCGGCTTTCTGATGGTGTGGACGACGCGGGACTTCGATGGAAGCCGGGCCTATCTGTGGAAATTCCTCGCCAGGCGGTTCGCGAGGATCTGGCCGTTGCTTGCGGTGATCACGCCGCTGGCCCTGGTCGTGGAGCATGGCTTCGGCGGTCTGTTCGATCGCTCGCTGGTGCTTGCGTATCTGGAAGGACTCGCCTTCATTCCGCACAACCCGGCCGCATCGGGCATCTATTTTCAGATGGCCGTCGGCGTCGCCTGGACGCTGTGCTTCGAGTGGTATTTCTATCTGGTGTTTGCCGCGTCGATGCTGTTCGGCCGCTGGCGCTACGCGGCGATGGCCGCATGGTTCGCCTTGACCCTGGTGGCGATTCCGCTCGCCCGCGGTGGCTATACGTTGCAGGTGGCGGCGCAACCGCTGGTGGTGTGGTCCCGGTATGCCAACCTCGTCGTCAATCCGATCGTGTGGGACTTCATCGCCGGCATGGCGGCGGGTTGGCTTTACGGTTCGCGCTTCAGGATGGGATCGGCGTGGATGGTCCATGTCGCCGCAGCGGTGTGCCTGGTGCTGCTGTGGATGGCGTGGCGGCCGCTGGGCATGGTGAGCTTCTTCGGTCCGCAGGGATGGGGAGCGCCATTGGCCATCGTATTCGCCGGCATCGTGCTGCTGGCCAAGCTCGATGCGATCAAGGTGCCGAAGTGGTCCGTATGGATGGGTGGCATCTCCTATGCGCTTTATCTGGTGCACGTGTATGTGTTCCAGATCGCGCAGAACATCGCCACGGCCATCCACTTGAGCCATCCGGCGTTCGAGATCGCGCTGTTCCTGGCGCGCCCGGCGGCGGCCGTGCTCTGCGCCTGGGCGGTGTTCCGCTATGTGGAATCGCCGTTGTCCGCGTGGGTGCGCAAGCGGCTGTCGAATCTTTCGATGCCCTGGTGGCCCGGGGCAAAGCGCGCGAGCGGCGCGCCCGCGGCCTGATCTGCGGAGCCTGAAACGACGAAGCCCGCCTTGCGGCGGGCTTCGTTTACAATTGGTGCCCAGGAGAGGAGTCTTGGGCGGTTTTCGTAACCCTTGGTATTGCTCAGAAATGAGCATAATTGCCACGCATAACAGCCATGTATGGCAATTCGTTTCGGCAAGAACTCCATGAAACACCACGATACCCCTAACTAGGATTACGCCAGATATTTCGCCAAGATCCGCCCTATGGCGAGCTATCGGAAACGCGGCAAAATCTGGCGGGCGGAACTCTACCGAGACGGGCAGAGAGAGTCTGCGAGCTTCCCCACGAAAGCAGAGGCCGTCGCCTGGGCAACCCAGCGCGAGCAAGAACTGATTGGCGGCCAACTCCCCGAAAGCACGGTCAAGCAAGCTCTCCGGCGCTATGCCCGGGAGGTATCACCAACCCATAAGGGTGAGCAGTGGGAGATTGCCCGGCTTGGCCTGATGGAGCGCGATCCTATTGCGCTGCTTCGCATGGATAGGCTCAAGGCATCCGACCTGGCGGCATGGCGTGATCGGCGCCTCAAGGCCGTCTCAGGAGCCTCTGTGGCCCGGGAGATGAACCTGCTCAAGTCCCTGTTCGAGGTGGCGCGCAAGGAATGGGGTTGGCTGCGCACCAATCCGCTGGTCGATGTGAAGCGGCCGGCATCTCCGCCAAGCCGCAAGCGCCGCATCACCGAGGACGAGATTCGACGGCTGACCGCTGGCTTTGGCCTGAGCGAAGGCGATGCTGCGGATACGGCCACTCAGCGTACCGGTTTGGCCTTTCTGTTCGCCCTGGAGACGGCCATGAGGGCCGGGGAGATCCTTGGCCTGCAATGGCGCGATGTGCGTCCTAAGTTCGTGATTCTGCCGAAGACCAAGAATGGTGATTCGAGGGAGGTTCCACTTTCCAAGCGGGCCAGGGCGATCCTGGATGCCCTGCCGGGCGATATAGGCCCCGTCTTCAATGTGGAGTCGCAGGTCCGTGATGCGTTGTTCCGGAAGGTCCGCGACCGTTGCCAGATTGCAGACCTTCACTTTCACGACTCGCGTGCAGAGGCCATCTGGCGCCTATCCAAGAAACTGGATGTCATGGAGCTTGCTCGCATGATCGGCCATCGAGACCTTCGCAGTCTCATGATTTACTACGCGACCTCCGCTGACGAGCTAGCCGATCAGCTTGGATAAAGGGCAGTGAATCAGGGTGAATTGCGAGTCCTGGCCTCGGTTTCCGCACGCAATGCGGACGACCAGACGCTGCGGCTCTGTGCCTCAGAGGAAGAGGCGATTGCCGTGTCCCTGCGTCTGTCCGGCTGCCATCAGACCGAAATTGCCAAGCGTATGGGCATCAGCGGGGCATACCTGACGATGCTGAAGAAGGGCGAGCGGACGCTGACGGTCCAGATGGCTAAGCGACTTATCGAGGCAACCGGCTGGAATCTGGTTCGTCAGTACCGCGACCTGCAGTCGGCACTCCGTGCTGCCCAGGGTCGCCCGCGCGAGATGGACCGTATCTCCTACATCGCGAGCTTTTCGGAGGCCGCGTGATTATCGACCAAGGCAAAGACGACCCGATCAGGGTCTTAAAGATCTTGCCCGCGAGCTGTGCATCCCGGTGGTGTCGCTTGCCCAGGTGAGTCGCGATGTCGACAAGCGTGACGACAAGCAGCCTGGCATGGGCGACTTGTCAGACAGCTCGTCCATCGAGAAAGAGGCCGACCAGATCATCACACTCTACCGGCCGGCCGTGCACGACGAAAGCGCCGAAGAAGCGCTAGCCATCCTCAGCATCGAGAAGAACCGCCATGGACCCACCGGCATCGTGAAAGCCGCGTGGCTAGCCGACTGCATGAGGTTCGAAAACTATGCCGACTACGAATGACGCCCTGTCGCTTGTCAGGGCAGACCAGGTTGCGGCAGAACAACGCGCTCAGAAGATGCGGGAATGGATGCCTGGAGTTGCGCAGCTAGTGGACGAAGTGAGGCGAGCATTCCCAGGAACAAAAGTGAAGTACGCGAAAGAGGGAGATAGGGAGGTTGGCAGGCCCGTGCCGTTTGAAGGAACCGATGTAGAAAAGATTCTCCTACACGACCAACTAACCAAACAGAGGAAACGCAAACATGGCTAAGACACTCAAGACCGGTGACGTAAAGCGCTATCCGAACTACGGCAATAAGGTGCTGGTTGTGGACAAGCACCGATGGGTAACGCTGTGTGAGCAGGCATCAAACAATATGTTCGGATTCATCACCCGAGAACAGGCGCGCAAGGATGCATCAATCCTGGCACGTAATGGCTACATGGCCCGAATTGCCAAGATCATCAAGCGTGGCCCCAAGTTCATTTTTGTCGAGGTCAGCAAGTAAGCCATGAACTCAAAGTCATTCACCCTCACCAAGTCAGACGCGCGCCAGAACATGGTCGGCGCATGGGAGCTTGTGACCAAGATGGTTGCGGCGGGGAAGCGGGTGAGGGTGACGGTGGGCGAGATGGCGAGCAGTCGCAGCACGGAACAGAACGACCGGTTCCATGCCATTTGCCACGAACTATCTCAGCAACGCCAGTGGGCTGGTCAAACCATCGACACCGAAGGATGGAAAAGGTTGCTCGTGGATTGCTGGGCGCGAGCCACTGATCGCGGCCAAGGGAAAGTTGTTCCCAGCCTAGATGGCTATAGCGTGGTGAATCTTGGAATCCAGACCCGGCGTTTGCCAGTTGGCGAGATGTCGGAACTTATCGAATTCGCTCAGGCGTACTGCACTGATCATGACGTGGAGTTGCACCAGTGAGCACCGCCGAAGAACGCCGCTGGTTTGCCGCTGTCGCCATGATGGAGACATGCGCCCTGTGTGGCTCTTATGGCGTGCAAGTCGCCCATCGCAACGAAGGCAAGGGCATGGGCAAGAAGACCGAGCCGTGGATGACAGCCCCACTGTGTCCAGAGTGCCACCAATCCATCGATTCAGGACGCCATCTATCGCGCGACGAACGCCGTGCACTTATCGACAAGGCCGTTCTGCGCGCCCATGACTGGCTTATCCGCAATGGGCTGCTCGTACTTAAGAAGTAACCGTTACTGAATATTTCGGGCGCCACATAACTCGCATCCGCCAATCCAACTACAACGCATTGAGTCTTCTGGCAAAGCCATGAAGATATCTCCGTCAGAGGTAACGCCATGTTTCAGATCAAACCCATCCCAGTTGGCAACATCCATGACGACACGGCCGACCAGATCGCCCGGAAGATTGACCGCCGCATGATGAATCGTGGTGGTGCGCATACCTGGGCGGTTGGGTATGACCGCCGTGGCAGTGTGTTTCACATCGAAACGGAATCAGACAGTGCGGTTTCCCTGCATCGCCTGAAGATCATCGGTCACTACAAGCGCAAGGTGAATCGCGATTGGCTGGTGGAGGATCTGGAGGCCGTAATGGGCAAAGAGCGGATGGTGGCGTGATGGGAAGGATGCAGCGCGATAAAGGGGCTAGGGCCGAGAACCAGCTCGCCTCCATGCTTTCCGGCGACCTTGGCCTGACGATCAAGCGCACCCTGGGTCAGGCCCGTGACGGTGGGGCAGACATCCTTCTAGGGCCGTTCGCCGTCCAGTGCAAACACGCCGCCAAGGCCAGCATTAAAGCCTGGTGGCAGCAAACCTGCGCCGATGCAGCAAAGTGCAAAAAAGCCCCGGTCGTCTAGTTTGTGGGGCAGGAGGTTCGCGTGCTCAACTACTATGAGGCGGTTGGTCAACCGCTAGCTGCGCATGCAACATGGCTACGAGACAACGGCTACTCCAAGGCGCTCTGTGTATTGCCTCATGATGGCGCAATGCACGACAAGGTATATCAGGTTACCTACGAAAGCTCGCTGCGTGAGGCGGGGTTTTCGGTCGAGGTTATTACAAACATGGGGGCTGGAGCAGCGTATATGCGCATTGAGGCCCTACGCAGGCTATTCCCCCAGATATGGTTCAACGAATCGACAACGGAGCCAGGCAGGGATGCGCTTGGCTGGTATCACGAGAAGCGCGATGAGCTAAGGCAGATTGGCTTAGGGCCAGCACATGACTGGTCTTCTCATGCGGCTGATGCCTTTGGCCTGATGGCTGTACATAAAGCACAAGTAGGCACCGGATCACCGGCTGCCAAACTCACCTACAAGAGCCTGGCAACCGCATGAAACAGTCACCCATGACCGACTCGCAGCTGTGCGCTGTGATCGATTATGAGCGCTCCTAGGGCATAGGTATCGATGATGAGCTGTCGTCCGATCGAGCCAAGGCGGACGCCTTCTACATTGGATACGCCACTGGCGTACTCGCGCCGCCTGATGTGGATGGGCGATCCAAGGTCGTCAGTAAACAGCTGATGGAGGTGGTCGAATGGGCTATGCCATCGCTGATGCGCATGTTCTGCGCCGATGACGACGTTATCAGATTCGAGCCATCCTGTCAGGGAGATGAGTAGGTATGTAAGCAGGCCACTGACTATTGCGCCTACATACTGCATCGCAAGAATGACGGGTTCACAGTACTACACGACGCCATCAAGTCGGCCCTGATTACTCGCTGTGGCTGGGTGAAAGTCTACTGTGAGCATACATGGGATGTGCGCCAGAGCCATTATAAAGGACTGACAGATGTCGAGATGCAGTCGCTTGAGGCTAATGAAAACCTGACGATCGATGAGGTTGAGCAGGTACAGGAGGTTCAAGTACCCGTAGTCGACGGTCAGCCGATGGGTGCTTAGCAGCAGCCGACCACTTTCAACGTCCGCTGCTCCATCCGCAACAAGAAGACCAACTTCCGCGTGGTTGGCGTGCCGCCAGAGCAGATGTGGGCCAGCAAGGACAGCCGCAATCTCGATGAGCTGCGCTGTATCGGTCAGGACACGCCGCGCACAGTCTCCGAGCTGAAGAGCCTGGGCTATGACCCGGAACTCGTGGATCAGATTCCCACGGGTACGGAAAACGACACCTACGGCGAGCGCTACGAGCGCGAGAAGTACGACAACTCGTGGACCACGAACAACTACGAGACGCAGGACGCAAGCCAGCGCATGGTTGTTCTATAGGAGGCTTATCTCCGGGTCGACTATGACGGCGACGGCGTGGCCGAGTATCGCCGCGTAGTGAAGTCTGGTCCTATTGTCTTCGAGAACGAGGTGGTAGACGACCACCCGTTCGCCTTCTTTACCCCGTTCCTGATGCCATACAAGCTGACTGGCATCAGCCTTTACGATCTTGTCGAGGATTTGCAGCGCATCCAGACGGCAATTAATCGCCAGTATCTGGACAACTTGTACCTCGCCAACACGCCCATGCGTGGCGTGGTTGAGGGCATGGTTACGCTGGACGACCTGCTCAATCCTCGCCCGGGCGGCATTGTCCGTATGAAGGGTACGCAGGTTATCCAAGACCTGACTGTGCCAGATACCGTACAGAACTTGGCTACTCAAAACCTACTTAGCGAAATAGGGCACGGAATTGGCTTGCCGGCCATTGCCGATAGTGGGCTGCTCGGGCGCCTCACGACGCCCGTTAGCAAGGTCTATGGCCTATTCGGCATTCCTGATTAGGTCAAGGAAAAGCTTGCTCAAGTCATGCTCAACCCACAGTCGGCCGAATCTCAAGCGATCATTCGCCGCATGACTCCGGCACAGCGATCAGCGTTTGCGCAGTACGCCGCTAGTGCTGGTGGGCTTATAGGCCAATCTGCCGGTCTCGGTATCAGTCAGAAGCCGGCGCTTCAGCCATGAATCCGGCATCCATTTGACTAAGGCCATAGCACCAAGCCGAGCGGTACCGAACAGCACAATGGCTATCACCGGCCCCACTACGAACCCAGCCGCAATCCTGAAAAAGGTCATCTGAGGATCAGACATGCCCGTACCTGTAAAAATGGCGGATTTGTTCACCATCGCCGCATCCAATAGCCCGGCTGGCTCCGATCCCATCGGCAACAGCCTGGACGACTATCTGAGGGCGGTGTAGGCCATTAACAGTCTGTTCAACCAGAGCATCGGTACCGTTGGTACGCAAACCAATCTATCCAACTTCGGCTGGGGAAACGGTGTGCCGCGTTGGAAGCAGTGGCTGGAAACCAACGCCGACTTCTCGTTTTACTCCTACGATTCGGCAGGCTCGACGCCGCGCAAGACGCTTAGCATCGTGAACACGACGGGCGTATGTACGGCACCGGACTTCCAGTCGCTATCGGATGTCAGCTTGAAGTCCAATATCAAGCCGCTTGATCGTGGTCTCTAGGCGCTCCTTAAGCTGACCCCGTGCTCTTACGAGAAGGACGGTAGGAGTGAAATCGGCTTCATCGCTCAGGATGTGGCGGAAGTGGTCCCGGAGGCTGTGGCACGCCGCTCTGACGGCCTCATGACCCTTTCCCATGGTCAGCTGACGGCCCTCATTACCAACGCACTGCAGGAGCTTGCTGGGCGTGTTTCGGCACTTGAGGCATAACCATGGCCGTTCCGTCCAATCCGAAGCTATCTGACGTTTATACCGAGTTCGGGGCGCCCACAGGAACGTCCCTATCTGCATTCCTCCGCGGTGGATCGTGGGTGCCAAACACGGCCGCTAACGCTGGCGTTCCAACAGCCTTACCCATCAGTCTTTCCTAGCTCGCCGGGGCCGTGAAATACACCCCCATGTCGGTCTCTGCCGGCAACGTCTCAGGCAGCACGAACTCGGCTGTTTCCAACGACACTATCGGATCGTCCTCGGCCACCGTAACGGGCGGGTTGGCCCCGTTCACTTATGCATGGACCTACATCAGCGGCGATTCGTTCGGCATCAGCTCACCGAGCACCCAGGGTACTAGCTTCACTAGGCCTGGCAGGCCGCCGGCAGGCCTGTACTCCGGCACTTATCGCTGCACAGTCACCGATGCCACTTCGGCCACGGCGTTCAAAGACATCACAGTCACCGATAATCGCATCTAAGGCCATGAGACAGCCTAAGCCTATCCTGCCCGGATGCCCGACATCCTCATCGAATGGGAGCGCGTCAGCTGCGGACTTGATCTTCTCGACCTATGGACGGGCAGGCTGGTCAGCCCTGTGCGTACGGTCCCTTTTCTCAAGATCAGCAAGCGTATCGACCATGGATGGGTGCTCCACTTTTGCCCGCAAGGCATCAGCATCTACAAGCCCGAGACGTATCACTACTACGGGACCAGGGAGAGAGCGGAGCGGCATGCCCTGAGGTGGGCTAGGGCGCATTGGGAGACGATCCCTAAGGCTTGAGGCTACAATCGCGTCTGCTGCCCAAACAGAAAGGGCGCCCTGTTAGGCGCCCATCCCGTCAAAATTACGCCAGATGCCGATTCAACCAAGCAACTATGCGATGTGTTGGTGCCCAGGAGAGGACTCGAACCTCCACGGTTTTACCCGCTAGTACCTGAAACTAGTGCGTCTACCAATTCCGCCACCTGGGCAGGTGTCCCGCGCCGCGCTAAGCGAGCTGCGTGAGCCGCGTAGATTAGGGATGGGGCTGTGGGTTGTCAACTATTCTTTTACCGTTTCTTCATCGCGCTTCGCCACGTTCGGCCCTCGGTTGGCCCATGATTGGCAAAGCGACATCCATCAAGGCTGATAAGTGACCCGAAAAAAACAGGACCAGCCGGCGAGCGCCGGCAAGAAGAACACCAGCGACCGCCAGCCGGCCGCTCCCGCGCCGCGCAAGCGCGCCACGGTGGCGGCGCCGGAGCGCGATGGCGCGAAGCCCGCGGGCGATCGCGATCCGCATGCCGAGCGCGAAGCGCAGCGCTACGAGCGCCCGATCCCCAGCCGCGAAGCCATCCTCGCCCTGCTCAATGAGCACGGCGAGCTGCTGTCGGAGGCGCGGATCGCCGAGTCGCTGCAACTGCACGACGAGTACGACCTGCACGCACTGCGCAAGCGCCTGGGCGCGATGGTGCGCGACGGACAGCTGCTGCTTGGCCGCCGCGGCGGCTATGCGCCGTCCAACAAGCTCGACCTGATTCCCGGCGTGGTCCTGGCGAATGCCGAGGGCTACGGTTTCCTGCGTCCGGAGGACGGCACCGAAGACCTGTATCTGTCCCCGCAGCAGATGCGCCTGGTGCTGCATGGCGACCGCGTGCTGGCCAGCGTGGTCGGCCTGGACCGGCGCGGCCGCAAGCAGGGCGCCATCGTCGAAGTGCTGCAGCGCCGTTCGCCGCGCCTGGTCGGCCGGGTGGTGATGGAGAACGGCGTGACCATGGTGGCGCCGGACGATCGCCGCGTGCACCAGGACATCATGATCAAGCCCGGCCAGGACCAGGGCGCGCGTAACGGCCAGATCGTAGTGGTGGAGATCACCGATCAGCCCACGCAGCACCGCGGCCCGATGGGCACCATCCTGGCGGTGCTCGGCGAGCGCCTGGAGCCGTCGCTGCTGGTGGAGATGGCGATCGCCAGCTACGACCTGCCGCGCGAATGGCCGCCGGAGGTGACCCGCGAAGCCGCCCAGATCGAACCTAAGGTGACCGCTGCCGAGCGCGAGGGCAGGGTGGATCTGCGCGCGCTGCCGCTGGTGACCATCGACGGCGCCGATGCGCGCGACTTCGACGACGCGGTCTATGCCGAGCCGAAGCGCGGCGGCGGCTACCGCCTGGTGGTGGCGATCGCTGACGTGTCGCATTACGTACCGGTGGGCGATGCGCTCGATCGCGAAGCGTATGAGCGCAGCACGTCCACTTATTTCCCCGGCTTCGTCGTGCCGATGCTGCCGGAGACGCTGTCCAACGGCATCTGCTCGCTCAACCCGAAGGTCGAGCGGTTGTGCATGGTGTGCGACATGACGGTGGACGACGAGGGCGAGGTCATCCGCTCGAAGTTCTACAGCGCAGTGATGTACTCGCATGCGCGCTGCACCTATGACCGCGTGTGGCAGGCCATCGGCCTGAACGATGCGGATGCGCGCCACGAGCTGGCCGACGTGCTGCCGCAGTTGGAAAACCTGCACGGGCTGTACCAGCTGCTCGCCGCGCAACGCAAGCGCCGCGGCGCGATCGACTTCGAAACGCCGGAAGTGAAGTTCCGCCTCGACAACACCGGCGACGTGGTGGCGATGGGCGCCACCCAGCGCAACGACGCGCACAAGCTGATCGAGGAATGCATGATCGCCGCCAACGTGCAGGCGGCCATGTTCCTGGACAAGAAAAGGATCCCCGCGCTGTTCCGCGCGCACGAGCAGCCGCCGGAAGAGAAGTACGAGGACGTGCAGCAGTTCCTGCGCGAATTCAAGCTGCGCCTGCCGCCGCTGGACGAAGTGACGCCCGGCGATTTCGCCGACGTGCTGCGCATGGTGAAGGACCGTCCGGAGCGCGAGCTGGTGCAGTCGGTGCTGCTGCGCGCGCAGAGCCTGGCGGCCTACCAGCCGGACAACCGCGGCCACTTCGGCCTGGCGCTGGAAGCGTACGCGCACTTCACCTCGCCGATCCGCCGCTATCCGGACCTGCTGGTGCATCGCGCGATCCGCTACGCGGTGGAAGGCGGCAAGCCATCCGACTACGTGTACAGCCCGGCGCAGATGGCGGCGATGGCGCTGCATTGCTCGCAGCGCGAGCGCCGCGCCGAGGAAGCCGAGCGCGACGTGGACGAGCGCTACAAATGCGCGTGGATGTCCAAGCATGTGGGCAGCGAGTTCGACGGCACCGTCACCGGCGTCACTTCGTTCGGCCTGTTCGTGGAGCTGAAGGAGTCCAAGGTCTCCGGCCTGGTGCATATCAGCCAGCTGTCGAACGATTACTACCACTTCGATCCGATCCGCCATCTGCTGAAGGGCGAGCGCAGCGGTGCGCAATTCCGCCTGGGCGACCACGTGCGCGTGCAGGTGCTGCGCGCCAGCCTGGAGGACCGCAAGATCGACTTCCGCCTGGTCGGCAAGAGCGAGCCGTTCACGCCGCCGCGCGCCACGCGTGCGTACGACTACGCGCAGTCCGGCGAGCGCTATTCGCTGCCGAAATTGCCCAAGCCTGCGGCCACCGAGCGCAAACCGGGGCCGGCACGCGATAATGCGCGCGATGCGGCACCGCCTTCGCGGTTCTCGAAGGGCGGCGCCAAGGCGAAAACCCAGGGCGGAGCGAAGGCTTCGGCGAACCAAGGCGCGCCGGGCAAGGCAAAGCGTCCGCCCGGCAAACCGAAAGGCAAGCGATGAGCGAGAGTTGGATCGTCGGGATCAACCCGGTCGAAGGCGCGTTGAGCAACGACGCCGAACGTGTGCGCGAAGTGCTGGTCGAGAACGGCCAGCGCAACGCGCGCGTGCATGAACTGGCGGAGCGCGCCAAGGCCTTGCGCATTCCGGTGCATCACCGTCCGCGCGAACAGCTGGACAAGGTCGCCGGCGAGGCGCGCCATCAAGGTGTGGTGGCGCGCTACGAGGCGCCGCCGATGGCCAATGAAGGCGACCTGCCCGAGCTGCTGGAGCAGGCCGGGCCGGATGCGCTGGTGCTGGTGCTGGACGGCGTCACCGATCCGCACAATCTCGGCGCCTGCCTGCGCAGCGCGGCGGCGGCCGGGGTCACCGCGGTGATCGTGCCGAAGGACCGCGCTGTCGGCCTCACGCCGGTGGTGCGCCGCGCTTCGGCCGGCGGCGCCGACCGCGTGCCGCTGATCGCCGCCACCAACCTGGCGCGCGCGCTGCGCACGCTGAAGGATGCCGGCGTGTGGATCACCGGCCTGGCCGGCGAGACGGAAACCTCCATCTACGATATCGATCTGAAGGGACCGGTGGCCCTGGTGCTGGGCAGCGAAGGCGAGGGCATGCGCCGCCTGACCCGCGACACCTGCGACTTCCTGGCCCGGATCCCGATGCCCGGCACGATGGAGAGCCTCAACGTCTCCGTCGCCACCGGCGTGGTCCTGTTCGAGGCCCTGCGTCAAAGGAGTGCGAAGCGATGAATATCTTGTGGCACGACTGGGCCGGCTATCTCGGCGTGGCGCTGGTGCTGCTGGCCTTCCTGCTGCTGCAGGCGCGCAAGCTGCACGGCAACGGGCTGGTCTATCAGCTGATGAATGTGCTGGGCGCGCTCGGCGTGATGCTGTCCCTGCTGTTCGGCAACTTCAACACCTCGGCCTTTGTCATGCAGGTGGCCTGGCTGGTCATCGGTATCTACGGCATCGCCAACAGCGCGCGCGTGCGGCGCGAGCTGAAGGATATGGAACAGCGCATCACCTGAACATCGGGTCAGGAGCCGGCGTCCGTGGCTTGCTAGAATCCACGGGCTCCGGCTTCCGGCCGGCTTGCGGGGACGGCCCCGCTCGTATGCTCTCCCGCAGGGACGGCCCTGCAGCTGCGTCGGATGCCGTCCGCACGCGAGAGGCGTGCGTAGACCGGCTCCCAAGGAGTCTGTCATGCCCTGGATCTATCTTCTGCTCGCCGGCCTGTTCGAGATCGGCTGGGCGATCGGCCTGAAATACACCGAAGGCTTCTCCCGCCTGTGGCCTACCGTCGGCACGGTGGCGGCGATGACCATCAGCATCGTGCTGCTCGCGCTGGCGGTGAAGACCTTGCCGATCGGCACCGCCTACGCGGTATGGACCGGCATCGGCGCGGTCGGCGCGGTGATTCTCGGCATCGTGCTGTTCGGCGATCCGGCCACGCCGGCGCGGCTGCTGTGCTTAGCGTTGATCTTCGTCGGCATCGTCGGCTTGAAGCTCACCGGCGGCGCGCACTGATTTTGTCTGACCAAAGAAAAGCCCGCGAGTAGCCTTGTGGGCTTTTTTCTTCGTCATTCCGGCGAAAGCCGGAATCCAGTGCCTGCACGTGCCACCAAGGCGCTGGACCCCAGCTTTCGCTGGGGTGACGGCATATTTGAAGCTCACTGGCGAGCACACTGACTTCGTCTGACCAAAGAAAAGCCCGCGAGTAACCTTGCGGGCTTTCTTCTTCGTCATTCCGGCGAAAGCCGGAATCCAGTGCCTGCACGAGCGCCACCAAGGCGCTGGACCCCAGCTTTCGCTGGGGTGACGGCACATTTGAAGCTCACCGACGAGCACACTGACTTCGTCTGACCAAAGAAAAGCCCGCGAGTAACCTTGCGGGCTTTCTTCTTCGTCATTCCGGCGAAAGCCGGAATCCAGTGCCTGCACGTGCGCCGCCAACGCACTGGACCCCAGCCTTCGCCGGGGTGACGGCACCAATGTGCCGATGCTTACTCGGGACGATCGCCCAGCTTGGTGATTTCCGGGCTGGAGGTGAAATCGCGCTTGCTGCGCTGGGTGGTCAGCGGCTCGCCGTGCACCTGGAACCAGATGTTCTCGGCGATATTGGTGGCGTGGTCGCCGATGCGCTCGATGTTCTTGGCCATGAACAGCAAATGCGTGCACGGCGTGATATTGCGCGGGTCTTCCATCATGTAGGTGAGCAGCTGGCGGAAGTAGCCGGTGTAGGCCTCGTCCAGCAGGGCGTCGTCCTTCCACACCTGGTAGGCGCGCTCGGCGTCGCGGTCGCGGTAGGCCATCAGCACTTCGCGCACTTCGCCGGCAGCCAGCTCGGCCAGGTAGCCCAGGCCGTTGGTCGGCGCGATCGGCGCCACCATCGACAGCGGGATCGAGCGCTTGGCCACGTTGGCGGCGTAGTCGCCGATGCGTTCGATATCGGCGGCGATGCGCAGCGCGGCGAACACGTTGCGCAGGTCGCCGGCGATCGGCGCACGCAGCGCCAGCAGGCGCACCACGTCGTGGCTGATTTCCTGTTCGAGCTGGTCGATCGCGTCGTCGTTGGCGACCACGCGCTGGGCGGCGCGCTCGTCGCGGCGCTCGACCACGTCGATCGCCGACTCCAGCTGCGACACGGCCAGTTCGCCCATGCGCACGATTTCGCCGGTGAGGCGGGTGAGCTCGTCGTCGTAGCTCTTGATGATGTGTTCTTTGCTGCTGCCGCTCATATGCGTTTTCGCCTGCGTTGAGGGGAATGGGCGGTGAAGCCCCCTGGCCTTAGCCGAAGCGACCGGTAATGTAGTCTTCGGTCTGCTTCTTGCCGGGCTTCGTGAAAATCTGCTCGGTGCGGTCGAACTCGATCAGCTCGCCCAGATACATGAAGGCGGTGAGGTCCGAACAACGGGCCGCCTGCTGCATGTTATGGGTGACGATGACGATGGTGTACTCGCTCTTGAGCTCTTCCACCAGCTGCTCGATGCGGCCGGTGGCGATCGGGTCCAGCGCGGAGGTCGGCTCGTCCAGCAGCAGCACCTCGGGCTTGAGCGCGATGCCGCGGGCGATGCACAGGCGCTGCTGCTGGCCGCCGGAGAGGCCCAGCGCGCTCTGCTTGAGCTTGTCCTTCACTTCCTCCCACAGCGCGGCGCTGCGCAGCGCCTGCTCCACCCGGATCTCCATGTCGGCGCGCGACAGGCGCTCGTGGTGGCGGATGCCGTAGGCCACGTTCTCGAAGATGGTCATCGGGAACGGCACCGGCTTCTGGAACACCATGCCGACCTTGCTGCGCAGCTTGTTCATCGAGTAGCGCGTGTCGAGGATGTTCTCCTCGTCCAGCATGATCTCGCCCTTGGCCTCGAGCTTGGGGTAGATCGCATAGATGCGGTTGAAGATGCGCAGCAGCGTGGACTTGCCGCAACCGGAGGGGCCGATGATCGCGGTGACCTTCTTCTCCGGGATGTCCATGTTGATGCCTTTCAGCGCATGGAAGCCGTTGTAGTAGAAGTTCAGGTCACGCACGCGCAGCTTGGTCGGCGCCAGCGCGGCGGCGGGCTGCGGATGAATGCCGGCGGCGGCGGACTCAGTCATGGGACACCTTGTTGCGGGAGAGGATCAGGCGGGAGATCAGGCTCAGCGCGAGCACGAACATGGTGACGACGAAGGCGCCGGCCCAGGCGATCGCGTTGATCGCCGGGTCCGGATCCTTGGTGTACTCGTAGATCGCCTGGGGCAGGCTCGGCATCTTGTCCATCGGGTTGAAGGTCAGGAAGTTGTTGCCGAACGCGGTGAACAGCAGCGGCGCGGTCTCGCCGCTGATGCGCGCCAGCGCCAGCAGCACGCCGGTGATGATGCCCGAGCGCGAGGCGCGGATCAGGATCTGCAGGGTCAGCTTCCACTGCGGGATGCCCAGCGACAGCGCCGCCTCGCGCAGGGTGGAAGGCACCAGGCGCAGCATCTCGTCGGTGGTGCGCACGATCACCGGCAGGGCGATCAGCGCCAGCGCGATGCCGCCGGCCAGGCCGGAGAACGTGGTGTCGCCGTGGGTGAGGGCGGTGGTCGGCAGCACCACGATGGTGTAGACGAACAGGCCCAGCACGATCGACGGCGCAGACAGCAGGATGTCGTTGAGGAAGCGGATCGTTTCACCCAGCTTGGTGCGGTTGGCGTACTCGGCCAGCCAGGTGCCGGCGAGCACGCCGATCGGCGTGGCGATGGCGATGCCGAGCAGGTCCAGGATCAGGCTGCCGACCATGGCGTTGGCCAGGCCGCCGTTTTCGCGGTACACCGAGATCTTGGTGAACAGGTTCCAGTTCATCGCGCCGATGCCTTGGCGCAAGGTCTCCCACAGGATCCAGGCCAGGAAGATCAGGCCGATCAGGGTGGCGACCGAACTCATGCCCAGCGCGACCACATTGGTGATGCGGCGGCGCAGATAGAGCGAGGAGGACTTCATCAGCGGCCCTCCTTGTGGGCGAGCCGGCGCAGCATCAGGCGGGCGATCATCAGCACGATGAAGGTCACCACGAACAGCAGGAAGGCCAGCGCCATCAGCGAGGACTTCTGCAGGCCCGCGGCCTCGCCGAACTGGTTGGCGATGGTGGAGGCGATCGAGGCGCCCGGATCGAGCAGGGAGGGCGACAGCTTCATCTTGTTGCCGATGATGAAGGTCACCGCCATGGTCTCGCCCAGCGCGCGGCCAAGCCCCAGGAAGATGCCGCCGATCACCGCCGAGCGCGTGTAGGGCAGCACGATGTCCCACGCCACTTCCCAGGTGCTGGAGCCGAGCGCGTAGGCCGACTCCTTCAGGCGCGTGGGCACGGTCTGGAACACTTCGCGCATCACCGAGGAGATGAACGGGATGATCATCACCGCCAGCACGATGCCCGCGGTCAGCACGCTGCCGCCGAACGGGTTGTCGTTGCCGAACATGCGGCCGATAAACGGGATGTGCTCGGCCACCCACGACACCTTGCCGTCATCCGGCTGGTTGCCCAGGTAGCTGGTCATCCATGGCTTGACGTGGTCTGCGAAGAAGGGCGCGAACACGAACAGACCCCACATGCCGTAGATGATCGAAGGAATGCCGGCCAGCAGTTCGATGGCCGAAGACACCGGGGTGCGCATCCATGGCGGAGCGACCTCGGACAGATACAGCGCGATGCCGAAGCTCACCGGCACGGCGATCAGCAGGGCGATGAAGGAGGTGACCAGGGTGCCGAACACCGGCACCAGCGCACCGTAGACGTCGTCGCTGGGGTTCCACTCGCTGCTGGTGAGGAAGCCGAAGCCGAAGTGCATGAACGCTTCGCGTCCGCCCCACAGCGTGGAGCCGGCGGCGCCTAGCAGGCTGGCCAGGACGAGCAGGGCGCAGCCCTTGAGCAGCCAGCCGAACAGGCGGTCATCCCGTGCGTCGCGATGCGCGCGGACTTCCTGGGTGGAAAAGGGCGCTGCCGCGGCCTCGTTCGCTTGCATGGTTTCGCTTTCCTGGCAACGCCGGCCGGCATGGCCGTCCGGTCGATGGATTGGGCGCCGCGTCGGCGCTGTTCAGCAGCAGGCCGCCCCTTCCTGCGAAGGGGCGGCCCGGTCTTGCAGCTAGCTTCCGTGCCGGAGGCGGCAGGTCGCGAGATGACCTGCCGCGGTGTCCATCAGTGCTTGAACTCGCTGCCCCAGTAGGCTTCGATCTTCTGCACCAGGGTCGGCGGCAGGGCCACGTAGTCCAGCGAGGCGGCATCGCCCTGACCGTTGTTCAGCGCCCACTTGAAGAACTCGAAGGCCACCTTGGTGTGCTCGGCGTTCTTCGGCGACTTGTACATCACCACCCAGGTGGTGGCGGTGATCGGCCACGCCTGCGCACCCGGGGCGTTGGTCATGATCACGTTGAAGTCCTTGGCGCTGGCCCAGTCGGCCGTGGCGGCCGCGGCGGCGAAGCTGTCGGCGCTCGGGGTGATGAACTGGCCGGAGGCGTTCTTCATGTCCACCCAGGCGATGGTGTTCTTCTTCGCGTAGGCGTACTCGACGTAGCCGATCGAACCCTGGATCTGCTTGACGTACTGCGACACGCCTTCGTTACCCTTGCCGCCCACGCCGGTCGGCCACTCGACGGCGGTGCCGAACTTCACCTTGTCCGCCCACTCCTTGCTGACCTTGGAGAGGTAGTTGGTGAAGTTGAACGAGGTGCCCGAACCGTCCGAGCGATGCACCACGGTGATCTTCTTGGCCGGCAGGCTCAGGCCAGAGTTCAGAGCGGCGATCTTGGGGTCGTTCCAGTTGGTGATCTTGCCCAGGAAGATGTCGGCCAGGGTCTCGCCGTCAAGCTTGACCTGGTCGGCCTTGATGCCCGGGATGTTCACCACCGGCACGATGCCGCCCACCACGACGGGGAACTGGCCGAGCTTGAAGCTGGCGAGATCCTCGGCCTTCAGCGGCGCGTCGGTGGCGCCGAAATCGATGGTGCCTTCCTTGATCTGCGCGACGCCGGCGCCCGAACCCACCGACTGGTAGTTGAGCTTGTTGCCGGTCTTTTCGGCATAGCCGGCCGACCACTTCGAGAGCACCGGGTAGACGAAGCTCGAACCGGCACCGGTGATGTCCGTGGCCTGGGCCGACATGCCGAACAGCGACGCCGCGGCGAACACAGCGGACGTGCCGATACGGGAGAAAGATTTGCTAGAGGTCAACACGGTTGCTCCTTAGTGATAAGGGTCACGGGGGATTCCCGCCCGACCGCTATTTCATGCGCGCCGTGTTGCAATGAAATGAGCTGAATGTTTCACCGATATGACAACTTGTCATATTGGCCGCGGCGGCGCTGCGGCCGCTGCGTCGAAGCATTCCTTATCTATAGGGTTTTCCGCGACCTACAGCACATCGAGCCCGATGTGCTCACGTTCGAATATTTCCAGCTTGCGCCAGCGATTGACGATCGTGCAGAACAGATCCGCGGTGCGGTCGGCGTCGTAGACGGCCGAATGCGCCTCGCGCGTATCGAAGACGAAGCCGGCCGCCTGCACCGACTTGCTCAGCACCGTCTGCCCATAGGCCAGGCCGCCCAGGGTGGCGGTGTCGAAGCAGCTGAAGGGGTGGAACGGGTTGCGCTTGTGGCCGACGCGGCGCACGGCCGCATTGAGAAAGCCCAGGTCGAAGGCGGCGTTATGGCCGACCAGGATGGCGCGCTGGCAATCCGCATCGCGCATGCGCTCGCGGACTTCCTTGAAGATATGGTCCAGCGCGGCCCGTTCGTTGAGCGCGCCGCGCAGCGGGTTGTCCGGGTCGATGCCGGTGATCTCCAGCGCGCGCGGGTCGATGTTCGCGCCCGGGAACGGCTCCACATGGGCCGAGACCGCCGGACGGGGGCGCAGGTAGCCCTCGCCGTCCATGTCCAGGGTGACGGCGGCGATTTCCAGCAGGGCGTCGCGGTCGGCGTCGAAGCCGCCGGTCTCCACGTCGATGATCACCGGCAGGAAGCCGCGGAAGCGGTCCCCCAGGTGGTTGGACATGCTGTTGCTGAGGTTTTCCGGTTTATCCATCGCGGAAGCATATCAGCCGGCCCGGGCCGGCCGTGAGCCGGCGGGCGGCTTTGTTGCAGCCAGCCGCACCGGTGTCTTTATTTTGTCATGCAAGTAGCACGGAATCGTAAAAGACCGGCCGCATGCTGCCGGCCATTACCTGGGAAGGCCGTGCCGATCGAGAGGGGGCGGTCCAGGCAATGTCTACCAACATGCGGAGAACATCCATGCGTTCTAAATTGCTCGCGGTGGCGATTGCTGCCGGTTTGGGCGTAGTCAGTTTCCACGTGGCCGCGGAGCCGGCGACGAAGGGCAAGGCCGCCCAGACTTCCAGCCAGGGTTCGCAGGCGTCGCAGAACGCCGAGATCGAGGCGCTGAAGGCCCAGCTCGCCGAGCTGCAGGCCAAGGTGATGGAACTGGAACAGCGCACTGACGCCCAGTCCGACATCAACGTCTCCAATGGCCAGAATATCGAGGCCGTGCAGAAGGCCCAGGTCGCCTCCGACAAGAAGATGTCCACGATCGACAAGTTCGTGAACAACACGAAGATCGGCGGCACGATGTTCTTCGACCTGACCAATGCCGACCATCAGGAAAAGGGCAAGACCGGCGGCTTCGTCACCAAGGACGGCCACGGTTCGGTCAACGGCACCGGCTTCGACGTCAAGCGCTTCTACCTGACCGTCGACCACAAGTTCGACGACACCTGGTCGGCCAACCTGACCACCGACTTCAACTACCAGTCCACGCTGAGCCAGACCAGCCTGTTCGTGAAGAAGGCCTACGTGCAGGGCGCGTTCGATCCGCTCTTCACCGTGCGCTTCGGTGCGGCTGACATGCCGTGGATCCCGTATGTCGAGAAGTGGTACGGCTACCGCTTCATCGAGAACACCATCACCGATCGCAGCATCGACGGCGGCCGCGGCTCCGTGGGCGTGGCTCCGGTGGGCGTGGGTTCGTTCGGCAACTCGTCCGACTGGGGTATCCATGCCCTGGGCGCGACCGCCGGCGACAACGCCATCAACTACCAGCTGTCGGTGGTCAACGGCCGCGGTTTCCGCAACCCGTCGCGCTCTGACAGCGTGGACGTGGAAGGCCGCTTCGGCTACCAGCCGATCCAGGAAATGGTCATCGCCATCGGTGGCTATGACGGCAAGCGCGGCAACAAGCTGGAGAGCAACGCTGCCACCTTGACCACGCAGAATGCCACCCGCGGCGACGCGCTCGTGGCCTATCGCGACAAGACCTTCGGCGTGGGCGCCGAGTACTTCACCGCGAAGAACTGGGACGACGTGCTGAAGTACAACGGTCCGCTGCCCGCCGGCACGACCGTGGTGCGCGACAAGGCCAACGGTTACTCGCTGTTCGGCGACTACTCGTTCGCTCCGCAGTGGGCGCTGTTCGCTCGCTACGACCGCGTGGACTACAAGTACTGGGGCCTGACCGGTCCGCAGAACAAGCTGAAGGACACCTACTACAACGCCGGTGTCTCCTACGACGCGCTGAAGAACCTGCGCCTCGCGTTCGCTTGGAAGTACGACAAGCTGGAAGGCCCGAACAAGGCATTCCAGTACAAGACCAACGAGATCGGCTTCTGGGGCGTGCTGTCCTACTGATCTCGCCCGGTTATCGGAAGGGAGTTCCACCCAAGGATGGAAAACGGCGGGCCTCAAGCCCGCCGTTTGCTTTTCCGGCAGCCAGAAAATTTTCGGGTTGTGGAAAACCGTCAGTAGTTCACTTGCAGCTGCACCCTGAGCAGATCGCCATCGATGCGGCGGTACGGCGCGGAGGAGACATTGGTGCGGCGCATGTTGGCGTAGGCCACCACGAGCTCCATCGCATTCGACGGCTGCCACTCCACGCCGATCTCGGTTTCGTCGACCAGCATGCGCGGCGTGTTCGTGTCGAATTTCGAGGCGCCGCGGTAGGTCTGCCATTTCAGGTACGGGAACAGCGTGCCGATGCTGCCGCCGTCGATCTTGTACATCGCCTGCACATAGCCGCCGCGCAGCGACTTGGTGCGGATCTGGCGTCGGCTCAGATCGAGTTCGGGACCGCGGCCCACCGTCCACTCCGCCTGCAGGCCGAACGGCTGCGGGTAGTAGATCGCATGCACCGCCACGCGCTGATCGATCGAGCCGTTCACCGGCGCGGTGTCCTTCGGCGTGAAGCTGCGGCCGTCGATGGTGATCGCACTGGGTGTGGCGACCTTGAAGCGTCCGCTGTATGCATCGGCGCCCACTTCGAGGTACTGCCCGTTGGCGAACTTGAACGGGTAGCTGAGGTGCAGCACCGTGTGCAGGCTGTTGTTCTGCTCGGCGCGGTTGGCGCCCTGGCCGTTGTAGAAACCCAGGCCGACCACGCCGTAATCGCCCGAGCCCTTGAGGCCCGACTTCACCAGGTACTGGTAGCGCTCCTGCACATGCTTGGGCGTGTAGTAGAAGAACACGCCCAGATCGCGTTCGTCGCGCACGCCGGAGTTCAGTGCATCGGCGCGATCAGGGGTGAGGCGGTTCTGGCTCGATTGCAGGTTTTCCCAGCCGTAGGGCACTTTCGACTGGCCGGCGCGCGCGCGGAATTCGCGGTTCTTGTCGAAGTAGATATCCGCATACGCATCGCGCAGCTGGGCGAAGTTGCTGGTGGTGGAGCCGGTGGGCGTGCTGGCGAAATCCGGCTGCAGATAGATCGACACGCGGTCGTTGAGATCGCCGCTGATCACCACGCGCGCGCGGCGGATGCCGAAGCCCTGGTTGTCGCCGATAAAGCGATCGCCCGGCGAACGCAGATCCGCCGCGTCGCCGCCCAGGCCCTGGTTGTAGCGCAGCTGGGTATAGCCGCGCAGGCTGATGCGGTCGTACCACTTTTTCTCGGCGGGCTTGGCCGGTTTCGCTTCGGCGGCCGGCGCGGCGGCGAGGGTGGAGGAGGGCGCGGCAACCGGTGCCGCCGCTTGCGCGGGCGGCGCGGCCGCGGTGTTTTCATCGACCTGCATGAACGTGCCGAGCTTGACCCGGCCCGGGCCGGGTTCGGCGAAGATCTGCTGCGTCTTGCGGTCGACGTACAAGTCCAGGGTGGCGGCGGCTGCCGTTTCCGAGAGCGCGGCGGCGCCCACGGTCCAGAGCATCGAGGCGAGTTTTTTTCTCTTCATGGTCGTCCAGGAATCGGGCGGCGGAAGCCGCGTGGCGGAGTGCGCGCCGCGCCGGGTGGATTCCGTCCCTGGAAGTTCGGCGCCGGCTCGGCGGATGCGTGCACGCAATTTCTTGCGGCTTGCGGGGCGGCGAGCCTAGGCGCCGGCGATGTCGGTTTTGTGACGGTGACGATGGCGGCGCCGGTTTGCCGGGGGTCAAGCCGGGCAAAAAAGCCTTGTTTTAAGCTTCACGGCACTGAATGAAATGGACGTCCATATTCAGCTTGAGCAGAATTTGTGCGCTGCAAGGGGTTGAGCATCGGCTCGCAAGCCCGTATCTTCTTGCGTCATGCGCTCCCGCTACTCCCGCGTCTTCGTCCTGTTCATGGCATGCCTCTTCGGCGTGCTGGTGACGTTCGCGTCGACGGCGCAGACCATGGGCAAGGACGGGCGCGCCGCCGTGGCGGCCGTCGTCGATGCCGATATGGCCCAGGATCTCGCCGATGACGGCGAGGACGGGTCCGACGCGCTTGCCGGCGCCTGCGCCATCGACGACCAGTGTCTGGACGACATCATGGTCGAGTCGATGGAGTGGTCCGTGTGGCATGACCGCGCTCCTTCCGTGGCCGTAGGCCCGGTGCCCGACGTGCATGAGCACGTGGTCGGGCTGATCTGCCCCCCTCCCAACGCCTGATTCCCTGGCGCGCAGTCCGTCGCGGCGCCTGAGCGTCCGCGGCTGAAGTCCCTGCGCGCCTGAGGGCAGCTCGCCTGCCCCTGCCTCGCCGTGTCCGCGCGAGGCCAATCCCCCCTTACATCGATTTTTTCGGCGGCCTTTTTGCCGCCTGCTTCCCCACTGCTCGGGAGATACATCCATGGAACGTCTGCTCGAAGGCTTCGAACACTTCCGCCGCACCGTCTTTCCGGAACAGCGCGAGCTGTTCAAGAAGCTGGCCACCGGCCAGAGCCCGCATACGCTGTTCATTACCTGCGCCGATTCGCGCGTGATGCCCGAAATGATCTTCTCGGCGCTGCCGGGCGAGATCTTCGTCTACCGCAATATCGGCAATATCGTGCCGCCTTATGCGCAGCACGTGAGCGGCGTTGTCGCCGCGATCGAGTACGCGGTGAAGGTGCTGCAGGTGAAGCACATCGTGATCTGCGGCCATTCCGACTGCGGCGCCATGAAGGGCCTGCTGGCACCGGCGAAGATCGCGCACATGCCGTCGGTCGCCGCCTGGCTGAAGCACGCCGACGTGGCCCGGTACGTGGTCGCGGAGAACAGCTCGCACCTGGTCGGCGATGAAGCCCTGCGCCGCGTGACCGAGGAAAACGTGGTCGGCCAGCTCGAACACCTGCGCACCTTGCCGGCCGTCGCCGCCGCGATGGCCAATGGCAGCGTCAACATCCATGGCTGGGTATACGACATCGAACACGCGGAACTGCGTGCGTTCGATGCGCAGAGCGGCCACTTCGTCCAGATCGATCCGACGCGCCGTGAGGTGCCGGACGCGACCCCGCATGCGCGCTTCGCCGCGTCTGCGTCGACGGCTTGAAGGAGCAGCCACTCATGAGTTCCAACGTGATCTCGAAATACTTTTCCGGCGGCTTGTTCGGCCGCGACATGCTCGGTTCGATCGTGGTGTTCCTGGTGGCGCTGCCCTTGTGCATGGGCATCGCCATCGCCTCCGGCATGCCGCCGGCCACCGGCTTGATCACCGGCATCATCGGCGGCCTGGTGGTCGGCGCGATCGCCGGTTCGCCGCTGCAGGTCAGCGGCCCCGCCGCGGGCCTGGCGGTGCTGGTGTTCGAGCTGGTGCGCGAACACGGCATCGCCGCGCTCGGTCCGGTGGTGCTGCTGGCCGGCCTGATCCAGGTCGCCGCGGGTCTGTGCCGCGTCGGCATCTGGTTCCGCATGACGTCGCCGGCGGTGGTGGCGGGCATGCTGTCAGGCATCGGCATCCTGATCGTGGCGTCGCAGGCGCATGTGCTGATCGATGCGAAGCCGCTGGCGCGCGGCCTGGAAAACTTCGCCGCGCTGCCGGGTGCACTGGCCGCGGTGTTTTCCGGCGAAGGTACCGGCCTGGCCGCGCTGGGCGTGGGTGTAGCCACCATCGCGATCATGCTGGGCTGGGAAAAGCTGCGTCCGCAGAAGCTGCGCTTCGTGCCCGGCGCGTTGCTGGCGGTGGTGGCGGTGACCGCGTTCGTGCAGTTCCAGGGCGTGAACGTCAACAAGGTGGACGTGCCGGCCAACCTGCTGTCGGCGATCTCGCTGCCCAGCTTCGCCGATCTCGGCGGCCTGCTCGAACCCTCGCTGCTGGTCGCCGCGCTGACCTTCGCCTTTATCGCCAGCGCGGAAACCCTGCTGTCAGCGGCGGCCGTGGACCGCATGCACGATGGCAAGCGCACCAACTACGACCGCGAACTGACCGCGCAGGGCATCGGCAATACGCTGTGCGGCCTGCTCGGCGCGCTGCCGATGACCGGCGTGATCGTGCGCAGCGCGGCCAATGTGCAGGCCGGTTCGGCCACGCGCATGGCCACCATGCTGCACGGTGCGTGGCTGCTGGTGTTCGCCCTGCTGCTGCCGTGGCTGATGCGCATGACGCCGGTGTCCTGCCTGGCCGGCATCCTGGTCTTTACCGGCATGAAGATGATCAACTTCAAGCAGGTGAAGAGCTTCGCGGCTTATGGCAAGGGCACCGCGGCGATCTATCTGGCGACCACCTTCGCCATCGTCGCCACCGACCTGCTGGCCGGCGTGCTGGTGGGCTTTGCGCTGTCGCTGTTCCGCCTGGCCCTGCTGTCCTCGCGGCTCAAGGTCAACCTGGCTGAGCATGACGACGAGCCGGGCTCGGCCAAGCTGCACCTGACCGGCATCGCCACCTTCCTGAAGGTGCCGTCGATGGCGCGCACGCTGGAACAGGTGCCGCCGAATACGCGCCTGCACGTGGTGATGGACGATCTGCATCACGTCGATCAGGCCAGCTTCGAACTGCTGCGCGACTGGGCGCGTAACGCCAAGTCCAAGGGCTGCGAACTGGTGGTGGATTGGATGGAGCTTGAGCGTCGCGTGGAGGGTCCGGCCAAGGCGGCCTGACCTCGTTCCATGCGGTTTTGCCAGACCCCGCGGATGCCCAGGCGCGTCCGCGGGGATCCTTTACAAGCGCAAGGGGAGCTAAGCCGATGCTGGCACAGATCACTGCGGCGCTGGGCGCCATCAAGAGCGGTTCGGATATCGCACGCGACATGGCCGGCGCACAGACCCTGGACGAGACACGCGGCATGGCGCCCCAGCTGTATGGCGCCATGGCCGAGATCCAGCATCGCCTGGCCGCGATGCAGCTGGCCTACGCCGCGCTGCTGGAAGAACGCGATGCGCTGGTGCGCGAAGTGGACGAGTTCCGCCAGCTGCGCATGGAACGCGAACGCTATGTGCTGCATCAGCTGCCGCAGGGTGGCCTGGTGTATCGCTTCAAGGCCAGCCGCGAATCCGGCGCGGTGCCGCACGATCTGTGCGTGCATTGCTACGAGGGCGGACTGAAGTCGATCCTGCAGCCGAACGGTTCGCACCTGGTCTGCCCGACCTGCAAGACCAAGCTGCGTGCGAAAGGCGTGGCGGCAGTGGCCTCGCGGCGCGGCGGTGTCTGCGTGTGGACGCTGTAACCGCCGGCGCGATTATTTCGCTCGTTTAGCTGCGGCCCGCTTGAGCGGTGTTTTTTTCGCGGACGCCTTTTTGGCCGGCGCCGGCTTCTTCACCGGCTCTGCCGGCGTCTTGTCCTTGTACTGGCACAGGTCGCGGATCACGCATTGCGGACAATCCGGCTTGCGCGCCTTGCACACATAACGGCCGTGCAGGATCAGCCAGTGATGCGCATCCTGCTTGAACTCCGGCGGCACCACCTTTTCCAGTTTGTCCTCCACCGCGCGCACATCCTTGCCCGGTGCCAGCCCCGTGCGGTTGGCGACGCGGAAGATATGCGTATCCACGGCGATGGTGGCGTGGCCGAACGCGGTATTGAGCACCACATTGGCGGTCTTGCGGCCCACGCCAGGCAGCGCTTCCAGCGCCTCGCGCGTATCCGGCACTTCGCTGCCGTATTGCTCGACCAGGATGCGGCACAGCGCGATCACGTTCTTGGCCTTGGCGTTGAACAGACCGATCGTGCTGATGTAGCGCTTGAGCTGTTCCTCGCCTAGATCGAGGATCGCCTGCGGCGTATTCGCCACCGGATACAGTTTCCGCGTGGCCTTGTTCACGCCCACGTCGGTGGCCTGCGCCGACAGCACCACCGCCACCAGCAGCTCGAAGGGCGTGGTGTAGTCCAGCTCGGTGGTGGGATGCGGATCGAGTTCGCGCAGGCGGGAGAACAGCTCGACGACGTCGGCTCGCTTCACGGTTTGGGTTCCTGTTGCCTGGCCTTGGCGCGAGCCAGCGCGGCCAGCACCGGGTTGTCGCTTACCGCCGCGCCGAGCTGCGCCTTGCGCGCGGCGAGTTCCGCCTCGTGCCTGGCGCGCTCGCGGGCCAGGCGCGCTTCGCGGCGCTGGAAATGCGCGCGGCCCTGATCGGCGTGCGCGGGGTCGTCCACCTGCGCCAGCGGCATCGGCTCGAGCGCGATGCAGTCCACCGGGCAGGCCGGCACGCACAATTCGCAACCGGTGCAGTCGTCCACGATCACGGTATGCATCAGCTTGGCGCCGCCCACGATCGCATCCACCGGACACGCCTGGATGCACTTGGTGCAGCCGATGCAATCCGCCTCGACGATGCGCGCCAGCATGCGCGGCTTCTCCACGCCGTTGTCGGGATTCAACGGCAGCGCTTCACGCCCCAGCAATTCCGCCAGTTTGCGGATACCAACCGCCCCGCCGGGCGGGCATTGATTGATCCGGGCCTCACCGCAGGCGATCGCCTCCGCATAGGGGCGGCAGCCGTGGAAGCCGCATTTTTCGCATTGGGTCTGCGGGAGCAGGGCGTCGATGCGGTCAGCGAGAGAGGTCGATGCCATGAGGAAACGATCAGTGTTGCGCGGGTTGGACCGACACCAGGGTCAGCCAGTCGATGATCTTGCGCCAGCAAGCCTGCGGTTCTGCCTGGAGCAGGAAATGCGGGCCATCCAGCCGTTCGATGCGTGCGCCGCGGGCAAGCTTTTCCAGGCGTTTCGGCGCCCAGGGATCGAGCAGGCGATCCTGCTTCGGCTGCAGCAGCAACACAGGGATTTCCAGGCGGGCCAGGGCGCCTGCGGCATCCGGCGCAATCAGCATCCGCAGGCGACGTTTGATGGTGTGTCCACTCAGCCGCCGCAGCTCCGTTTCGACATCGGCGAGCAGCGAGCCAGACGCGCGGCGGCCCACACAGAGCCACCGCAGTGCCCAGCGCTGCTGCGCCATGCCCGCCAGCAGGCCTTGCGGAAATCGGCTGGCCCACTGGATCAGGACATGCGGGCGCGTGGCGAACGATGCGCAGAGCACCAGGGCTTTCGCACGCTCTCCCAGGCGCGATGCAAGACGAATGGCGATGGGGCCGGAGAACGATTCCGCAAGCAGAACGACGCTGCGTTCGGCAGCGATCTCCCGTTCCACGTGCTCGGCATATGCGTCGATGCTTGCGGGCAGGTCCGCCGGATAGCGGACGCTTCTGTACTTCCAGTTGCCTGCGATCAGCTGCTCGAAAGATGTGAACAGAGCACCGCTGCCATCGAGTCCAGGCATCAGGACCAGCGTCGGTCCATCCGCCAGCATGCGCGGCAACGCGTCGATGCGGTCAGCTGGACGGTTCATCGATCGTGATATCGCCGGCAGCGCGGTTCCAGCGCTGGCCGCAGCTGCGGCAGTGGACCCGGCGTTGCCATCGCCATGGGAGGGGCAGACCGAACAGCGAGACGACGACGAAGGACCAGCCGCGCCTTTGCTGGTCGGGCCGGATGTCGGTGCCGGCGCAACGGGGGCAGCGCAGCGCGTCGTCGAGGTCATCAGGCAGGGCGTATTCGCCCTGCCGCCACGCGATCAGCAGCTGGCGTGCCTGCTCCGCCTGGAGCGGGGACACCATGACGCGGTAGCCGCCGTAGGCCAGCGCCGTGCCCCAGTTCTGGCGCACGACACCGGCGTCGAACACGAACGCATCGATACCTTCGGCGCGCAACAGGCCCGCGACGATTTCCGCTTCCTGCAGATCCAGTGTCCAGTGAATGCGTCGCATAGGCTCCCTTCGATGTCAGCGAACTGTTGCTCCCGGCTTCGCCCCCTGGTCCGCGTCCAGCAGGAACAGATCGTCCCCGCCGTCGCCGGCCGACAGGATCATCCCCTCGGACAGGCCAAAGCGCATCTTGCGCGGCGCCAGGTTGGCGATGAAGACCACGTTGCGGCCGATCAGCTTGTCCGGCTCGCCATAGGCGGCGCGGATGCCGGAGAAGATCTGGCGCGCGCCGAGCGGGCCGGCGTCGAGTTCGAAGCGCAGCAGCTTGTCGGAGCCGTCGACGAATTCGCAGGCGGTGACCTTGCCGATGCGCAGGTCGAGCCTGGCGAAGTCGTCGATGCCGATGGTGGCGGCGGTGTCGGTGTTGCCGGTGTCGCTCATGGTCTTGCCGTTGTCCTTCCTGGGTTCTTGCTTGCTGGCGTCGTTCTTGGCGCTTTTGGCGGGCCTGGTCGCCGGCTCGGGCGCCAGCGAATCGCGCGACGCCTCCACCATGGCCTCGATCAGCTTGGTGTCGATGCGGCCGAGCAGGGGCTCGAACGCATGGATGGTGTGGTTGTGCAGTTCGGCGCGCGCATCGTCGAAGCCGGTGACCGGCGCGTCGAGGAAGCGCTCGGCCTTCTCCACCGTGGCCGGCAGGATGGGCTTGAGCAGGCCGGCGAGCAGGCGGAACGCGGCGATCGCGAACGAGCACACCTGGTGCAGCTCCTGCTTGCGCGTGCTGTCCTTGGCGATATTCCACGGCGCCTTGGCGGCGATATGGCCGTTCACCAGGTCGGCGATCTGCACGAATTTGCGCGTGACTTCGGCGAACTCGCCTTCGCGGTACAGCGCCGGCACTTCGTCGTAGTGCGACATCAGCTCGCGCCACAGCTCGGCCTCTTCCTTGCCGAACGCCGGCGCAAGGCGGCCGTCGAAGAACTTCTGCACGAAGCCCGCGGTGCGGCTGGCGATATTCACCCACTTGCCGACCAGGTGCGAGTTGACGCGCTCCTCGAACGACTTCAGGTCCAGGTCCACGTCCACCGGCGTGTCGCCCAGCATGGAGGCGAAGTAGTAGCGCAGGAATTCGGGATGCAGGCCGACATCCAGATAGGTGCGCGCCTTGATGAAGGTGCCGCGCGACTTGGACATCTTCGCGCCGTTCACCGTCAGATAGCCGTTGACGTGCAGCGCCGTCGGCGTGCGGAAACCCGCGCCCTTGAGCATGGCCGGCCAGAACAGGCCGTGGAAATTGATGATGTCCTTGCCGATGAAGTGGTGCATTTCGGCGCGGCTGTCCGGCGCGAGGAAATCCTCGAAGCGCGTGCCGGTCTTTTCGCACAGCGCCTGGAAGCTGGCCAGGTAGCCGACCGGCGCGTCCAGCCATACATAGAAGAACTTGCCCGGCGCATCGGGAATCGGGAAGCCGAAGTAGGGCGCGTCGCGCGAGATATCCCAGTCCTTCAGGCCGCCGCCGTCCAGCCACTCGCGCAGCTTGGCGATCACGCCGCTGTTGGCCACCGGCGCGCCATCGGTGAGCTTGCCGGCGAACCAGTCGCGCAGCAGCGATTCGAACTTGCCCAGCTCGAAGAAGTAATGCTCCGAATCGCGCAGCACCGGCGTGGCGCCGGACATCACTGAATAGGGGTTGATCAGGTCGGTGGGCGCGTAGGTGGCGCCGCAGTTCTCGCAGTTGTCGCCGTACTGGTCCGGCGTGCCGCACACCGGGCAGGTGCCCTTGATGTAGCGGTCCGGCAGGAACATGGTCTTTTCCGGATCGAACAGCTGCTGGATCGTGCGGCGCGCGATATAGCCGCCGTCGCGCAGGCGCGTGTAGATCAGCGAGGAGAGTTCGCGGTTCTCGTCCGAATGGGTGGAGTGGTAATGGTCGAACGCCACGCCGAACGCGGCGAAGTCCGTCTCGTGGCTCAGGCGCACGCCTTCGATATAGGTCTCCGGCGCCAGTCCGGCCTTTTCCGCCGCCAGCATGATCGCCGTGCCGTGGGCGTCGTCCGCGCACACGTAGAACACCTCGTCGCCCTGCATGCGCTGCGCCCGCACCCAGATATCGGCCTGGATGTAGCCCACCATATGGCCCAGGTGCAGCGGACCGTTGGCGTAGGGCAGGGCATTGGTGACGAGGAGTCGGCGGGACATGGCTGCTCGGCTGGCGGAGGGATCGAGGATTATGGCATGCGAGCGGTGTGGTCAGGCCGCCGCGCCAGCCACACGGCGAGCGCCGCCAGGGCGCATGGCAGCCACACCCACCGCAGTTCGGATGCGAGCACGGACAGGCCGCGGGCGCTGAAGAAGCGCGCGCCGATCGGCGAGACCGCGATCGGCCGCCACGGGAAGAAGAAACGCTCGCTGGAGAACGGCCAGGCCAGCGCCACGCCGAGGCCGCCGTCGGTCAGCGCATCCAGCAGCGGATGCGATAGCGCGGCGAGGCCGACGAACAGGAAGGCGCGCCAGGCCGTCGTGCGCAGCGGGCGATGGGCCAGCGCCGCGATCGCGCCGAGCGCGAGCGCCATGCCGATCGAATGCGTGGCGCCGCGGTGGCCGAAGGTATCGGCGTAGGCGATGCCGAACTTGAAGGCGAGCACGTCGGCGTCCGGCAGCATCGCGGCGATGGCGCCGGCGGCGAGCAGTCGAGGCGATATCGCGCGCTTGCCGGCGGCGGCGCCGAGCAGGAGGGGGACGGCGGCGTGGGTGATGATCGTGGGCATGAAGCCTTCCTTGGAGATGCCTCGCAAGTTCGTCATTCCGGCGCAGGCCGGAATCCAGTGGCGACCAGCTTCGGCGATGCGGGGGACTCAAGGGTGTCGCTTTTGGGGCTCCCCGCAATCATCGAACGGTGACGTTACTGGATTCCGGCCTGCGCCGGAATGACGGTTCTCATGCGGCCGGGGTACTGCACGATTTGCATGTTTGTGCACGATTGTGTACATTTTCGCCCATTGCTGAATGGGCCGTCAGGCATGCGAACGACGAACGAAGGCGCCCTGGCAGGGCGCGAATCCCTGGGCCGCGCCACGCTGTCCACCCGGCTGATCTTCCTGGTCTCCGGCATCGGCATGTCGGCGTGGGCGCCGATGGTGCCGTACGCGAAATCGCGGCTGGGCCTGGACGATGCGCAGCTCGGCCTGATCCTGCTGGTGTTCGGCGGCGGCTCGATGGCGTCGATGCCGTTCGTGGGCTGGCTCAGCCATCGCTACGGCAACCGCCGCGTGATCGTCGCCTCCGGCCTGCTGCTGTGCCTGGCCTTGCCGGCGCTGGCGCTGGCGCCCGGCGCGATCGCGCTCACCGCGGTGCTGGCTTATTTCGGCGTGATGCTCGGCGTGGTCGACGTCGCCATGAACGCGCATGCGGTGGAAGTGGAAAAGCTCGACGGCCGCGTGCTGATGTCCGGCTTCCATGGCCTGTTCAGTGTCGGCGGCCTCACCGGCGCGGCGCTGATGAGCGCGCTGCTCGCCACCGGCCTGCCGCTGGCCTGGTGCGCGGCGGCGGTGGCGGTGCTGCTCGTCGCGCTGGTGTTGTTTCTGCGCGGCGGACTGCTGCCCGGCGCCAGCGAGGCGGAAGGCCACGCGGCATTCGGCATACCGCGCGGACTGGTGCTGCTGCTGGGCCTGCTGTGCTTCGTCAGCTTTATGGCGGAAGGCTCGATGCTGGACTGGAGCGCGGTGTTCCTGCGCGACTTCCGCGGCTTCGCGGCCAGCTCCGCCGGTATCGGCTACGCCTGCTTCTCCATCGCGATGGCGCTGGGCCGCCTGACCGGCGATCGCCTGGTGCAGCGCGTGGGCACGGTGTGGACGGTGCGTGCCGGCGCGGCGCTGGCCGCCGCAGGTTTTGCGCTGGTGGCCAGCGTGCCGTGGGCGCCGGCCTCGCTGCTCGGTTTCGTGCTGGTCGGCCTGGGCGCGTCGAATATCGTGCCGGTGATGTTCAGCGCGGCGGGCCGCCTGCCGGGCACCTCGCCCGCGGTGGCGCTGGCGACGGTGACCATGCTCGGCTATATCGGCCTGCTCAGCGGCCCGGCGCTGATCGGTTTCCTGTCGAAGATCAGCAGCCTGCCGATGGCGATGGCCACGGTAGCGGTGCTGCTGGCGGTGGTATCGGCCTCCGCGCGGATCGTGCGGCGATGAACAAGGGTGCTCAGATGATCGATACGGTGGTGTTCGACCTCGGCGGCGTGCTGGTCGACTGGAATCCCCGATACCTGTATCGCCAGCTGTTCGATGACGAAGCGGCGATGGAGCATTTCCTCACCGAGGTGTGCACCGGCCCGTGGAATGAGCAGCAGGATGCGGGGCGCTCGTGGAGCGAAGCGATCGCCGGGCTCAGCGCGCAATACCCGCAGCATGCGCCGCTGATCGCCGCCTTCCGCGAACGCTGGGAAGAAATGCTGGCCGGCCCGATCGCGGGCAGCGTGGAAGTGCTGGCCGAACTGAAGGCACGCGGCGTGCGGCTCTATGCGCTGACCAACTGGTCGAACGAAACCTTTCCGCGTGCGCTGGAGCTGTACGACTTCCTGCATGGGTTCGAAGGCATCGTGGTGTCGGGCGAGGAGCGGCTGATCAAGCCCGATCCGCGCATCTATCAGCGCCTGTTCGAGCGCTATGGCATCGAGCCGTCGCGGGCGATCTATATCGACGACGCGCGCCGCAACGTGGACGCGGCGGCGGCGCTGGGCATGCACGCATGGTGGTTCCAGGGCGCGGAAGGTCTGCGCGAATGGCTCGCCTCGCATGGCCTGGTCGACGCCAAGGCGACGGTATGAGCAAGGCCATCGCCCATGAAAACCTTCCCGCCGAGGCGCTGCCGCAGGAACGCCAGCAGTGGATCCTGCAGCGGCTGCGCAGCCAGGGCCGCGTGGTCGCGGCGGAGCTGGCGGCGGAAAGCCAGGTGTCGGAGGACTCGATCCGCCGCGACCTGCGCGAACTGGCCGCGCAAGGCCTGTGCAAGCGCGTCTACGGCGGCGCGCTGCCGCTGACGGTGACGGTGCAGCCGCTCAAGCAGCGGCGCGCCGAGCATGCGGGCCGCAAGCAGGCGCTGGCGCGCAAGGCGGCGACCCTGGTGCGGCAGGGCCAGATCCTGCTGATCGACGCCGGCTCCACCAATACCGCCATCGCCGCGGCCTTGCCGGAGCGCAGCGGCCTTACCGTGGTGACCAATGCGCCCGATGTCGCGCTGGCGCTGATGGATCGCGAAGGCTTCGAGATCCTGCTGATCGGCGGCCGCGTCGATCCGCGCATCGGCGGCGCGGTGGGCGCGCAGGCGGTGAAGTCGCTGCAGGGCATCCGCGCGGACCTGTGTTTTCCCGGCGCCTGCGCGCTGGATCTCGATGGCGGCCTGTGGGGCTTCGACAGCGAGGAAGTGCTGTTCAAGCGCAGCATGGTCGAATACAGCGGCGAGACCGCGGTGGTGGTCACCAGCGACAAGCTCGGCAGCGTGGCCACGCATCGCGTGGCGGAGCTGGGCGAGGTGCAGCATCTGGTGGTCGAGCATGACGTCGACAAGGCGACGCGGGCGGCGTATGCGGCGCGCGGAGTGGCCGTGCATCGCGCGGACGCTGCGACCGACTAAAGAAAAAGCCCCGCCATGAGCGGGGCTTCTATCTTCGGGTGATGAGCGGCCGCTTACTCCTGGCGCTCCCACACCTGGCTGCGTCCGATCAGCGAGAAGCCGATATAGCCGTGCACGTCGAGCTTGGCGCCGTTCTCCATCAGCTTCAGCTTGACCTTGTAGGTCTTGCCGTTCTTGGGATCGAGGATCTTGCCGCCGTCCCATTCGTCGCCGTCCTGCTTGACGCCCCACATGATCACCATGCCTTCGATCGGCTTGTCCTTGCGCTCGCCGTCGCACTCCTTGCAGACCGGGTGCTGGCCTTCGTCCGTCTGCAGCACCTGCAGCACCTTGCCTTGCAGCTCGCCGTTGACCTCGGTGATTTCCACGATGGACTTGGGCTGGTGGGTCTTGTCGTCGATGGTCTTCCACTTGCCGACCGGCGAAGCGGCGAAGACCGCACCGGCGCCCAGCAGCAGGCCGGCGGCGATAGCGAGGCGGATCAATGGCTTCATGTGTTCCCTCCCGTACGAAACAGTATGGAGGGGAGCCTGACGAGCCCCAGCCGGCCCGTCAAGCTGCAATGCGCAAGCTCGGCGCCGCCTGGCGGGCTGGCATAATGGCCCATCTCCCGTTGCATTCCCGGCTCTTCATGACGCAGGCAAACGAAGCCCTGGTACGCCGCATTCTCGGCGACACCATCGATCCCCACACCGGCGCGCCGCTCGCCGACAGCCTGCGCGCCGTCGGCGTGGACGGCGCGCGCGTCTCGGTGGACCTGCAGCTCGGCTATCCGGCCGCGGGTGCGGTCGAGGCCATCGCCGCGAGCGCCAGGCAGGCATTGGAAGCGGACCCGGCCATCGATGCCGCCGCCGTCTCGGTGACCAGCCGCATCTATGCGCACAAGGTGCAGGGCACGCTGGCGCCGCAGCCCAACGTCAAGAACATCATCGTGGTCGCCTCCGGCAAGGGCGGGGTGGGCAAGTCCACCGTCTCCGTCAACCTCGCGCTGGCGCTGGCTGCCGAAGGCGCCAAGGTGGGCGTGCTCGATGCGGATATCTACGGCCCCAGCCAGCCGCGCATGCTCGGCATCAGCGGCAAGCCGGAATCGCCGGACGGCAAGACCATTACGCCGCTGCAGGCGCATGGGCTGCAGGCGATGTCGATCGGTTTCCTGATCGACGAAGAGACGCCGATGATCTGGCGCGGCCCGATGGTCACCCAGGCAATGATGCAGATGCTCAACGATTCGCGCTGGGAGCAGCTCGATTATCTGGTCGTCGACCTGCCGCCAGGCACCGGCGATATCCAGCTCACGCTGTCGCAGAAGGTGCCGGTGGCCGGCGCGGTGATCGTCACCACGCCGCAGGACATCGCCCTGCTGGATGCGCGCAAGGCGCTGAAGATGTTCGAGAAGGTCGAGGTGCCGGTGCTGGGCGTGGTGGAGAACATGGCCACCCACGTGTGCACCAACTGCGGCCACGAGGAACATATCTTCGGCGAGGGCGGCGGTGCGCGCATGGCGGAGCAGTACCACGTCGCTTACCTCGGTTCGCTGCCTTTGGATATCCGCATCCGCGAGCAGGCCGACGGCGGCACGCCGACGGTGGCGGCGATGCCGGATTCCGATCTGGCCGCGCGTTACCGCGAGATCGCGCGCAATGCCGCGGGACGCTTGTCGCGCCAGCCGCGCAACAAGTCGCTGGGGCTGGGCAAGATCATCGTGCAGGGCACGCCGTCGACATGACGGCGGTGCGCTGAGCTCGCCGTGCCGTTGCGCATTCTCTGTCTCAGCGGCAGCCTGCGTGGCGTTTCCGGCAATACCGCCTTGCTGCGCGCAGCGCGTACGCTCGCGCCGGCGGCGCTGGAGCTGAGCCTGTTCGAACGCATGGGTGAACTGCCGCTGTTCAATCCGGATCTGGATGTCGAGCCGTTGCCGCCCGTCGTGCTGGCCCTGCGCGAGGCGGTCGGTGCGAGCGATGCCATCATCGTGGCCTGTCCCGAGTACGCCCACGGCGTGCCGGGCCCGTTCAAGAATCTGCTCGACTGGCTGGTTTCCAGCCTGGAATTCCCCGGCAAACCCATCGCTCAATGGAATGCCTCGGGCCGCGGTTCCCATCACGCGCAGGACGCCTTGCGCGAAATCCTGACCACCATGTCGGCATGTGTGCTCGACGCCGCGGCTGCATCGTTTCCCTTGCCGGGCGCGGGCTGTTCCGTGGCAAGCCTGCTCGATGATCCCGCGCATGCGCAACGCATCCGCTCCGCGCTGTCCCGTCTCGCCGAGGCGCTGACTCCATAGACAGAACGGGCGCCTCGCGGCGCCCGTTTCGTTGCAAGCTCAGCCGCCTACCTTCTTCTGGCGATGAATCGCGCGGCTGTCGCGATTCTCCGTGCGCTGGATATGCCGCTGCTCGCCCCGGTTCACATGGCCATTGGCGCCGGCGTTGTGCTCCTCGTGGTCGACATGCGCCTCGCGGCCCTGCAGGTGCGCCACCTGGCGATCGTTGAGCGAGCCGTTGCGCACGCCCTGGTCGATGCGCTTTTCCTGGTTGACGTTGCGCTGCACGTCGGCCGCCATGCGGCGCGAGGAAGCGGAGTTGGGGTTCTGCGTGGCGCCGTTGTGCGTGTCGCGGTAGACGTCGCGGCTCTGCGTGTTCTCCGCGTGCTGGATCTGCGCCTGTTCCTGGCTGGTCAGCGGACCGTTGCGCAGGTCGCGCTGCTCCATGCGGTCGACGTGCGCCTGGCCCTGTTCGAGCTGCGAGGCTTCGCGGGTGGTCAGCTGGCCGTCCTTGACGCCGTTCTCGATGCGCTGCTGCTGGTTGACGTTGCGCTGCACGTCCTGGTTGACCGGCGCCTCCTGCGCGTGGGCGGCGGTGCCGAAGGCGGCGGCGATGAAACCGGCGAGCGCGAGACGGCGGAAGCTGATGCGGTGCTGCATGGGCGTTCTCCTCTTTGATGGGTGGAACTGCGTGGCCCGGTGTCAGCGGAGAACGGGAGGTCGCGCGGCCTGTTGACGGACGCGAGCGGGGCGGATTTAGCCGGCGCTCAGCCTTTTGTTCGATTGGTCTGTCACGAAAGTTGCGTCATATCAATGGCATGCGTTGCGTGGCTTGCACGTGGCTGACGATGATCGAGCTTGTGCGAGGTATCGATGGCCCATGCCTTTGCCGTAGCCGCCAGCACCGCCCACCCATGCTCGCGACTGGCGGGACCCGGGGCGATCCGCTATGTTTTTCGGCTTTCCGCCCGGCGTTTCGCGCGGGGGCGGATAAACCATCGCAACGGGAGCCCGAGTGAGCATCAAATCCGACAAGTGGATCCGGCGCATGGCCGAGCAGCACGGCATGATCGAGCCGTACGAGCCGGGCCAGATCAAGGTCCGCGACGGCAACAAGCTGGTCTCCTACGGCACTTCAAGCTACGGCTACGACGTGCGCTGCGCACGCGAATTCAAGATCTTCACCAATATCAACTCCACCATCGTCGACCCGAAGGCGTTCGACCCGACCAGCTTTGTCGACGTGGAGGCGGACGTGTGCATCATCCCGCCCAACTCGTTCGCGCTGGCGCGCACGGTGGAGTACTTCCGCATCCCGCGCAGCGTGCTGACCATCTGCCTGGGCAAGAGCACCTACGCGCGCTGCGGCATCATCGTCAACGTGACGCCGCTGGAGCCG
>Ga0207667_10000661_pt1 | contig 44620 bp, 49 predicted proteins | sample KBSCornC52_FD_184301 | JGI IMG/M metagenome (GOLD analysis project Ga0207667, IMG submission 184301) | Corn rhizosphere microbial communities from Kellogg Biological Station, Michigan, USA - KBS Corn C5-2 (SPAdes) (version 2) | ecosystem: Host-associated > Plants > Roots > Rhizosphere > Soil ... | reverse complement strand
GCCGAACGGCTTGTGCTCAAGCCACACAGCGCAACCGGCCTGGTCGACCGGCTCGAAGCGCTCGACCTGGTCATCCGCTCGACCTCGGCCGAGGACCGCCGCCGCGCCCTCCTCACGCTCACCGACAAGGCGGAGGCGGTGCTTGCACGGCTGACCGTCGCGCATCGCGATGAGATCAAGCGGCTCGGCCCGGTGCTGCAACAGGTGCTGGACCGCTTCGGCTCGATCGCGCCGGACTAGGCGCGAGCCGGCACAGCCGGGAGCGATCCTCGGCGGCTTGCGGATATTATATCGTAATGCGATACGAATGGCCGAATCGGACCAGGGGCATCCGATCCCGCCTGCACGAGTAGCGTTGCTTTCATGACGACCAATGGCCGCCGCCACCGGCTGAGCGATTTCACCACCGACCCGCGCGTGCTGGTCATCGCCGGCATTGCGATCATCGTCGCCACCGCCGGCGTGGCGGCCGGCGTCGTCCTGCTCAAGCTGATCCGGCTGGCGACCAACCTCGCCTATTTCGGCCAGTTCAGCTTCGGCGAGCTCAAGCTGGGCGATTCACCGCTCGGGCTCTGGGCGGTGCTGGTGCCGGTCGCCGGCGCGCTGATCGTCGGGCTGATGGCGCGTTACGGCAGCGAGAAGATCCGTGGCCACGGCATTCCCGAGGCGATCGAGGCGATCCTGCTCGGCCGCTCGCGGCTCGACGTGAAGGTCGCGATCCTCAAGCCCTTGTCCTCGGCGGTCGTGATCGGCACCGGCGGCCCATTCGGCGCCGAGGGCCCGATCATCATGACCGGCGGCGCGGTCGGCTCGCTGATCGCCCAGCTGCTGCCGGTCAGCGACAATGAGCGCAAAACGCTGCTCGTCGCGGGCGCGGCGGCGGGAATGACGACGGTGTTCGGCACGCCGATCGCGGCGATCATGCTCGCGGTTGAGCTGCTGCTGTTCGAATGGTCGCCGCGCAGCTTTATTCCCGTCGCCGTCGCCGCCGTCGTTGCCGCGGTGGAGCGCAACGCGCTGCACATGGCGAGCCCGATCTTTCCTTTTGCCGGCATCGCCGGCGTCTCGCTCGGCGGGCTCGGCGGCTGGGTGCTGATCGGCCTGCTTTCCGGCTTGCTGTCGGCGCTGCTCACCCAGCTGGTCTACGCCTGCGAGGACGGCTTCATGCGCCTGCCGATCCATTGGATGTGGTGGCCGCTCCTGGGCGGCCTGGTTGTCGGCATCGGCGGGCTGATCGAGCCGCAGGCGCTCGGCGTCGGCTATGCCAACATCGCCGCCATGCTCGACGGCGACGTGCTACCGAAGGCGGCCCTCGCTTTGCTGCTGGTCAAGGCGATTATCTGGTCGGTGTCGCTCGGCTCGGGCACCTCGGGCGGCGTGCTCGCGCCCTTGCTGATCATGGGCGGCGCGATGGGTACCGCGCTCGCCGGCTACATGCCCGACGGCACGCCCGGCTTCTGGGCGCTATTGGCGATGGCGGCGGTGATGGGCGGGACAATGCGATCGCCGCTGACCGCGACCTTCTTCGCCGTCGAGCTGACCGGCAACACCCATGTGCTGCTGCCCTTGATCGCCGCCTGCGGCACCGCCCATGCGGTCACGATCCTGCTGATGAAGCGCTCGATCCTGACCGAGAAGATCGCGCGCCGCGGCCATCACATCGTGCGCGAATATCGCGTCGATCCCTTCGCCCTCGCCCGGGTCCACGAGGTGATGACGCGCGAGGTCGAAACCGTGCCGGCGTCGATGACGCTGCATGGTGCCGCCGGCTTCCTCGCCAGTCCGACGACGACGCATCCGAGCTTTCCGGTGGTCAACGAGGATGGCCAGGTGCTCGGCGTGATCGACCCGCCGGCGGTGCTGCGCTGGCGCCGCGCCGGCAAGCATCGCAAGACGACGCTCGGCGAGCTGCTCGCTGGGACGAAGATCATGACCGCCGCGCCAGACGAGCATCTCGACGCGCTCGCCGATAGCCTGTCGAGCGCCAACATCGCCCATCTGCCGGTGATCGCGCCCGAGAATGGTCGGCTGGTCGGCTACATCGGCTGGAAGGATCTCATGCGGGTGCGCGCCAAGCTGCAGGCCGAAGAGACGACGCGCACAACCTTCTTTCCGCTCGCCGGTCCGCTCCGGCGCCTCGCGGCGAAACGCGACGAGAAGGCCGAGGTCTAGGCTTCCGCCACCGCATGGCGGCCGTAGAGCTCATGGCCGATGAAGCTCGAAAAGGCGTGCTGATGCTCGAACGCATAGGCGTCGCGCAGCAATCGCTGGAGCGGATAGCCGAGGCCGATCACCGGTGACGGCGCCGCTTCGTACAGGCCCTCGATCGCCTCGCGGGCGAGACGGAAACAGGCGGTTCCGGTGGCGAGCAACAGCTTGGGATCGCCGGCATCTACACCCGACTGCATCCAATACTGGAAGGCCTCGATCAGCTTGATGTTGACCTGGGCGCGGCTGATTGCGGTCTGGACCTGGGCCGAATCCAGCATCCGCTCGTAGGCGAGATGCGAGATCCCCTGCCCCTTCGCCATCTCGAGAAAGGCTTCGACGGCAAAGTCCGCCATGCCGAGCGGCAGCGCGACATTCTGCCCCATGACGACGTCGGCCGGCACCGCCTCGCGGATCGGCACGGAGAACAGCGGCGCGACGCGATGCGCCGGCACGAAAATCTCGCCGCAGGTGACGGTGCTGCTGCCGGTCCCGGTCGCGCCCATCACGTGCCAGTCGTCGAGGATCGTCAGGTCGCCGATCGGGAAGATGGCGAAGGCCGGCGCGAGTGATCCGTCGGTCTGGGCAAGATCAACGCGGAGCAGATCCCAATGCGCGTGATGGCAGCCGCTGTTGAACGGCCAGCGTCCGCCGCCGCGCACGCGATAGCCCCCGTCGACCGGGTCCATCACCGCGCCGGTGCGGCCGAAGACGGCGGCGATGCGCGGATCGGGCTGGTCGTAGATCTCGTCGAGCGCCTGCGCCGGCAGCAGCTCGGCGAGGTGGACGACGGTATTGTAGATCATCGCCACCCAGGCGGTCGCCGGGCAGCCGCTGGCGATGTGCCGCATGACCCGCGCAACCGTCCCCGGCTCGCTGGGAAAACCGCCACGATGCGCCGGGCGCACGATGCGCAGCAGCCCGGCGTCCTGCAGCGCCTCGACATTCTCGTCCGGTAGGCGGCGCAGCCGCTCCGCCTCGAGGGCATTGCCGCGCAGCAACGGGACGAGCGCGGCGGCGCGGGCGACCAGCTCCTCGGAGGTCGGGGCTTGCGGTTTCATCATCATTCTCTCCGTTGGGTGCCAGCGTCAGGCCGGCTGGCGGGCGGACCGGCGCGCGGCGAGAAAGGCCGCATAGTCCACCGTCATCTGGGCAAGCGCCTCATAGTTGCGCGAAACGACACGCTCGGCGCCGGAGCGGGCGCCGGGGAGCCCCTCCTCGACCATCATGTCGTATAGCACGGGAAAGGTGTCGGGCTCGTCGAGCAGCGCCGGGCGAATGCTGATCATCCCGTCCGGCCCGGCGATCTGGGTATAGGCCCAGCCCTTGCACCAGCTGCAGTGATGCTGGCGGTGCTCGCCATGGGCGCCGCCGATCTCGGTCGCGCCGCTGAGATGCTCGAACTGGTCGCCGGGAAACAGCGCCGACAGGCTGAACGCGCTGCTCGCCATCTTCTGGCAATCGCGGCAATGGCAGGCATAGACGATCAGCGGATCGCCGGTGACGGCGAAGCGCAGCCGGCCGCAGCGGCACGAGCCCTCAATGCGTCGCGATCCTGCCATCGGCCTCGGTTACCCTGCTCCCTGGCGGGGATGCTACAGGGTCCGCGATCGACTGCAATGGGCGGTCGTCTCAGGCGGCCTCGACGACCGGCTGGTCGAGCGCCTCGCCCCCCCGCCAGCCCGGCACGGCCGGCTCGGCGTCGGTCGCGACGCCGACGCGCGGCCAGAGCGCGGGGACCCGGCCGACCGCATGCCAGGTGAGGATCGTCAGACCGCAGGCGACCACGCCATCCAGCGCATAATGCCAGCCGAGATGGATCGAGCCGATCCAGATGACGACGGCATAGACCGTCGCCAGCGCGCCCAGCCTTGGCCCGAGCGCCCAGGCGGCGCAGGCGAACAGCACCGCCATCGCATTGTGCAGCGAGGGCATCGCGGAGATTCCGCCGCCGATCGCCACGTCGTTGGCGCCGAACAAGGTCGCCAGCTTGTGCTGATACTCAATCGAGTAGAGCCCGGGCGCGCCCTGCGCGGTCAGATATTGATTCTGCGCTGCCAGCCGCGCGGTCAGCGCGTCGAACCTCGTCGGCACCCGGGTCAGAAGGGCATGGAGCGATGGGCCAGCCGCCGGCATCCAATAAGCGATCAACGAGCCCTGGACGCTCCACAGCAGCAGATAGCTGGTCAGATAGCGCCAGCCGAGCACCGATGTCGGGCTGACGAAGGAGCACATCGCCACGCCCAGGATCATCGGCAGAAACCAGCCGTGATAGAGCAGGTCGAGCAGCTGGCTGGCCCATGGGCTCGCCAGCAGATCATGGGTCAGCCGCCAGGCGTCGCCGCCCAGCAGGACGCGCTCGCCCTGTGCCAGCGTCGGGCCGAACCAGAAGCCGACCGAGGCGAGATAGGTCGTCTTGAACAGCGTATAGGAGGTGATCAGCGGCACCACGCAAAGGAACGGCATCACGACCGAAAAGAAGCGGTCGTAGCGCCAGCGCGACACGACAAATTCCCGGGCGAGCGACCATCCGGATTGCGGCCTGCCGGCGCGCTGCTCGCGCACCATCGCGAACAGCAGCGCGCAGAGCCCGACCATCGCCCAGGTCGAAAGCAGCGTGGTGCCGTAGGAGATCAGGATGCCGGAGAAGACTAGATAGTTGGTTGCACAGAGCGCGATGGTGATCAGGAAGTAGAGAATGACGATCGCGGCCGGCACCAGCTTGAGGCTTCGGTGCAACTCGCCTTTTCTCCGGCCGACCGCCAAGCCGGCCGGCGTACTGATACGCCTACGCATGCTACGCCCCCAGAACGCGGTACCCGCGCGATTGCCGATGCCCGGAATCCATGAACGAGATGCAACCGGAGGGTCCGATATGGCGTGAAATTGGGCGCGGTACGGCGCGGCCGAGAGCGCCGCAAACCGCTGCACTGTTCGATTCTGGACATGGCCTTCGATGTACCGGTTTCGACAGCCATCAGCAAAATCACTTTTCGGCCAAAACGATACCGATGAGATCGCAGCAGAAGCGTGTCACGCAGCGCCAAGGGCGGCCGGCGCCGTGACCGATCGCGAGACGGTGCTTCGACAGCAAAATTTTTTGATCGGGAAGTGCGACTCCGTCGGCACGGCGAGGCTGCGGCGCGCGCAAAAGAAAACGCCGCCCGGCTTGTAGCCAGGCGGCGTCATCTCTCCCTGAACTAGGCTCAGGCCGCGGTAGCGGCCGCCTTCGCCGGCTCGGCCGGGATCGGGATATCGTAGAGCTCGGCGGTGTTCTCGTAGACGATCTTGCGCACCAGCTCCTCCGACAGCCCCTGGGCGTTGCGGCGGAAGATGTCCTGGCTATACGGCCAGCTCGCATCGGTGTGCGGGAAGTCGTTGGCCCACAGCAACCGGTTCGGGTTCATCAGATCGGCGGTCTTCCAGGCGACCGGATCGTCCTGGAAGGTCAGGTAGATGTTCTCCTTGAACAGGTCGCCGGGCAGCGTCTTCATGCCGTCTACGCCGAGCGTGAAGCGATGGCGATCATAGGCGTGGTTGAGCCGCTCGATGTAGTGCGGCGCCCAGCCGGCATCGCCTTCGACCAGCACCACCTTCAGCCCCGGCACGCGCTCGAAGATGTGGCCGAAGATGAACTGGCCGGCGAGGTTCTGCAGCGCCTTGATCAGCTGGTTGCCGTACATGAAGGTCTTGACGCTGTCGCTACCCGCCCCGCTGTCCTTGGCGAGGTCGTCGAGCGGATTATTGCCGTCCGACCGCGACGTCAGGATGTGGAAGCTGATCGGCAGGTTGAGCTCGACCGAGGCGCGCCACAGCGGATCGAAATCCGGATGGTGATAGGGGATTTCGGTGGCCGGGCTACCAGGCATCATCACGCCCTTGAAGCCCATTTCCTTGAACTTCTCGAAATCCTTGATCGTCTGCTCGACCGAGAGCACCGCCGTTTGGCCAAGGCCGAACAGCCGATCCGGCGCAGCGGCGCAGAATTCCTCGGCCAGCCAGCCGTTGTAGGCCATCATGCAGGCCTGCTTGTACTCGGCGTCGGGGTGATTGCAGAGCATCATGCCGACGGACGGATAGATCACCTCGCCAGCAACGCCGTCGCGATCCTGATCGGCGATGCGCGCCTTGCCGTCCCAGCCGCCCTTGTGCAGCTCCTCGAAGGGAACGCCGGCCAATTTGACCTTGTCGGCCGGGATGCCGGCGGCCGCGACGATGCCGAGCGGCACCTTGCCGGGCATGCCGGGGAGGATGAAGCTGTCGCCACCGTCCTTCTGCCGCTCGACGAAGGGCGCATTGTCGCGATATTTCGGATCGATCCGGGCGCTATAGGTGTGCGGCGGCTCGGTGATGTGGGAATCGGACGACAGGGCCCGCATATACGGTGGGTCACTCAGCGCCATCATGTCTCTCCTCTAAATGGGCAGCCGGGCACGTCTCTCGCGGGCGCTGCCGGATTCGGGCCACCATAACACTGTCGGACGGTGGACTGAAATCTCGGACGTCTGGTCGCTGGCCTAATCTGGGGCCACGCTGCGGGTTACGGCCTGTTGATGCTGAGGAAGCGCGCCCTCGATCGGGTACCAGTCCGGCTTGGACCTCACCCAGACATGGGCCGTGACCCTCGCATGCGCCTCCTTCGACAGCGTGCCGAGCCGCACGCGAATATGGTCCGGATCGCTCGCTACCCGGGCAAAGACCGGAGAGCCGCAGTTGGAACAGAAGGACCGGACTGCCCCGGGTGACGATTCATAGCCCTTGATCAGCTCGTGCCCCGACAACAGTTCGTAATCGGTCGTCGGAATCCGAACATTCGCCGAGAAGGCCGTTCCGTTCGCGCGGCGGCAGAGCTCGCAATAGCACAGCCTCGTCTCACCCAGCTCGCCGCGGACCCTGAAGCGGACGGCGCCGCAAAGGCATTGGCCCTCAACCATGGGTCATCTCCCTGGCGGTCGCCGGCTATTGCGCGGTGAGGCCGCCGTCGACCGAATAGAGCGAGCCGGTGATGAAGCCAGCCTCGTCGCTGCACAGGAAATAGACCAGCCCGCCGACATCCTCGGGCTCGCCGATCCGCTTGACCGGATAGAGCTCGGCCTCCTGCTTCAACGCCTTCTCGACGTCGAAATCGGGGAACTTCTCGGTGAATTTCTTGAACGCCTCCTCGCCCAGGCGGGTGCGGATCGTGCCGGGGCAGACCGCGTTCACGCGGATGCCGAACTCGGCGAGGTCGAGCGCGAGGCTCTTGGTCATCTGGCCGAGCGCGCCCTTGGTCAGGCCGTAGCCGAGGCTTGAGCGCTTGCCGATCAGCGCCTGGTCCGAGGCGTTGATCACCATCGCCCCGCCACCGGCGTCGCGCAGATGCGGCAGCGCGGCCCTCAGCGTGTTGATCGTCCCCTTGATGTTGACGCCGATGATCGTGTCAAGATCGGCATCGGTGATCGTCTCAAGCGTGCTGACCTGATGGATGCCGGCGTTGGCGAAGACCGCGCCGATCGAGCCGAAGCGCTTGACGATCGCGTCGGCAGTGACGGCGAGCGCCTGACCGTCGCGGGTGTCGCCTGCCTTCAGCAACAATGGGCCGGTGTCACCCTCGGGGAATGACTCTTTCAGCCGCTCACCGCTGACATCGAGCGCGGCGACATTCCAGCCGGCGCGGAGAAAGCGCCGTGCCGCCGCCAGGCCGATCCCGGAGCCGGCGCCGGTGATGAACACAGTCCTGGTCTTGTCCGCCATGATGGGATCCCCGCGCTGGCTGTGTGGACGGCTGACGCTGGGTCAGACGATGATGTCGAGCGCGTTATAGCCGCGGATCGCGCGCCGGGCAGCATCATCCCAGTGATAGCGCTCGCCGCTCTCGACATGCGGTCGGTAGGCGAAGGGCGTCTCGTCCGGGAAGCGCTGGCGGCGGGCGTCGATGCCATAGCCGATCATCTCGGCGCGCTTGCGGATCCGCTCGGGATCGATCGGCACGCGCTCGCCGGTGTCGAAGTTGAAGCCGGGCGCGGCGAGCACCGAGCGGCGACGGTTGAAGCCCATGTTGAACGTCACCCGCCAATCCGGGCTGGTGTTGGCGAAGGAGCCGTGGATGATCTGGCGATTGCTCATCGCGACATCGCCCGGCTTGCACACCAAAGGCACCGCCTGCGGCAGCCGCTCGCTGCCGGCTGCCGCCGCCATGCCCTTGATGTCGGCCCTGCCCCTGGCATGGCTGCCCGGCACGAACCAGACGCCGGTCGCCGGCATCGAAGGATAGAGCTGGGCCATGAAGTTGAAGCCATGGCTGCCTTCGTCCCAGTCCGGGCTGTCCCAATGGGTCATGCCGTCCTGATGCCAGGCAATGATCGCGCCCTCCCCCGGCTTTTTGACGACGATCGCCTCGGTGAAGGGCACGAAATCATCGCCGTTGACCGCCGCCGCCACCGCCAGCAGCCCGGGATGGCCATAGAGGCGCAGGATCGCGTCGCCATATTGCAGCGAACCGAGCACCGAGACCGGCACCTGTTCGGGCAGGCCCGCCGCCGGGGTGGGTTCGAACATCTTGATCTGATGACGGCCCTCGCCCTTCTCGCTGCCGCCATAAGGGTCGCCCAAAGGTTTCGACCAGACGATCACCGGCGCGCCATGATCCGAGCCCAGCGCCGGCCGGCCATGCGCATCCAGCTTCGAATCCGGCCCGGTCGGGGCATTGTCGATCAGGCTATGGAACGCCTCGTGCAGCTCGGCGAGCTCCTCGGCCCCGACGACATCCTCGAAGACGTAGAAGCCGCAGCGGCTGTAGGCGGCGAGGATCGCCGGATCGAGCTTGCCCTCGGCGTTGAGGCGGATCGGCCCGCGATTGCCGAGCGCCAGCGCCCGCGCCTCGCCCTCGCGGAAATAGGCCTGCATCGCCTGTTCCTGGCTGCCGTAATCGACGATCGTTGCCATCGCCTGCCCTCTCCTCGACCCGCAACCTAACAGCAGCGTCTAGGTGGCGCCACCGTCGCTCACTTCGCGCCCAGCATCACGACCTTGCTCATATTGATCCTGACTAGCCCGCCGTCGATCGATTCCTCGCTGTCGATGCGATAGCCGTTGCGTCGATAGAGTTCGACATTCCCGTCGAAGCGCCGGTTGGTGTAGAGCCAGATCCGGTCTCGACCGAGCGAAGCGGCAACCTCTTCGGCATGGGCCAGGAGGCTGGTGCCAAGTCCGCGCCGCTGATAGCCGGGCGAAACCGCGAGATTCTCGATCAGCAGGCGGTCACCCTGGTCGATCATCTCGACCAACGCCGCGAGCGTGCCCTCGATATAGAGCAGGTCGATGCGGTGATCGCGCACCGCGACATCGTAATCGGCAGTCATCGGCCTTGGCTCTCGGCCGATGCGAGGGATCCATTTCGCGTAGGCGTCACGCGTCAGATCGCGGACGGCCGCAGCATCCTCCACCGTCGCTCGCCGAAGCTCGATCTCCTCAGTCATAATCGCTCGCCTCCTCACCCGCCGCTATTATCGCGCTCGGCCGTCCCTAGAAACTTCGGATGACATAGAATTCGGCGATGTAGCTGTTGCCCCTGGCGCGGCGACCGCCTGGGAAGAATTCGGTGGTGGCATCGAGCCATTGGCGCGCGCCGCGCTGGGCAAAGGCGGCGCCGAGGACGACCGCCGCCGTCGTCTTTTCGTCATAGATATAGCGGGCCGAGGCATCGACCTCGCGGGCGAAGCGCCGCGACGTCGCACGGGCCGGGCCGGTCTTGTCGAGCAGGAACTGATAGGCAAGCAGCTCGAATTGCAGCACATCGCCTTCCTTGGCGAGATGGAAGGGCGCGGTCAGCTTCAGCTCGACCTGGTGGACGATCAGATTGCTGCTCGGCAGCATGTAGGTGCCGATGATCTCGCCGGGGCCCCAATTGCCGAGATAATCGCGAAAGCCGCCGCCGAGAAACAGCGGGTCATAGCTGCGCTTGATCCCGAGCGGCTCGCCCGGCGGCGCTCGGTTGCCGCTGAAATAGCTGTAGCGATAGGAGATCGCCGGCGACCAGCTGATGCCTGAGAAGGTGTAGCCCGGTTCGATGTAGAAGCCGGTCGCATCGACCTTGCGGCCGCGCGTCCAGTTGAGCTGGCGAACATATTGAAAATAGAGCGAGGCATTGCGGTCGAGGGCAAGGCTGCGGATCGGGATCAGCCTGCCGCCGCCGGACAGCGAGAAGACATGAAGACCCTTGCGTCGCGCCCAGTAGAACGGGCTGTCGTCGCCATAGAGCCTGCGATTGCGGTCCGAATTGAAGATGTTGAGATAGGTGAAGTTGAGATAGCGCGCGCGATCGAGATAGTTGACCGCCGGGTTTGCGCCTGCGCGGTCGACCGGCTCGAACCATTCGACATCGAAACCGGCGAAATCCGTATTCGGCTGGTCGGTGACGAAATCGCGATTGCCGTAACCCGCCTTGTTGTCGACCGGCGTGCTGAGGACGAAGATGTCGCCGCGCACCGGCGCGGTGTTGAAGCGCAGCGTGCCCCAGCCGTCGAAGGCGCCGCGCGGCGAAAGGTAGAAATTCGACTGGCGGCCGATATTGAACCGCGCGAGGTGAATCAGAAAGCCGTCGTCGAGGATGAAATCCTGCCGTCCAAGCTGGACGGTGAGTGAATCCCCGCGCAGGCCGAAGGGCGGCTTCATCCGATAGCCGACATAGGCCTGTTCGATACTGACCGAGCGGGGATTGCCACGGGTGAAGCTGGTGATGGTCGCATCGCCGTCGCCCTGCGTCGTGGCGAGCACGGCGCTGACCTCGGCGATGAACGCGCCACCGGCGCCGTCGTCGTGGGTCAGGCGCAAGCTCGGCTTGAGGAAGCCCTCGACCCAGACGGGCGAGTGCCGAGCGCCGCCGGCGTCGCCGCGCAGCCCTGCGCTGAAGTCGCGCACGTCGCGGATGTCGTAGCTGCCGGCACCAAAATTGGCCCGCGGCACGGCATAGACGCCGATGCCGGCCAGCCCGGTCAGGCTAACGCGGGTCGCGCCGTCGCTCCAGTCCCCGGCCTCGCACCGGCCATGCGACGCAAGCAAGCAGACCATGAGCCCGGCGAACAGCCAACCCGAGATGCGCAAGCGCCGCTTCCCCCTTTCGCCTTTCTACGTCGGGAAGGCCGGAATTGGAAAGCGCGCCGGGCGCGAGCTCGCTGCCCGCGATTGCTGAGATGGGGGTGACGCGGCTAGAGCATCGGCGCAAGGCTGAGTGCTAAGGATATTGCGCAAAACATGTTGTTCCCCGGCCGCAGCCGCACCGACCGATCGCGCGAGGCGCATCCGTGACCGACACCACGCCGATCACCCCAGCGCGGCGCATCGCGCTGGCCTGGCTGGTGATGATCGCGACGATGATGCAGGTGCTCGACAGCAGCATCGCCAATGTCGCCCTGCCACACATGCAGGCGGCGCTGAACGCCAATCTCGAAAGCGTCGCCTGGGTGCTGACCAGCTACATCCTCGCCTCGGCTGTGGCGACGCCGGTGACCGGCTCGATCGAGACGCTGATCGGACGGCGCAATCTCTTCGTCATCGCGGTCGCCGGCTTCACCCTCGCCTCGATGATGTGCGGCGCCGCGCCGACGCTTCCCGCCATGGTCACCTCGCGCGTGCTGCAAGGGCTGTTCGGCGCGATGCTGATGCCGCTGTCGCAGGCGGTGCTGCTCGACATCTACCCGCCCGAAGGCCGCGCCAAGGCGATCACCATCTGGAGCATCGGCACGATGATCGGGCCGATCTTCGGCCCGGTCGTCGGCGGCTGGCTGACCGAGAGCTTCAACTGGCGCTGGATCTTCTACATCAACGTGCCGATCGGGATCGTCTGCACCGCCGGGCTGTGGCTGCTGCTCGATCCCGCCCGGGCGATCGCCCGCAAGTTCGACGTCGCCGGCTTCGCCTATCTCGCGACGGGCCTGGCGGCGATGCAGCTGATGCTCGATCGCGGCACGCAGAAGGACTGGTTCGATTCCACCGAGATCCTGATCGAGCTGGCGCTGACGATCGGCGCGTTCTGGATGTTCACCATCCACACGCTGACCGCGCGCGACCCGCTGATCCCGCGCGCGCTGTTGACCAACCGCAACTTCATGAGCGCCGGCCTGGTCGGGCTGATCGTCTCGGGGGTGATGTACGCGTCGCAGGCGCTGATGGCTCCGATGCTCCAGCAGCTGCTGCGCTACAACACCGAGCAGGCCGGCATGCTGATGATGCCGCGCGGCTTGGCGACGATGATCGCGATGATGGTCGCCGGACCGCTTACCGCGCGGATCGACGCGCGCTGGGTGATGGGCAGCGGTCTGGTCGCGATGATCATCGGCCAGTTCATCATGAGCGGCTTCGACATCATGATGGATTCGCAGCCGGTGATCATCGCCGGCATTTTCCAGGGCGCCGGCATCGGCTTGGTCGCGATCCCGATGATGATCGTCGGTTTCGGCACCCTGCCGCCGCTGCTGCGGACCGACGCCGCGGCGATTTTCTCGCTCGTGCGCAACGTCTCCGGCTCGGTCGGCATTGCAATCTGCACCGCGCTGGTCGCGCGCAACTACCAGGTTTCCCATGCCGAGCTCGGCGGCCATGTCACGCAGCAATCGATGCCGATGCTCGACGATCGGCTGATTCACGCGCTCGGCCGCGCCGGCGGGACGGTGGCGGCGATGGTCGATGCCGAGGTCAACCGCCAGGCGCTGATGATCGCCTATATCAACGATTATTGGATCATGATGTGGGGCGCGATCCTGATGCTGCCGATGGTGCTGCTGCTGCGCCCCGCCCGTGTCCATCCAAACGCGCAGCCGGTGGCGCTGGAGTAGCGTTTGCAGTCAGCCGAGGTCCGCGTAAGGTCCGAAATCCGGGCGGTGACCGATATTCTGGTAATGGTCGAAGATCAGCCAGTAGCGTGGCGGGTTGTAGAGATATTCCGCCGAGCGATTCTCGGTGAAGAGATTGGCGGCGAGATCATTGCGGACGAGGAAGGCGTTCGAGCCGGTGATGCTCGTCCCGACCAGTCGATAGTTCTTCGCCTCCGCGACCTCCTGGATCGCCTTCAGGCTGGCGCCGAAGTAATCGGTGCCGGGCCAGAAGCGATTGGGATCATAGCGCTGCGCCTTTGACAGATTGGCCGGGAACTTGGCGTTGTACTCGATGCAGATGACCTTCGGGTCGAAGCTCAGCCGTGCGAGGACATAGGCGTCATTGCCATCGATATCGATCGACAGAAAATCGATCAAATCCACATCGGGAACGGCCTCGGCGACAACGCTGTTGATATTTTCGGCGGTGACTATCCTGAACGACACCTTCAGGCGCTTGCCGAGGATCGAGCCGAACTTCTCCCTGATCGGGCCGAGCTGCTCCTTGTTTCCTTCGATCCAGGCCCCGGTCCATCCCTTGTGGATCAGATAGAGCGAATTGCATTCGAGTCCGTTCTCGACGCCGATCTCGCAGAATACGCCCTGGTCGATCTTCAGCCGCTTGAAGATCTCCTCGAGGATGCCGTCCTCGTCGCCCTGGCTGCAGACCTTGAAGCCGAATCGCTCAAGCCGCTTCGGGTCCGGTGGCAGCGCCGCGAGAATGCGATCGATCTCGACGCGCGCGGCATAGCCGTTGCTCCGCACCAGCGCGGCGGCGATGAAGTTTCCGAGATTGCGCTGTTCCTCGTCCATCGCCCCTGCTCCGCGCGTTATGCCGCTACCGGTCGCGCCGCGAGATCGGCAGCGATCGCCGCCGGCAGCTCGCGCGGCGCCGGCGATTTGTCCGACGGCATGCGCTGGGTCATGAAGACCATGATCTGGCGCCGCGCCGGATCGACGGTGAACAGCGAGGAGGCATGGCCGCCCCAGCCATAGCTGCCCGGCGAGCCGTAGCGCCCGGTCGGCCCCGGCAGGATGAAGCGCCCGCCCGCGCCATAGCCATTGCCCTCGCGATCGCGCACCCCGTTTTGCAGCAGGTTGGACATCATCACCGCCGCGGTCGCCTGCTTCATCACCCGGACCGAGCCGAGCTGGCCGCGCCCGAGCAGCATCTGCCCGAAACGCATGTAGTCGCGCGCCGAGGAGACGATGCCGCCGCCACCGGAAAGCAGCTGCGGCTTTTCGGCATAGGAACCGGGCGGCGCATCGAACAGGACGATGCCCTTGTCCGTCAGCTGGTAGAGCGTCGCAAAGCGCGGATAATTCTTCGGGGCGACGACAAAGCCGGTGCTCGCCATGTCGAGCGGGTCGAACAGCCGCTGCTTGAGGAAGCTGTCGAAGCCCTGGCCGCTGACCTTCTCGATCACCGCGCCCATCACGTCGAGGCCGATTGAATAATGCCATTGCGTGCCGGGATCGAACATCAGCGGGATCGCGGCGAGCCGCTCCATCATCTCGCCAAGGCTGCGCGCCTGGAGATCGCCCGGCTTGGCCTTGCCCACCGGGATATTGAGTCCGGGCGAAATGCCATGCGCATCATAAGCCGCCGCGACCTTGTCCTTGTACAGGAATCCATAGGTCAGGCCGGCGCTGTGGGTCAGCAGATGGCGCATCGTGACCGGCGACCGCGCCGGGCGGCTTGCGAGGCTGGTGGTCGGATCGGTCGCGACCTTCATCGCCTTCCACGAGGGGAAGACGTCGGCGACCGGCTGGTCGAGTGACAGCTTGCCGTCCTCGATCAGGATCATCGCCGCCGCCGCGGTCAGCGGCTTCGACATCGAATGGATGCGGCACAGCGTGTTCTCGTCGGCCGGCGCGCGGCTCTCGAAAGCAAGGCCGCCGGCGTTGACGTAATCGACCTGATCGCTGCCGGCGACGAGCGCCGCCGAGGCGAAGGCGAATTGCTTCGAGCTGACATAGCCATCGAGCAGCGCCTGCACCCGCGGCCATTTCGCCGGGCTCGCAGCCCAGCCGATCCGCGGCGCCAGGCCCAGGGCAACCGCACTCGCGATGAACTCGCGGCGTCCGATGATTGCGCTCATGCCATCCCCTCTCGTCGGCAACGTCAGGCCGCACGGCGGATCGGTCCGCCGCGGCGCGCAGGTTAGGGTCCGTCGTCGCGACCGGCAATGGTCAGGATCGGCGGGCGATCAGGTCGCGATCGCGGCGATGATGCGCCAGCCGTCCTTGCCCTTGCGCATGACGTAATGGCCGCTGCCGGCGATGATCAGGCTGCCGTCGGCGCGCCAGCGGCTGAAATGGGCGAGCAGCACGCCGGTGTCGCCCGCGGTCGGAAAGGCCTGAAGCTTGTCGATCTGCGAGCGAACCCAGCCCAGCGCCTTGAACTCCTCGAAGACGCGCTCGATCATGCGCTGATAGCCGGTCGCATCCGGGATCGTCGTCGGCGGGGAATTCCCGCCCTCGACCATGATCGGGTAGTCGAGCACGGCCGCGACCCCGGCGCTGTCCTGGCGATTGAACGCCGCGACATAATCCCGATAGGCCTGCTCGATGCCGGCTTCCGCGCTGCCGTCGGCCATCCAATCCTCCCCTGATCCTGACCTCACGAAGGCTGCCCGTAATCCGCCATTGTGAAAAGGGCCCCATGCTCTCGACATCGCCCGGCGAGGCGCGCTCAATGCCCCGGCAAAGCACAAGGAGAGGGCAGATGAACGGATCGCATGACGATGAGCTGGCGCCCGTGATGGCGGAGCGCCGCGAGCTGTTGGTCGGGTTGCTTGCACTGTCGGCGGTTGCTGGAGCCACCGAAACGGCGGTGGCCGCGGACGTCGCCCCACCGGGGACAGTGAGACCGCCCGAGGCGGATCTCTTCAAGGGGCGGATCGACGGCTTCAAAGGCAAGACGCTGGCGCAAAAGATCCAGGAATTGATCGACCGCGAGGAATATCGCGAGCTGACCGCAACCTATGCGCTCCGCGTCGCCCATGGCGTTTCGACCGCCGACCTGTTCACCGACGACGGCATCTTCACCGTCGAGACGCCGGGCCAGCAGTTGACCATGTCCGGGGGCACACGCGCCGCGCTCGACAAGAATATGGGCCAGACCGCGACCATGCAGCACAAGCCGCTGCCGCAGATCCATAATTACCTGATCAAGGTGAACGGCAATACTGCCCAGGCTATCTGCTCGAACGAGCTGCGCCGAACCGAGAACGGCAAGAGCATGGTCGGCTCGGGCTGGTACAGCGACATGCTGCGCCGCGAAAACGGCCGCTGGCGCTTCGTGCGGCGCGACATGCGCTTCCGCCATTACGTGCCGCTGCAGCAGGGCTGGCAGGACTCGGACGGGTAACGCCGGCTCCGGCCCGGTCTGCGATTGAGGCGTCCGGCAGCACGGCGCTGCCGGACGCCTAATGCACGGGCCAGTCGCCGAGACTGTTCACCTCGACCCGCAAGCGGGTCAGGTGGATCGACGCGAAGCGCCATTGGCCGTCGGCTTCCTTGCGGTAGGTCTCATGGTAATGGCCATGGCCGAGCGCCCTCACCTGGTTATTCTCGACGATGTCCTGCATCGCCCAGATGCCCGACGCCTCGGTGTCGGACTGGAAGGTGAAGATCGGCGTATGGCCGTGATGGACGGTCCGCATCGGGCCGACATGATCCGCGAGATGCTCGCGGATCGCCGCGCGCCCGGCGATCGGGCCGATCGTGTTGGGATCCTGACCGCCTGCGGTGGGCGACATGTCGTACTCCAGCGTCCCATCCTCGGTGCATTGGCCGACCCACTCGTCCCACATCTTGTGATCGAGATAATAGAAATACCGAGCCTTGAGCTGCATCAGCTCATGGATCGCGACGAGCTTTTCCGTGGCATCCATTCCCGTTCTCCCAATGTCGCGGACGCTATTCAGCGACCTCTGCATCTTCCCATCTCGGGTCCTGCATCAGCGCGGTCGCTTCCTGAAGCGAGCCGACAGAAAAGGGCTTGAGCTTGTCGAACGCGCCGCTGCGCACGATCCGCGCCCAGTTCGGCTCGGCGACCATCGCCCGGCCGACCGCGACAAGATCGAACTCGCCGCGATCGAACCGGCGCATCAGCTCGTCGAAATTGCGATGATCGGTTTCCGAGACGGAGCTGTAGTCGCTCAGGCTCACCGTCATGTCGAGCGCGAGCCCGACCGATCCGATCGTGATGGTCGGCTTGCCGGTGACTTTCTTGACCCAGCCGGCAAGGTTGAGGTCACTGCCGTCATAGGCCGGCTCCCAGAAGCGCCGCTGCGAGCAATCGATCATGTCGATGCCGGCCTCGACGATCGGGGCGAGCAGCTCCTCGAGTTCCTGCGGCGTTTCCGCCAGCCGCGCCTCATAATCGATCACCTTCCAGTTCGACAGGCGCAGGATGACCGCCGTGCCGGGATCGAGGTTGCGCTTGCATTCGGCGACAACCTCCGCGGCGAAGCGGCCGCGCGAACGTGCCGGGCCGCCATAATGATCGGTCCGCTTGTTGAGCTTGGACCAGAAGAACTGGTCGATCAGGAAGCCATGCGCGCCATGCAGCTCGACCCCGTCGAAGCCGAGATTCTTGGCCAGCGCCGCGCCGCGGCCGTAGGAAGCGATCACCTCGTCGATCTCGGCGACGGTCATCGCTTCGGACACCTTCTTGCACGGCTCGATATAGCCCGACGGGCTGACCTGGCGCAGCTCCGGCCGATAGCGCAGCGTGCCGCCGGTCATCACGTCGCCGGCGAAATAGACCAGGCCCATGTGCCAGAGCTCGGGCATGGTGAAGGAGCCGGCGGCGTGGACCGCCTCGGCGACCGCCTTCCAGCCGGCCGCGCGCGCCTCGCCGTGGAACCGGCCGTTCACCGGATTATCGCCCGAGGAGTAATGGTCGATATAGACGCCCTCGGTCATCAGCAGTCCGGCACCGCCCAGTGCGCGGCGGCGGTAATATTCCGCGGTGCCCGGGCCGGGCACGCCGTCGGTGCAGACCGCCAGCCCCATTGCCGGCAGGACGATGCGATTGGGCAGGGTAATGTTGCCCAGCTGAAAGGGCGTGAACAGCGGCTCGAAATCCACCCCCGCCATGTCCCGCCCTCAGCCCAAGTATCGCCCACCCAGCGGAAGGCTGTCACTTGCGCAGTAGAACGGGCGTTGGTCCCCGAGGTCAAACAGGGCACGCACATTCGCGATTACGGATCGCCGCCGAAGGGCCTTGGGTTGCGAAGCTCCATCAGCTCCGAGATCGATGGGTTCCTATTTCGCCGCCTTGGCGACGGTATCGCCGGCCGACGATACGTCCTTGCCGACGCCCTCGACGGTGTTGCAGGCGGCGGTCAGAAGTGCGCCGGCGATCAGCACGGCGGCGATGATGATGCGCATGGCAGTCCCCTTTTGTAACAGGTGCGGAACAATAGCCATTTCGCCCGCTTGCGTCTTGCGCGAAGACGCCGCTGCGACAAAAATCGCCGGCGGGCAGCAAAAAATATTGGCCGTGCTCGGCAAGTCATCCCCTGAGCGGTTGAGCATATTTTTTCGACGGCATCTTCGCCGTGCTGATCACCATGCTCGAGCTGCCCCCTGCCGCCGGCTGAGGCGAATCCGCCCGATTTGGCCATCCTTGGTAACCACTCGCTAATTAACCTGGACGATAATGCCAGCGGGGGTTGAGTTATGCTTCACGAGACGGATCCGTTCTCGTCCGAACGTCGGAAGAGCCGCCGCACCCTGATGGCACGGCAGGTTTCCGCGCGCTTCGACAATGACGATCCCTTCACGATTTCGCTGGTCAACATCTCGAAGCGTGGATTCCTCGCGTCCGTCGACCGGACGCTGTCGCCCGGAATGACCATCTGCCTGGCCGATAATCCGGACTATACCGCTGAGATCGTGCGTGTTTCGGACGGCGTCATCGCTTGCCGATTCGTCCGCACGATCGACCCATTCGCCCTGCTGGGCCCGGCCGCCGACGAGGCACCCGAGGGCGGCGCGTAAGCGCCGTAAGCCCTGCCCATGCGTCAGATCGTCCTCCTCCTCATCGCCGGCCTCGTTGGGCTGGTCGTGATCTATCCCGAGAAGCTGAAGTCCTGGGCGCATTCGACCGAGGAAGCGGCCAGCTCTTCGATCTCGGCCTGAACGCCGCCCTCGCCGTCGGCGCGGAACCATGCCAGTGTCGGTGCTCGGGACAGCAAGAGAGGCGCCGTGAGCCACCGGATCGCATTCATCGACCATGTCGCGGTGACGGTGTCGGACATCGACCGCGCCTGCCAGTTCTACATCGACCTGCTCGATGGCGAGCAGGTCTTCGAATACGCCCCCGCGGGAAAGCCGCTGGCGCGCCAGATCCAGTGCGGCGGCGCGATGCTCAGCGTTCATCAAGTCGGCAATGGGATCTACCCGCTGGTCGCCGACAAGCCGACGGTCGGCGCGGTCGACATCTGCTTCCGCTGGAACGGCCCGATCGAGACCGCCCAGGCCCATCTCGCCAAGCTCGGCATCGAGATCATCGACGGCCCGCGCGACAACCGCTCGAACGGCGGTCATGCCGCCAAGTCGGTCTATTTCAGGGATCTCGACGACAATCTCTTCGAGTTCATCACCACCGATTGAGGCGGGACGCCGTCACTCAGCCCGCCATCTCCATCGCGCCAGCGCCCTCGGGCTCGGTCTCCCAGCGTCCCAGGCCGTAATCGCCCTCGATCGTCGTGCGGTGCACCAGCCGGCCGTGCCGCGGGCTGTGGCCGCTGGCGGAATGGACCAGCCGCCAATTGTCCCAGATGACCAGCTCGCCCGGCGACCATTTGTGCCAATAGGGCGTCATCACCGCCTTCATCTCGGCGATCATCGCCTCGAGGAGCGCATCGCCCTCCTCATCCTCATGGCCGAGAATGCCGTCGGCCTGCCAGGGCGCGAGATGAAGCACCTTCTCGCCGGACTTGCGCTGCCACACCGCCGGGTGGATGGCGCGCGGTGAATCGGCGTTGACCTCGTACATATTGTTGGTGCGGTCGCTGAGATGGACCAGGCCGATGCGCCGCGGCCGGCCGTAGCGCATGTTCACGAACATCAGCTTGGGGTGATAGAGGATCTCGAGATCCTCGAACTTGTCGCGCAGCGCCGGCGAGACGTCGCGATACATCTGGATGCCATCGGCAAAGCCGGTGAGGCCGCCCTCGGGCGGGCTTTCGACCACCCGCAGCACCCCGGCGCGATTGAGCGCACGGTCGTAGCAGGCGTCGAAATGCCACGGGACCCAACCGACCAGCTGGTGGCCGTCGACCTCGAAGATGTCGCCCTCGCCCGGGCGGCGGTTGAGCTCCATCACCCCGGGCGGGCCGTCCTTGACGGTGGTGATGCCCTTGTAGGCGTGGCCCCTCAGCGGCCCGAACACCTTGCTGACCTCGACCTGCATCTCGATGCTGGGTTCGACTGCCTCGAAGACAAGGACGCCATGCTGCTCGAAGGCGGTGTTGAGCTGGGTGCGGACGCTCTCGTCGGCGACATTCTCCGGCGTGACGCCGGCGACACGCGCCCCGAAGGGCAAATCCTTGGAAACAGGCGTGATGCTGATGCTGGCCATGTCCAATCCCGATCGACAAAACTGCGCTTGTGCGACCGCGCCATGGTTCCACCTAAGGCGTTGCGGCGCAAGGGTGTGGCTGGCCGCAGGTTCCAGGCAGTTGTCGCGCGAAAGCTACGCACGCCGGCCGGCTCATGCTAGCCTCGGCGCGAGGAGAGCGCCGATGAAGAGCTTCGACGACAGCAATATCCAGTGGCGGCCCTTCGCCGGCATGGGCGGTTTCGTGGTGCGGATATTCGACGTCGATCCGAAGACGCGCACTGTCGACTTCGCGATCAAGTTCGATCCGAACACGCAGGTAATCATCCATCGCCATACCGCGCTGACCCACACCTTCGTCATCGAGGGCGACCATGTCATCTACGAGCCGGACGGGACGCTCCGGGAATCCCGCCCGGTCGGGCGCTATACCGTCAGCCAGGTGACCGGCGACGTCCACAATGAAGGCGGCGGCCCCAATGGCTGCACCCTGATGTACAGCGTGCGCGGCGAGACCGATGATATGTTCGACGTGCTCGACGAACAGCAGAACATCGTCTCGAAGCTTGGCGTCGCGGAGTTCCAGGCGCTGATGGATGCGCAGGACAAAGTCGCCGCGTAATCCGGACGCATGACGGAACGATCGTGGTGCCACGAGAACCATCCGCCGGCGAGCGACTTCGCCTTGATCATGAAATTGCCTGTTCAGGCGGCGTCAATATGCCGTCGTCCAGCTTCGCCTTCATGAGTAACGGTCGATCAGCCGGAAACCGCGCAACGTCGCGATCCACGCGCCGGGAAGTTCATCCGGGAAGCAGCACCGCACGGATCTAGCGCCTGGATGCCAGGTCTGCGCGTCCAGGCGAACCCGTTCGAGCGTGGGACGTTCTTCACCATTGTTCATCGTTGCGCGCGGCCGGCAACCGCCGTCTTGGCGCACGCCTAGAGGTAATCATGCAAGACCGTTTTGTCGTCGAAGCCAATCGCAAGGTCGTTGGGATCGGAGTGCGCGTACCAGGTGGCTTTCGCTTCTTCTCGTCGGACCCCGCCTATCTTCCGCTGGAAGGGAGGACCTTCGCCAAAGCCAGAAACCTTGCGAGCAAGGTCGCGCATTCGCCAAGGAACGGCTCCACAAGAAGCGTGCGCGCTCTCAGAACGGCGAGCTGCGGCTTAGCACCGAGCCCTAGCGACGTTAGGCCGGGACGTCCCAGACCAGCGGCAACTTGGAGATTGCCGGGGCGAGGCCCGGCCGGAAGACCGGCGGATTATCCGGGTCGAGCCTGATATCGGGCATCGCCTTGCAGAACTCCTCGTAGAGGACGCGCATCTCCAGCCGCGCGAGATGCGAGCCGACGCAGCGGTGCGGGCCGACGTTGAAGGTGACGTGGTTCTTGTCCTCGCGGTCGATGTCGAAGTCGATCGGGTTGGGAAAGGCGGCCGGGTCCATATTGCCCGCCGGCAGCATCATCAGCACCCGTTCGCCCGCTTTGAACCGGACGCCGTGAAACTCGCTGTCGCGGGTGACGGTGCGCGGCGGCATCGACACGGCATAGCGGCGCAGCACCTCCTCGATGAACTCGGGGACGAGCGAGATGTCCGCGCGCAGCCGTTTTTGCAGCGGCGGATCGACCGCGAGCTGACGCGCACCGAAAGATATCGAGGCGACCAGCGTGTCGAGCCCGGCGACGAACAGCAGCATGCAGTAGTTCTGCAGCTCGTCGAAGGTCACCGGCCGGCCCTCGATCTGCGCATTGAGCAGATATTTGCTGACGAGATCGTTGCCGGGCTTCGCCTGGCGGTCGCGGATCAGCTCGCCCATCACCCCGCTGACCTGGATATAGGCGGCGGTGCGCGCGTCATTGTCGTCGAGCACCATCGCCAGCGCCCAGCTGCGGAACTCCTCGATCCGGTCGAGCGGCAAGCCCATCATGTTGAGGAAGATCGTCACCGGCACCGGCTCGGCAATGTCGCGGACGAACTCGCAGCGGCCGCGTGGGATCACCTCGGCGATGAGCCGCGCGGCGATGCTGCGCACATTCGCCTCGAGCTTCATCACCTCGCCCGGCGCAAAAGCCTGCATCAGCGGCAGCCGGTAATAGCCATGCTCGGGCGGATCGAGCGACAGCGGAATGAAGCAGGGCTCGTCGGGGATCGGCGGCAGCGTCATCTTGGTGCTGGAGAAGAGGCCGGGATTGCGCATCGCCTCGAACATCAGCTCATGATCGTTGATCAGCCAATGGCCGCCGTTGTGCGGCGTCCAGTAGATCCCGCGCGGCCGCTCCTCGCTGAACTTGAACAGACTCTCGTGGACCTCGGGCGTCGTGGCGTAGCGGGCATCGCGAAACACGTCCCAATCGACCACCCGCGCCGGATCGACATGCGCCGGCCGCTCGCGGATCATCGGGTCACTCTCTGCCATCACTATCTCCCCTCGGGCGCTCAGCGCCGCCCGTTGCGGCGGGCTATAGCCGAGCGCCGCGGCCCCGTCACCGCGCCGTAAAAGGGAGCGAAATGCGGCGGCGTTGGTTGGTCCCCGTAACAAGATCAGGAGAGAACCATGCGCGAGATGGATAAGGACAGGGTCGTTGCCCTACTGAACGGCATCCTCGAGCAGGAACTCGCGGGCGTCATCCGCTACACCCATTACTCGCTGCTGGTGTACGGTTTCGGTCGGATTCCGATTGTTTCCTGGCTTCGCGACCAGGCGAATGAGTCGCTGGCCCATGCGCAACAGGCCGGGGAGATGATCACCCTATTGGGCGCTTACCCGTCGCTCGAGGTCGGCCCGCTGCTGGACAGCCACAAGCATGACATCGGCGCCATCCTCCGCGAGTCGCTGGAAACCGAAGGGCGGACCCTGGATTTCTACAGAACCCTGCTCACGGAGGTCGAAGGCTGCTCTGTCGCGCTGGAGGAATATTGCCGCCAGATGATTTATGCCGAGGAGGTCCACGCCAGCGAGGTCGACAAGATGCTGCGGCGGCCAGGGGAAGTGGCGGCATTTGCCGAGGCCCATGGCGACGCGGCGCTCGTGAAGTAGGTCGCGCCTAAAAGATCGACGGTGGGTTGCTTGAAGGTACCCGCGGGATCGAGGAGGATCCGGAAATGAGCAACCATGTCTACAAGATCGTCGAGCTCGTCGGCTCGTCCGAGACCGGCATCGACGATGCGATTCGCAATGCAGTCGCGCGCGCCGCCGAGACGATCCGGCGCATCGACTGGTTCGAGGTTGTCGAAACCCGAGGCCATGTGGTCAATGGCACCGTTGGCCATTTCCAGGTGACGCTCAAGCTCGGGTTCACACTGGAATAGCCAGGAGGCCGCAAGCCGCGCGGTGCCGGGGGGACGATGCGCCGATGATCAAGGTCGAGGTTCTCGCCCTGGTGCCGCTGCTCCTGGCCGCCGGCTGCGCCGACCGCGACCAGGCCGAAGCAAAGGCGCTGATCGCGACGCATTGCGCCCGCTGCCACACTGTCCCCGGCGTGCCCGCGGCGGTCGGCAAGATCGGACCGTCGCTCGCCGGCATCGCCAATCGGCCGATGATCGCCGGGCAATTCACCAACAATCGGCCGACCATGGCCCGCTGGCTGACCAGCCCCCGCCACATGCTGGGGGATGATCGCATGCCGGAGATCGGCCTGACCCGCCCCGAGGCGATGGTCATTACCGATTACCTCTCGACGCTGGACAAGCCATAGGCCAGCCCACAGGGAAAATTGCAGCGCGCTCATCGGCAAATCGGCCGCAGCCCGCCATAACCCACCTTCGTTAGTCTCCAGCTCGATGCTTCGGCCGCTGCCGAAGCATGGCCTCGCCTCTAGCGTTATCGCCAGGGCATGACCTTACGGCATCAACCGCTTCAACCGCTCGCGCTGACCACCTTGGTGGCCAGCTTTGGCTTTGCCCTGATCCAGCTCGACGTCACGATCGTCAACGTCACCCTGCCGACGATCGCCCATGCCTTGGGGGTGGAGGTGGCCGGGCTGCAATGGGTGGTCGACGCCTATGCGGTCGCCTTCGCCGCGCTGCTGCTGACCGGGGGCTATATCGGCGATCGCTACGGCGCGAAGCGCGTCTATCTCGCCGGGCTGACGATCTTCGCGACGGCGTCGCTGCTCTGCGGCCTTGCGCCGGACGCGGCACTGCTGGTCGGCGGGCGTGTGCTGCAGGGGGTCGGCGCGGCGGCGATGCTGCCCTGCTCGCTGACCCTGATCAATCACGCCGCCAGTGGCGATCCCCAGCAACGCGCTCGGGCGATCGGCTGGTGGACCGCGGCTGGCAGCATCACCATCGCCGCGGGACCGATCGTCGGCGGGCTGCTGCTCGGGATCGCCAGCTGGCGAAGCATCTTCCTGGTCAACCTGCCGGTCTGCCTGATCGGCGGCTGGCTCATGCGACGGGTGGCAGAGAGCGAGGGGCTCGCCGGCGAGCGCGGCTTCGACCTGCCAGGGCAGATTTTCGGCATCGTGATGCTCGCCGCGCTCACTGCGGCGGTGATCGAGGCGACGCCGCTCGGTCCCGGCCATCCGGTCGTCCTCGGCCTTGCGCTTGCCGGCATCGCTGCCGCCGCGGTGTTCATTCGCCACGAATCGCATGCCCACGCGCCAATGCTGCCGCTCGGCCTGTTCGGCGCCCGCGCGTTCGGCGGTGCGGTCGCCTATGGCGCGATCGTCAACCTGACCTATTACGGCGCGGTCTTCGTGCTGAGCCTCTATCTCCAGCACGTGCTCGGCTATGCGCCGGTCATCGCCGGCCTCGCCTTCCTGCCGCTCACCGCGACCTTCTTCGTCGTCAATCTCGTCAGCGGCTGGTGGGTCGGCCGCAGCGGCTCGCGCGCGCCGATGATCGCCGGCGCGCTGATCGACGCGGTCGGCTTCATCCTGCTCGCGGCCCTGGCGGGCAAGGCGACGCCCTATTGGCAGCTCGCGATCGCCTTCGTCCTGATCCCGGGCGGCATGGGTCTGGGCGTGCCGGCGATGACGACGGCGGTGCTGGCAAGCGTGTCGCAAGATCGCTCGGGCATCGCTTCGGCCGTGCTCAATGCCGCGCGCCAGGCGGCGGGCGCGATGGGGGTCGCGCTGTTCGGCGCATTGACCGGTGGCGCCAGCGCGCACATCGTCGGCGGGTTGCGTGCTGCCGCGCTGGTCGCGGCAACGCTGCTGATCGCCGCCGCCGTAACCGCCGCGACGATGATCGCCGCGCCTCGCCAGAGCGCGTCGCGCTCATCGCGGACGCTTCGGTCGCGGCCGAAAGGTTGACGGATGCGCGATCCGCTCCCGATCCCTATCTTCAACGCCATGGCTGCGGCGACATCGATGGCCCGTGTGGCGAGCCTGGTCGGCGATCCGGCCCGTGCGAACATGCTGGCGAGCCTGCTCGACGGGCGTGCCCACACCCCCACCGAGCTCGCGCTCGACGCGGGCATTACCGCGGCGACAGCCAGCGGGCACCTTGCGCAACTGCTCGACGCTGGCCTGGTCGCGGTCACGGCGCAGGGGCGGCATCGCTACTACCGGCTCGCCTCGGTCGAGGTGGCGCGGATGCTGGAGAGCATCATGGCGGTGACCGCGGAGCCCGAGCCGGCCCGCCGTCTGACGCCCCGCGTCCCGCACGAGCTGCGCGCAGCGCGCACCTGCTACGATCATCTCGCGGGCCGGCTGGGCGTGGGCCTGGCCGATGCGCTGGTGACAGGCGGAGCCGTCGTGCTGGAGGATGATTCAGGCCTGGTTACGGATCGGGGAACAGCAATGTTGCGCGAACTCGGCATTGGCATCGACCAGCGGTCCGGACGGCGGCGTCTGCTTTGCCGACCCTGCCTCGACTGGAGCGAGCGCCGTCCTCACCTGGCCGGACATCTCGGCGCGGCAATGCTGAAGCACTTCCTGGCGGAAGGCTGGATCGAGCGAGTTGCGGGCAGCCGCGCGGTCGACGTCACGCCGACCGGGCGAGCGGGACTCGAGCGCAGCTTCGGCCTAATTATCGACTAACAGATGCCCGAGGGGGTGATGCATCGATGACCGAAATCGAGGCGCTCGCCCTGTCGATCGCGATCGAGGCGCCGATCGCCTGGCTGATCGCCTGGCGGGCGCGATGGCCGGGGCGCGGGCCGGGGCATGTCGCGGCGGCCTCGGCGGTGGCGACGGCGGTGACCCATCCCCAGCTCTGGGCGGCGGCACTCTGGGCCTATCAGCGCTTTCCGCCGCTGCCGGCGCTGTTCCTGCTCGAGGCGATCGTCGTGCTGGTCGAAGGCGGGCTGATCGCCTGGATCGCACGGCTGACAATCCGTCAGGCCATGCTGGTTTCGCTCATCGCCAACGCCGGCTCGATGCTCTTCGGCCTGCTGCTCGGTTGAGCCGCGGTCAGCGCGAGGATGATGACCGGCAGCTCGATCCAGGCATGGAACGACGACGCCAGGCCATAGACCGCGCGCGCCTGGGTAAAGCCGTCGGCGAAGGCGGCAAGGCTGGCGACGGCGATGATCACGACCAGCACGGCAAAGGCCCGCCCGCCCGGCCAGGTCAGCAGCCCCCGCGCCTCGGGATCGAAGCGCGCGAGCAGCATCGGCAGCACGGCGATGACCGCGATGTAATGGCCGCCCTGGGCGACGACCGAGGCGGTGAACAAGTCGACGGCATGGCGCGAGGCTTCGAGCGCCGGCGGCACATAGACCGAAAGATTGGCGACCAACGGCCCCGCCGCGAGCGGGTCTGCCGCCATGACGCCCAGGCCGAGGCCGTGCAGCGCCAGGCGCGGCAAGCCGATCGCAACGAGCAAGGGCAGCGCCAGCAAGGCCGCCACAGCCGGCGCCATCATCCGCGCGCGCTGTTCCCGTGGAGCGAGCTGCCAGAGGAAGGCAAGCGGCGTCAGATTGTGCAGCACCGACAGGGTGACCGCCGTGCCGAAGGGCGCGAGCAGCGTCGCCGTGCCGAGCACGACGCCGACGCCCACCGCGAGCAACCGGCGCTGGCCCGCGCCGCGCGCGCAGGCGAGTACCATCAGCGTCACCGCGGCGAGCTCGGCCGGCACGCCGATCGCCGGCGGGATCAAATGCAAGACGGTCGCGGCGCGGATCGCGACGATCCCGGCGAGCATCGCCAGCACCATCGCAACCAGCCCGCGCTCCAGCCGCCGCCCGAAGCGCCGGTCGACATAGCGCAGCTCGCTCAGGACATGCGGCAGGCCGAACGCCGCCAGCGCGATGCTGTAGGCGGCGAGCGGCGACAGGATCGCGAGCAGGGCAAAGCCGGCAAAGGCGCCGGCCAAGGCAGTTGCCCTAGAGGCCCGGAGCTCCACGCGGGTCGACTCTCTTGGAATTGCGTTCCGCCTTCACGACGATGGGCGTTCGCCAGCCACCGTCTCGGGTCTCTGGCAGCGTGGCCTCGGCGGTGATCGGGGTCAGTACCTGTGCGGCAATGACTGGCCGGCAGGCGACGAATTCATAGACTCTGGTCCGATTGGGCGTGCCAACGCCCGTTTCCCCAACGAGGCGAAGCGCCGGCTCGGTCCATCCGGCTGTCGCCGTGGTGCCCTTCGCCACCACGCGCAGCGACGGCATGATCGAGATAGTGACCTTCTCGACCGAACGGATCGGCACCACGCTGCATCGCGCTGCGACGGTCCGATCGCGATGCCGCGGGAACGGACCCAGGTCGGCGCGGACAGCGCCTGATCCGAAGATGGTGACGGACAGCGCAAGCAGCAGGGACCAACGAGCGTTCTGCGACATGATCGACCCTCCCCGGAGCAGCCGCGTTCACTGTTGCCAGCGCTGCCGGATGCGCAAGCCTTTTCGCGGGTCGGCCTCGGTTGACCGGCCATCCGGCGCGGTGCAGGCTCGCCCCCGATCAACCCATTCGAGGTGTCGGCGATGAAGAAAATCCTGAGCTTCGTGACCCTGGCGATCGCCTCCGCGCCGGCCCTGGCCGACGTCAATCCACCTATGCCGCAGCCGCCGGAGCGCCTACCGGAAGCGCTTGCGGTCATTGCGGTGCTGGCGATCGCCGCCTTCGGACTGATGCGCTCGAAGCGGCAAGGCTAGCCGGGCCGACGCTCCACCCCCACCGGCTTGACGGCCGGGCCGCCCGGCCCGAACGGTGCGAGCAGCGGCGCAGCGGGAGGAGCAAGCGTGATCGTCGGTTTAGCCAAGCCAAGCCGGTCACCCGGCATCATTGCCAGCGTCGCTGTCATAGTCGCCGCCTCCTTGCTCGCGATGAGCGCAACCGCCCGCGCTCCAGCCCACGCGCAGCCGTCAGGCTATGCCTTCACCGCCGCCCAGGTCGCCAGCGGCAAGGCGATCTATGCCGAGAGCTGCGCCGGCTGCCATGGCGAGGGCATGGGCGGCCCGGTATTATCCGGCCCCGCTTTCGCCATGCGCTGGCTGCGCGGTGACCGAACACTCGGCGATCTCGACCATGCGATCCGCGCCATGCCCAAGCAAGCGCCGGGCAGCCTGCCGGCCTGGCAATATCAATCCCTGCTCGCCTACACGCTTTCCGAGAACGGCTTTGCACCGGGCAAGGCACCGAACCGGGGCGACCCGGCGATGCGGCTGGTCGCGCCCACCGGCGCGTCGCATCAACCGACCCGCGCCGCGCCCGCCCTGCCCGCCGCGCCGAAATCGGTCGCGCCGACGAGCAGCCATGCGGTCAGCGATGCCGATCTGCTGCATCCGGCCGACGGCGACTGGCCGATGTTCAACCGCACCTATGCCGGCGACCGCTGGTCGCCGCTTGCCCAAATCACCCCGGCCAACGCGTCGAAGCTGCAGCCAGTGTGCATACTGTCGCTGGGTGTGCTCGGCTCGTTCCAGGGCGCGCCGCTGATCTACCAGGGCACCGGCTACATCGGCTCGACCTATGGCGTCTGGGCATTCGACGCGGCGACCTGCGCGCAGAAATGGAGCTACACCTACAAGCCGCAGGGACCGGAAGGCATTCCGACCAGCCGCGGCCTGGCGCTCTACGACGGCAAGATCTTCCGCGGCACGCCCGATGGCCATCTGCTCGCGATCGACATGCAGACCGGCAAGCTGTTGTGGGATGCGCATGTCGCCGACGGCGCCGAGAGCTACAGCATCGGCGCGGCGCCGATCGTCTTCGACGGTCGCGTCTATGTCGGCCTCGCCGGCGGCGACTATGGCAACACCGGCCATGTCTACGCCTTCGATGCAAAGACTGGCGCGCGCGTCTGGACCTTCGACGCGATCGACAAGAAAACCTGGCCGAAAGGCGCCGAGACCGGCGGCGGCGGCACCTGGACCTCGGTCGCGGTCGATCCGGACAAGAAGCTGGTGTTCGTGCCGATCGGCAATCCGGCACCGGATTATTATCTGCCGGCACGGCCGGGCGACAATCTCTACACCAACTCGGTCGTCGCGCTGGATGCGACCACCGGCAAGGTCGCCTGGTATGTCCAGCAGCTCGCCCAGGATTATCACGACTGGGACACCAGCGCTGCGCCGATGCTCTATGAGCAGGACGGCAAGCACTACATGGCGGTCGGCACCAAGGAGGGCTATCTCTTCATCTACGACCGCGACACCCACGCCCTGATCTCGAAGAGCGAGGTGGTGCCCCGGCTCAACGCCGATCTCCCGTTCAGCGACAAGCCGTTGCGCGTGTGCCCCGGCACCGCCTCCGGCGTCGAGTGGAATGGGCCGACCTATGACCCGCGCAACAAGGCGGTGTTCGTCAACTCGGTGCACTGGTGCGCAACCTGGACGGCGAAGAAGCCCGAAGGGAAGAAGCCCGGCAGCTGGTATGTCGAGGCCGCGCTGACGATGGACCCGATGGATCAGCTGCGCGGCTACACCCACAGTTTCGACGCCGCGACCGGCAAGAAGATCTGGGCGCGCGAGGCGCCGCTGCCGATGATCGGCGGCATCACCGCGACGGCCGGCGGCGTCGTGCTGACCGGCGGCGCCGACGGCATGTTCCTCGCGCTCGACCCGCGCGACGGCAAGGAGCTTTACCGCTTCAACACCGGCGGCGGGATCGGCGGCGGCGTCTCGACCTATGCGGTGGCTGGCCGGCAATATGTCGCGGTGGCAGCGGGCGGCTATGGCCTGTCGCCATTCGGCATGACCGGATCGCCGGCCGTGCTCGTTTTCGCCCTGCCGCAGGGGAAGTGAGCGGGCGTCCGATTAGCGTGGAAGGCGGACGGATATTAGATCACGGCCCGTGTCGGCCATGGACGGCCAGACGATGTATCGGCCGACGCGGCCCGGATCGGCAGCCGCCAAAAAAAAGTATGAGGGCTGGCGTTTCCACCAGCCCTCACTTCCCTGGAGCAGCCACCATACCTTGCAGCATGGCGCTTTTCTCCGGGCGGATCAGGTTCCGGGCGACGTCTTGCGACTTCGTTCGGTTCCCTCTCGGGTTTCCCGCCAAGGCCTTTCGGCCTCGGTAGGCCCCCGGGAGCCCATCAAAGTTGCCTTCGATGGATCCCTTTCGCGCTTCCCTTGCCCGAAGGCGCGGGTCCCGCTGGACGTCGTTGGAAAGTGGGAGCGGCATCGGTTTTCACCTTTGCCTCACGCTTCTTCCTTCGATCGCCCTGCCAGTCGCTCGAACGGTGGCCATCCTTGCGGACGTCCGCCACTTTCGCGGTGGCAGTGGCCAGAAGCTTTCGTCCGTTTCCGGCGCGATACTCCCTCGCCACGAAATGGAGGTTGCGCCTGTTTTCGGAGTCGCGCCAAGCGAATTCTGCCTGTGGACAAAGAGAATCCCGGGGATAACTTTTCGCCTGGATCAAACGGCTCTGATCTCACGATCGGCCAGTCAAGTTCCGGCCATGAACCGCCCTTTAGCGAACCGGCGGTTACCAAGATCGCGGCGGCAATTTAACGAGCCCGGGCCGAACCGCTTGACGCGCTACCTCGCGCTCTCCTCCATCGCATCGAAGAGTTCGATTTTTTGAAGCACCTTCTGCAGGCTCTGAGGGTCCCTCTCATCGACCCCTTCCCGCTTGGTCGTATTGCGCGTCGCCTTCGCATTGAGGCCTTCGACTTGCAGCAGGACCAGAGGCTCGGGGCCGGTCTGGTAGAACTGATAGGGCGTGCCGCGCGGGACCATGACGCCGTCGAGCGGAAACAGGTGATGCTCTGTGCCGTGTTCGTCGGTGAAAAGCGCCTCGCCTTTGATGACCATCCAGAAGCCATCCATGGCCGCGTGGTAGTGCATCGCCGACCCGCCGCCGTCGATCATCTTCTGCATCGCACCATAGGTCAGATCGGTCGTGCAGAGGCGCGTGATCGCTTTCGTCTTTCCCGGGCTCAGTTCGGGTTCCGCGTAGCGGAAAACCTGAAACTCCCGTTTGTGCTTGGGCATCACCTCGGGCGCGACACCGCTCGTGAGCAGCCGTCCCAGCGAACTGGTTTGATCAAACTCCACACGCCGCATGGCTCATCCTCTCTCTCGACCGCGATCGACGCCGCATTGACAACCGATCTTCGCGATAACTAGCGTCGGTGAGAAGACGAAAGACGGCGCCCGTGCCATCAAGGACAGAAATGTTGCAGAATCCTGCACTTAGCGATTGCGATCGGCAATCGACCGAGCCTTCTGGCCGGGTGCGGGAGGTCGCGGGATTTGATATTGCCGCGGGACTCGCAGAGTCTGAATTGGTGGCCGTGCGGGACGAAGTCCTGCGACACGGCGCTGTTGTGCTCCGCGACCAGTATCTGACGCCGGATCAGCATCTGGCATTTACCGGTCGCCTCGCACAAGTCGATCACAACCCCAAGCGACCGGCGGGCAAGGTCCACGCGCCGACAGTGGACGGTTTTCCCGAGATCGTGGTCGTCTCGAATATCAAAAAGGACGGTCACCCGATCGGCCTGACGGATGCCGGCTTGCTCTGGCACACCGATACGCAATCATCCGCAACGCCCGAGCTGTTCGTTACCTTGAACGCGATCACGATCCCGGTACGGGACGGCATCGCGCTGGGTGACACGCGCTATACGAGCACGACCGCCGCCTATGATGCGCTTGATGCCGCCATGAAGGCACGCCTGGACGGTCTCCGCGCGATCCATAGCTACGCCTATCATGTCGACGCGATCGCCGCGCGCGGACTGCTCACCCGGGCGCCATTGAGCAAGGAACAGCGCGAAGCGCAGCCCGAAATATCCCACCCGCTGGTGCGCACGCATCCGATCACAGGACGCAAGCTGCTCTATGTGAGTGAAAGCTACACGGAGCGCGTCGAAGGGATGTCCGCCGAAGAAAGTCGCGCGCTGCTGGACCTGCTATTCGCCCATATCGTCGAGCCCCGATTTCAACTTCTGCACAAATGGCGTGAAGGCGATTTGGTGGTCTGGGACAATTGCGCCACCCAACATCTTGCGACCTTCGACTATGGCGACATCCCGCGCCTGCTTCACCGGTGCGGAACGATGGGGCCGACACCCGTGTGACACACCCGGGGGGAACAGCTCGGGGCCGTAAGTTGGCGACTCGGGAAAGCGTCTCCGGTAGACCTGCCTGATGACGAGCCTGCGCCTGCGCCTGTCTGAAATATGGCAGTTTCTGCGGTCCACGCCGCCCGCCGCCAACCTGTTCGCGCTGGCCACGCTCGCGCTCTGGCTATTCAAGGACTTGTACCTGGATTCCATTCCCGGCTTCTTCCACGCCGCCCACGACTTCGGCAGGGTCGTCGAAGGCGTTCTGTCGGCGATCATCGCGGGCTGGGTCTTCTACCTCTTCTTCGCCCTGCTGCCCGAGGCGCGACAGCGGAGTCACCTGGCACCTTTCGTGCTGCGCAACATCGCCACGATCGTAGGCGATGCCGACAGCATCCTGCAGGAGATTGCCAGGGCGTCGGGCGAGATGCTCCCCTTCAGTCAGGTCAGCGAGCGAAGACTGACGCGTGCTTTCGCCCAGATATCGTTCGACGGATCGACGACGCTGCTCGTCGATCTGAGCGGGCGCCATGCGACCTGGCCCGAATTCTTCCGCATGCGGCGCGAACGCACAAGGGAACGGATTTCCGAAATCAAGGAGCTGTCGCGCTATGTCGAGCCCGAGGTCACGGCAATGATCCTCAGCATCGGCCATAACGGCTTCTTCACGATGGCCGAGACCGCCGAACGTTTCTCCGTGACCAAGCGGACCCTCAGCAGCTTCGCGCCCGAATTCTACAAATATCTGCTGGAGGTGCGCGAGCTCGCCGCCTGGCATGACGCGAATCTGGCCGGGTCGCGAGCGCCAATCCTGCCGAGCCTTGCCTGACGCAAGGATGAGGCGATCCAGCTCACCTCGGTAAGGAATTGCCGTTGCTGGCGCTGACGAATGCTTCGAAGATCCGGTTTCCGACGTGACTGCGCGATGCAAAGAGTTCCTGGTGCCATTGGATGCCGAGCGCAAAGGTTCGCGTGGGCAGCTCGATGGCTTCGATGATGCCGTCAGGCGCCAGAGCCGAAACGCGCAAGGGCGCGCTGACGCCAGCGAGCGCTTCGTCATGAAAACTGTTCACGTCAAGCGCATCCACGCCCAGGATCTTGTGCAGCAGCGTCCCGGGAGCAATTTGCACGCTGTGTGGCACCTCGGCGCCATTATGAGGAAGAGCGGTAGGTCGCCATTCGGCGATGTCGGCGACGAGGCGACCGCCGTGCAGGCAGGCGAGCACCTGCATGCCCGCACAAATTCCGAGCACGGGACGGTCCGCCTCGAGAAATTCTTCGATCAAGACCCGCTCGACCGCGAGCCGGTCGGACTCCAGCGAACTATGGCTCCCATGCTCGTACCAATCCGCAGGACAGGCGAAACGTCCACCGACGCAAAGCAGACCATCGAAGCTTTGCAGCACAGTCGGGATTACTTCAGCGGCATAGGAAATGCCGAATGGCGCGCCTCCGGCAGCGACGATGCCGTGAAAATAGCCCTTGCTTGCTTCGTAACGGGTTCCGCCCGAGCTGGTATTCTCGTCCATCAGAATGGCGATGCGCGGACGGGTCGCCATGGCCATCACCCCGGCATGTAATTGCCGCTGTTGATGTGGATCGACTGGCCGGTGATCGCGCTGCTCTCGTCCGAGGCGAGGAACAGGCAGAGCTCGCTCACTTCCTCGCTCGTGGTGTGCTTTCGCAACGGGACCGCGGCCAGCGCCTCCGCGGTCACCTCCTCATAGGTCCGGCCCTGCTCGCCGGCGATGCGCCTCCGGTAGTTCTGCGCCAGCTCGGTTTCGATGCTGGGGACAATGCAGTTGCAGCGGATGCCCATCGGCCCGACCTCGCGCGCGACAGTGATGGTCAGCGCGCGCAGCGCCGCCTTGGCGGTCGAGTAATGCGTCTTGCGCGGCAGGCCGGTGAAGCCGGCGCTCGACGAGAAGTTGATGATCGAGCCGGTCTTGCGCGCCATCATCGAGCGATTGAGCACCTCGCGGGTGCACAGCATCGCCGCGGTCACGTCGATCGCGATCGTCGTGTTCCAATTGTCGAGCGTCTGCTCCCAGACGAATTTGTCGGTGCCGGGCACCGCGGCATTGTTCATCATGATATCGACCTGGCCGAACTCGCGCATGGCGAGATCGACCATCGCGGCGACATCCTCCTCGCGGGAGACATCGGCGCGCATGCCGATCGCCCCCTCGCCCGCCGCCGCGGCGGCCTTCATCACCAGCTCTTGCTTGCGCGCGGCGAGCACGCATTTGGCGCCCTCGCGCACGAAAGCCTTCGCCATGACCGGACCAAGCCCGGTGCTGGCGCCCGTGATGATCGCAACCTTGCCGCTTAGCCGTCCCATGGGATCCTCTCCCCGCTTTGGCGACAGGCTATCGGGCGGCGCCCCCGCCCGCAACCGGCTGTGATCGCGCGCCCGCCCAGTAAATGGTCACCAGCTCGTCGGCCCAGGCCCGGCTGCGCGCCGCGGCATCGAACAGCACGGCACGATCACGCGGGATGCAATCGCGGCCAACCATCGTCATGCCCGGCAGAGCGTTCTTCCCCTCGGTCGGCACCCTCGCATTGTCGTTCGCAGCATGTTTTTCCGGCGGGCCGCATTCGACGAGCCAGAGCCGCGTTCGCGTGATCGTGCCGTCGTGATCCCGCGTCAGCGGCTCCAGGGTGGCAAAGGCGTACATCTCATCCTTGTGCGCATCGTCCATGGACTCAACCTTCGCCTGCATAAGCATGGGAGTCCCGCGCACGATCAGATAGGGCCAGGCCGCGGCATCCTTCTCCGGGCTCCCATCTGCCTTGAGAAAGTGGATCGACGTCGCGGTGACCAGCATCGCGCCGTCCTCCGGTTCGCAGTGCGACGCTGATTTGCGACCGGCGCAATTCTTATCAGTGCGCCAAACGCCCGGTTTCAGATGTGCCGCAGGATCCGCATCGGCCGGGCTGAACATTGGCGTCGGGCTATAGGCGATATTGCACCCGGCCAGGAGAAAGGCGGCGGCGGCTGCCCAGAGCTTCGTCATAGATCCCGCACGCGCGGCACGCCGGTGATCGGAAAATGGCAATCGCACAAGGGCTTGCCGACCTCGAGATGGGTGACGCGGTCGGTCTGGCGGTTCATCGCGCCGGTGTAGAGCGCGTCGGCGACGAAATATTGCACGACATAGGACCAGCGCGGATCCTCCGTGAGATTGGCGCCGGCGGAATGGATCGTCATGCCGTCGTGCACCGTCGCGTCGCCCGGCTCGAGATGCAGCGGTGGGGACTCCAGCAGTTCCTTGCGCAGCCGCTCGACCTGCCGCTGGCATTCGCCGGACTCGTCGTGGAAGGCACGGCCGAGCAGCCCGGTGAGATGCGAGCCGGAGAGAAAGCGCATCGAGCCGCGCTCCGGCGTCACTTCCTTCAGCGCCAGCCAGATCAGCGGGCGGCCGCTGCGGTCGAAGGCATTGTAAGGCGAGTCCTGATGCCAGGGCGTTGGGCCGCTCGCGTCATGCGAGGCCGGCATCTTGCACAAAGCCTCGTCGCGGTACCAGCGCACCGGCCGGCCCTGGAGATCGGCCGCGACCCGGCCCATCTCGCGGCTTTGCGCGAAGTCGCGCAGCGACTCGTCGCGCCAGGACGGATCCTCCATCGTCTTCCACAGCGTGCCGAAGGTCGCGTAGGGGCTGTCCGCGGCATCGGACTCGGGCGAGGCGATGGCCTGGATCGCATCGAGGATCGACGCCGCGGTATCCGGCGCGATCAGCCGAGGCAGATGGACCCAGCCGTTCTTGCGATAAAAGGCGATCTCCTCCTCGGTCACGTCGCGCGGCCGGCCGATCACGCGCGCCCTGTCGATCTGGGTCATGGCATTGTCCTCATGTCCCGCTGCCGGTCGCGCCGACCGACACCGAGGCGAAGATACAGGGCTCGTCGTAGATGTTGCGCCAGGCGTGGGTCGAGCCGCCCATCACCAGCATCGTCCCCGGCGTCAGCGTGCGAACCTCGCCGCTGTCGAGCACGAGGTCGATCTTGCCAGCGATGACGATGTCATAGTCGACCGTCGCATGGCCGTGCATCCCCAAATCCGCGGCGACATCGACGCCGGCCTTGGCGATCCGCTGCGGATCGATCTTGCCGGCCGAATGCGGCGCGAAGCAGGCGATGCCGAAATTGGTGCCGCCCGCGCCGACGATCGCCATCTCGGTCGGGCATGTCCCCATCCGCTCGGGGAGGTCCGGCGTCCCGGTCGTGCGCCACAGTGTGCGCGTCTCGACCAGCCCCGCGACCTCGAAATGATGCGGCTCGTAGTCGTCGACGAAATGCGCCTTTCCGTCCGCGCCCTTGGTCGTGACCAGCAGCCGAACTCCGGACAAGTCTTTCATCAGTAGGGCCGATCGCCGCGGATCGTCACTCGCTCCATCTTGCGGATGAAATTCTGCCCGACATAGTCGGCGCTGGCGTAGTGCTGGCAGCCGCGATTGTCCCAGAAGGCGATCGAGTTGTTGCGCCATTTGAAGCGGCACTGGAATTCGGGCCGGTTGGACTGCGCGAACAGCCGCTCCAGCAGGTAACGGCTGTCAGCATAATCCATGCCGACGATGTGCGTGGCGTAGGAAGGATCGACATAGATCCCCTTGCGGCCCGAGACCGGATGGGTGCGGATGATCGGATGGCGCGCGGGCGGGTGATCGAGCTCGACCTGGACCAGTTCCTCGATCGGCGCGTCGAGATCATGGACGCAGCGTGCGCTGAACACCGCCTCCTCGCCCTCGACCGCGCGCCGCAGCCAGTCGGGCATGTTGACATAGGCGGCGTGCGTATCGCGGAACAGCGTGTCGCCGCCGACATCGGGCACGGCGATCGCGCGGACGACCGAGCCGAGATCGGGCTCCGCCCGCCAGGCGCCGTCGCTGTGCCAGCTGTTGGTCCGCGCATTGGTGCCGTCGCTGTTGATCGTCGCGATCTCGCCATATTCGGGATGACTGTTGTTGCTGAACGGCGTGACCAGCAGCTCACCCCAATGGCGCGCGAACTCGACATGGTTGCGCGCGGCGATGTCCTGATCGCGGAAGAAGATCACCTTGCGCTCGACCAGCAGCGCATCGAGGAAGGCGAACATCGCCGGTGTCAGCGCCTCGCGCAGATCGATGCCGAGCACCTCGGTGCCGATCGTCGGATGGAGATCGAGCAGCTCGATGCCGGGCGGCGGCGCTGGCTTCTCGCTCGGCGGCAATATGTAGTCCGCCGATTGCGCCATCGTCTTGCCGCTTGCGACCGCTTTGGTGGCCATGACGTCAGCGCCCCCGCCGCAGCAGCCGGCCGGGCAGCGCGCCGGTATATTCGCCTCGCTCGACCAGCACCTCACCGGCGACCAGCGTTGCCTCGATCCCGCCTGCCTTCATCACCACGCGCGGTGCGCCAGCCGGCAGATCGTTGACCGCGCGCGGCATGCCCGGGTCGAGCGCGGCGAGATCGATCAGGTTGAGGTCGGCGATCATCCCTTCGCGCACACGTCCGCGATCGGCGAAGCCCCAGGCGTCGGCGGCGGCGCTGGTCGTCATCCGCACCGCCTCCTCGATGGTGAACTCGCCACGCTCGCGCACCCAATAAGCGAGCAGATGGGTATGAATGCAGACGTCGACGATCTGCGTCACATGCGCGCCGGTGTCGGAGAAGGTCATCACCATGTCGGGATGACGCATGATCTCGAGCAGATCTTCCTCGGCCATCGGCGTCGGCGGCGTGATGAAGAACTGGTGAAAATCCTGCTCCAGCGCGAGATCGATCAGGCATTCGACCGGATCGACGCCGCGCTCGCGCGCGACATCGGCGACCAGCGGATAGGGTGGCAGCGAACGGTCGTAGACCTGCAGCACGTTCCAGTCGGGCGGCGGCGGCTCGGCCCCGGTCCAGCGGCCGTAGTCGCCGTGATGGGCGGCATGGACCAGCTTTGCGCGGATCGCGGGATCGCGTAGCAGCTGCTTCTGCTCTTCCAGCGGACGGCTGCGGATCGGCTTCCATTCGGCGAGCCGGTCGAACGGCAGCTGGGTCTCGAAGGACAGCAGCATGGTGACGCCGCGGCTGTGGCTCTGGCCGATCATCCGCCCGCCGGCGCCATTGACCCGCTGCATCGCGCTGAGCTGCGGCCGCCATAGCCCTGGCGCGCCCAATGGCAGCACGCCGAAGGTGAAGGTCGCCTTTGAATCGAGCGCGAGCTTGCACACCCTATCAAAATATTCCTCGCGGCCGGCGGGATCGGGCGCGCGCTCCTGCGACATCTCGAAGATCGCGTCGTGCTTGCCAACCGTCCCGACCAACTGGCACAGCTCGTCCCATGTCGCGATGCGCGAGGCGACGGGCTTGTTGTCCGAGGTCTCGTCGAACGGCCCGCGCGAAGTCGAGAAGCCGACCGCGCCGGCATCGAGCGCGCGGACCAGTTCCTCCTGCATCAGCGCGAGATCCTCGGCGCTGGCTTCGTCGGTGAAGGCGCGTTCGTCCATCGCCCAGGTCCTGAGCGCCGAATGGCCGATCTGCGCGGCATAGTTGATGCCCTTGGGGAGAGCATCCATCGCGTCGAGGTAATCGGCGAAGCGCTCCCAACGCCAGGTGATGCCTTCGGCCATGGCCTCGGCGGAAATATCCTCGGCGCGCTCGAAATTGCGCACCGCCATCCCCTCCTTGCCCTTGTGGACCGGGGCGAGGCTGAAACCGCAATTGCCCATCACCACCGAGGTGACGCCGTGGAAGCAGGCCGGGCTGCCGATCGGATCCCAGTTAATCTGCGCGTCCATATGGGTGTGGGCGTCGATGAAGCCCGGCGCGACGATCAGCCCGTCGGCATCGACCTCGCGATGGCCGCGCGCGGCGACCTTGCCGACCTCGACGATGCGATCACCGGCGATGGCGACATCGGCGGTGAAGCTTTCACGGCCCGAGCCGTCGACCACGGTCCCGCCGCGCAAAACCAGATCGATCGCCATCGCACCGCTCCCACAGCCGGCGCTGCCGCGCCCGACACCGGCAGCATGATAGGCGCGACCCGTCGCGACCGCCAAGGGTGGTTGGCCAGGCTGATCGGTTGATCGCCGCGCTAAAGAATGGGAGGACTGGCAGATGGATTACGGGGTGACCTTTGCGGCGAGCTTCGACGCGGTCCGCCAGGCGCAACATGCCGAGGCGCTGGGCTATTCCTTCATCGGCTTTTACGATTCGCCAGCACTCGGCACCGATGTCTGGCTGACCATCGCCAATGCGCTGCAGGCGACCCGGCATATCGAGGTCGGCGCCGACGTCCTCATTCCGCATCTGCGCCACCCGATGGCCCAGGCCGCGGCGATCGCAACCATCGAGCATCTCGCGCCCGGCCGGCTCTACGTCGGCCTCGGCACCGGCTTCACCGGCCGGATGGCGATGGGCCAACGTCCGCTCAGCTGGGCGTACATGTCCCGCTTCATCGAGCAGATCAAAGCGCTCCTCGCCGGCGAGGAGGTCGTGATCGATGGCGGCGTCGAACGGATGCTGCATCCGCCGGGGTTCGCGCCGCCAAGGCCGATCCGCACGCCCTTCCTCGTGGCGGCGAATGGTCCCAAGGGCATCGACGTCGCCCGCAGGCTCGGCGACGGCCTGATCTACGGCGGCGATCCCGCGAGCTCGCCCAAGGGGTTTTCCGTGCTGCAAATGGGCGGCGGCGGCTTCCTGCTCGAAGACGGCGAGCGTCCGACATCGGCGCGGATGATCGAAACGATAAAGCCGTGGTTCGGCCTCGGCTACCATCTCGCCTATGACGGCTATCATGGCGGCGGGATAGCGGTGAAAGACTTACCCTATGGTGACGACTGGCTGCGCGCGGTCGAAGCCCTTCCGCCGGAATCTCGGCATCTCCACGTCCATGACGGACACGCGGTGCATCTCAATGCGATCGACGCCGCATTCGCGGAACGTCACCCGGATGCCGTCGAAGCCTATGCGAAAGCCGCGTCCTGCACTGCCGCCGAGCTCAGAGAGTCGATGGACGCCCTATCCGCACTCGGCGCGACGCGCGCGACATGCCGCGTCACCTTCGAGCATTGGCAGCACGACATGGCGCTCGCCGCCAAAGCGCTCGAGCTCAAGCCGCGATAGCACTCTCTCGTCATTCCCGCGAAGGCGGGAATCCAAACGTGCTTAGCGACCGCCCCCGCGCGGGCGGCACATGATGCTGGATTCCCGCCTTCGCGGGAATGACGAAAAATTTTTCCCCCTGCCCGCTAATTCGCGAGGCCGAGCAGACGCCGCGCATTGCCGCCGAGTATGAGCGCGCGGTCCGTCTCGGACAGCCGCGCCTCGCGGACATTGTCAAGGCCGGTGGTGGTGATCGGGCGGCGCGAGCCGGAATAGAGATTGGTACCCATCAACAGCCGATCGGCCGAGATTTGCTCGACAAAACGTTCAACACCGCCGCTGCCGACGACCGAGGTGGTGGTGTCGAAATAGATGTTAGGGCAGGCCTCGGCGGTGGCGAGCACCGCGTCGAAATTATCGACATTGGTGAGGCCGTCGGCGCAGATGAAGATGCCCTCGGGGATTTTCTCGGCGAGCACGCGCAACCGCCACACCGCCTCGAAATCGGACACGATGCAGTGGATCAGCGGCACCAATCCGACCGCATGTGATCGCACGACGAAGCTGTGCATGATCGGATGATCGACCGGCAGCCCCTGAAATCGGTTGTGCCAGCTGATGCCCTGGAAGCCGAGCTTGGCGATGCGGTCGATCTCGGGAAGCCCATCCTCGCCGTAGCGCGGTTCCATCGTGCCGAACAGCGCGGGAAAGCGATCGGGGTTCATCGCGCGATAGCGGATCAGCGCGTCATGGACGGCGCAGGTGTCCTTCAATCCGCCCGGCCGCTGATAGCTGTGCGTCGGCATGATCGCCGCCTGATCGATGCCCATCAGCGTCATCGCCTCGAGGCGATATTCCTGATCGGTCGCGATCGCTTCGTCGGTCGCGGGAAAGGCGGCGCTGAACTTGCCGAGCGCCTTCATCCCCTCGATGCCGCCGACATGCTGGTGGAGATCGAACACCGTGCCGATCACTTCGCCATCCCCACTTCATGCACCGCGGCTTCAAGACCAAACAGCGCGGCGGCATTGCCCGCCATCACCTTCTGCCTCGCCACATCGCTCAGCTTCGCCTGCTCGATCGCCCGCGCGGAATCGGCGAGGGCTTGCGGTGCCGCGCGATATTCGAAGCCGGTGCCGAAGACGAGGCGGTGCTCGCCCAAAATCTCGACCATCTCCTCGATGATCGACGGCGCGGTGACCTGGGCGGTGTCGTAGATCAGGTTTGGCGCAGCCTCAGGCTCGGCGAGCACCTCGAGCTTCTGATCCCATTCGTAGAGCGCACCGAGCACGATGATCGCATGGCCGGCGAATCTGTCGGCCATCTTCTTGTACCGCCACAAGGTCTCGTTGGTCGAAAGCGTCGCGTGCATCATCGGCACCAGCCCATTGTCGAGCGCGCGGGCGACGAAGCGATACATCACCGGGTGATCGGCGTAGATCCCCTGCGCGCGATGACGCCAGACGACGCCCTTGAGCCCGAGCTCGCACGCCATGCGGTCGATCTCGGGCAAGGCGGCATCGCCGTGATGCGGCTCGACCGTGCCGCAAGCCGCGACCGCATTGTCACCGCCCTCGGCGACCAGCGCGGCCATCATGTTGTTGAGCCGGCGCGTGTCCTCCAGACCGTTGGTCAGCTTGTAATAGGGCGGTGGCGAGAGGACGGCGGCGCCCCCTTCCCTGCCTTCCGACGCTGCCCATTGCGACACCCAGGCGGACAGCTCGCCGGCCGCCGGCACGGTGAACAGATCATATTCGCCAACGCCCATCCCGACATGGCGATGGACGTCGAGCGAGCTCATCCGCTCAGTTCGCGACGCGGCGACGGAGCAGCTGGCCCGGCAGAGCGCCGGTATGCTCGCCGTCCTCGATCAGCACCTCGCCGGCGACGAGCGTCGCCTTGATGCCGCTGGACTTCATGATCACCCGCTGCGCCCCGCCGGGCAGATCGCGCACCGCCACCGGCATGCCGGGGTCGAGCGCGGGCAAGTCGATCAGGTTGATGTCGGCGATCATGCCTTCCTTGAGCAGCCCACGCTCGTTGAAGCCCCAGGATTCCGCCGGGATGCGCGTCACCATGCGCACCGCCTCCTCGAGCGAGAACTCATGCTCGTCGCGCGCCCAATGGGCGAGGAGATGCGTCTGCAGGCAGGCATCGACGATCTGCGTCACATGCGCGCCGGTATCGGAGAAGGTCATCACCATGTTCGGATGGCGCATGATCTCGAGCAGCTCATCATCCGTCATCGGCAGCGGCGGGCAGACGAAGAACTGGTCGAAGTCCTTCTCCAGCGCGAGGTCGATCATCAGCTCGACGGGATCGACGCCACGCTCGCGGGCGACGTCCGCGACCAGCGGATTGGGCGGCAGCGGATTCTGGTAGATCTTCAGGCAGCTCCAGTCGGGCTTGGGCGGTTCGCCGCCAACCGCCTGGGCATAGGTGCCGTGATGTGCGGCATGGACCAGCTTGGCGCGGATCTCCGGATCGCGCAGCAGCTGCTTCTGCTCTTCGAGCGGCCGGCTGCGGATCGGCTTCCATTCGTCGATCCGGTCGAACGGCATCGCCGTCTTGAACGACATCACCATCGAGACGCCGCGGCTGTGGCTCTGGCCGATCATCCGCGCGCCGGCCGCCGCACCGCGCTTCAGCGCGTCAAGTTGCTGGCGCCAGACTTCGGGGGGTCCGAGCGGCAGCACGCCGAAGGTGGTGATCGCCTTCGATTCCACCGCGAGGTCGCAGAGCCGTTCGAAGAAGTCGTTCCCGGCCAAGCCTTTGCCCACGCGCTCCTGGGCGATCTCGAAGATCGCGTTCTTGGCGCCGACCGTCTTCACCAGCCGCCGCACTTCGTCCCAGCTGGCCAGACGCGAGGCGACCGGGCGGTCGTCGGAGGTTTCATGCGCGAAGCTGCGCGAGGTGGTGAAGCCAACGGCGCCAGCGTCGAGCGCGCGCGCCAGCTCGGCGTCCATCAGGTTAAGCTCCTCCTCATTCGCCTCTTCGGTGAAAGCGCGTTCGTCCATCGCCCAGGTCCTGAGCGCCGAATGACCGATCTGCGCGGCATAGTTGATGCCCTTGGGGAGCGCGTCGACGACATCGAGATAGTCGGTGAAATTCTCCCAGCCCCAGGTGATGCCGGCGGCCATCGCTTCGGCCGAGATGTCCTCGGCGCGTTCGAGATTGCGCACGGTCAGCGCCTCGCGGCCCTTGCGCACCGGCGCGATGGTAAAGCCGCAATTGCCCATCACCACCGAGGTGACGCCATGGAAGCAGCTCGGCGTGCCGAGCGGGTCCCAGTGGATCTGCGCGTCCATATGGGTGTGCGCGTCGACAAAGCCCGGCGTGACGGTCAGGCCCGCGGCGTCGATCTCGCGCTTGCCGCGTTCGGCGACCTTGCCGACCTCGACGATCCTGTCGCCGCTGATCGCGACATCGGCGGTGAAAGCCTTGTCTCCCGACCCGTCGACGACGGTGCCACCCCGCAGGACCAGATCAATGGCCATGGACCCACTC
>Ga0207667_10000660_pt1 | contig 44705 bp, 45 predicted proteins | sample KBSCornC52_FD_184301 | JGI IMG/M metagenome (GOLD analysis project Ga0207667, IMG submission 184301) | Corn rhizosphere microbial communities from Kellogg Biological Station, Michigan, USA - KBS Corn C5-2 (SPAdes) (version 2) | ecosystem: Host-associated > Plants > Roots > Rhizosphere > Soil ... | reverse complement strand
CTAAGAGGAACATCGAGAATGTAGAGCGGCTTACAAAAGCCGGTTTGATGACAGAAGCCGGGTTGCAAGAAGTACGCCACGCCCAAGCCGATGGGCGCTGGGCCGCCGCCTATGATAAGCCGAGCGAGATGCAGGTTCCTAAATTTTTCCTGGATATGCTGCGGCAGCATCCCAAGGCCCAGGCATTTTATAAAGAATTAAACAGAGCCAATACCTACGCCATAGCTTGGCGGCTGCAAACTGCCACGACAGAGGCTACCCGCCAAAAACGAGCCGAGAAGCTAATCGCCATGCTAGACGCCGGCCAAAAATTACATTAATCGTAGCGAATACAAAAACATTAACTTACAGATCAAACTCTAAGCGCACATTATTGGGCGTATAATAAATTAAAAGGATTTTCATGAAGGCTAAGCTAGACAAGAGACCTATACGTCTGAGTAATCATTCAATTCTTAACGAACTGAGGGCTTACGAGGATAGACCAGACGATTCGATAGCAGAATATATTTGGAATGGTTTCGATGCACTGGCTAATACTGTTAGGGTTTCATTTGATTTTCCTGAAAAAATAGGCGAGATGGGTATGGGATATCCGAATCTGGCAATTCAAGATGACGGTAATGGCTGGGACCTAGCAAATACCTTATCCGTAGAACTCTTTTTAGATTCTCAAAAAAGACGACTAAAAAGGAGCTACAAAAGTTTGCCTCATGGGAGCAAAGGTGTAGGTAGATTTACTTTTTATGGGTTTGCAAATAGTGCTGAGTGGAACACAAGCTATCAAGGAATGTCATACTCTCTAGTGTTGGATCGTGAAGATATAAGCAACTATACGCTGGATCTCGAAAGGAAGCAGGGTGCAAAAAATAGCGGGACAATCGTAAGCTTTAATGTCGATAGCGTGAAATTGGATGAAGGCTTTTTTGAAGTTACTCTTAAAGAGAGGCTACTCGAGAAATTTGCCTGGTTCTTAAAATTATATCCCGAGAAAACCCTATCTATTAATAATGTGGTTCTTGATGCAAACGACATCATTGATAGTGAAAAGAAAACAACTGTATCAATAGCAGACACAGAGGTTAAAGTTAATTTAATCAAATGGAATCGTCCCCTTGCTAATAAAGAGCATTCGAAGCTCTATTTTATTAACAGTAATGGAGAGGAAGTATTCAAGTGTCCTACGGGATTAAACTATAAAGCCGATACTTTTTTTCATTCTGCATACGTCTCATCTGAATTATTTGATGATTTTGATCCTAATGTTGAAATCCTCGAGACTGATGATGACGCTCAAATACATTTTCTTACCGACAATGAAAAGTCGAAGATCGTACGGGAGGTTAAGGAAAAAGTACGTAAATTACTCGAAGAGTTTCGGCGGCCACATATTGAAAAAAGTTCTGAAAAACTTATCAATGAGTGGATTAAGGATAAACAATATCCTGAGCCGGAAGCTTTTGGCGCAGACCCCAATCAGTATAAAGAGCTTGTAAAAGAGACTTTCGCTGTTGCGCCAAGTTTATTTTTAGGGATATCTGATGATCATCGAAAGATCATATTAAACCTGCTGGCGTCATTACTGGGTACAGCAGAAAAGGATTTGATCTTAACCATTCTTAACCAGGTATATGATCTGAGCGATGAACAGAAGATTGAACTTAGCGACATTTTAAAAAGAACTACACTAAAAAATATCCTTAATACTATTAAAGAGATTGATTCCCGGCTCCAAATAATTGAAGACCTTGACCACCTCGTTAACGATTCTGAAATTTATAAAGACGTTAAAGAAGTAGACCATCTACAGAAGATACTAAACGAGCACTTTTGGGTATTTGGTGAAGAGTATAGGCTGGTAATAGAAACGGAAGGTTCAATTAAAAAAGCAATTAAGAAATGGGCTCAAAACATCCTTGAGATTGAAGATTTTAATCCAGAAAGTACTTCGAGAAAAGAGCTCGATCTGCTTCTCTCAAAAAAGATAGAAAGCGATACAAGAATATTAAACATTGTTGTCGAATTAAAAAGACCTAGTGTAACTCTAGGTCAAAAAGAGCTTGATCAAATTAAAAAATATAGAGATGAACTCCTAAGCGAGCCTGCATGTAATGGATCTGGTATTGAGTGGTGCTTTATCCTTGTGGGTCGAGAGTATGACAAGAGTATTAGTAGAGCGATAGAAAGTCAAAGCCCGTCTGGCGAGAAACACCGCGGTCTTGTCGAGAACGTTCCAAGCGAAAATACTAAAATATACGTAAGACAGTGGACAGATATTATTAATGTTGAACTTCGTTCTAAGCATAGGCACTTGAAAGATAGCCTTGAAATAAAACTTCGTCGGAATGATGGGGATGATATTGGAACTATTGTTGAAGAAGCCATAGCGGCTCAATCGGATAGAATCTCTGGTGAAAAGCCTAGCAATAGATAACGAAATAGCAACAGGGATTCAATTACTTTTTAAGAATGATGCCTACTTGCTAGAAATTGCTTCTAGCGAAAGATCGATCACACATCGGCTGGGTATGTATTATCAGATTATCTTCTCGGAGTGGCATGTCGACTGTGAATACAATAAAAATTTGGGAGGTCAAAAGATGATTGAAATTGACCCAAAAATGTTTCTGAACAAAATGGCTGACATACTTGAAGAGGAAAGCCTGTCTCAATATAGCGAACTCTTACGCCAGGGCTCTATCCAGCCTGATGATCTAATAAGCCTAAGAGAACAGTTAAGGAAGTCTAAAATAGAGATAGACCACGAGTTCGATGTAATTTATTTCCTGCTCAGAGAAACAAATGGTAAAACTGTAAAGAAACTAATATACCCAGACATAATAGTTCACGAGCGTAGCAGAAGTAATAATTTTGTGGTTATCGAAGTTAAAAAGAGCAATAACATTGGAAGATTATCTGCGGCCTATGATCTAGTAAAGTTATTCACACTGATTACTGACCCCTCTTATGGCTACCGACACGGCTACTTTATTAATATTCCGGTTCTGCGCGACTTTGATCGCCACAAAAAAATTATATTTACTCCGGTTCGGTTACACCAACAAATTCACGTAGTTGAATTCTCTTCATGATCTTTTGCATGATGAGTATTGATTAACAGAGAGAAAACTGCTAAGATAACAGGGAACTTGAGCCGAAGACAGTAGCCGCAACATAAGTTGCTTAATCCGCTACCTAGGAACAAGAAAGTCTTATAACAGATTTTTGAGTAGCCTTCGGTCCCAAGCGGGACCGTTTTTTATAGCTCAAGCAACCTTAACAATTCGGTCGATATCAATTAAGGAGAACAATATATGGCATTATCGAAAGATAAGAAAGCCGAAGTCGTTGATGAAGTAACGCAGCTTTTGAAAGATTCCAAACTGACGGTCCTGGCTAAATACCAGGGCACGTCGGTCAAGTCTATGCAGGAACTGCGCCGCTCGTCCCGCGACAATGGCACTAAAGTTATGGTCGTCAAGAACCGCTTGTTTAAAAAAGCGGCGAGTACTGACGAGCGTTTCAAAGATACCGATCTGGCGCAGATTACCGGCCAGCTGATTTACGCCTTCAACAGCGAAGACGAAGTCGCCCCGGCCCAAAGTCTGGCGAATTTCGCGAAGAACGAGCCGCAGATCGAGTTCGTAGCCGCCCTGACCGCCGAAGGTAAACTTCTGCCGGCCGAGGAGGTCAAAGTCTTGGCCAGCTTGCCAAGCAAGAATGAGCTGATCGCTCAAACGGTCGCAATGCTGCTAAGCCCGGTTAACGACGTCGCCAACGCGTTATCTGGCAACTTGTACGCGCTGCTGGACGGCGTAGAAGCCAAAGCAACCGCTTAATTAAGTAATTTTAAGGAGAATTCAAATGGCAGATGTAAAGAAACTGGCAGAAAGCCTGACCGGCTTGACTGTCCTGGAAGTAAACGAACTTAAGACCATCCTAAAGGATGAATACGGCATTGAGCCGGCCGCCGCGGCTGTCGCCGTTGCCGGTCCGGCCGCTGGCGGTGACGCCCCGGCAGAAGAAGCCAAGAGCGAATACGACGTCGTCCTAAAGGACGCCGGCGCTCAGAAAGTAGCCGTCATCAAGGCCGTTAAGGACATCACGGGCTTAGGCCTGGGCGAAGCCAAGGCTATCGTGGACAGCGCTCCTAAGGCTGTTTTAGAAAAAGCCAGCAAAGAAGAGGCCGAAGAAGCCAAGAAAACCTTAGAGGACGCCGGCGCTACCGTCGAACTTTCTTAAGTAAAATGGAACCGTCCCGGAAGATTACTGGGGCGGTTTTATTTTTTATCCACAGAAGTGTCCGCTAGTTTTGACTTGACATTTTTTATATGGTACGTTTGGGAGGAATATAGGCAAACAAAGACCTATTGAGAGGTTGAGGAGAAACTAAAACAAATGGCAGACATACCAGATAAGCAGATAAAGCGGCTCCGTGCTTTGATAGCCGAGGCCGAGACCGCCCTAGCCGCCACTAAAGAATTATTGATAAGTCTGGTCGGCGACGATTCGGTGCTGACCGAAAAAGTCAAAGATAAAGCCCTGGGTAAGGTAATCGAGGGTGTTTTTGACGGCCAGAACATGGTTGGCAGCGACGCTAAAACCTATCCGGTGCCGGCTAATTACGCCAGTAAATCCAAGCTGGTCCAGGGAGACATCTTAAAACTGACTATCGCCGATGACGGCGCCTTTATGTATAAACAGATCGGCCCGATCCCGCGCCGGCAAGTTGTAGGCGTCTTGCAGCAGAAAGACGGCCATTACTTCGTGGACGTGGATGGCAAACAGTACCGCGTGCTGCTAGCCAGCGTCACCTACTTTAAGGCCAAGCCGGGCGACCAGGTGAGTGTTAACATCCCGGAAGACACAACCGTCGACGCCGAATGGGCCGCCTTAGAAGCCGCGCTGTAGGCTCTTTTTCTTAAATCACAACAGATAAGCCGTCAGCTTGGCGGTATAATTAATTAACCATGGAGCAGGCACTATACCGGAAATACCGTCCTAAGAGTTTTGGCGAGACTGTCGGCCAAGACCATATAACTAAGACTCTGCAAAAAGCCTTAAAAGCCGGCCGGATAAGCCACGCTTATTTATTTACCGGTCCCCGGGGCGTAGGCAAGACCAGCGTAGCCCGCATTCTGGCCCACGAAGTCAACGGGCTGCCTTATAAAGACGATTCCATCCATCTGGATATCATCGAGATCGACGCCGCCAGCAACCGCCGGATAGATGAGATCCGCGACCTGCGCGACCGGGTCCGCATAGCGCCGACCAGCACTAAATACAAGGTCTATATCATCGACGAGGTCCACATGCTGACCCGCGAGGCCTTTAACGCTCTGTTAAAGACCCTGGAAGAGCCGCCGGCCCACTGCATCTTTATACTAGCCACCACCGAGGCCCACAAGCTGCCCGAAACCATCATCAGCCGTACTCAGCGCCACGAGTTCAAGCCGGTCAACAAGGTCCAGATGTCCGAGCACCTTAGCGATATAGCCAAGAAAGAAAAGATTGAAATCAGCCGCGAAGCCTTGGACCTGCTGGCCGAATACGGCGAAGGCAGTTTCCGCGACAGTATCGGCTACTTGGACCAGCTGAGTTCCCAGGGCAAGAAGATAACCGAAGACGATGTCCGCGACGTCCTGGGCATGCCGGCCGGCAAAGACGTCGGCAAATTATTAGATTCTATCCGTAAAGGCGACATCCAAGCCGTAGCCGCCGGACTGACGAGTATCCAGGGGCAGGGCGCCGGCGCGGCTGAACTGGCCGCGGCCTTATCCAAAGAAATCCGAGAACTGATCATAGCCGGGCAGGCCGATGCCGCCGACACGAAGTTATTGAAAGAACTAGTAGATGTCAAAGCCAGTTCCCGGCCGGCTGAATATCTGGAAATCACCTTATTTGACGCGGCCGGCGGCCGGCAGACCCGCGAGACCGAGACAACCAGCGCGAAACCGCAAGCGGCGGTCAAAGAAACGCATATCAGCACACCTTCGATAGAAGAAACAGATGTACCGGACACTAAACCGGCAAAAAGCGGACAAACCCTATTCAGCCTGGACCTCTGGCCGGAAGTCGTCTCTAAAGCTAAAGATCAAGCGGCATCGATCTATACGGCGCTGCGGCTGGCCGTTCCGTCTTACGGCGATGGCAAGCTGACGCTGGCTTTTGAGTTCCCGCTGCACAAGAAGAAACTGCAGCAGACCAAGAACAAGACGCTGATAATTGATATCATCGACGGCCTGTGCGGCGAAAAGGTCCTAGTTGAAAGCGTAGTCGACAAGACCCTTAAACGTCAGCCGGAACCCGCCGCGCCATCGGTCGAAAGCCCGCTGCACTCTATCACTAATATATTCGGTACCGCCGAGATGATTGAGACTTAAGATAATGGCCAGATCAACAGATACCACCACTCCGCCGCAAAACCTCGATGTCGAAGCCAGCCTGCTGGGCAGTCTGCTGATTGACGGCGACGCTTTCTTGAAAATCAGCGATATGATCATCGCCGAAGATTTTTACGATAAGAAACACATTATGATCTTTAAAGCCATGCGGACGCTGCATGATAAGCGCCGGCCGATAGATATCCTAACCCTCAGCGAACAGCTTAAAGCCGATTCCTATCTGGACCTGGTCGGCGGCTCCAGTTATCTGACGGAGCTGACCAATACCGTCCCGACGGCTTCGCATTTGGAGCAATACGCTGAAATCGTCGCTGATAAAGCTATTCGGCGCCGGTTGATAGATGTTTCGAATGAGATCGCCAATGTCAGCTTTGACGAGAATAAGACTCTACAGGAACTGATAGAGGAGGCCGAAACCCGTCTGTTTGATGTCAGCCAAAAACACGTCCGCCAGGACATTACCAGCCTGGAATCGATCCTAGGGGATAGTTTCGACCGGCTGGACGATCTGCACCGCAATAAGGGCGGTCTGCGCGGTATTCCGACCGGCCTTAAGGATTTTGATAAACTGCTGGCCGGCCTGCAGCGATCCGACTTGATAGTAGTGGCCGCCCGTCCGTCCATGGGCAAAACGGCCCTGATGCTTAATATGTCGCTCAACATCGCCACTAAGGCGAACCAGGGCTCGGTGCTTTACTTCAGCCTCGAGATGAGCAAAGAGCAGCTGGTGGACCGTCTGCTGGCGGCAGAGGCCGGTGTCGATGCCTGGAAACTGCGTACCGGCGAAGGCCTGACTGATAAGGACTTCGAGCGTCTGAGCGCCGGCATGGGCGAGCTGGCCGAGGCCCCGATATATATCGATGATACGTCCGGCATCACAGTCAGCGACCTTCGCACCAAGGCCCGCCGCCTGCATCACCAGCATCCATTGGCCGTCATTATGGTCGACTATCTGCAGCTGATGAGCGGCGGCTCGCGCTTCGCCAGCATGGCTAACCGCGTCCAAGAAATTTCCGAAATCAGCCGCAGCTTAAAAATCCTGGCCCGCGAGCTTAACGTTCCGGTAGTCGCCGCCAGCCAGTTGAGCCGGTCGGTAGAAAACCGCAGTCCGCAGATACCCCAGCTGGCCGATCTGCGCGAATCCGGATCCATCGAACAGGACGCCGATATCGTGGCCTTTTTGTACCGCGAAGAATATTACAATCCCGACTCCGAACGAAAAAACATCACCGACATCCTGGTCAAAAAACACCGTAACGGGCCGACGAGGAACATCGAGCTGTACTTTGACCGCGAACGACAGAGATTCCGCGACCTGGACGTCCGCCACGACCAGCCCTTCGAATAAATTTGGTATACTTTAGCTTATGTTTAATCGGACTTTGGGACGGGTCGGAGACTACCGGCGCGGCATAACTATAGGCATCATCCTGCTGCTGGCGATCGCCGTTACCACGCACCATATGGGATCAGCACCGCCGGGACTGAGCCCGGCCGAAGCGGCATCCAAGGCCCAAAGCGCGAGCCTTCGTTACATTATCGACCACCCGCTGGACGCGCCCCATAAATTAGTCATGTTCGCGGCCCAGAAGATAAGTCCGCGCCGGATCGGCGTGCTGAGGCTGTCTTCTTATATATACGCGCTTGTTTTCTCGGCGGCGTTTTACTATCTGGCGCGCGGCTGGTTCGGTAAGACCGTCGGCTTGCTAGGCAGTCTGGTATATTGCTTGAGCCCGTTCATTCTGGTGCCGGCCCGGGTGGCCTCGGCCGAGATAATGTTAGCCTGGCCGATCGGGCTGATGGCGGCCTACTATTGGTTCGACAAGACTGATAAAAAGACTTTAGGCTGGATGACGCTGATTCTGGTTGCCGGCTTAGCTATCTATTCTCCGGGCCTGATCTGGTGGATAGCCGGGGCGGCGATTCTTTGCCGTAAAAAATTGCTGGCTTTTATCAATCAGCTACCCCGCCCTCTGGCGGGTGCTGGCTTAGGGCTGCTGCTTATATTATTGATACCGGCCGGCCTGGCCGTTTTCCGCGACTGGCATTTCCTAGAGTCACTAGCCGCTTTGCCGTCCCATTGGCCGGCTCCGCTTAGACTCGCCAAGAACCTTGTTTGGATGATCTTGTCGCTGGCCGTGAAGACGCCTCACCATGCACAGTTAATGATCGGTCGGCTGCCCTTGCTTGATCTGATCCAGCTCGGCCTGTTAGTATTCGGAATTTACGCCATGTGGACCGCCGCCAAGGCAAAAACCATCGCTTTCGGACTGTCGGTACTGCTGGCGGTCGTTCTGGCGGCGATCAATGACAATATCATGTTCCTACTGCTCGGACTGCCGGCCATCGGCATCCTGATGGCCGCCGGGCTGCGCTATCTATACATCGAGTGGCGCAGCGTCTTTCCGCGTAATCCCATCCCCAAATCCTTGGCCGTGGCCTTGATGTCGGTCTTAGTCGGTATCCAGCTGGCCTACGGGCTCAGCTACAGCCTGATCGCCTGGCCGCACAGCCCGGACACAAAGGCCGTTTACGTGTTAAAATAACCGGGTAGCAAAAGGAGAGAGTTGTGAGCAAGTTCGACCAAGCCAAATTAGTCATGCGCGCCCGTAAACTTCAAAAAGAACTCCAAAACGAGATAATCACGGTCGAGGCCGGCGAAGGCGCCGTCAAGGTGGAGATTACCGGCGAACAGAAAATCAAAAAGATAACCATCGACCCCGAGGCCGTGGACCTGGACGATATCGGCCTGTTGGAAATGTGGATAGAAGAAGCCGTCAAAGAGGCCATCAACCAAAGCCAGAAGCTGGCGGCCGAAAAAATGCAGCCGCTGATGGGTTCTCTCGGCAATCTGGGCATGTAGCCGATGGACCGGGTCATCCCTAAAGCTCTGGCTCAGCTGATAGAGGCCCTCGAGCAGCTACCCGGCGTCGGCCCGCGCACTGCCGAGCGTTACGCTTATTATTTATTGAAATCAAGCGCCGACAAGTCCGTCGAGCTGGCCGATTCGCTGAACAGCCTGCATTCCGAGATAAAATATTGCCCCAAGACCTTCGCTCTCATAGACGCCAAAGAAGAGCTAAGCCCGCTTTATACCGACGATAGGCGCGATAAACGGCTGGTTGCCGTCGTGGCCGATCCGTTTGACATCGTCGCCCTGGAAAAAACCGGTAGTTTCCGCGGCACCTACCATGTCCTGGGCGGCTTGGTTTCGCCGATTGACAATGTCGGGCCCGAACAGCTCCACATCGATGAGCTGGTCAAGCGCATCGATGAAGATAAGGTCAAAGAACTTATCCTGGCCACCAACGCCAGCGTGGAAGGCGAAAGCACGGCGCTGCTTATAAGTCAGAAAATCGGTGACCGGCCGGTAAAAATCACTCGGCTGGCCCGCGGCCTGCCGGTGGGAGTCGATCTGGAGTACGCCGATCAGATCACGCTGACGCGGGCCCTGGAAGGCCGGCAAGCGGTCTAGCCTCTAAGGTGATAAAATATCTGTTAAATGACTAATTACCCAGAGGCCGATGGCATAGGTGCGGCAGTTAAGGCGGCTACCAAGGTAGTGGTGGTTCAGGCCGACAATCCGGACGGTGACAGCTTAGCCAGCAGTTTGGCTCTGGAAGAAATCCTGGGCGACTTAGGCAAAGAGGTTACGATGTACTGCGGCGTGGATATTCCGGCGCATCTTCAATACCTGCCGGGCAGTTCCAGGGTCGTTAAGGACCTGCCGAACAACTTTGACTTAAGCATCATCGTCGATACCAGCAGCGACGGCCTATTAGAACAGCTTGGCAAAGCCGGCGCCAAAGGCTGGCTGGCGGCTAAGCCTTCGATTGTCATTGACCATCACGCCACGGCGCCGACCATCACTTTCGCATCAATAATCTGCAGCCATCCGGCGGTAGCCAGCGGCGAAGTAATTTATGAACTGGCCCAGCAACTCGGCTGGCAGCTTAATTCCCGAGCTTCCGAATATATCGCTATTGCTATCTTAAGTGATAGTTTAGGTCTGACCTCCGAAGCCACCACCAGCCGCTCCATACATATCATCGGCGAACTCGTCGAGACCGGCGTCAAATTAGCCGAATTAGAAAGTGCCCGCCGCGAGACCATGCGCCGGGCGCCGGAACTAGTCCACTACAAAGGCCGGTTGCTGGAACGAGTCGAGTTCCACGATGACGGACGCATCGCGACTATTACCATCCCCAATGACGAAATCGTCAAATACAGCCCGCTTTACAATCCGCCGATGCTGGTCCTGGATGATATGAGACTGGCGATCGGAGTCAAGCTGGCGATAGCTTTTAAAACCTATGACGACGGCCATCTGACCGCTAAGATCCGCTGTAATTATGGTGTTGGGATCGGTGACAAACTGGCCGAACATTTCGGCGGCGGCGGACACCCATATGCCGCCGGCTTTAAGCTGACCGATGGCCGGCCGCTGGAGGAAGTAAAAACCGAAGTGATAAAAGCGGCCTCCGAACTTTTAGATAATAAGGGTTAAAGAAAATGAAACTTTACGACACCCTCAGCCGACAGCTTAAGGAAATCGAGCCGCAGAGACCGCCGGCGGTCACCATTTATACATGCGGCCCGACCGTTTACGATTATCCGCATATAGGCAACTGGTTCACCTTTATCCGTTATGACGTGCTGGCCAGGACCCTTAAGGCGTCGGGGTTGCAGCTCAAATGGGTCCTTAATATCACCGATGTCGGCCATTTGGTCAGCGATGCCGACGAAGGCGAAGATAAGCTGGAGAAAGGAGCCCGGCGCGAGGGCAAGTCGGCGTGGGATGTGGCAAATCTCTACACGGACTATTTCCTAAAGGGTCTAGAGCGTCTTAATTTCACCAAGCCCGATCTTTTGCCCCGGGCGACCGAACATATAGACGAACAGATCGAGCTCATAAAAATGCTGGAGGAGAAAGGCTATACCTATAAGATAGACGACGGGATCTACTACGACACTGCCAAATTTCCCCAGTACGCCGATTTCGCGCGTTTGGACTTAGACGAACAGCAGGCCGGCGCGCGGGTAGAGCACAATCCCCAAAAGCGTAATCCGGCAGACTTCGCGCTTTGGAAGTTTTCGCCGGCCGATCATCAGCGCGACATGGAATGGGATAGCCCATGGGGTAAGGGATTTCCGGGGTGGCATATCGAATGCTCGGCTATGATTCATAAATACTTCGGCGACACCGTGGATATCCATTCCGGCGGTATAGATCATTTGCCGGTGCACCATACTAACGAGATCGCTCAAAGCGAAGCTGTGACCGGTAAACCGCTGGCTGGGTATTGGATGCACACCAACCACATCCTGGTAGATGATGAAAAAATTGCCAAAAGCGCCGGCAACGGCATCACTTTGGAGGATATTGAGTCGCGCAGTTTCAGCCTGGAGGCATTCAGACTTCTGGTGCTGCAATCCCATTACCGGACGCAATCGAAGTTCAGCTGGGAAGAGCTGGAGGCCGCCCGAACCCGTCTGCAAGGCTACAAGAAGGCCGCGGACCGGCAATGGCAGGCTCAGAAGAACGGCAAGGTATCCGCCGATGACGTGGAATGGGCTCAAGAAGAGATTCGCCTGGCGCTACAAAGCGATCTGAATACGCCTATAGCCCTCGCCAAGCTTGATGCGTTCTTTGGTGCCGTTGAGGCGGGTGGTATCCGGATCGAGGCGAGACAAGCCTACGTCAATCTTCTGAGTTTTGTCGATGCTCTGCTGGGACTACATGTTAGTGACGGTACCGATATATCGGACGAACAAAAGGAGCTTATCGCCAGCCGCGAAAAGGCCAGAGCGGCTCAGGACTGGTCGGCGGCTGACGGTGACCGTCAGAAGCTGCAAGAGCAGGGCATAGAGATAAACGACACCGAGCACGGCCCAATCTGGTACCGAGCTAGCTAACTGGCGTTTCTTAAACCGCGTTTATCGATCTGATCTTCGAATAAAACTTTGATAGCGCTGGCGGCCGGGATGGCGATGATGGCGCCTAGGAAGCCGGCGAAGCCTATGCCTAATATGGCCGCGACAAATACCGTCAGCGGCGTAAGATTATTGAGTTTGGACTGGATGAAAGGTTGGAAGGTATGGCTTTCTATAAAGAAGTAAACAACGAAATAGGCCAGCATTATGAAGGCCATCGATGCCGATACGCTCAGGCAGACCAAAAATACTATGATCGAGGCTATAGGGTTGCCGAAAAGCGGGATCAGGGCAAAGACCGCCACGATACCGGCCAGCGCCAAAGCGTTGATAGACGATCCGGTGATATGGCCGACTATCTCTAATGCGAAGAAAGCGAAGATGCCGGCTACAACTGCCAGTATCAGCTGCCCGTTAACGAAACCTGTCACCCCTTTATACATTTTGTGGGCCATCTCGCGGTCGTGTTCGCGGCGGCCGGCCGGCACCAATCTGAAGAAGCGCTGCAGCCACCCAGGCCCTTCTACCAACATCATGAACGTCATAATCAGGACTACTAAGATCGAGACGACCGCATCGACCACCCGTTTCCCGGTATTTAAAAGAGTGCTGCCGAAATTAGCGTAGTTCTTGGCGAAATCCGTGGCGCTTCTTGATAACTTGGCATCAAGGTTATATTTCTTAGCCAAGCGGGCATAGTGCGTATCTTGATTCTGGTAATGCTGGACTATCTGCGGCACATCGCTGATAAATGTCCGGGTCTGCCGGACGAGCGGCGGGATGACCAGGCTGAAAAACAGCACCAGCAGAGCCAGGACGAGCAGGTACGACAGAGCCGTGGCGCGGACCCGGCTTTTCAGCCTTAATCGCCGGGAGACTCCTTTGACTACGGGGTTCAGGGCCATGGCCAGGAAAAAGGACGCGAAGATAAGTATCAGTTCGTGAGTTATACGGCCGATGAATTTATAAAGAATGACAATGGCTAAGATCCATAAGATGATGCGGACTATCGTCCGATTAGTAACGTTGACCGTTACTCTCGGGTTATTCATGATGCCTATTATGGCTTTTTTGCCGGCGATTCGCAATCGCATCGTCGTATAAACCGATGATTTGAGCCCCCACCACATCTATGTCGTACTGTTTGACGGTGCGACCTTGCCAGGCGGATGCTTGGCGAGCCAGAGCCGCATCATCTAAAAATGATTGGAGTTTATTCGCGAAGGACTGCGTATCTCTTGGATTAAATAGCAACTCCGGTTTGTCGGCCAGCACCGAACTGTAGCCGGGATTATTGCCGCCCAGCACTACTCCCGCCCCGGCGGCCATAGCCTCTATCAGCACTATGCCGAACGACTCTCCGTAAAGGGAGGGGAAACAAGCTATTGTCGCCGAACCCAAGATTTGCGGCTTATCTTTTTCGTCGATATAACCCAAAAAGCGGGTGTGGCCGCTGATTTTGAGCCGGCGAGCAAGCTTTTGTAATGATTTGCGCTCGGGGCCGTCGCCAGCGATTACCAGCTCGCAACCCGGATAATCCTTATATATCTTGGCGAAAGCTTTGATCAATTGGCGGCAGCCTTTACGCTCTACAAGGCGGCCTAAAAAGACTATGCGTTTTTGGTCGCCAGCTTTCTTGTCGGTCCTGAATCTTTTGATGTCTACCGGGTTAGGAATGACCGAGGAGCTGATACCGTAAGCCTGTCTGGCGAATTCCTGGGCCGGCCGGCTGACGCTGGCGAATCCGTCAAACCGCCTTAAGCTGATACTGCACGCGACCCTTAGAAGACGCGACCCCAACCTGGATAATCCGCCGGAGGGAAGTATATGGAACGTACCGACGATTGCCGTCCGCGGCCCGGCCATCAGGATCAGCCGCTGGGCCATCAAGGGTGAGTAAGGCGCCGTGACGTGCAATACGTCGAACTGCTCCTTATCTAAAACTTTTTTCAGCCGGGACTTTTTGGACAGCAGCGGCATCGACAGACGGTTGCCGTTGAAACGCACCTTAAGATTAGTGGACAGGCTGTAGACTTGGCCACCATGCCAGCTTTTCAGCTTTGTCTCGCCGACCAGATACTTTACGTCATATCCATGATCGCTCAGCCAGGCGCCCAGCGTCTTTACGTTCTGAGCGACACCGTCATTGCTATCTAGACTGTCATCGAAGACTAAACCGACTTTTGGCTTTCGGTCGTTTTTCATGAAGCGCTACGGCCTCCTTATAAGCCTCTTCGTATTGGTCGACTACTTTCGGGTAATTGAATTGTCTTATGTAGTGCTTGGCCCAGTCGCGCCATACCCTGCGGATATCTTCATTGAACAGCATGATTTCCAGACGGCGGGTGAAATCGACGGTATCCTTGGGGTTAACCAGCGATATCGCTCCCGTATCTTTCATGACGCTGACGTAACCGATATTATCACCGGCTACGACAGGAACACCGGCGGCCATGGCTTCTAAAAGCACGATTCCGAAGCTTTCGCCCCTTACCGCCGGCGAGCAAAACGCGTCGGCCCGATGCAGGTGATAGATCTTATCTTCGTCGCTGATAAATCCGAGGAAGGTCACTCTTTGGATATTCTGTTCCGTAACGAAGTCCCTCAGTTTCTGCTCGTCGTCTCCCTGGCCGGCAATCATCAGCTGGACGTCCTCGCGCCGATCCGCCAGGTCTTTATAGGCGGTCAGCAGGTATTTGACGCCTTTGCGAGCCTCCAGGCGGCCGACGTAGAGGATCGTTTTCATTGTCGGGTGTTTGACCGCTCGCGACGGCTTGGTGCTGTACTTTTTTAAATCTATACCGTTGGGGATGTATTTTATATTGTCGACCAGCCGATGGCCCGACCCTTTATCCAGAAGGACGGCCGCCGGGGCCGGCGAGACGGCCGTTATGATATCTAGTTTCTCGGTGACCGGCTTAGCGTAGGGCACGAACAGGTTGACAAGCGATTTCCCGGCCGCGCTGTCTACGAAATTAGCGTGGAATGTTCCGACGTGCGCCGCCGTGGAATGCTGCATCATCTGACGGGCAAGTATCGGCGCCCAAGGTTCGTGAAAATTGATAACGTCAAACTTCTCTTTCTCTAGAACCCGCTTGACCTCGTCCGAGTCGATATCGAAGGTCCAGGTGCCGTGAGTGCCCAGGCCGGCCGAAAAACGCGTGCCGGAGGTGTTGCCCAGCAAGATATAGCCCTCCGGGGCATCGCCTTTATAAGAGGCCGGCCGCGGGGTAATGATGCGGACGTCATGGCCCTTTTTCCTCAGGCCTTCATAAAGATGGACCACGACGTCAGCTACGCCGCCGATACGGTCAAACATGTTATACGGGCAGACGAGTGCTATTTTCATCTTACTGATTATACTTTAACTCGCCCGTTAAGCAGTTTCCGGAGGCCTGGGGGCAGCATGACGGCCATCTCTTTCTTAGTAGCCAGTACGCTAGGAACATGGGCTTTCGTGGGAGCTACGAACTGCTGATAGCCTCCGAACACCTGTCTCATGTGCTCTTCGACTTTTAAGTTGTTGAGGTAGTGGTCATTCTTCGAGACGACGTGGATCACCGGCAGCGGTATGTGCCGGCCCATGTTATCGAGTTTTAGAAATTCTCCGGTAGTCAGCCAATGGGTCCGGACATCGTTGGCCTGCCAGAGCACTTGTTCAAAATTGATGTTCAGGTCGAATTCTTCGGGCGTAATCTCAACCATTCGGCGTTTAGAGTTAGGGAATGTCTTATACAGCACTCTGAGTACGGGTTTATTGAGTCCGACGTAGCGGATGCAAACGGCGGCCGGCCGAGTACCTAAAAACCGGGCTATAGGCCCGTATACGCGGCGTTTGGTCCTTCCGTAAAGAATGTCCTCTTCGTGCATGAAGCCGGCGAAACTGATCAGCATATCGACTTTTTTAGCGAGCTCAGGATAGCGCTGCAGCATCCTAGTAACCACCACGAACCCGAAAGAGATAGCGTATATCGTCACGCGCTTATTCTTATAGCGCAGTTTAATGAACGCCGCCAAATAGTCAGCGAAGGCATCAATATTTGGTCGAGTGCGGACTTTGTAATAACTCTCCATGCCGCCGAATCCCGGCAGATCCGGCATGGTAACGTTTCCGTAATCAATCAGGTTCTCGACCAATCCAGCCCAGCGCTCCAGGACGGCGTGGTGGCCATAAATGAGCAATATCTCCCGCTTGCGTGACTTAGCGGCCGGCATACGCAGCATACGGCCTTGCAGGCCATTAATATTCAGAGGCAGGATGTAATCTGCCATCTCTTTCTTCTTGGGCATATCTTATGATTATTATAAGATTTTACTTCTTATCTGTAAAACGCTTGGCCCGGACTTTATTAGTGTGGTTCGATTCGGTATGCTGGTATCTGAGCGATGGGGAGTGGCCAAGTGGTAAGGCACCAGGTTTTGGTCCTGGCATTCGGGGGTTCGAGTCCCTCCTCCCCAGCCAGCGTTATCGGTCTTTATTACGACTAAGAATAAGATAGCCGACAGCTCCGGCCGCCGATATGGTGCCGGAGAGGCCCAAAACACTACTGGCTACCGGCAGAGAGGTCTGAGATTCTTGATCGGCAGATGTATTCACAGTGCCGGCGCTCGTATATCTCAAAGGGATAAGTACTATGGCGCTCAGCAGGGGCAATAAAATAATATATCTCTTCATCTCTCCTCCTTTCCCGTTCTGAGTAAAAGCATAATCGAACACTCCGCTTTGCGCCGTAAGATAAATAACAAACTCAACGATTTGTCCAAAAGATGTGTTGGCTTTACCGTAAGATATCTTACGGCTATGGATGATTGACCGTTGATATATTAGTTCTTGACGTTTAACGAGGACTTTCATGGAAGCGGGAAATAAAAAACTAATCATCTTTGACTTCGATGGCGTTTTTAATCTGGAGTCGATGGAAGCCTACTACCATACTTACGGCGTCGCTATGTTTGAGTCCGGAGTCGATCTGGATGCAGAGGTGCAGCGCGAAGTGATAGACCGGGCATGGGGGTCGTCTCATAAAGAGATCATCCTGGAGCTGCTGCGCGAAGCTGCCGGCGGCACCCGCGACCCCGATTCCGTCCCGGTCGTCGATCCGGAGTTCTTCAAGAGCGTGGTGGAGAGGTATGAAGAGATACTGGCTGATGACTTTTGCGAGATGATCAAACCCGTGCCGGGCGCCGCCCTGATGCTGGGACGGCTGGCGAACAGATACACCTTGGCCTTGAACACGGCCGCTGATCCGGCCGTCCTGCTGGAGCAGGTCATGCCGAAACTCAAAATCGAACCGGAGATGTTCCAGGGCGGTATGATGATGGCGCTCGATCTCGTCGACGATCGCCGGGCTAAACCCAAACCCCACCCTTATACCACTAAAAAGATCATGGAAAGAAACGGCGTCGAACCGGAACAAGCGATTATGGTGGGTGACTCCGGGTCCGATATAGAGACCGCGCTTTACGCGGGCATTGATGACATCTACGTGCCGCTAACCGGCAAGTTGACTGCCGCAGAGGCGGCCGAATACGGTGTCAAAGTGATTCCCGACGTTACTTATCTGGAGAGACATCTGGAGAATGGCGGCTCGGGTTCCAGCTCACATCCCGTAGACGCTCTGCGAACCATCAGCTAGCGTGGGCTTCCTCTTCAAGCTTGATGATATCCGGAATAACGATGCTTTTATTGGTCATGATGAGTTTATTTTTGCGCAACTGAACCATAGCCGTGGACACCGTCTCGCGGGTCAGGCTTAATATATCCGCCAGGTCCTGGTGCGTCAGCGGGACTTTTATCTTTGTTCCATCGGCAGTCGCTTCGCCGAATTTCTTACCCAGATAAGCTATTTCATGGGCTACGCGGTGATAAGAATTGCTCAAAGTCAGGTTCTCAAGCCCGTGAAGGGTCGAATGCAGCCGTATACCGCAGATTCCAAAAAGATCCCGATAAAGCTTCGGGTTGTCTTCCACGGCTTCCTTCAGAGTGGATTCATCAGTCGTGTAGAGTTCAACGTCGGTCATCGCTTCGTAATAATAGGTCTCCGGGCTTTCATTGATTTCCCGCTCAAAGATAGCGCTGAAGGCCAAGGTGATAGGGAATATGTCTCCGGGGCCGTAGATGACTTGCACGCCATAGGTGCCATCGTTGGATATCAGGTATCTTTTGACGTAGCCGTTCTTTAAATAATTGAAGACCCGGCGATCGTCGGTAGACTGGATGATCTGGCCTTTGGGTATCTTGTATTGGCGGCCCTTAAGCAGCATATTGATGATGTCCGGTGATGGCTTGATCGTATGCATATGACAACCAATTATACCATGTTTAAGCACTCATTAACAGATGAGGGATATTGCTTTAGAGCGGCTTTTGTTGCATTATTAATATTGTATGGGTGCCGGTGAGCAAAAAACTCGTGTCAGCCGTCAGCGCGAATCCCAATATGGGCCGTCTTTCAGTGCCGAATCCCTAGAGCAGCGCGCGGACGATCTAAGACGGAATTTGATCCTTAAGTACGGCCTTACGCCGGAGCAGAGAGCGGCGGGAGAAAAGCCGCGGGACATGTGGCGTGAAATAGCGACACATCTATTGGCTCTAACGGGCGGCGGCGAAGAAATAGTCGGTTTGGACGCCGGTACCAGCAGCGGTTATTTTATCAGACAGTCTTTGGAATCAGGTTTCAAGGGCAGCTTAGTAGGCGTCGACGTCGAAGCTAACCACTTCCCTTTACTCAGACGGGAGCTGGAAAGGGACTACCCCGGCGCGCGGGTGGACTTAGGCGAGGCCGACGCCGAAAATTTAGATAGGATCAGAGTTTTTGGACGCCAGGGCGTTAACCGGGAGCATCCGATCCAAGACAACATGTTCGACTTCGCGGTCAGCCTGAATACTTTCCACCACACCGATAATCCCGAAGAAATCATAAAATCGCTATGGAGGGTGACCAAACCGGGAGGTTACGTTGCCACTATGGCCCGAGCGGTCGGTCACTTCAATAACATTTATGAACAGATCGGTCCTCAGGTCGCCGAAGAGTACAACACCGCCATCCCCGAGCCTTTCTACGATAAGTACGACTTCATGAGACTGGATCAGTTCGTGGACAGCTTTGCCGGTTTTGAAGGTGTCACCGAAGGGCTTCAGGCCGGCTGGCTATATATAGACGGTGACGAGCAGGGTTGGAACGATCTGGCCCGCGTGGTTTTCAGTCTGCTGCCCGAATTTGAAAAGATTGATAGCGGCGGCGCCCCGTTGACCGCTGAGGAGCTTAGGAGCTTCCTGGAACAGAAGGTCAAGACCAAATACTACAAGAGGAATAAGGTTTATTATGAGGGCCTTGACCGACAATACCCCCAAGGTTTCGTGACGGAGTTCGTGTTTCAGAAATACCGCGTCTTAAAGGTCATAAAATAAAAGCGCGACCCTTTCAACCTCGGACTCTTCGCTAACTGAGCAGAAATATATGCCCAGCGCCGGGTAAGGATCGCTGCTTTTTATGTTATCAACAGGGCTCTACGCGGGGCTCGACATTCTCGCGCAGAGCTGTTGAAACAAGATAGGAAGGTGCTAAAACTCGGTCGCTTCTGATTTTCCTCAGGCCAGCTGGTGCTTGATCTTGCGCCAGCGGCGGGCTTGCAAGGCTCGTGATTTTTCTCGCCAGCCGGACGTGTCCTCCTCGTCCATATCATCCAGCGATAAATCCGAAAGCCTGGCCGGCCTGGTTAATATGTAATACTTTCTAACGCTATTGTCTTTGACGGGGCCCGCGAAGGCCGAATGTCTTTTCATAACTCCCCCTAAGTTATTGTGCTTAGTAGTGTATTTAGTTACATCTGTGTCCGCTGTGAGAAAGCTTAACAATTATGTGTGGTTTTTTTGGCAGCCGCCATGTGTACTATCTAACAGGTTGCTATAATTTAAGAGAAAGGCGGGGCGATGATAGCATTCAAACGCACGAAAGGAGATGGTGTGGTAGCCGATTATCTGGCAGACGTTATAGTCCGGCATTTATCGGCGCGCCGAAAGGTCCTATGGCTGATAGCCGGCGGCTCGGCCCTGGATGTCGCCGTCAAAACGGCGGCTAAGTTAAAGCATCACTCTTACGAACTAACTGTGTCTTTGACGGACGAGCGCTATGGGCCGGTCGGCCACCCTGATTCCAATTGGCGGCAGCTGCAGGAAAAGGGTTTTTCGCTCCCGGAGGCCCGGCTGCTGCCAGTGCTTATCGGTAAGAGCCTGGAGGAAACAACCGCTGACTATGGACGTTTGCTGAATCGGGAGTTATCAGCGGCCGGCTTCGCCGTGGCTCTGGCCGGTATGGGACCGGACGGTCACATCTTCGGCATCAAACCCGGCAGTCCGGCGGTCCGGACCGACGAGCAGGTCGTCGGTTACGAGTGGGAGGACTACAGACGTATAACGCCTACTATGAATCTTATAAACAAGCTGGACGAGGTTATAATTTACGCCACCGGGTCGGAAAAACATCTTCAAATTGATAAGCTGGATAAGACGGTCCCGGCCGACGAGCAGCCGGCCCAGCTACTGAAAGAACTTAAACGCGTCACGTTCTTTAATGATTATATAGGGGAGGAAATATGACAATAATAATCAGCGGCCTGGGGCGGATGGGCAGTCAGATCGCCCATAAACTTGCCGATAACGGCTTCGACGTAATCGCCAATAACCGCAGCCGCCAGCCGATCGACGAAGCGCTTGAATACAAGGCTCGAGCGGCTTACACCAAAGAAGAGGCGGTAAGGGCCGTGGGCAATGAGCAATTAGTCTTATGGCTGATGATTTCGGCGGCGGCCATGGAAGAGGAGCTGGCTAAATGGCTGGAAATCGTGCCGGCCGGCAGTATTATCATCGACGGAGGCAATTCCGACTACCGACTGACTAAAAAGCGTTCCGAGGCTGTAAAAGCAAAAGGCTCGACTTATATGGATGTCGGTACCAGCGGCGGCGTCTGGGGCTACAAAAACGGGTTTTCGCTGATGGCCGGCGGTAACGAGGAATCATTCAAGACCATTGAGCCCGTTCTGCGCAGCTTATCTCAACCGTCAGGCGCTTACGGCTTTTTCGGACCCAGCGGCGCCGGCCATTTCGTCAAGATGGTCCACAATGCCATCGAATACGGTATGATGGAAAGCCTGGCCGAAGGTTATCAAATGCTTAAAGAAGGCCCTTATCAATCGATTGATTTGGCCGCTGCCGGCGAGACCTGGCAGCATGGAAGCGTCATTGTCTCGTGGCTGAACGATTTGGCGCGACAGGCACTGCGCGAGAATCCGGAACTGACCGGTATTGACGGTATCGTGCAGGAAAGCGGCGAAGCCCGCTGGACGCTGGAGACAGCCGCTGAAATCGGCCTGCCGATGCCGGCCATCCAAACGGCCTTCGACGTCCGCTTAGCCAGCCAGAAAGGCGAAACCAGCTTCGCCACCAAACTGCTGGCCGCTATGCGCAACAAATTCGGCGGCCATGAACTGAATCCGCGGCAATAGACTCAGATTCGGCTCAGCTTAATCTGTATAATAAATGGTTGATATAACCAAACCGCAGAGGACCAGACCGATAAGCAATAGATACCTGACTGATTATTTGGCTGACCACGCCAAGACTAAAGCCAGTGAACCGGCTGTGATTTTCGAAGATCAGCAAATAAGCTGGCAAGAACTATGGTGGCAGGTGGAGACTACCAGCCGCTTCTTCGCGCACGAACTTGGCACCGGCCAGCAAAAGGTCGTGGCGCTATTGATGACCAATTCGATCGAATTCGTATCGATTTATCTCGCCGCCGTGCATGCCGGGCATATCGTCATGCCGGTCGATCCGGTTTATAAAAAGCTGGAGATAGACGCGATCATTGGACAGGTGGGGCCGGCAATGATTATCTTGCAAGATCGGTACGCTTCCCAGCTCGGCCGTCATTCTATGACCGTGGTTAACGCTTCAGAGGTGTTAAAAAAAGATGTCGCCGAAAACGCTCCGCTGCTGCGCCTCTCGCCTCAAAAGCAGATTATCAGCCTGACATTTACTTCAGGCACGTCGGGCGCGCCGAAAATCGTTCCCAATACGCACGCCAACCACATCTGGAATATAGAAGTCTGCTCAAAGGTTTGGGACTGGACGGCCCATGACAGCCTACTGATAAATCTGCCCCTGAGCCACTGGTACGGACTGGTGATGGGCTTATCGGGCGCCATATATCACGGCAACCGTCTTTATCTGCGGCAGCAGTCTTTCAATGCCAAAGAAATGCTGGAAGATTTGTCGTCGGGCAAAATCAGCTTATTCACGCACACGCCGCTGGGTTATATGAAGATGCTTGATCAAGCCGGCGATTACGATTTGTCGAAAGTCCGGCTCTTCATATCCGGCAGCGCGCCGTTTCCGCCCAAGCTATGGCACCAGTTTAAAAAACATTTCGGAGTCGAAGTTTTAGAAACATACGGCTCCAGCGAAACCGGACGGATAGCCGCCAATACCCCGGACGACATCAAGCTGGGATCCCCGGGCAGAATACTGCCGGGCGTCGATGTCAGGTTGAGCCGCGACCACGAAGTCACGGTGCGCTCCGGCGGCCTTTTTCCCGGTTACTGGATGAACCCCCAGGCGACTAAAGCGGCTAGCGCTGAAGGCGGATACTGGCGGACCGGCGATATCGGCCAACTGGAAGACGGCCGCGTGATCCTAAAGGGCAGGGTGCAGGAACGTATCAGGCGTTTCGGCTACACTATTTCTCCGCGCGACGTGGAATGGGCGCTGCTGGAAAATCCGAAAATCCGGGAAGTCCTGGTCATGGGAAAACAGGTCGCGGAGCAGTCAAATGACCGGTTGACTTACTTCATCTCGGGGAATATCAATGAAGATGAGATCAGGCAGTACTGTAAAGCCAACCTTCCTTTCAGCTGGCGGCCGGATAATATCGTCATCCTTGATGCCATCCCGCGCACCCGTAACGGCAAACCCAAAATCGGCATGCTGAAGGAAATGGCCGTCTAAATGAGTGTTTTAGAAAGCGATGTCGTCATTAAGGACCGGGTGCCGAGATCCAAGCGCATCCTGGCCTTCGACCTGCTGCGCGGCTTTTTCCTGCTGGTCATAATGATCGATCACATCGAGCTTTACCCGAACGGCTGGGATTTGTTTACCGGCAAGGGACGGTTGTGGGCATCGGCCGCCGAAGGTTTCTTTTTCATGTCCGGCCTGCTTATCGGCATGGTCTATAAGCGCCGCTTAGCTCTGGGTATGAAATTCATCTTTAAGAAGATGTGGCGCCGAGCGATCGAACTTTATGTGGTGGGCGTCAGCCTGACCTTTGTCTTTTTAGCTTGGGTGGAATTTACGCACCACGCGCCTATCAAGGACTCTCTGCCGATGCCTTTCCCATGGCACCACTTCATAGGCCAGGCGCTGCTGATGCGCTTCACTTACGGCTGGGCGGACTTTTTGGTGCGCTTCGCCATCCTGATGCTGGTGGCGCCGTTTATCTTCTTCTTAGTCGCCAAAGGGAAGTGGTGGCTGGCGGCCATCGGTATCTTCACGGCCTGGGCTTTCCGCGGCCAAGGATTCACCTTGGCCTGGCAGCTGATCTTTAACCTTGGCATAATCATCGGTTTTTATTGGCAACCCATCGAAGACCGCTTCCGGTCCCTAAAGCGCCGGCGGCAGCGGCTAATTAAGCGCGGGTTGGCGATCGCGGCGCTAGGCACCTTCGCCATCAGCTACGCCAGCGTTTATGTACTGTCTCTGCTTTTTCACCTGTGGGGCGACAACCGTTTGTCGCCATCGCTCCAACATGTCGCTTACGACTGGGGCAACTGGAATCATGACGTCTGGCTGCACGCCGACAAGTGGACCATGGGTCCGATCAGGGTGGTGCTATTCTTCTTATGGTTCACGCTGCTCTACTGGATCGTGCGCCGCTATGAAGCCCCGATCGCCCGTTACAGCCGAGGCTTACTGGAGCTGCTCGGCAAGAACAGCTTATTCGTCTATACGGTTCACGCTTTCATAGTTTTTGTCTTCAAGATGTACCTGATACCGGCTAAGACCGGCTTTATCCAGAACTTTTTGATAACCGGCGCCGGCCTGACTTTACTGGTGCTGGTGGTATATGGCTATAAAAAACAACTTGAACCGCAGCTAGCTAGGCTGAAATTGCCGCTTATCAGCCGGCCGCAAAAAGCCGGTTCCTAGGAGTTTCCTAAGACGGTCCGGTCGTGGAATCAAGCAGCTGAAGACTGCGCTCATAAATATCCGGCCGCTGCGCTTCCAGCGAGTGGTTGCCGTCCGGATAGACGTAATATTGATGCTTGACGCGCGTTTTATTGAGGGCATCATTAAGGTCGGCCGAGAATTTCGGTGACACCAGGGCATCTTCTAAGCCGGCATGGATCTGGACCGACCCCTTGATGTTGGATAAGAAATTGATGGGCGAGGCGTCATACCAGAAATTCCGGTTGTCGGCCGGAGTGCCGTATTTGGCGAAGACCTCGTTGCGGGTGGCCAGGGCATAGGGGTTATTCTCGTCAGACGGCGGGATATAAGTCAGATACATTTCTTCCAGCGAATCGACCGGCCCCGAGAGAAGAATGACGTTTTTGACGTCCTTGGATAAGACGGCGGCCCGCAGCGCCAGATAGGCGCCCATACTGTGTCCCCAGAGATTGATATCGGTTTTATCAACGTAGTGGGTCTGACGCAAAGCCGAGATCAGACTCAAGACATCCGTGTTATAAGACATTGAATAATAAGCGCTGTCCGCGAAACCGTCGTCAATGCTCAGGCCTTGGCCGCGCAGGTCCGGTTTAACCACTAGGAATCCGTGGCTGGCGTAAAACTCCGACTCCGCAAGGTAGGCGGTATCCGTCTTGTAACGCCCAGGGGTCACATAGCCGTGCAGCAGAATGACCGTCGGGTAGCCGCCAGCCGGCTCCGGGGTGGGCGGCAAGACCATCAGGCCGTATTCAGTCAGATTGTCATCTCTGACTTGATACTGAAAGATTTGGTCGTGCAAGCCGTCGACTAAACCCAGGTCCTGGGCCACGGTCAGCGGCGAAGACGGGTAAGACGCCTTGGCCGCCAGCTTGAGATCCAGGCTATGAGCCAGATTTTCTCCCAGATAGGTATCGCTGACACCGAACTGGCCGCGTTCGATATGGCTATGCCAAAAGCCGTAGATAATGAACGCCGAGCCCGCGACTACCGGTAGCAGTAGGATAGGTATCGCCGGCCAAAACCACCAGCGGGATCTTTTGGGCGCATGGGGCTTTTTGGCGGTCGGGGTCTTTTTTGTCTGCCGCATCTCTTAACTCTTCAATGTCAGGCTTTGAACAGGGTAGTCAGTATAGGTCGGCAGGCCGAAAAATTGTTCAAGCGTCTGACCGGAAACCTGGAGCTTAGCCGCCAGCGGCTGGCCGACATACCGGACATGCCAGGGCTCGTACTCATAGCCGGTCAGATTCTGGGTATTCTTTTGATAGCGAATGATGAAACCGTACTTATAGGCGTTCTGAGCCAGCCATTTACCCTCCGGCAGGTCGCCGAAGCACTGATCCAGCGCGCATTTGCCGGCGGCGGCGCCCAGGTCGGCGGCCAGCCCGGTCTGATGCTCGCTGTGCCCCGGCCGGGCACTGAAAGTGTCGGCATTTTGAACTTCATCCTGCCGGACGAAAGCGGAATAAACTCCGACTTGGTAGTCGTAGGACCGATAACCGCTGAGCAGCATCAGATCGATCCCTTGATTCTGGGCGCCGTCAACCAGCTGCTCCAGAGCGGCGGCCGTATCGGCCCGGACATGCATGTTAGAATCGGTAGAAGCTCCTTGCAGCATTATATGGGGGACCACCAGATTAGCCGGGACATAAGAGCCGGGCAAAGTCCTTCCTTTATTAACCACCACCCACAGACTGTCGGCCTTATCGGTCGGATAAGCGTTCTTATTGAAGCCTGATGATGGAATTTGAGCCGCTCCAGGAGTACCGGTTCGCGAGTATTGGCCATCTGTCACCCCCCGGTCCGGCAATATCAGATAAAGGAGGGCCGCCAAAGCGACTATAACGATCAAACCGAATAGATATTTTTTCTTTTTATACACTCGGCGCATTTAAATCCTATTGTACACGTTAGCGGTTTAAGGAGCTAAATATCACCCCTGGGATATGGTAGACTGCTAGTAAAGATGGCTGCTAAAAATAAACGGACGGTATCCTCTGTCGCCGAAGCGAATAAAATCACGCTGGTAAAGGCTATGCCGTGGCTGTTGCTGATCGGCGGAGCAATCGCTTTAGCGGCTTCGGTGATGCTATCCGTGGAAATTTTCGACCGGCTCAAAAACCCGCATTACGTGCCGGTCTGCAATCTCAACCCTATCTTAAGCTGCACCAGCGTGGCCGACAGCCGCCAAGCCCACGCTTTTGGCCTGCCGAATTATTTCATCGGCATCGCCGGCTATGCGGCGGTGGCGGCGATAGGGGCGGCGATGCTGGCCGGCGCCCGCTTTAAGCGCTGGTTCTGGCGGCTGACTGAAGCCGGTCTGTTGTTCGCGGTCGGCTTTCTGACCTGGCTGCAGTTTCAGACGCTTTACCGTATCGGCGCGCTATGCATCTTCTGTATGGTGGTCTGGGCCTGCACCATCCCCATGTTCTGGTACACGACGCTTTATAACCTGCAGGCCGGCCACCTCGGCACGCCGCCTAGGCTAAAGGGTTTCGTAGCCTTTTTGAGGCGCCACCACGGTGATGTCATGGTGCTGTGGTTTCTGATAATAATCGCCCTGATTTTGAAGCGGTTCTGGTATTACTGGAGCACAGTACTCTAAGTTGTTGCTTTAAGCCGGATTTCAGTTTATATCCGGTAAAATTAAGCTATGAGGATATTGGTCGTCGAAGACGAACATAAGATCGCGGGCGCCATCAAAACCGGCCTGGAGCAGGAAAATTACGCCGTCGACGTGGAGTACGACGCCGATAGCGGCCTGGGCGCGGCTCTGCACGAGAGCTATGACGCCATGGTCATAGATCGGATGCTGCCCGGCTCGCTGGAAGGCTTGGAGATCTGCCGGCGGGTCCGCGCCGCCGGCATCCATACGCCGATACTTCTTTTAACGGCGAAGGACCAGACCCGCGACCGGGTCGAAGGCCTGAATGCCGGCGCCGATGACTATCTGGTCAAACCCTTCTCGTTCGAGGAGCTGCTGGCCCGTATCCGAGCCCTGATGCGCCGTCCGCCGGCCACCAGCGGGCCGGTATTAAAAGTGGATGATTTGACACTCGACCCGGTCAAATACATTGTCAAACGTGGAAGTAAGCGCCTGGAGTTAAGCGCCAAGGAATTCGCACTGCTGGAATACATGATGCGCAACTGCGGCCAGGTACTGACCAAGGACAATATCATCTCCCATGTCTGGGATTTCGACGCCGACGTGCTGCCGAACACCGTCGAAGTTTACGTGGGCTATCTGCGCAATAAAATCGACAAGCCTTTTAAGAAGCCGTTGTTGCATACTCAGCGTGGTTTCGGTTATGTCCTGGGAGCCCGCTAGATGTTCCATTCGGCGGCGCTGAAGCTCACTGCTTGGTACCTGGCCATCATCATGGCTATCAGCCTGGTATTCAGTTTCTCGCTATATCATGTCTCCGGCGACGATCTGGGCCGCAACGTCAACCGCCAGATCGGCTATTTCAATAATTTCTTAGGTCCCGACGAATCTCAGAGCTATGGGATCCTGCGCCAGCGGCAGCTTAATGAGGACCTTCGGCACCTTAAGTCAAACTTGATACTTTTCAACCTGCTGGTCCTGGCCGGCGGCGGCGCGGCCAGCTACCTGCTAGCCCGGCGGACCCTGGACCCCATCGAGGAAGCCCTGGAGACTCAGAGCCGCTTCGCATCGGACGCCTCGCACGAACTGCGGACGCCTTTGACCGCCATCCAGACTGAGAACGAAGTGGCCTTGCGTGATAAAAACCTAACTAAGGCCAGAGCCGTGGATTTGTTGAAGAGCAATTTAGAGGAGGTGGCCAAATTAAGAGGCCTTTCCGAAGGCCTGCTGCGGCTGGCCGCCGGCAACGGCTCCGTCACCAGCCCCCAGACAGTGTCTCTGAAAGAGGTATCGGTCATAGCTATCGGCCGCTACGAAAAAGCCGCCGAAGCTAAACGCATCTCCCTGATCAACCAGGTACCCGCTTTAAAAGCCTTGGGCGACAAAGACAGCCTGGCCGAGCTGCTATCTATCTTCATCGATAATTCCATAAAGTACAGCGGCCGCAGCGGCAGTGTCCGCCTAAGCGGGTCCCGCCAGGGGAAACAAGTGTCTCTCAGCGTCGAGGATAAGGGACAGGGCATCAAGCCGGCTGATCTGCCGCGGATATTCGAACGGTTCTACCAGGCCGACCCCTCGCGTAATAAGAGCCGGGCCGGCGGTTACGGACTGGGGCTGGCAATCGCCAAAAAAATCGTTGACGCCCATCAGGGACATATAGAGGTGGCTAGCACCGTCGGCAGCGGTACGGTTTTCACCGTCTTTCTGCCGGCGGCGTAGTAATATCGTAGGTATGGCCAGAAAAGCCGCCCCCCAGACTAGCCAGCCTCGCGACAGTCTGCCCCGGCGCTACAATTCATATGTTCCGAAAGCCGATTTAAGGGAATCTCGTCCAGACGGCCCAGCCGTAGAGCCGGCGCCCAAGCGTCATATCCTCCTGAGGATAGCAATCTGGACGTTACTGGTACTGCTGGTGCTAGGCCTGCTGGTCGGCGTGTGGGACGCCCGCAATATATCGGCCGCCACTACCAAGCTGTTTGGTTCCGGCAACTTACTAAGTTTAGTTAGCGCTTCGAGCTTAAGAACGGATAGCAGCGGCCGGGTAGATGTACTGGTAGCCGGCTACTCCATAGATGACCCGGGGCACAATGGCGCGGCGCTCACCGATTCCATAATGTTGCTTAGTATGAACCCGTCTGACAATACGGGATATATGCTGAGCATTCCGCGCGATCTGTATGTCGAGATTCCCGGCTATGGCCACGCCAAAATCAATGAGGCGTATAAGGACGGCGGCATGGATCTCTTAGTCCAAGCAGTCAATAACATCTTTGATACGCAGGTTGGCTATTACGCGCTGGTAGATTATACGGCGGTGCGCAGTATCGTCGATGCCGTCGGCGGTATCGACGTGACGATCAATAGTCCGGACGGCCGGCTGTACGATCCCAACAAGGACTGGTCGACCGGCGGCGTACTGGTAGATCTTACTAATGGATCGCACCATCTAGAGGGCGAGCAGGCCCTTGACCTCACCCGGGCCCGCGGCGATCCGTCGCCTTATGGTGACCCGGTAGGTTTCGGCCAGTCCGACTTCCAGCGGACAGCCGACCAGCGGCTGGTATTCGCGGCCATCAAGAGTAAGATGAACTGGCATCTGATTTTAAACCCGCGCCAAAACGGCAAAATCCTGAACGCTATCGCCGATAATGTCAAAACGAATATCGGCATTGATGAAGCTCGCCCGCTGTTCAGCCTATTCAACCGTATCCCGTCCGATAAATTGCAGTCAGCGAGTCTGCGCGATTTGAACGGCCGCAATTACTTGATCGGTTCGGACTATGAAGGCGATACCTTGACCCCGGCTGCCGGCCTGAATGATTACTCTCAGATTAATGACGCTATCTCACAGTTGAATCGGTAGCGGCAGTATGAAGTCTACGCGACAGATTGATTTAGCCAGGCTTCTGGACAGGCCGGAGCTGACAGGCTGTCTCAAGACGGTGGACGAGCTGATGCAAGCCCAGATTCCAAATCTTTTTCAAGATTTTTTAAAGCCCAGGCTCCGGGCGGGTAAAAAGCTGCGGCCGGCGCTGCTGCTGGCCATCACGCCCCGGATCGGCGATAAGGCTTTAAAGATGGCGACGGCTGTAGAACTGGTACACAAGGCTTCGCTGCTGCACGATACGCTTATTGACGAAAGGCTGGATGCAGGAGATGTCCGCCGCTACCTGCTGGCCGGAGATTACCTGCTGGCCGCCGGTTTACGCCTGGCAGCATCGCAGGATCGGCATTTGGCCGCCGAGATGGCTTTGACCATCCAGCAGATGGCCGAAGGCCAGGCGCAACAGCTATCAAAGGCTTACGTAAATGATGCCGCAGACAAGATTTATCAAGCGGTCATTACCCAGAAAACCGCGTCTTTGTTTGCCTTCAGTTGTCGGGCCGGTGCCAAGATAGCCGGTTTCGATAATCAGAGGCTCAAAGCTTGCGAACGATACGGGCTGAACTTCGGCCGGGCTTTCCAAATCATCGACGACCTCATAGATGGTGAATTTGACACGGACCGCCGGCCGACAGCCTTGGTCGAAGCTAAGCGTTACTTACGGCTGGCTCAAAAACAAGCCCTCGTAGAAAACCTGGCCGGGCTGCCGGGCTATTACCTGACCAAGATTGTCCCTGACATCTAAAAAATGTTACAGTGATAGATAAGCATGAGCGCTAAAACCAAAACTGTCGCGGGGGTTGTAGTTGCCATATTCATCCTTTTCGTGGCCGGTGTCTACCTGAAATCGGCCAATATTCCTATATTGGAGCCGGCCGGCCCCATAGGGCAGAAAGAGAAGCGCCTGATCGTCGAGGCGGCGCTTCTGTCACTGGTGGTGATTATCCCCGTCTATGCGATGCTGATCGGCTTTGCCTGGCGGTACCGCGAGGGAAACAAAAAGGCTAAATATAACCCGGACTTAGACGGCAGCCGGCTGCTGGAGTCCATCTGGTGGGGGGTGCCGATCATCCTGATAACCATCCTGGCCGTCATGGCCTGGCGCGGTTCGCACGATTTAGACCCCTTTAAAAGTTTGAGTTCAGCCAAGCCGCCACTTAACATCCAAGTGGTGGCCCTGGAATGGAAGTGGCTATTCATCTATCCGGAGCAGGGCGTGGCCTCGGTCAATTATTTCAAGCTGCCGGTCGATAGGCCGGTCAATTTTCAGATCACGTCCGACGCGCCGATGAATTCCTTTTGGATTCCGCAGCTTGGTGGACAGATCTACGCCATGAGCGGTATGGCTACCCAGCTGCACTTGCAGGCTTCAAAAGCCGGGGATTATATGGGAGTATCGGCAAATATCAGCGGCGAGGGCTTCGCCGACATGCATTTTACGGCCGCGGCGACGTCTCAGTCCGACTTTGACGGCTGGGTACAGTCGCTCAAAAAATCGTCCAATACGCTAGGGCAGGCGGCCTACGGCCAACTGGCCCGGCCAGGTCATGATAATTCGGTCATATATTACGCCTCGGCGCAGTCGGACCTTTTTGATCGGATCGTGAATAAATATGAAGCGCCGGTGTATTTCGCGCCGGCCGAGGCCGGATTATGAGCTTGCTGGGGCGTCTGAACCTTCAGGCCATCCAGCACGGCTGGGTAATCGCCGCCGGCCAGCTGACGCTGGTGGGTGTAATGATCCTGGTCTTGGGTTATCTGACATTCACTAAACGCTGGAAGTGGCTGTGGCGCGAATGGCTGACGACGGTCGACCCTAAGCGTATCGGCGTGATGTATATCCTTTTCGCCGGCTTGATGGGCCTGCGGGGTCTTACCGACGCCGGCATGATGCGCGCCCAGCAGGCGGTGTCGGTCGGCGGCAACCACGGCTTTTTAAGCCCCGACCACTATCAGCAGATATTCACGGCCCACGGTACGATCATGATCTTCTTCCTGGCTATGGGGCTAATGTTCGGTTTGATCAATCTGGTGGTACCGATGCAGATCGGCTCGCGCGACGTGGCCTTTCCGTTTTTGAACGCCACCAGTTTCTGGCTGTACGCCATGGGCGGTATGTTGCTCAATCTGTCCCTGGTTATCGGCGGCTTCGCCGCGACCGGCTGGTTGGCATACCCGCCGCTGTCAGAACTGGCCTACAGTCCCGGAGTCGGAGTTGATTATTGGATATGGGGACTGCAGGTCGCCGGTATCGGCAGTCTACTCTCGGGTATTAACTTCCTGGTCACCATCCTTCGGATGCGGGCGCCGGGCATGACCCTTATGAAGATGCCGATGTTCTGCTGGAGCGTGCTTGGCACCCTGAGCCTGGTGATTTTCGCTTTCCCGATTCTTACGGCAACCCTTACCATGCTGGCCTTGGACCGGACGCTTGGCATGCACTTCTTTACCAGCTTAAATGGAGGTAATCCGATGATGTACGTCAACCTTATCTGGGCCTGGGGGCATCCGGAAGTCTACATTTTGGTTCTACCGGCATTCGGAGTTTATTCGGAAGTAGTGGCAACCTTTTCACGAAAGCCGCTGTTCGGTTATAAATCGATGGTCTGGGCTATCTGGGGCATCGTACTGCTGTCATTCCTGGTCTGGGCGCACCATTTCTTCACTATGGGCAGCGGCGCCGACGTCAATGCTTTCTTTGGGATTATGACGATGGCCATCGCCGTGCCGACCGGAGTCAAGATCTTCAACTGGCTGTTCACGATGTATCGTGGTCGTGTCCGTTTCGCAACGCCGATGTTATGGTTCATGGGCTTCGTAGCCTTGTTTACGGTCGGCGGCGTCGCCGGCGTGATTATGGCTTTGCCGCCGGCCGACTTCCAGCTGCATAACAGCTTGTTCCTGGTAGCCCATTTCCATACCATGATCGTCGGCGGCGCAGTGTTCGGATATCTAGCCGGACTGACTTACTGGTTCCCGAAGTTCACCGGTTTCAAGCTTAATGAGCGGTTGGGGCGATACGCCTTTTACTGCTGGTTCTTCGGTTTTCTGCTGGCCTTTGTCCCGCTTTATATCCTGGGTCTGATGGGCGCCACCCGCCGGCTGGATCATTACGACCCGTCGATGGGCTGGCACCAGCTGTTCATCGTGGCGGCCTTCGGCATCGCCTTAATCATAGCCGGCGTCGGCTTCCAGGTCCTCCAGCTGATCGTCAGCGTAAGACAAAGAAAACAGAATCTGGATACTACCGGTGATCCGTGGAACGGCCGGACGCTGGAATGGTCGACGACTTCGCCGCCGCCGGCATATAATTACGCCGTCATCCCTAACGCCGAAGACAGAGACGCCTTTTGGGCTATGAAAAAATCTAAGACGCCTCTTAAAGAAACGCGCTATGAATCAATCACGATGCCCAAGAACACGATTATGCCGCTGGCCATCGGCCTGCTGGCCTTCGCTCTGGGCTTCGGCATGATCTGGCATATGTATTGGCTGTCGGTCCTGGGTCTGCTGGCGATCATCAGTTGTATCGTCATCCGCGGCTCGGCCGACGAACACGAGTACGTATTATCTGCCGCCCAAGTCCGCCGGACGGAAGAGGCTCTAAAGGAGAGGTACGCATGAGCCGAGCCGAGACAGCCCGACAAGAGGCTGAATCCAAAACCTTATTCGGTTTCTGGGTCTATCTGATGACCGACAGCGTGCTGTTCGCCAGTTTCTTCGCGGCCTTCGCGGTACTGCGCAACAGCACCTACGGCGGGCCTTCCGGCGAGACGCTTTTCAGTCTGCCGTTCGTGCTGGCCGAAACAGTCATCCTGCTGACCAGCAGTTTCAGCTGCGGACTGGCGATCCTGGCGGCCAGGCAAGGCCAGAAAAACAGGGTGTTGGGGTTATTCGGGCTGACCTTCTTGCTGGGTTTGGCGTTCTTGGGCTTGGAACTGCACGAATTCAGCAAATTATATTACGAGGGCAATGGCTGGCGCCGCAGCGGCTTCTTATCGGCCTTCTTCAGCTTGGTGGGCACCCATGGCTTGCACATCACGGCCGGCCTGATCTGGATGGGCGTGATGATGAGCAAGGTCCGCTCCGCCGGTCTGACGCCTTTCAATTTGAAACGCTTAACCATGCTCAGCTTGTTTTGGCATTTTCTGGACATCATCTGGATATTCATCTTCACTGTTGTTTACCTGCTGGGGGTCGCCTCATGAAATCCGCGCCGGACAAAGATTCCAACAAGGGCAGTGTCCATTCCTATTGGACAGGCTATTTGCTATCGTTATCGCTGACTCTGGTAGCTTTTTCGCTTGTTAAGCGCCACGTCGATTCGGGGCACGTCTTCCCATCCGATAATTACGTGCTGGCGATCCTGGCGATATTGGCCGTCACCCAGCTGTTCGTCCAGCTGATATTCTTCCTGCATCTGGATAAAGAGTCGAAGCCGCGCTGGAACGCCATAGTATTGGCCTTCGCCGCTGTAGTAGTACTGATAGTGGTGGCCGGCTCGATCTGGATCATTAGCAATCTTAACTATCATCATGCCGGCTCCGGCCATGCTCAGGGAGGGCATTCCTTGACTCCGCAGCAGACCGACCAGCGGATCATCAACGACGAAGGGATCAGTCCATAGAAACCTTCAAGGCGTATTACCGCCTGACTAAGCCGGGCATAATTTATGGCAACCTGGTCACGGCCGCCGCCGGCTTTTTTTTGGCGTCAAAACTGCACCTATACTGGGTGGTTTTGCCGGCTCTGGGCGGGACTGCTTTGGTTATCGCTTCGGCCTGCGTTTTTAATAATTATCTGGACCGCGGCATCGACCGCAAGATGGCGCGTACCCGCGCTCGGGCGCTGGCCGCCGGACGCATCCGGCCGGTGGCGGCCTTGGTTTACGCCGCCGGCTTGGGAGCTGTCGGCTTCGTCGTACTCGGCCTGTTTACCAACTGGCTGGTCGTCGGCCTGGGGGCTATCAGTCTGTTCTTTTACGTCGTTCTTTATGGCATCGGCAAGCGCCGCAGCGTCCACGGAACACTTATCGGCAGCATTCCCGGCGCGGCCCCCCCGGTCGCCGGCTATCTGGCGGTTACCGATCATCTTGATACCGCCGCGGTGCTGCTGTTCTTAATCTTGGTTTGCTGGCAGATGCCGCATTTCTACGCCATCGCCATGTATCGATATAAGGACTATAAGGCGGCCGGCCTGCCGGTGCTGCCGGTCAAATCCGGCATGCGCGCCGCTCGGCTTCAGACACTATCTTACATCGTGCTTTTTACTGCCGCCGCTGCGGCCCTGGCCATCGCCGGACCGGCGGGTTACATTTATCTGGCGGTCGTTATCCTGCTGGGAGCCTACTGGTTATTTATCGGCCTGCGTCATTACCATTTGAGCGATGATAAATGGGGCCGCAAGATGTTTTTCGCGTCTTTGAAAGTAACCGTAGTCCTTAGTCTGGCCATTGCCGCCGGCTCGGCTTTGCCTTAAACTCTAATGTATATGACTAGCATATTATTTTTCCACGTCAGTATCGCCTTAGCCGGAATCGCTCTGAGCGGCCTGGCATTATTGCGTCCCTCATCCCGCCTGCTGAAGCTAAGTTACACGGCCATCGCCTTGACCTTTGCCAGCGGCACCTATCTGGTGATAGCCGGACCGGCACATCTGGTGTCAACCTGTATCAGCGGTATCATCTATCTGGGAGTAGTATCGGCCGGCCTGGTGCCGGCCCGGATGCGCCTGGCACGTCAGAACCAACAGTAGTCTAGAAGTGTTCGCGGATATGGGACATCGAGTAGTCCCAATCGGCGTCAGCCTTTTTATGAGGGTTGAAGATATTGGCCGGATCCATAATGTGTTTGGCCTGGCGGAACAGATCGACTATCCGCGGACCGTACATCTGAGTCAGCCACGGCCCGCGGATCATGCCGTCATTATGCTCCGCCGTCAGCGAGCCTTTATATTTTAAGACCAGTTTATTGACTTCTTTCATAGCCGGCTCCAGTTTGGCTCGTTCGACCGGGTCTTCGATCTTCATCAGCGGTATGACGTGGAAGTTGCCGTCGCCCATATGCCCGGCGATGGTCGCGAACAGCTTATATTTCTTAATGATCGCGCGCAATTTCGGTAGAAATTCGGTCAGATGTTCCGGCCGGACTATGAAATCATCGATGAAAGGGGCAGTGTGCTTATCTTTGACCTTGGAGCGCAGCAGCTGGAAACTATAGCGCCGCATCAGCCAGAATTTCTGACTTTTACCCTCGGTGGGGTCTTCCTCGAACCCGTTTATTTCGTAACGGGCCCGGTGTTCGGACAGTTCCCGGTGCAGACCATGGACCTTAGTCCGGACCTCTTCTTCGGTTTCGCCGTTGAACTCGACCATCAGGATCAGCTTGGGAATACCTCGCCAGACATTGATATCCCAGGCAGTCGGTATGAAGCTGATCAGTAACTTTAAAACGCCCAGCCAGCCGAGCATCTTATGAAAACTGGGCATGAATTTTATGCCTAAAAACATCGTGGCGTCGTCGAAAGATTCGAAAGTTGCCGGTTTAGCTTCCAGGACCTTGGGGATAAGCTCTCCAAGATCATCAATGTCGTGCAAAAACAGCACCAGGAGCCCCGAGTGGCCGCGGGCCGGAACCAGCTTGAAGTGGATGTCGCTGACCAGCCCCAGCGTGCCCTGGGCGCCGCAGATCAACTGCGTCAGATCAAAGATACCGGTTTCGCGATCCCAGACGTCCCATAAGTAGTAGCCGGCGGAGTTCTTGGACACCTGGGGCTTGGCTTTCTTGATGAGGTCATAATTATCATCCAGAAGCCGGAAAAGCCGGCGATAGACCTGGCCTTCGAAATCCTTCTGCTTCATCTTCTTATCCAACTCCTGCCGGTCCAGCGGTTTGACCGTCCGCTCAATGCCGTCCGAGAAGACGACTTTCACCTCACTTACGAAGTTCTGGGTCTTGCCGAATTCCAGCGACTTTTCGCCGCCCGAGTTGTTGTTGACCAGACCGCCGACACTGGCAAGATCACGGCTGGCGGGGTAGGTCGGCATCAAAGCCCGGTGTTTAAGCGTTTCGACTTCGAAATCCTTATATAAGACCCCGGGCTGGACATGGGCGGTTCTGGCCGAGACGTTTTCGATCTTAGTAAAGTATTTTCGGAAATTGACGACCACTGATTCGCCGATGGCGCCGCCGGACATATCGGTGCCGGCACTGCGGGCCGTCAACGACAAACCCGGTATCTCGCCGCGGCAGTCGTTGACTGCTTGGACCAATCGTTCCAAGTCAGCGGTATTCCTAGGGGACACGACGACCTGAGGCACCAGCTCGAACAGCGAAGCGTCGTGGCTGAAAAACTGCCGGGTCTCCTCGGAATCATCGATATCACCCTCAAAGCCTTTTTGTTTGAGGCTTCGGTAAAAAGCTTCCATTACGTTTAAGCTTACTGTAGTAAAATCCGCATAGCAAGGCTTGGCCGAGCCGGCTTCTGCCAGCGGACCGCTGGCACGGTGTGTAAAAATATGGCCGCTTTGTTACAATAAAGCTAATGAAAAATCCTTTTGCCAGCCAGCGATTTCTGACCTGGTTAGCTATAATCGGCGCCGCGACGCTGGTTCTGGGAGCCGCTTACGCCATGGTGCAGCAGTCCACGCGCCTGAGCGCGGATGATCTGCCGCTATCTACGGCCCAGACCGCCCGCCAAGAGCTGCAAGCCAACTCCAACGCTAAAGATGTCGTGCCGGCTCTGAAGACTAATCTTCGGAATGAGACCGGGGTTTTCGTAATAGTCACTGACGACTCCAAGCATGTTACCGCCAGCTCGGCCACTTTAGACGGTCAGACGCCGTTGCCGCCGCGCGGAGTTTTTACCTTCGCCCAGCAGCATGGTTCAGACCACTTTACCTGGGAGCCGACCACCGGCGTACGCCTGGCTACCCGCGTCATCACTTATAGCGCCGGCGGCGATCGCGGTTTCATAATCGCCGGCCAATCATTAAAGCCTTTCGAGGACCGTATAGCCACCTATACTTGGATCGCCGGAGCGGCCTGGCTGGCAGTTTTGGCCTGGACCTATCTTTTGATGATCCTGCCCGCCCAGCGCACTTCGTCCCGCTAAGCTTAGCCGCGGTGTCAAAGAGTTGTGTGGGATAATTAGATTGTGGATAGTTACGAGAAGGCTTTTGGAGGCCTTAATAAGCAACAGCTTAAGGCCGTCCGGCAAATTGACGGGCCGGTCCTGGTTATCGCCGGGCCGGGAACAGGCAAGACCCAGCTGATCAGCACCCGGGTCGGCTACATCTTAAAGAACACCGATACTCCGGCCGAGGCCATCCTGCTTTTGACGTTCACCGAAGCCGGCGTACAGGCCATGCGCGAACGGCTCAGCCGGCTGATCGGCGGCAGCGCTTACGATGTTCATCTGAATACTTATCACGCTTTCGGCGGCGAGATTTTTCGCCGGTACCCGGATTATTTCGAAGGTCAGAGCCTGACATTGCTGGAGGAATTGGGCGCCGACAGCTTGCTTCGGGATATCATCGCAAAATTGTCATATTCCGACCCTTTGAAGTTCGCCGATAATTACGTCAGCGATCTGAAGAGTTTTATCAGCGAGTGTAAACGGGCGCTTTTATCGCCGGATGACATCGAAGATATCGCCAAAAGCAACCTGGCCTTCATAAAAGCCGCCAACAAATCCTGCCGGCCGCAGCTGGATAAACTGTCCGCGGTCAACAGGAAGTCGGTGCCTATCTTCGAGTATCTGCACGAGTTTTTCGCCGAGCAGCCAGATACCGAGCTGCCGGACGCCGTTTTGCCGCTGGTCAGGTACGCTCAGGCCGAGCTGTCAGCGGCGCTGGCCCATTATTCCGAAACCGCCAAGACCATTCTGCTGACCGAGTGGAAGCGGCGCTGGCTGGCTCGCGACGAGGCGGGGCGCTTTGTGATAGATGGGACTAAGGCCAGCCAAAGATTGGCCGCCGCTGCAGGCATATACCGCAAGTACGAAGCCAGTCTGCGGCGTCAGCGCCTGTATGACTACGATGATATGATCCTGCGCGCCATCGAGGCTCTGGAAACTAATCCCGAGTTGAAGTACAGCTTAGCCGAAAACTACAGCTACATCATGCTCGACGAGTTCCAGGACACCAATCCGGCCCAGTTCAAGCTGGTCAAGCTTCTGACGGACCATCCCGTCCATGAAGGCCGGCCTAATATCTTGGCCGTCGGCGACGACGACCAGGCGATTTATGCCTTCCAGGGCGCCAACCACGCCAACATGGCCGATTTTTACCGTCACTACAAAGATGTGCTGGTCGTCAGTCTAAAGGACAACTACCGATCGCCTCAGCCGCTGATAGATGCCGCTCAGAACATCGCCGGACAGATCAACGGCCGGCTGCATACCGAATTCGAAGGCGTGACCAAGAGCCTGGTAGCCGCGAACGACGAGCTGCCCGAACCGCCGCTTATAGAGGTCCGGGAGTTCAAAAGCGACGCCGCACACTACGACTGGATAGCGTCCGAGATCGCCAGACTAATAGAACAGGGGGTTGCCGCCAAAGAAATCGCCGTGCTGGCGCCCAAACATCGCTACTTGATCCCGCTACTGCCATATCTGGCCCAGCGAAGTATTAAGATTTATTACGAACGGCGCGAGAATATTCTTGACGAACCGCTGGTCCATCAGCTGGAACAGATGAGCCGATTAGTGCTGGCTTTGAACGCCGGCGACGAGACTTTGGCTAACTCTATCTGGCCGGAAGTGCTGAGCTACGATTTCTGGCAAGTAGCGACCGAGAAAATCTGGACTATCAGCTGGCAGTCGAAAGAATCGCACGAGCCCTGGACGGCCATTCTGCTCAACGACGACGTGCTGGCGCCGGTCGCCGGCTTCTTCCTGCGCCTGGCCTCCATCTTAGAGACAGCCACCCTGGAACAGCAGCTGGACGCCCTCACCGGCTGGCCGGGCACCGCGGAAGAGCTGCGTCTGCCGCTCAAAAGCCCCTTATATGATTTTTATTTTGCCCCGGAAGACGAAAAGCAGAACCCGGCCGAGTTCATGCGCTTGATCAGCAATCTGAACGTCTTGCGGTCCAGTCTCGGCGACTGGCGCCAAAGCTATCCGGAGCGCCCCACGGGGCTGCGGGCTTTCGTGGAGTTCGTAGAAGGTCACCGAGCCGCCGGTATCAATATCCTCAACCGCAGCCCTTACCAGGAGTCAGAAGACGCCGTCAGCCTGCTGACCGCCTACGGAGCGAAGGGCCGGGAGTTCCGAGCCGTTTTCTTGGCGGCCGCCAATGATGAAGTCTGGGGCAGCGCCAGCCGCAATCAGGGTTATCGTCTGAGCCTGCCGGCCAATCTCACCTACATCCGCTATCAGGGCGCCAGCGAAGACGAGCGGCTCCGGCTGCTATACGTCGCCGCCACCCGGGTCCGCACTCGTTTATATATCACCGGTTACCGCCAAGACCTGGCTGGTAAGTTCCAGAACCGTCTTAAGTACCTCGAAATCACTGAAGAGGGGGCCGAGGCACAGGCAGCGGTCATCCCCGAGCCCTATTCCAAAGTCATCACTGACGACTCCGAAGCGGTCGGCTTGCAGGTGATCGCAAATTATTGGTCCGACCGGCACACGCCGCCGCTCAGCCTGGAATTACGCGAGGTCCTGGCACCGCGGCTTAAAAACTATCAGCTGAGCGCCACCGACTTAAACAATTTCTTGAACATCGTCGATCAAGGGCCGGACCGCTTCTTTATCAAGTGTCTGCTGCGTTTTCCGTCGGCTCCCGGCATTAACGACGCCTTTGGCACGGCCATCCATAATACCTTGAGGTTTGCCGGCAATATCTATCTTAAGAATAAGAAGCTGCCTGATTTCGAGGAGATCAAGGATATATTCGACGCCCAGATCGACCGCATCGAGTTGCCCGAACAGCAGATGCGCAATCTGACTGACCGCGGTTATGCCGCTCTGAAAGCCTGGCTCGCTCAAAGCGGCCGCCAGCTGACCATGAATGACCGGTTCGAATATGACTTTCAGGCGGAAGGGGCGCTAGTCGGCCCGGCCCGCCTGACGGGCAAGCTGGACCGCATGATCGTCAATGAGAAGAGCCGCCGGATAACCATCGTGGATTATAAGACCGGCCGGCCGTACGAACGCTGGCAGACCGGTATCGTCAAGCTTCACATGTTTCGCCGCCAGCTATACTTCTATAAACTCCTGGCCGAAGGTTCGGCTCGCTTCAAAGGCTATAGCGTCGATCAAGGCGTCATAGAGTTCGTGGAGCCGGACGAGGGCGGCCGCATCAACCGTCTGAAACTGGATTTCAATCAGGAGGACCTTCTGAGAGAATCCGAATTGATTAAGTCGATCTGGCAGCGGATCCAAAAATTGGACTTACCCGAAGTCAGCATTTACCCCCAAACCTTGGCTGGCATCCGTAAATTCGAAGATGACCTGCTAAGCAAGAACGCCGGCGCTTAAAAGGGCCGGCGTTCTTAATGTCGAGCTTGACGCGAACTATTTGCGGCGGCGGACAGTCGTCCGGCGCCTGACGGTTACCGTCCGAGCCGGACCGGCGACGGCGCGGGCCGTCCCGAACAGATAAGCGTACAGGTTGACTCCGATCAGGCCGCCGACCAGCGGTCCCAGCACGTAAGCCGAGCTCCAGGAGCGCGAACCTAAGGCTATCGCCGGGTTGATGTAGCCCGATGAAGCCGTGGCGGCGATCAGGATACCGACGAAGTACGCGGCACCGACGGTAATCGCCGAGTTCAAAGTCTCCACGCCCTTATTCAAGGCGGCGGTAAAGGCCAAAGCCAGAACACTGGTACCGACGACCTCGGCCAGCCAGACAGGTGTGCTGAAGGCCACGGTCCGGGCCGGTATGGTGTGGTTGGTCAGATACTGGAAAAGCTGCCAGGCAGCCACGCCGCCAAGCAGCTGAGCGGCTACGTAGGTTATGCCGCGGATAGTCCCGATACGGCGGGCCGTCCACATACCGAACGTGACAGCCGGGTTAGTGTGCGCGCCCGATACGGCGCTGAAGATCATATAAATGATAGTGGCGGCGATTGCCAGGCTGGTAGCGATGAAATAAGAGACGGCGGTCGTCTGGCCTAAGATAAGCGCCACCATGACTAAAATCCCCGTACCCAAAAACTCTGCGAGCACCGGTGCCACTACGGCGCGGTTAACTCTAAACATTTGTACCTCCCGATTTATTTACTTGATTCCAACTATAAATTTAAACCGGTCAAAATACAAGCGGGCCCGTTTGTTATAATTAAGACAAAGGAGAGTTATGAGCGATCAACCAGCCGCCGTGACTGTTTATGGAGCCGAGTGGTGCCCACCGTGCCACACCGCCAAAGCCTATCTTAAAAGCCGGAAGGTGGATTACGAGTACGTAAACATAGACGAGGAGCGCGAAAAAGGTCGGATGGTCTCCGAAAAGACCGGCTGGACGGCCATCCCCATAATCCGGATCGGCGAAGAATACATCTTAGGCTTCGACCGTCCGAAAATTGACGCCGCGCTGCAGCAGAACAAATTGATCTGATGGCCTTCGAGGATTACAAGACCAAAGAGTCGGTAGTGATTATCTATACCGGCGAAGGCAAAGGTAAGACCAGCGCCAGCATCGGCCTGATGGCCCGGGCGCTGGGCAGCGGCTGGAAAGTCGCGTATATCCAATTCATCAAGCACTGGAACGTCGGCGAGCACGCTTTTATCCATAAGATCGAACCGGCCTTCGGCGACAGGCTGCTGTTCATCAAAGGCGGCCGCGGCTTTTATGATGCCGGCGATATCAGCGCCGCTGGCGTATCGCAGCAAGAGCACAAAGATTCGGCCGGTCGCACTTACCGGCAAGCCCTCAAAGCCGCCGCCAGCGGAGAATTCGACCTGGTGATCTGCGACGAGATCAACAACGCCGTCCATCATAAGCTGATAACCAAGGCCGACCTCAAGAAACTCATCAAAAGCAAATCGCCGAAGACCAGCTTATGCCTGACCGGCCGCGACTTTCCAGAAGAACTGCTGCCGCTGGCGGACATCGCCACCGACATGACCAAGATCAGGCATCACTTCGATGATAAGTACCTGGCTAACAAGGGCATAGACTTTTAGCGTCAGGCGGCTTTCATAGCCGCTTCATATAGTTCTTCTAAGCTGGGGATGTGCTTCTTGCGGTATTTGGTCTTGGGGAAAAGGTCGGCATGGTCTTTGATCGGCTTAGCCGTTTTTAATTTGGCCCGGGACTTGCGGCGCGTCGGCTTTTGACCTGGCGGCTTCAGCGAATCGTAAACTTCGCAGGCAATTCGTTCTCCGTAAACGACGAACTCCTCGGGGTGAGCTAGGCGTAAGACATATGGCCCCAGGCGAGTGGAGATGACCTTCGCCGGCCGTTGATCCTCTTCCGCCAGAGCGAATGTCAGCCACGGAAGCTCGTGCAGCAGATCGGCGATATAAAGAGCCTGGCCGGCTACGATGTCCGGCTCGATCTTGGTAGCTTCGCCCCTTAAGGCGTTATTATCCTCCGGCTCCATTAGGCGGGTATGGTAAATGCAGGCCGGGTTGCGGCAGATGTGATCGACTTGTTTACTTAAATCTTCCGGAGTGGGTAGCTGGCCCGTCGCTTCGGCCATCCTGGCAAAGTGAACCACTCGATGGGCTTCGCGGCTCGTGCTGCCAAGCCCTAATTCTCGCACGGCTTTAATACCCGTTTTGCTGTACCCCTTATTATTGCGATAAGCTTCCGGCCTCATGATGCAGCCGGTCAATTTACTAAGCCTGGCCTGGAGCATCAGATCGCCCACCAGCTCCGAATCGTGCAAAGCCTCAAACACCTGCTCGGCGGTCTGAACCGACGGCATATAATCTCCTATGACCGTCAGTGCCGGACTTTCAGGAGGCAACCTATTATCATGTGTTTCCAGGCCTAGGAACTCGTCGAGGCGCGGCAAAGAAAAATCCCCGGGAGTTTCCGGGGATTTTCTGGCGGCAAGCAAGGCCTGGCCGGCCGCGATGGCGCCGTCTCCGGCGCGTACTGCAGCCTCTGTCTCAACCTGATTTAGAGTGTGGAGCTCTAACCCTGGCACGCTTTCCTCCCGCGTTTTGGTGTTTAACCTTAAGCCCATTTAATAACAAAGTTTTTTAACGGACAAAGACATTTTTTACATCAGCATAAGAAGTCGGCAACCAATCCACCCCTGAAAGATGTTTATGGTAAAAAATACATCCTTAGAAAATGCAAGGCATGTATAATATCCCGGCATGAGATATAGACGCCGGACTAAAATTACTTGGCTGACATTCCTGATAGCTGTTATCGCGGTCGTGATCAGCCAGTCCGGCTGGCTGAAGAACGGCAGTCAGACGCTGCAGCGGAATGATCCGGGTCTTTACACCATCAATCATTACGTGGACGGCGATACTATCGCGGTCAATATGAACGGTAGTGTTGAGACTGTCCGATTCATAGGAGTCGATACGCCTGAAACGCATAAACCCAATACGCCGGTACAGTGCTACGGTCCGGAAGCGGCGGCCCATACCAAGGATGTTATCAGTAAATTCGGCAAGGTCCGGCTGCAGGCCGACCCGCTGGACACAAACCGCGACCGCTACGGCCGTTTGCTTCGTTACGTTTATCTACCG